>Ga0307372_10002552_pt1 | contig 29994 bp, 24 predicted proteins | sample OX1MG_FD_202533 | JGI IMG/M metagenome (GOLD analysis project Ga0307372, IMG submission 202533) | Soil microbial communities from Risofladan, Vaasa, Finland - OX-1 | ecosystem: Environmental > Terrestrial > Soil > Coastal area > Acid sulfate soil | place: Finland: Risofladan, Vaasa | collected... | reverse complement strand
CTTGATGACGTTCATATGTTCGTACTTCAGGATCGTCATCATCGCGGCGGGCGCGGAGTGCGAGTAGTAAACACGGAGATTCTCGATTTCGCCCGCGACGATTCGACCTTCCAACGCCTGTAGCAGCGCCGGAGGCTCGCTGACAGCCATTCCCATCGAAAGCGTGCCGCGCCGCGGAACCAGCCTTACCGCCGCTTCAGGCGTCATCAGCTTCGATCGGTACTCGGCCTCGTACATGTTCTTGAAGTCTCCGGCGATCCCGCCTCTGACGCCGCTATCACGCCTATGGATGGATCGTAAGCACGGTGAAATTCTTGTCCGTCAGCATTTGGGCCACGCGATGTGCATCGGCGGCGCGCAGGCGCAGGTAGAATACCTTGCCGCCGCCTTCCGTTGGGTCGCCCCGATAAGTGCCCATTCCCAGAATCTCCCCATTCTCCTGGGCTACCAACTGAACGATCGTCGCAAGCTCGGAGGAGTCTCCCTCGAACGACAGATCGATTCTGGCAACGCCTTCTTCCGTGGAGCCCAGCACTTCGGCGAAGGCCCGCAGCAAGTCTGTCGCAGTGATAATTCCCACCAGCTTGCCGCGGTCGACGACCGGCAGCGCGCCGACCTTGTGCTTGACCAGCAGGTTGGCCGCCTCCTCAAGCAAGGTGGTGGGAGTCACGCTGAGCACCGGGGCGGTCATCGCGCCGTTGACCTTGACTCGCGCGAGCGTCGCCGTGTGTTGGCGCAGGTCACGGTCACTCACGATCCCGACGAGTGCGCCGCCGTCGACTACCGGTACGCGGCGAAAGTGCCCTTCATCCATTATCCGCCGGACCGCCGCGAGGGATTCTTTCGATTCCACGACGACCGGATCCTTGGTCATCCAGCGAGCTACGTTCATTGGTGTTCCCCTTAAGGCTTCGTCGTCTCATTCGGAGATCAGGACCCGGGGCTCGAGGCGAACGGGGGCCGAAAGCGACGCGGAGACGAAGCAGAGTTTGGCGCTTTTCTCCAGCACACGCATGGCCGCGCCGGAATCGGATCCGGCTGGCAGGCTCAGCACCGGCCTCAGCACGACTTCGGTGATGCGCACCGCGCCGTCTTTGCGATCGAGCATCCCCTCGCCGAGAATGTCGATTGAGGCGTACTCGACCTTGGACGCTGCCGCGACCGCACGCAGCGTAAACAGAAAGCAGCTTTCGACGGCCGCCACCAGCAGTTGCTCGGGGCTCCACGCGTCGCCGGGGCCGTCGAACTCCACCGGTGGCGCCATCCGCAAGCTGGGCACACCGCCGGCGGAAACAGTCGCATAGCCGCCAGGTCCATCGCTGAGCCTGACTTCGTAAAGATGTGGGAGCGGCTTCATAAGTTCCTCCTATCGCGGCGCGAATAGAACGGGACGGGCGATCTGCGGAACATGCGGCCGCCGGCGGAGTCGCTGTGGCAGCGACAGCACCAGCCGCCGCGTATCGCGTTGCCACACACCCCAGACACCGGGGGCGGAACGAGACAGGCCGCCTCAGACATGCGCGACCTTCTCGATATGCTCGCGCAGTTTCATCGTCCGGTCGGATAGACGCCTGTGCGACTCTTCGCTGGCCTCGAGCTCGGATTTGATCGCCTTGAGGGGTTCGCCAAGCGCGCGCGCCCGTGCCCTTAGCGCTTCGACCCGCTGATCGGCCTGGCGTCCCGTGTTGTCCAGATCCTTTAGCTCGTCCTCGAGGGTCGCTATGAGAGTGAAATCCGCCCGGCTGCGAACGAGGTCACTGATGTGACCGCGCAGCGCCTTTGTCTCCCTGACGATGCGCTCGTGTTCTTGCACGGCGGACAACTCCTGCTCCGCGACACTGTCCATCGCCAGTCGCGCCTGCTCCGCTCTTTCCCGGAGTTGGGTGATGCTGGTTGCACAAGCGCTGCCGCTTTCGGCCAGCTTTCTCATTGCTTCCTGCAGAGTTCTGAGTAGCGTTTCGTTGTCCATGGCCGTGCCCCTAACTTGCCAGTTGATTCCTGGTAGATACCAACAAAGGAGTGAGCATCATGCATGCCAGCGAATGGGGGCGCTCGATTCGGCAATTCCCGACCCTTTGCGGATCCATCCCTGCGCCTGAAGGAAACACCGCTGGTGCCGTTGGAGCCATCATCGTCAAACGCCGCGTTAATCGCGGCGAAGCGCAGCGCGATCGCGCAAGGGTCGGCCGATTCTTGAGGCTCGTTCGTCTAACGAAGGCGCCGGTTCATGGCCTTGGTCATCGCCGAAGCCCGAGAGCCCAAAGAGGCCTTGAGAAGAGCGTCACAGGCCATGGCATGGGGAATGCACGCTTGGTCGCTGGAACAACGCTTCGAAGGGGCCAACAATGGAGAACAAGCGAATACCGGAGGTCGCGACCAGAGAGTCGCAGATGAAGTTCACTCTGGCCAGGCTGGCAGACGAGGACATCGAATTGAGGCGCCCGATTCTGGCGGCGGCTTCGGTGGCCGCGAGGCTTACGCTCGATCCCGGCAACCGTGAACTTCGTGAGCAAGCCGCCAGGGCGTGGGAGCGGATCGACTCCGTCCTCGTCAACCACCTCGGCCGGGAGGAGCGCAGCGTACTGCCCTGGGCCGAGTCGCTGGCCGATTTTCCCCGCCATCTGGTCGACCGGGCACGCGAAAAGCACGAACGGATTCAGGCGCTCCACGATCTCATCGCCACGCATTCGTTCGAAAAAGGGAGCGACGAGGTGGTCGGCGCGCAGGCGAGGAATCTTTGCGTCTATGCCACCACCCTGGACGATCTCATCGCCGGCGAGGAGCGCGAACTGTTTCCCGTGATGCGCCGTGTCCTGTTCCAGCAGCCCCGGCGATGAGCCGCGGTGGCCGGCGCTCGCAGGATGAACTCAGCCGACGGTGAACGTCAGGGTAGTCAGCGCCGAATTCCCCGCCTGCGGAGAGAGAATCGAAGTGACTCGGCATCACCCGCCTTGGGGGTCACGGCGCATGAGCCTCGGCGGCATGTTCGGTTGCGGCCGGCGCGTCGAGCTCGGGGAGCACTTTGTTCATGAAAACGTCTAGTTCCTCGAGCACTACTTCCTTGGGGACCTGCGCGTAATGCCAGATGAGCGTGATGTATTCGGCGGGAAGGGTGGCGTAGATATGGCGCCACTGCTGTTTTAGCTGCTCGACGGTGCCGCCCATGAAAATGCCGCTGTCCTGCATGCTCTGCAGGGTGGCGGCCTGGTCCGTGAACTGCGGCAGTTTGGAAAAGAACGCCGTGTAGAAGTTCACGTACATTTCGTAGTCGTAGCGCAGCAACCTGTCGAGGAATTCGCGTTCGTTCCGGCCCACATGGATCCAGCGCACGATGTTCTGGCGTTCACCGAGGGCGAACGGCAGTCCGGCGGCCCGTGCTTCATCGACATACTGCCGCGCGAACTGAAGCACGTTGTCGAGGCTGGTGAAGTAGGTCGGCCGAAAGCCATGGCGCGCCAGAAAGGGAATCGAGGCCGCGCTGCCGCTCATCGCGACGAAGATCGGGGGATGCGGCCGCGTGTAGGTACTCGGCACCACGCTCACTCGCCTGATAGTGCCGTCGGGTCCGACTTCGCCCGGGGCGCCCGCGGTTTGCGCGCTCTTCCACGCCGGATAACCCCGCACCCCGGTCTCATAGGGATAGGGAATCTGGTAATTGGGCTGATTATCCTCGACCGAGTCCTGCGCCCAGCATTTGAGCAGCATCAGGGTGCGCTCTTCAAAGAGCGCGCGGTTTTTTGCGTCATCCGCACTTCCGTCCGAAAGCGTCGCGACGGCGTCGATGAACTGACCCAGGATGTTGGTCCAGCGCGCCTGGTAACCGCGCGTCAGACCGACGAAAAAGCGGCCATTGGTCATGTGGTCGAGGATGGCCGTTTCCTCGGCGACCCGAATCGGATCGCGGGTCGCCATCACGTAGCCCAAGGCGCCCAGGTAGGCGTTCTTTACCACCCCGGCCCACCACGCATTGAGTACGCCCGGATTGGGACCTACCTCGTAACCCTCGGAGTGCAGATGGTGCTCGATCGTGCTGATTCCCCAGACCCCCATCTGGTCGATCTCTTTGACCAGGTCGAGCGATTCATGAAGCACGCGGTGATAAACTTCGCGATTGCGCCCCAGCGGACGTTTGCGCTCACGATCCGCGCGATCCTCGGCAGGCAGCACTGGATACAGTTGGACGATGACCTTGGGAGTCGCCATTTTCGTTTCTCCTCCGCTCACGCAAGTGCCGGATGAATTATTTTCCGGATAAGACCACATCCCCGTCCGACATTCAATGACAATCTTGAGAGCCCCCGGCAAACGGATTGGGCCGGCCCCGGCGCGGGCGGCGGCGATTACCACGTTCGCATGGCGTTTATGTTATGGTGCGCATCGCTATTCGTAATCGAAACGGCCGCGAGGTGTCTTGGTGAAAATAGAGATCAGCCGCGTCGAAAGCGTGTTCGATGGGATGTCATTCGGCAGTGCCGGGCCCTACGAGAAGATCGTGGGCCGCGTATTTGGCGAAGTCGATCCAGCCCATCGGCTCAATGCCGACATCGTCAATCTGGGCAACGCACCCCTAAACGCCGCGGGTCGAGTCGAATACTGGGTGGATTTCTGCCTGCTGAAACCGGTCGACATCCGCAAGAGCAACCGGCGCATCCTGTACGACGCCCCCAATCGCGGCGACAAACTTGCCCTGGTCGATATCAACGATGCTCCCAAAGGGCTCGGCTCGAACGATCCCGCGAGCGCCGAGGACGCCGGCAACGGGTTTCTCATGCGGCAGGGGTACGTGATCCTGTTCGGCGCATGGCAGGGCGACGTTGCGCCGGAAGAGCGGCACATGCTCGCGAGCTTCCCGGTGGCGACCGACAATGGAACTCCGATCGTTGAAACGGCTCGCGAGGAAATCATATTCGGCCATAGCAACAGCCCGGCAATCGCGCCGCTTACTTACCCTGCGGGCTCGATGGATCAGGGCCGCGCGACGCTTACGGTCCGGCAATACGAGAAAGACCCGCGCGTGCCGGTTCCGCCGCGGCAGTGGCGCTATCTTTCGCCCACCAGGATCGAGATCGTTCCAAGCGCCGGCTTCGATGCGGGCGCCATATACGAGTTCATTTACCCGGCCCGCGACCCTATCGTGATGGGCCTCGGGTTCGCCGCCGTGCGCGACCTGGTGGCGTTCATGCGCTATGCCGCGGCCGACGACAGCGGCCGGCCCAACCCGCTCAACCTCGGCACCGGCGGGCCTGCCATCGATCACGTCATCGCCTATGGGCGCTCGCAGCCCGGCCGCTTCCTGCGCGAGTTTTTGCATTTGGGGTTCAATGAGTCGCTGGACGGGCGCAAAGTTTTCGACGCGGTGTATGCGAGCATTGCGGGATCGCGGCGGATTTTTCTCAATTTTCCCTTCGCTCAACCTGGCCGATTTCACCGCCAGCATGAAGACCGCCTGTTTCCCGGAGACCAGTTTCCTTTCACTTACGCGACGCGCTTCGATCCCATAAGCGGGAAGACCGACGGCATCCTGGAACGCTGCCTGGCTTCCGGCACCTGTCCGAAGATCATGCACGTCGACTCCAGCACCGAGTTTTGGCAGGGGCGAAGCTCCCTGGTCGTTAGCGACGAAGGTGGTTCGGATATAGCGCTGCCTGACGAGGTCCGTGTCTACTTGTTCTCCGGCACCGGACACGCCGGATCCGCGATGTTCCGGCATGCCGAAATCTATTTTCAGCCCTCCGCCAATCCGCCGAACAAACTCAACTATGGCGCCTTGAACCGCGCGCTGCTGGTGGCGCTGGACGAATGGGCCACCCGCGGAATACCGCCGCCCGCAAGCCGATACCCGCGTTCCGGCGACGCGACGCTCGTGCCCCCGCTACCTAAAGCCGGGCAGGGCTTTCCCGATATTCCGGGTGTGAGTTACCCGGGCGTGGTCAACGAATTGTGCGAACTGGACCATAGCCGGCAGCCGCCCAGACCGATCCCGGGCCACGACTACGTGGTTCTGGTGCCCAGGGTCGACGCGGACGGCAACGATATAGCGGGAATACGCCTGCCCGACGTCGCCGTGCCGCTGGGTACGCGGACCGGCTGGAATATACGGGGCGCGGGCTTCGCTCAGGGAGCGCTGATGCTGGTGGGTTCGTACATTCCGTTCGCGGCCACGGCCAAAGAACGGCTTGCAAAAGGCGACCCGAGGCTCTCGCTCGAAGAGCGCTATCCCAGCCACGAGCACTACGTCAACGCCGTCGCGCGCGCCGCGGCCGAGCTCCAGAAGGAACGGCTGCTGCTGGCCGAAGACGTGGAGCGCTACCTCGCCGCCGCGACCGCCGCGCCGGTGGGCCGTTAGCGATCGGCGCCACGCGCGAAAGGCGTCGCGCGTCAGCGTTAGGTCGCCCCGAAGGGACTAATGCCAGCGCGGTTCCAGTTCGGTCAGTTCCTCGAGTTCCTTTGCCCATCCCTGGCCCACGGGAACAAGGAAGAACTGCACTATTCGGCGCGAGCTGAATAGCCAGTGGCCGTCGGCAAGCTGGTACTCATCGTAGATTTTGCCGCAACCGATAAGACTCTCTCCGTTGCGCACGCCGCGGTTGTCCAGCCAGCACCATCCGCGGGCGTGAGTTCGATCGATGAATTCGATGTAGTGATTGGTGAAGAAGGGCTTGACCCGATAGGACCAGGTGCCCGCGTAAAGCTTCTTGATCGCCTCGTGCCCTTTGTGAATTCCCCAGCCCAGGTAGCTGAAGTCCACCGCGCCGTCGCCGGTGAAGAGCTGCGCCATGCCGTCCGCGTCACGGCGCAGAACGCATTCCCCGTATGCGTAGGTGAGCGATTTGATTTGCTCGCGGTTCCAGAGTTCTTCAACTTTCTCCTCGAAACTCTTTTCCATGTTCTGATCCCTCCCGAGCTGGTTCTGATCCCTTCCGAGAATGTCCCGCCCGCGAATCTCCCTGACGATCGGACGGCGTACTGTACCAGCAGCCAGGGTTGGGCGCCACGAAGTTCCAGCTCGGGCGCCGCCGCAAGGCGACGATGCCGGATCGCAGACGGACATATGAAAGGCGCCCGCGCGAGCCTCGATGCCATCGGAGGGGCTGAAGCGGTCCGCAAAAAGGGAAGCGTCGCCGCTCGCGGTCGCGGCGCTGAGCCAGGCAAACGCAGCCATGGCAGGACGCTATCCGCCGATTTGCACGCAATCATAGAAACGCGGTACTCACTCATTGCGACATCGGGACTCAGCCCGTTTCGTCCAGAGAGGTGCGCAACATGGCTCCCATCGGCAGCAAAGCCCTCAAGCCGCGGGTAAGAAAAATTCGCCGCATCGTTACCGGCCACGACGCCAAGGCACGTTCGGTGATCGTCTCCGATGCGCCGTCCCCCCACGTTATGACCCTTCAGGGTATCCCGACCTTCGGCGTGACCGAAATCTGGAGCACGGACGCGGCGCCGGCCGATAACCGCAAGGCGCAAGATCCATGCAGGCTGCCTGTCCAGCTCGCGCCGCCGAAGCGCGGGACGGTGGTGCGGGTGGTCGAATTTCCGCCGGACAAGGCCTGGGTCAAGTCGGCCGACCGTGAGAAGGCGTTCGCCAGCATGGGCAAGTCCGGCGCGAAGGCGCTGGCGCACGATGCGAGCGCGAGCCGGCATCCCATGATGCATCGGACCCAATCCATCGACTACGCGATCGTGCTTGCGGGTGAGATCTGGGCGCTGATGGACGTCGGCGAAACCAAGATGAAGGCCGGCGATATTCTGGTCCAGCGCGGCACCAATCATGCCTGGTCAAACCGTTCGCGCAAGCCGTGCCTGGTGGCTTTCGTCCTGATCGACGCAAAGCCCCTGAAATGAAACTCGGGCGGCTGTCGTCGCGGCCGGATATTTCGCCCGGATAGTGCGGCCAGGGTATCGCTTCGCAGGCGAAGGGACCGCTCCTGAGGTATTGACTTAAGCGCGCGCCGGCGAGAGTCTCCCTTTCGAAACACTCCAACGCGGATTCGGTGGGTCATCATGGATGACACCGCTACGCGAGGCGCGTAATACCCGGACGCGTTAGATAAGAGCAACCGCATAGAAATCTCAACTTTCGCGGCGCCCGTTAAGGCGGGCGCATTCTCGTTTCGAGGAGGGCAGGGCTGTGAGAAATGCGAAGATCAGTTGCAAACGTCCTCGAGCATATCTTGCCAGTTGGTTCGCAGTGATAGTGGCCCTTTGCCTGTGGGGCACGCGGGCAAATGCCGCCGAACCACAGCAGACCGTCACGCGTGCGGATTACACCGCATGGCTCCAAAAGTACATGGACGCCAAACCGGATTTCAAACCTGGAGATGTGGTAACCGCCAAGGACTTGCCAAAGCTCAGGCCGTTTATCATCCCGGGCTATTATAGATATCTGAACTTCCCCGAATTCCGGGCTCCGATAGTGGCTAATACCCCTCATACGCCGGCCCCAGCGTACATGCAGTGCACGGAGAAATATCAATCGCAAGTCAGGCTCAAGCCCGACGGCACGCTGGCGAACTACAAGTGCGGTCAGCCTTTTCCGAATTCTGAACTGAAGGTGGGCGATCCGATTTCGGCCCTCAAGGCGGCATGGAACTACAACTGGCATTGGATGTATTACGGGATCACCGACTACGCCATCGCGTGGATATGGGTCCGCTTCAATGGCGCGAAGTCGCACACTCCGCCCAATATTACCGCCCCCGAGAGCAATTTCGTCGTCAATCATCCGCCGGCCGGCTGGCACCTGCCCACCGACACGCACTCCTATTACGGCGGAGGCGGAGCGTTCCAGCGCGTGCTGCTCAGCAATTACGCGCACATGCAATTCAGCCACCTGGCTCCTCTCGACGGCGGTGCGTTGCCGGTGCCCGGCGCCCAGGACATTCAGTACAAGGAATTGACGGGATTCTATTCGCCCTTCGACATCCGAGCCACCTCTTTCATCATCTACCGCTACAACGATCCATTTCGCGCCGACGACGCCTGGGCTTATCTGCCCACCCTTCGCCGAGTCCGGAGAATTTCCGCCGAGGTCAAATCCGATTCGCTGTTGGGCACCGACATCACGCTGGACGACTTCTATGGGTATAACGGGCGTATTCCCGATATGACATGGAAGATCCTGGGCTGGAAATACATTTTCTGTGTCGACGACCCGAAGCTGCAGTCCGTGCATCTTTATGGGCCCGATGGCATGGTCCCCAACGAGGTCTGGGAAATCCGCAAGATGCTCGTGCTGGAGCGGATCCCCAAAAGCCCGCGTCACCCGTACAGCAGCGCGATCATGTTTGTGGATCCCGAGAATTATTACGTCCCGTTCCACGTGGCGTTCGACCGCTCGGAAAAACTCTGGAAGATCTTTCAGTGGCAATGGAAATGGTCGGAATCGATTCCCCCGCCCTGGAGCAAGTACAATAGGGGTGTCGATACCGTGGTCTGGCAGGCCGTCAACTGCATAGACGTTCAAAATAACCGCGGCACTATAATCAATGGCTTCGGCGACGGCTTTCCGAACGTGACGTCCGATCTCAAGTGGTACGACAATCACTACGACACCGCCAACCTCGAGGTGTTGCATCGCTGATTCCGGAATTCGCGTGGCGCACTCGCAAGGGTTCGACAGCCGGCCTTCCGGGGGCACGAGGTGGGGGTCACTCGAGCGAAGCGCGCGAGATCCGGTGAGCCGAACTGGAGAGGCGGCCGTTATCCGGAAAGCCGGTGACCTCGAAAGCCGGTGACCTGTAATGATCGCCACGGACTGACGACGGATGTGGCCGGCGCGGCCATAAGGGCCGGTCTGGTCGACGTCAAGCTATCGGCTTCGCAGAGCCCGGGTCGCGCACGGTCGACGAAATCACCCCAGCCAATCCAGGCTCAAAATCCCCAGCAGCCAGATCGCGACGAGCGCTATCGAAGCGAGACACCACAATGCGATTTGGGGCCAGGGCTCGCGGCCCCCTTCGTCGATCGCGGGGAGCGGAGTTTCATCTGCGCTCGCGTGTAACTGTCCGATCGCCGCAACGAATCTGTTCACGACTATCTCGTGGTCGACGTTCATAACCTGGCCCCGGGAAGATATATCAACCAGCTACGCCCTCGGATCCTTCGAAAGTCATGCTTTACTTCAGCCACACCGGTAATGGAAGTCGCAAGTTCACCGAACCGGCCTCCGCTCAGCGGTGGACCTGCTCCAGGTTGGAGGGGTCGAACAACTTGTTGGCCCGGCTCGTGACGACATCCGGCGAGCCGCGGCCAAACGTGAGGAACAGCGTGGAGCGATGATTTTGCACGTCGATCGTCTGACCGCCCTGAACGATGGTCACCTGCGTGCCGCGGTTAATCTCGCTCCAGGGCTTTAAGTCCTCGCTCCAGTTCGACTCGAAGACGAATACTCGCCACAACTTGGCGTGATGATCGAAGGCCAGTTCCATCCACGGCGTCCAGTTCTGGGCGTCCCAGAACATGATGACGTCGCCATACGGGATGTCTGGGTTCTTGGGCGTGCGCTCGACCACGGCGAAGCGCCGCAGCGACCATACATCGTCGGGAATGTTGCCGTTGGGACCGTACGTGTGTGTGTTGGTGTGCGCCGAATCCATTACGGACACCAGGTCCCTCCAGCCCAGGAACTTCCAATTCCAGTCCAGCACGTGACCGGAAAAGCTGTAGAAGTCGTTCAGGGTCTCGTCGGTGCCCAGGAAGGAGTCGGACTTCTCCTCGGCCGAGAAGCGCCGTACCCGGCGACTGGTGGGGTCGTAGATCCAGCTGTCGTCGGCATGGTGAAAGTCGCTGTAACGATACGTGATGAAGACCTGGCCGCGCAGATCGTAGGGAGTTATGAAACCGCTGAACTCCTTCCAGAAAAATGCCTTGGCGTTGGGTATGTCGAGCACTCCGCCCTTATCCGCGGCCTGGGCCAGATGGGTGAAATAGAGCCGCTGATACGAAGAGCTGAACGTCCGTCGTACCGTGCCGCCGCCCCGGACATACGGCCCGATGTTGGCGGGAAGCTTGGTTTGCAGGTTCATTCCCGCCAGCCATTGCTCCGGCGGCATCTGGAGCGAATTGTCCTTCGTCAGGTCGTGGGTTCCGCCAAAGTACATCGGCACATATACGGTGGTGAGGTCGAACTCCCCGTAGTTCTGCCAGCGCAACTCGAAGTTCCAGGCCGCCTTCAGGCCGGAGACGGGGTCGGACGGATTCAGCGAGGCATTGGAAAACGGCTGTCCGCAGATGTGATTGGTCAAGGTGCCGTCGGCCCCGAGCCGCACCTGGGGTTGGTATCGCTCCGTGCAGTTGACATAATCCTGACGCGGCTGATGGCTGCGGGCCGCGACGATCTTCATCTTGAAGGAAGGAAATTTCAGTTGCTCCAGGTAGCCGGGCGGCACGAATGGCCGCAGACGCTCGAGATCCCCGGCGCCGAGCACATCGCCCGCCTTGAAGTCCGGCTTCGCGCCGGCGTTGCTGTCGAGCCACTTGCCGACGTCGGCACGGCTGATGTCCTGCCCCTGCGCCCTGGCCGCGGGCCAGCACAGCGCCAGGCTCAACAGGGAAAGAAAAACAAACCGCCAACCGATCCTGGCAAATGCCTCTAATGCGCAACTCACAGCTTCTCCTCTCCTTGCTGACTCGGCGGAAGGGCCATTGCACGTCATATCGGCGGTTCGTGGCGCGCAGTTTCCTGTCCGGCCTCGGCGCGTGACGGTTGGTGTTATGATTTCCGCCTTCGCATGCGTAGCTCGACGCTTCGCACGCCGCCGTGGTTCAAGATCCGCGGCCGTCGCGCCGCCTCTGAGGGAGGACCGCCGCGCCTTCGCTTTGCGGATTGAAGCAGAGCCGTTCGCAATCTTCAAACGAAGAAGCGCTCGCCTAAAAAATGGGGGGCGAAGCTCCGCACGGGCGGCCACCTCACCGTTCACCGTTCACTGGACTATCGCGAAGGACTGGAGTAGTTCGACCGCAGGGTGTCGTTCCTGTTGCGACAGGCGGTCGTGCGGTTGAAGGGCCGCGCCGACGCGCTCGATACCCCGGACAAGCGCAAGGTCCAAGTGGCACTCTGACTGACGCACATGCCGTTGCAAGAATACGATATCCAGTTTGAATCCCTTCCCGTGCACTATTGGCGAGGCGGACATGGGTTTCCGCTTCTGCTGCTGCATGGGTCGGGTCCGGGGGCTTCCACGCTGGGCAATTGGCGGCTGGTCCTGGACCGCCTGGTGGAGCGCTACGATGTGCTGGCGGTCGATCTGATTGGCTTCGGCAAATCCGGACGCAAGACCAGCGAGCCCTATTTCGACCTCGATCTGTGGCTGCGGCAGGCCCGGCACATGCTGAGTTTTCTGCCCGGCGAAAGCGTGGGCGTGGTGGCTCATTCGTTATCGGCGGTGCTCGCACTCAAGCTCGCGGGCGCCGAGCGCCGCGTGCGCAAAGTGCTCACCACCGGCGCGATGGGCGGTGCCTTCAAGCTCAATCGCTACCTCGACTGGACTTGGAGTTTTCCGGCCAGCCGCGAGGATTTGCGCCGCACTACCGAGGGGCTGGTCTGTGACAAGTCCCTTATCACGGAAGCTTTCCTCGACAGCCGGATGCAGGTACTGCAGGCGCCCGGCTACGGCGAATATTTCCGCTCGATGTTCGCGGGCGGCAAGCAACGGTATATCGATCAAGCCGTACTGTTGCCGCAGGAACTGCGCAAGCTCGATTGCGATGTCGTCATGATGCACGGCCGCGAGGATTTGCCGATTCCGGCGGCGAAAAACAGTCTGACGCTGGGCGCGCTGATACCCAGGGCGGATATCGTGATAGTCGGCCGCTGCGGCCACTCTCCGGCTTTGGAGCATCCGCAAAAGCTGCTGGCCTGCGCTGACATGCTATTCGATTGACGGAGGTGGATCCGGACGATCGGCGGGACGAACCGCACGCTCTCCTGGATGCGGATCGGCCACGCTACCACACGCGGAGAAAGCCCTGATGCATAATTTCACCCCGTTTGCCGCCCTGTTCGGCGGCATCCTCATAGGTCTGAGCGCGTCGGCAATGCTGCTGTTGGACGGCAAGATCGCCGGCGTCAGCGGCATCCTGGCCGGCGTGCTCAAGCCCATCGGAGGCGACACGCTCTGGCGAATCTGCTTTCTGGGCGGCCTGCTCGCGGGCGGGCTCCTGCTCAGGATTTTGCTGCCGAGCGCTTTCGACTTCGGCCTCATTCGCCCGTTCCCACTGCTGACCATCGCGGGGCTCCTGGTCGGATTCGGCACCCGCCTCGGCAGCGGATGCACCAGCGGTCACGGAGTGTGCGGCATAAGCCGCCTTTCGCCGCGTTCGCTGGTCGCCACGGCGACTTTTATCTTTACCGGGGCCTTGACGGTTTATTTGGTAAACCACCTGATGGGAGGTTCATGATGAAAGGGTTGCTGACCTCCTTCGTCTCGGGAACGGTGTTCGCGCTCGGTCTGGGAATCTCGGGGATGACCCGGCCGGTAAAGGTGATCGACTTTCTGGATTTTTTTGGCGCTTGGGACGCTAGCCTGGCGTTCGTGATGCTGGGCGCGATCGCGGTCTACTTCGTGGCGTACCGGCGGAGCAGAAAAATGACTTCACCGGTGTTGGCGCCGGACTTTTCGCTGCCCAAGCGCAGCGATTTGGATGCCAAGCTGATTGTGGGAGCCGCTTTGTTTGGCGCGGGCTGGGGACTCGGCGGCTTTTGTCCCGGCCCCGCGCTCACCGCGCTCGCTTCCGGCGCGCTTCCCGTCTTTATCTTCGTGGTCGCGATGGCGATTGGGATGTACCTTCATACCTGGGTGACCGAATTGGGCGCGGCAACCTCGGGCCTGGCGATCCCTTCGGCGAAAAACACCCTGGACGCATAGACCGGGCAGTCCGAGCATTCGCGTGCGCGCCGATAGCCCAGTGAGCCTTTGCTCGTACGGCAGGTTGGGTATCATGGGCGCCCATTTTTCCGGGGGATCAACGATCGCCAGGGCCGCCTTATCGGTCCGGAACTCTCGACAGGGTTCGAAACTCGAAACGAATCAAGCTCCGTCCATGGCGCGCACGACCTCTTCGACGGTCGCAACCTGCGCGAAGCCCCGGCGCAGGTTGGCCAGCACGGTCTTCTGCACTTGCTCGGAACTGATGGCCTGGCCGCCGGCTTCTTCCAATGCGATCGGCGCCGTGCCGTCCTCGAGCACAATGACGTGGTAATCCCTGAAGTTGGCGTCGCGCGCGGTCGAGTCGCAGCAGAAATTCGTCGAGTAGCCGCCGATGATGAGAGTCTCGATCCCTTTTTCGCGCAGCATCCCGTCGAGTTCGCTATTGAAGAAGGCACTGTAGCGGTTGCGCTCCAGCACCGTCTCGCCCGCTCCCGGTGACAGTTCCGGCAGTATGGCGACGCCCCGGGTTCCCTTGACCAGCACCTCTCCCTTGCCGATCGGCTCCCAGAACTTTCCCAATTGGCCGCTGTCGGCGCCGTTGTTGCAGAAGGCGAGGGATGAAAAGACCACTGTGACAGAGCACTTTCGCGCCTGGTCCAATAGTCTTTGCAGCCGCGGCACCAGCGGTCGGACGCCTTCCCATCCGAGCAGGTCGTTGGTCATATTGATAATCAACAAAGCCGTTTTTCGGGGGTCGAGTTTGTTTATTGTCCTGTCCTCCTCAGTGTGGCCGCGTGACGGGTTCATAGGAGCATATACGCTACAACCTTACCAATCTTCCGAATCGTTTGCCTGACTCGCGCGGGCCGACCGGGCATCGCCGCCGCCGCGCTTTGGATCCGGGTGCGCATTGTTGCATCATCATCAGCACCATCATCGTCGTGGGATTGGGGTGGATCGGGCGAAGCCTAAAGGAGATGAAACCATGAAAGAGCTGCCGGAATTTTCCGACCTTCCGTTGGTGGGAAGTACGGGAGAAAGACATGTCTGGGGCGTTTTCGGTCAAGCCGACGAGGTTGGCACGGTCAATTTGCTCGGCCCGGCCCAGGTCAGACAAGCCGGCAAACTGGTGCGCGCGGGCAAAGTGATCAATCTGAGCCTGCCCCTCGATTACCCGCTCGCGCTGTATGAGATGCCGGCCCGCAGCGGCTACCGGCATCATATCGAGGTGGACCGCGGCGGGCGCGACGACTATCTGGATAACTTTGCGATGCAGGGTTCGTCGCAATGGGATTCCCTGCGGCATATCCGCTTTCGCGAATTCGGCTACTACGGCGGACGTCAGGACAAGGACCTCGACGAGAAGCACCAGTTGGGTATCGAGCATTGGGCGCGCCATGGAATCGTTGGCCGCGGGATATTGCTCGACGTCGAGCGGTTTATGCAGCCGCGGCCAACGCCCTTTTCGGTGAATGAGAAGTTTTCGATCGACGGCGGCCTGCTGGAGGAAATCGCACGGGCGCAGAAGATCGAGTTTCAGACCGGGGACATTCTGCTGCTGCGCACCGGATGGCTGGCGTGGCATAAGCTCCAGGCGCCCGCGACGCGCGAGAAAATGCGCGGCACGCTGCATCCCGATCCGGGCGGTTTGCGATGCCCCGGTCTCGATGCCACGCAAGCGACCGCGGCCTGGTTGTGGGACCATCGGGTCGCGGCCATTGCGGCCGATAATCCCGCGGTCGAGGCCTTGCCGGTGGTGCCTAAAACCGGCTTCCAGCATCGAAGGCTGATCGCCCTGCAGGGAATGCCATTGGGTGAGTTGTGGGACCTGGACGAGTTGGCGAGCGAATGCGCAACCGACGGGGTATACGAATTCATGCTGGTGTCGGCGCCCCTTTACATTCCCGGCGGCGTCGGCTCGCCGGCCAATGCCTATGCGATCAGGTGAGCGGCGGCTTTACGTTTATTCAGCGGACGCGAGACGATCGGGCCCAACGTTGGTGCCATGTATCTCTTCCAACCCGATCGTCGAGCCGCGGTTCCGGCCGGAAGACCAGAGCCGCGATCGAATGGCTGGCGGCAGCACGCACCGCTGAGTCCGAGCCCCATGTGAAGATGTTTCCGTCTCTCGCATAGCGGGGCCAAGGAGTGTCAGCAGGGGTTTTTCAAATGGCAACCATCCCGCAGCATAAAGTTCCACCGGTAGCCGAAACGATTTCCGATTCGGATTCGATCCAGGACGTCGTCGCCAGGTTGGCTGTGAACCCCGACTCCGGACTGACTCAGGATGAAGCTGCGCGCCGCCTCGAACGTTACGGGCCCAACGCGATCGAGGAAAGGAGAATCAGCCCGCTCAAACGGTTCCTGGCGTTCTATTGGGGACCTATCCCGTGGATGATCGAGATCGCCGCGATTCTCTCGGCAAGCGTCCGTCACTGGGAAGACTTCGTGATCATCGTCGCGATGCTGTTGATCAACGCCGGCGTGGGATTCTGGGAAGAGTTCAAAGCCGACAACGCGATCGAAGCGCTCAAGCAAAATCTCGCGCTACGCGCCCGAGTGTTGCGCGGCGGCCAGTGGCGCGAGGTCGAAGCAAAGACCCTCGTTCCGGGGGACATCGCGCTCATCAAACTCGGCAACATCGTTCCGGCCGATCTGAAGCTGTTCGAAGGCGAATACATCAGTGTCGACCAGTCGGCGCTTACCGGGGAATCGCTGCCGGTCGACAAGAAAGCCGGAGGTCTCGCGTACTCGGGATCGATCGTTCGAATGGGCGAAATGAGGGGGCTGGTCGTGGCCACGGGCATGAACACCTTCTTTGGCCGCACGGCGCGTTTGGTCGATACCGCCCAGACCGAGTCGCACTTCCAGAAGGCGGTCTTGAAGATCGGCAACTTCCTGATCCTCATTACGCTTGCCCTGGTCGCGTTGATCCTGATGGTCGCGCTGTTTCGCGGCGATCCGCTGGTCGAAACCCTGCTCTTCGCGCTGATTCTTACCGTCGCCGCAATTCCGGTCGCGCTGCCTGCCGTTCTCTCCGTCACCATGGCGGTCGGTGCGTCGGTGCTGGCGAAAATGCAGGCGATCGTCTCGCGGCTTGTTTCGATCGAAGAGATGGCCGGGATGGACATCCTCTGTTCGGACAAAACCGGGACGCTCACCAAAAACCAGCTCGCCCTGGGCACTCCCATAGTCTTCAAAGCCGGCGACCCGCAGGACCTGATTCTGAATGCGGCGTTGGCCTCACGCGCGGAGGGCCAGGACACGATCGACGCCGCGATTCTTGCGGCGTTGCGCGAGCCGGCCCGGTTGAAGGCCTATCGGATTGCCCGATTCGTTCCGTTCGATCCCGTGAGCAAACGAACCGAGGCCGAGGTGAACCACGACACCGCGGCCTTTAAGGTCTCGAAGGGGGCGCCGCAGGTAATCCTCGATCTCACCAAGCCGGATCCATCGACTCGGGCCAAGGTCGAACAAGACGTCGAGCGGCTTGCGACCAAAGGTTATCGGACACTTGGCGTCGCCCGTACCGACGCTCAGGGAAAGTGGGAATTCCTAGGACTTCTACCGATGTCCGATCCGCCGCGCGACGACTCGGCGTCCACCATCGCAACCGCGCGGCGCATGGGACTGCAGGTTCGGATGGTCACCGGCGATAACGTCGCGATTGCGCGCGAGATTTCGCGCGAACTCCAGCTAGGCCCGAAGATCGCGATTGCCAGTGAACTGTTTGCCGAGGGTAGGCCGGACGAGAGCGACAAGATCGAAGCGGCCGAGGGCTTCGCGCAGGTCTTTCCCGAACACAAATTCAAGATTGTCAAGGAGCTCCAGGCGCGCGGCCATATCGTCGGGATGACCGGCGACGGCGTCAACGACGCGCCCGCGCTCAAGCAGGCCGACGTCGGAATTGCCGTAAGTGGCGCAACCGACGCCGCCCGTGCGGCGGCCGATCTAGTGCTCACGGCGCCGGGTTTGTCGGTAATCACGACGGCAATCGAGGAAGCGCGCAGAATCTTCGAGCGGATGAACAGCTACGCGATCTATCGAATCGCCGAGACCATTCGCGTACTGCTGTTCATGACCCTGTCGATCATCGTGTTCAATTTCTACCCGGTGACCGCGATTATGATCGTGCTGTTGGCGATCCTGAACGATTTGCCGATCATGACGATCGCCTATGACAACGCGCCGGTTGCCGAACGGCCCGTGCGTTGGGACATGTACCGTGTCCTGACGCTCAGCAGCGTTCTCGGCCTCCTCGGCGTGATCGCGTCATTTGGGCTGTTCTGGATTGGAGAGCGGTATCTCCATCTGCCCCGCCCAACGATTCAGAGCCTCATGTTCCTCAAGCTGTTGGTGGCCGGCCATCTCACCATATATCTGACCAGAACCGTAAAGCCCTTCTGGAGGCGGCCGTGGCCTAGCTGGCAACTGTTCGTGGCCGGCGAATCGACTCACGTGATCGGAACGCTCGCCGCGGTTTACGGTTGGGGCATGACGCCCCTCGGATGGACCTATGCCTTGGCGGTATGGGGATATTCGCTCGCGTGGTTTCTCTTCAACGACATCGTAAAGCTGGAGGTTTATCGCCTGATGCGGCACGGGGTACCGGCGCACGAGCGTCATCTTTCGCGAGTGGCGATGCCGCTACATACGCCGCTGGGCAAGGCTTGGAGCCCTCGAGAGTAGATCCCATGCTACCACATGTAGCTATTGGCCGGCCTAACGCAGCGGTAGCAGCCGATGTCGAGCACTATCGCTTGCTGGTCGGTGACGAACTGATGGACGAAGTTGTCGCCTTGGCGGCGAATCTCAAGGATGTGCGCATCTGTCACATCAATTCCACGGCTTACGGCGGTGGGGTGGCGGAGCTCTTGTCGCGCTACCTGCCGCTGCTGCAGGGGGTTGGAGTATCCGCCGAATGGCGTCTTATCCACGGCGAACCTGAATTCTTCACCGTCACCAAGGCTTTTCATAACGCCTTGCAGGGTGGTCATTACGACCTGAGAGAGCCCGAGCGGAACACCTATCTGGAAGTGAATGAACAGAGCGCCAAACTTCTGGAGTCGGCGTACGACATTATCATCGTGCATGACCCGCAGCCCGCGGCCATTCGTCACTTTGCGGGTCGACGGAGCGCCAAATGGATCTGGCGCTGCCACATTGACAGCTCCGCTCCAGACGAAGGTGTGCGTAATTTCCTCGTTCCTTTCATCCAGGAATACGATGCGTTCGTGTTTACGATGCCCGCGTTTCTATTGCCGGGGTTGGATGGAAATCGAGCAAGCTTCATCGCGCCAGCCATCGATCCGTTCGCGACCAAGAACATGGATTTGCCGATGGAGCTCTGCCGGCGTGCCATCGCCGACTCCGGGGTGGATGTCAATCGGCCGCTACTGGTGCAGGTTTCACGCTTCGACCCCTGGAAGGATCCGTTGGGTGTAATCCAGGCATACCGTTTGGTTAAGCGCGAATTTCCCCGGGTTCAACTGGCACTCATCGGCGCCCTGGCGGGCGACGATCCTGAGGGATGGCAACTCCTTGACCGCGTCCAGGAAGAGAGTGCCCATGACCCGGATTTGTTCGTTTTTACCAACGTGGCGGGCGTTGGCAGTATGGAGGTGAACGTCTTTCAACGTGGGTGCGACGTCGTTATTCAAAAGTCCCTGCGGGAGGGATTCGGCCTGGTGGTTTCGGAGGCGCTGTGGAAGCAAAAGCCGATCGTGGCCGGACGCGCCGGTGGCATTCCGATGCAGTTTCCCGAGGGCTTCGAGCGTTACTTGATAGACAATGTGGAAGACTGCGCCACCCAAACCATATATCTCCTGCGCCATATGGGTGAAAGAGGAGACTTTGGCCGCGCCGGACGCGAACGAGTGCGGCGCGAATTCCTCTTGCCGCGCCTCGCGCGCGATGAACTGAGACTCATCAGCCAGGTACTGTCCTCACGCGGCAAGGGAATAGGGGCATGCGGAACCTGAGTACCGCTCCGTTCGAATCCGATCCCAAGGCTATGAAACCGCTGGTGAATTTGGCGCTGGATCTTCGGAATTGCTGGGATCATACGACGGATCCGTTATGGAGCAGGATCGATCCTGAGTTGTGGAGCCTGACTCACAATCCGTGGGTCGTGCTGCAAACGGCTTCGCGGACGAAGCTAAAAGCCCTGGCAAGCGACCCGGAATTCGGCCAGCGCGTGCGTGACCTGCTGGACCGCCGCCGGCAATACCTCACGGCGGAGGCCTGGTTTCGGCGCGCGCACGCCGACTCGCCGCTTACCTGCGTCGCCTACTTCAGCATGGAGTTCGGACTGAGCGAAGCGCTTCCCATCTACTCGGGCGGACTCGGGAACGTGGCCGGGGATCAACTCAAGGCCGCGAGTGATTTGGGCGTTCCGCTGGTAGGAGTGGGGCTGCTCTATCAGCGGGGCTACTTCCGGCAGATCATCGACGCCGACGGGAACCAGATAGCGCTATACCCCTATAACGACCCCGGCCAATTGCCCATCACTCCCGTGCGGGACAAAGATGGCGAGTGGTTGAGGCTGAACGTCATTTTGCCGGGTCGGAAACTCTGGCTGCGCACCTGGCAGGCGCAGGTCGGCCGGCTGACGCTTTATCTGCTCGATAGCAACGACCCTGCGAATCCGCCCGCATATCGCGGCATTACCAGCGAACTGTATGGCGGGGGGCCCGAATTGCGGCTGGCGCAGGAGCTGGTGCTTGGTATCGGCGGCTGGCGGCTGCTGCGAGATCTCGGGATCAAGCCGGAAGTCTGTCACCTGAACGAAGGACACGCGGCCTTTGCGGTGGTGGAGCGCGCGCGAAGCTTCATGGAGGACAGCGGACAGCCGTTTGAGGTCGCGCTGGCGGTAACGCGTGCTGGAAACCTGTTTACCACGCATACTCCGGTGGAGGCCGGCTTCGACCGTTTCGCGCCGACCCTGATTGGCCGGTATCTCGAACGATACGCGCGCGAGCGCCTGAACATCGATCTCGCGCAATTTCTCGCCTTGGGGCGCGCGGCCCCGGGCGATTCGAACGAGCCCTTCAATATGGCGTACCTCGCTATCCGCGGCAGCGGGACGATCAACGGGGTCAGCCGTCTGCATGGCGCTGTCAGCCGCAATATCTTTCGCGGCCTATTTCCGCGCTGGCCGGAGGCGGAAATTCCGATTGGCTATGTAACCAATGGCGTTCACACTCCGACTTGGGATTCCGCGGCCGCCGATGCGCTATGGACGGAATCCTGTGGCCGTGAACGCTGGCGCGGCGCCATGGAGACCGTCGGAGATGACATATGTTGCGCGGCGGACAGCGCACTGTGGGAACTTCGCGCAAAGAACCGTCTCGATCTGGTGCGCTTCGTGCGGGAACGCCTTGCCAGCGAGCTTGCCGCTCGCGGTGGAGATCCAAAAATCGCGGAGACTATTTTCGATCCAGGGACCCTGACGCTGGGCTTTGCTCGCCGGTTTGCGACATACAAGCGCCCGAATCTGCTCCTGCATGACCCGCAACGCCTCGTTCGCATTCTGACGAATCCGCAGCGTCCGGTTCAGCTGGTGATCGCCGGCAAGGCGCATCCGCAAGACATCCTCGGGCAGGCGATGATCAAGGCTTGGGTCGAGTTCGTCAGGCGTCCTGAGGTGCGGCGCCACACCGTCTTTCTCAGCGACTACGACCTGGTGCTGGCCGAGCGCCTGGTGCAGGGCGCCGATCTCTGGATCAACACTCCGCGCCGGCCCTGGGAGGCATGCGGCACGAGCGGAATGAAGGTGCTGGTCAACGGTGGCCTCAATCTATCGGAGCTGGACGGTTGGTGGGCCGAGGCATATTCGCCGCAGGTCGGCTGGGCGTTGGGTGACGGCAAGGAGCATGGCGACGACCCAGCCTGGGACGCGGCCGAAGCGGAAGAGCTTTACGATATGCTTGAGAAGAAGGTTATTCCGGCGTTCTATCGCCGCGACGAACACGGTATCCCCACCGAGTGGGTGACGCGAATGCGTGACAGTATGTCGCGCTTGACTCCGCAGTTTTCGGCCAATCGGGCAGTGCGCGAGTACACCGAGAAATATTACCTCCCTGCCGCCGCGGCATATCATGAGCGGGCAACCGATCACGGCGCCTGGGGTGGATCCCTGCTACAATGGGAAAAAGCGCTGGCCGAGCGCTGGAAGTCGGTGAGGTTCGGTGAGCTTCGCGTCGCGAGTTCTCCACGAACGCACTCACTACAAGTCGAAGTGTCTCTGGGAGAGCTGCGTGCGGACTGGGTGTGCGTACAACTCTACGCAGCTTCGCGCCGCGACGAAGAACCGCCGTTTGTATCGGAAATGACGCGGACGGACGACACCGATCCTTCCACAGGATGGCGCATCTATGCCGCCGAGGTCCCGGCTTCGCGCCCGGCGTCGGACTACACACCTCGTATCGTTCCGCGGTATTCCGGAGCGAGGATTCCGCTCGAGGAGGCGCACATCCTCTGGTTCCGTTAGTGTGCTCACAACTCGAAAAGAGACTATCCAGCGATGCCTTTTCCTTACAAACGAATACTGTGTCCGGTCGATTTCGACGCATACTCAGGCGAGGCTCTAAAGGAAGCGGCGGCCTTGGCGTTGAATGGAGCAGGCACGGTTCGGATATTACACGTGGTGCGGATCAATCCGCTGTTCGATCAGGGGGCGGCTGAAGGCTTTACCGCGGGAGCGGTGTACCAAACGCAAACCGATTTGGCGCACCGGCGGGTCGAGGAAATGCTGACCGCGATACCTCCAGAGGTGAAGCGGGAGATCGTGATCGAAATCGGTGAACCGGCGGATTCGATCATAGACGCGCAGACGAAGCTTGGCGTAGATCTCGTTGTCATGGCCACCCATGGCAGAAAGGGCCTTAAACACTTTCTACTTGGAAGTGTAACCGAAAGGGTTGTACGCGAGTCGTGCGTTCCGGTGCTCACCGTCCGTCCGGCGTTTCGCGACGGCGCAGAATAGCCGTCTGGGGGGGAGTTGCCACAGCCCTGACAGGCTGCCGACGGTGATAGACCGCGATGCAGGATACCGAACCACAGAGAAAGAAGCCCGAGCCGAAGCCACAAATTTCTCGAAGCCTGTGGTTCTGGTGGTTTGCCTCCTCCGTCTTGCTTGTTTGGAGCCTGTTCAACCTATGGACCGGGCCGCCCTCCGGGGTCGTGGATATTCCGTATTCGACCTTTCTGGAACAGGTGCGAGCGGATAACGTTTCGAAAATCCACATCGCCGCCGATGCGATCACCGGAACTTTTGTAAAACCGCTGCTCTGGCCTAAACCGGGGCAGAAAATCGAAGCGAAGTCGCCCGCGTCTCCGATGTCTTCGGAGAAATCAGCTTCGGAGAAATCAGCTTCGGGCCTAGCGTCCTCCCCCAAGGCCAATTCGGAGCGGACGAATCTGCCGGCTCCAACCCACTATCGCGAGTTTCGCACCACCTTTCCGGCCGTCATCGGAGATCCGAATCTGATAGGTCTCCTCGAGTCCCATCACATCACGGTGGAAGTGTCAGCGGCATCCAGACCCTGGCTTATTGATCTGCTCATCAACTGGTTCCCAATGTTGCTGCTGATCGGCTTTTTCTGGTGGATGGCCACCAGTGCCAGCCGCGGTCAATCGGGGATGTTCGGCTTCGGCCGCATGAAGGCTCGGCGCTATTCGAGCGATCAGCCGAAGGTAACGTTTAGCGATGTGGCCGGAGCGGACGAGGCCAAGACGGAGTTGCGGGAAGAGGTCGATTTTCTAAGGAATCCTCAGAAGTACCGCGACTTGGGCGCCAGCATTCCGCGCGGAGTGTTGCTCGTCGGGCCACCAGGAACGGGTAAGACTCTGTTGGCGCGCGCCGTCGCCGGCGAAGCCGGAGTTCCATTCTTCAGCATCAACGCCTCCGAATTCGTCGAGATGTTCGTCGGGGTCGGAGCCAGCCGCGTGCGTGACCTCTTCCGCCAAGCCAAGGAAGCGGCCCCCGCCATCGTGTTCGTCGATGAACTGGACGCAGTCGGGCGGCGCCGGGGCGCGGGGGTCGGAAGCGGAAGCGACGAGCGAGAGCAAACGCTTAACCAGCTACTGGGTGAACTCGACGGCTTCGATCCACGGCTTGACGTTATCATATTGGCGGCGACCAACCGCCCCGATGTACTCGACCCGGCGCTTCTGCGGCCGGGACGCTTCGACCGGCAGGTGGTGATCGAACTTCCCGACCGCAAAGGCCGCGAGGATATTTTGCGGATCCATGCGCGGCGATTGCGGCTGGCCGGCGACGTCGACTTCCCGCTATTGGCGAAGATGAGCATTGGCCTCAACGGCGCCGACCTCGCGAATCTGTGCAATGAGGCGGCGCTCGTCGCGGCGCGTCATAACCGGGGCGTCGTCGCGATGACGGACTTCGAGGAGGCGCACGACAGGGTGCGGCTGGGCGTGGCGCATCCGCAATTGACCGATCCGAAAGAGCGTCGCGTGATCGCCTATCATGAAGCGGGACACGCGGTGGTGGCCTGGTTCACCCCTGCCGCCGACCCGGTGCAGAAGGTGACGATCGTGCCGCACGGTCAGGCCCTGGGTGTCACCGAACAGATTCCCGGTGAGGAGCGTCACAACTTCAGCCAGACGTATCTGAAGGCGCGCCTCGCGGTGATGTTGGGTGGTCGCACTGCCGAGGAGATCGCCATCGGGGAGATCACCACTGGCGCGGAGAATGACCTGGTCGAGGCGACCCGCCTGGCTCGCCGGATGGTTACGCGCTGGGGAATGGCAAAGCTTGGCCCGATAGCTTTCAGAGCTGACGAACAGCAGCCGTTTCTGGGATACGAACTTTCGCAAAGACCTGATTATAGCGAAGCAACGGCCGCCGAAATCGATGATGAAGTCCGGCGCCTGCTCGAGGAAGCTCATCAGGAGGTGCGAAGCCAACTCACCACGGTGCGGGAGCATTTGGACAATCTGGCTGACGCGCTGCTGCGGGAGGAAACAGTCGAGCTCGACGAGCTCAATCGAATACTTGGGCCGCGCGATCGGGCGGAATCACAGAAGGTCGAACCTCGCGCCCGCGCCAGCTCGCGATCGTGAAGGCCGCAAAGGCGCGATCGGCCGGATGCGCGGACTCCCGCCGGGCCGCGTTAACGGGCGCGCGGGACTAGGGCGAGGTCGGCGCCAGCTTGCCGGCCAGGATGACGGCCTTTTCCGCGAAGCCCGAGGCCGCCACGTAGTCGTCGTCGGTCGCGGCCTTGCGGCCAGCTCGCAGAAAAGCACTGGCCTGATCGTAGGTGGTGGCGCCGTCGGAGCCGAGCGCGTTGCGGTTGATCTTAGCCAGCTTCTCTCCCGCGTCGTCGAGCATGCGCAGGGCCCGGTCCTTGGACGGGCCGTCGGCCAGCGTGACGGTCGGTTTCGGACTCGGCGCGGCGGGTGGTGCGGGAGCGGCGGCTGGGGCCACGTGGCTGGCCGAATGCGGCGCGCCGCCGTTTTCGGCGGGAGTCTCGTTTTCGTAGACGGGAGAACTATTGTTCCACTGTTCGCCTGCTCGCGGAGGGGTCTCGGCAGGAGTGGGTTGGTAGCGATGGATCGCCGGCGCGGCCGGCGGCGGCTGCATGAAACTCGGGATCTGCCAGCGTCCGCCGGGTCCGAAGCATCCGGAAAGCGCCAGCGACACCGTCGCCGCTGCGGCGGCGCGCGCCACCGTCGAGCCCTTCATGCGCCTTTCAATCTCCCCCGCCGTCGGCAGCCCTAGTTGGTCCTTGCTTCCGCAAGCGGCCGCAAGGTGCTTCCCTCGAGAGGCAACCGGATGCGCACGGAAGTGCCTTCGTTCAATTTGGACTGGACGTCCAGTGTGCCGCCATGAAGATCGACGGCGCGCAGCGCCAGAGGCAAGCCCACGCCGTTGCCGTTATCCTTGGTGGTGAAGTAGAGCTGGAAGATCTCATTGAGATGTTCGGGCGCGATTCCCTGCCCGGTGTCCGAGACGGAAAGCTCCACGAAACCGTCAACCAGCGCGCTGGCCATCGTGAGCGTGCCTCCCATGGGCATCGCATCGATGGCGTTTTGCACGATATTGCGCAACGCTTCCATCAGCACCGCGTGGTCCGCGTTCACGAACGCGGCCGCCGGATCGAGCCGGCATCTGACTTCGATCAGTGGCTCGTTTACACTCTGGGCGACTTCGCTCATCAGATCGTTGGCAGCAATTCGTCCGGTTTTCAACTGGCCGGGCCGCATGAAACGCATCAGCGCCTCGATCACCAGATCGATCCGGCTCATTTCCTCGCGCACGGCGTGCACGTGATCCTCGACCGGTCTGGATGCTTGCGCGTCCTGGCGGAGTAGCTCGAGCTCGAGCGTGATCGCGTTGAGCGGATTGCGAATCTGGTGGGCCACGCCGGAGAGCAGTCCACCCAGGCGCGCCAGGTGCTCCGAACTGTCGACCACGCTTTCGAGCCGCTGAACCGGATCGAGGTCGCGCACGATTACCAACTGCCCGGCGCGCGCCGAGTCGGCGCCCAGCGGAAAGATCGAAACCAACAGGCGCGACTTATGCTTGCCGCGCCCCTCCTCGATCACCACGTCGCGCAACTCCGTGCCTGCCGCCCTAGCGGTGCGCGCCGTGCTGACGAGCGGATGACTCTCGCCGATCAGTTCCGCGAGCGGCTTGCCCTGCGCGAGTCCGCCGGCGGGGAGTCCGAGGCGGCCCTGCGCGTCGTCGCTGGAGAAGCGTACCATGCCGTCGGCGTCGAGCAGCAGCACGGCGTCGTCGATCGAACGAAAGATGTTGATGAAACTGCCGCGTTCGTCCTCCCACTGTACGCGCTCGGAACGCACGCGATGCGATAGCTCGTTGAACTTCCGCGCCAGCGCGCTGAGCTCGTCGCGGCCGCGGATGAGGAGACTGCCCGTATCGCGGCCGGCGGCCAGTTGTTCGACTCCGGCGGTAATCGCGGCGACCGGCGCCAGCAGCAGCGCGCCCGACAGCAACGCGCCGAGCAGGCTCATCAGGATAACCGCGGCTGCGATGAACAGCACGTCGGCCACCGACCGGCGAACCTCGCTGGCGAGCAGCGCTGTCGACAGACCGACCTTGATGAGAGCGAACGGCCGCTGGTTGATCTCGACCGGACTGCTGATCTCGTAAACGTGGTCGCTCCACAGCGCACGGATTCGCGCCAGCGGCGACCATCGCGCGACCGCCCGCTGCAGATCTTTGAACGGCAGCGGCGGGCTGGCGCTCACCGGGTCGCCGCTGGTTCCGGCGATCAGTTGGCCGTCGAGAGTCTCCACCCTCGCGTACACCACGCCCTTGCCGAAAGCGCCCGAGGAGGAGAGGAAGGCGGCGAGCGATTGGTCCTGGCGCAAGCTCGCCACCGGATCGCCCCCGGCGTGCCCCAAGGTGATACGAATCTGCTCGAAGGTCTGCTCGATCAGCACGCTGCCCGAGTCGCCCAGGCTGTCAACCATTACGCCCATCGTATGGTCGATCTCGGTGGCGCTGACGGTCAGTACCGCGAGCACCAGCAAGGGGACGAAGATCGCGGCGATCTTGGTGCGCAGGCCCATAACCCGGACAGAGCCCTCCCGATTGGCGCGCGACCGTCGAGCGCCTAAGCCTCGTCGGCCGGTTCCGTCCCGGGCTTCGCTGAACTGGATTGCTCCTGGTAACGGCCGAGCTTGTTATACAGCGTTTTTGGGCTGATGCCGAGAATTTCGGCCGCCCGCACCCGGTTGCCGCCGGCCAGCTCGAGCGTTTTCAGAATCAGTTGCCGCTCGACCTCACGCAGCGGCTGGCCCACCGGCAGCCCCGGCGCCTGGGAGTCGAGGGCCGACCTCGCCGAGTCCTCCGCGTGCGTGGCGAAGGAGGTTTCGGGACCCTGCGACGGCGCGGCGGGTTGCGCCGTCGGCGCCGTAAGCGCGCCCGCGGTGGGCAGATCTTTGACGGTGATTACCGGGCCCGTGCCGACGATCACCGCGCGTTCGATAACATTGCGCAATTCACGTGCGTTGCCGGGCCATGGCCGCGCCTTCAAGGCTTCCAGACAGGCGTTGTCCACCCCGCTGACCTGCTTGGAGTTGGCACGGGCGAACTCGCGCACGAAATGATCGACCAGCACCGGCAAGTCATCCAGACGCTCCTCCAGTCGCGGCAATGCGATGGTAAACACGTTGAGCCGGTAGTAGAGGTCCTCGCGCAGACGCCCCTGGCGGATCGCTTCGGCCAGATCGCGGTTGGTCGCAGCCAGCACTCGCACGTTGAGCGCGATGTTGCTGGTGCCGCCGACCCGTCTCAGCTTGCGGTCCTCGATAACGCGCAGCAGCTTGGCCTGCAGCTCGGGTTTCATCTCGGTGATCTCGTCGAGCAGGAGCGTGCCCCCGTTGGCGAGCTCGAAGCATCCGGCGCGCCGCTGATCGGCCCCGGTGAATGCGCCTCGTTCGTGGCCGAACAGCTCGCTCTCGAGCAGGCCCTCGGGTAGCGCGGCGCAGTTGATCGCCACGTAGGAGCCGTTGCGCCGCGGCGAAAGCTCGTGGATCGTTCGTGCCACGATTTCCTTGCCGGTGCCGCTGTCGCCCTGGATGATGACCGAGGCGGAACTCGGCGCGGCCTGTTCGACCAACGCCATTACGCGGCGCATCGCCTGCGATTGCCCGATGATCGGCCCCAGCTCGCCCGCGCCCATCAGGCGCAGCCGCAAGCGCTGGTTCTCTTCGCTCATCGCGAGATGCTCGCTCAGATTGTTGAGCATCTGGCGCAGCCGCGGCGGATCGACCGGCTTGCGCAAGTAGTCGTAGGCCCCGAGCTTGATCGCCTGCACGGCATCGGGGATGTCGCCCTCGCCGGAAATCATGATGGTCGTGCAGGGGAGGCCGCGCTGGCGGATTTCGCCGAGCACCTCAAGCCCGTCCTTCACCGGCAGCTTAAGATCGAGCAATACGATGTGCGGCTCGAAACTCCCGATCAGATCGATCGCACGCTGGCCGTCTTCGGCGGCCTCTACCTTGAAGCCCCATGACGCGATGAGCTCGGCCCATGCCTGTCTGGTCCGAAGATGATCCTCGGCGACCAATATGCGTTTGGCATTCAACATACTTGCGGGCGTTCGCCAACTAGACGATCGGGCCCAGGGCCTCTCTCACCGCTCGAGGACCTCAGAGTCAGCAAGGTCGCTCAGGATGCCGATGCGGCGGCGAATGACACCGCGCGTCGCTTTATCCTCGCTCCTCCGCGTCAATCCTTGCAGGCTTCACTGCGCCGGCGCGCGCTTTGGATTGCCGGCAACCAGTACTATCACGCCTGAACGAGCGCTGACAGGTCGATTTATCGAGCTTACCGGGCACGGTTCGCGCAAGGCCCGTGCCACGCGTTGCGGCGAAATTCCGAATCGTCACGACGTCTCAATCCTCAAGACCTCGCCGGCGACTTCCACTTAGCTTCTGGTGAAATGAACGATCTATACGAACGAATTATTCGTCGTATCCGCCGTCGCGTTAGAAAACGTGCGAAGCCTTTCCTGACGCGGGTCGAGCGCGCATGGCAATTATTACCAGGGTCATGAGTAAAGCTTACCGGGCCATTTCATCATTAGCTCCGGCAGACCCCTATGACTGGACGTTCGCGCGACGGCATGAGGTTTGCTCCTGATAACCTTGTCGCGAGTAACGATGCGTCGGTGACTCGCGGCGGGCGTTCCAAGCAGAAAACCGAAACGTCAGGGCAGTAGTTGTTTGGTGTGCTCGTGAAGCGACGCACATGGAGAGTTGGCAGGCGCGGTTTTGGCTCTGGCTGCGGGCATAGGGGCTACCTATTGGGAGGAGCGGTCCGACCCCAGGTTGTATTCGACGGCCGCGGTCGAAGAGGCCGGTGGGGTGTCCACCATAGCGGTGCTTCGCAACGAGGCCTAGCGCGTAGCCATGTACCATCTACACTTCGGGCTGAACGGACCGCCGTTTCAGTTCACCTCGACCCCGGGCACGCTCTACCTGAGCAAGCCCCATCGCGAGGGCCTGGCCGCGTTGGAATGGGGGCTGTTGCACGAAGCCACCGGGTTCACCCTGCTGGTGGGCGAGAGCGGAATCGGCAAGACGACGCTGGTCTGCACGGTCCTGGCGCGGTCCTACTCGAACCTGC
>Ga0307372_10002549_pt1 | contig 30022 bp, 29 predicted proteins | sample OX1MG_FD_202533 | JGI IMG/M metagenome (GOLD analysis project Ga0307372, IMG submission 202533) | Soil microbial communities from Risofladan, Vaasa, Finland - OX-1 | ecosystem: Environmental > Terrestrial > Soil > Coastal area > Acid sulfate soil | place: Finland: Risofladan, Vaasa | collected... | reverse complement strand
GCCGCAGGACCTTGATCGCGGGCGGCGCGAAGTTGCCGCACGGGCCGCTCAGCTGATCGCCGTGCAGCGACTCCTGCGCGAACGCGCCAAACGCCGGCTTCGGCGCGAAGTTCTGATTCAACAGGCCGAAGTTGTCAAGCGGCGCGCTCGAGCCGCCGTTGTTGAACAGCTCAAACCACATCGCCGCCTTGACATAGGAATACTGCGGCTGCGCCAAACAATGGTAGGCCTGACGCAGATACACCGCCTGCGTCGGCTCGGTCACACCGGCAAGCTTCTGCCCCGCCCAATGCCCGCTCTGACACTCCGCGCTCGTCGAGGACCAGCCCAGCTCGGTCATGTACACCGGCTTGGCCCCATCACCCGCGGTCACCATCACCGCATGGATCGAGGTGAACCCGAGAAAGAAATACTGGTTGACCGTACGGGTGCCCAGGTTGTACTCGAACGAATACGGCGAAGCGATGTTGCACGCCGTATCGGTATGCACACCAACCGCGTCAAACGAGCCCCTGGCACCGGCAGCGTACAGCTGGCTGAGGTAGGCGCCGTCGTTGCCGGTCAGCCCGCCAACGATCACCGTCGCCCTCGGATCCGCCGACTTGACCGCCGGATACGCAGCCCTGAGCAGCTCGACGTATTGCGCCGACGTACCGTTCCACCACGCCGAGCTGTCCTCCTCGTTCCAGATCTCCCACGCCGTGACACGGCCATGGAAGGCGTTGACGAGATAGTTCATGAACGCCGCATAGTCGGCGGTGTCGACGGGCGGCGTTCGGATGTCGGCCGAGCCCGCCGCCGCCCAGGAGGGCGTCCCCTCGACGTCGACGTCGATCTTGGTGCCCGCCGGCAGCGCGGCGAAGAACCGCTGATAGTTCTCGATCTCCGCGGTGTTGTAGACACCCTGCTGCGGCTCGATCCCGTCCCAGCCGATGAACACGCGCACCCACCCAGGACGGCTCGCCGCGATCGCGGCGTCGACCTCGGGCGAGTTGAAATAGTCGCCGGAGGTCGCCGCGACGTTGAGCCCCACCTCGGCCGCGCCGGCCGGCGAGGCGAAGGCCAAGCCGCCGGCCGCCACCGCCAGCGCAACGAGCGGAGCCAGCCAGCCGTGGGCGCGAAGCCGCATCAACTATCGGGCAATGTGGACGTCGCGAGCCGCGCCGAACCAGGGTTTCCGGCGGTCGCCGGACGGCACCGCGATCGATCGCATCGCGGCGACGGCGGCCGCGGTCAGCTGCAGCCGGGTTCCCGGCTGCAGTCCCGGAGCCGCGACGACCTCGACCTCGACGATCGGGCCCCAGATGTGGATCGGACGGTAGAGCGCCTCACTGCAGAGTGCACGGTGGCGCAACACCGCTGAACTCGACGACGCGCTTTCGACTGGGCAGGCGTGACGTAGCCGCACCGCGACCTCGCTCTCTCTCTAAGGCCTGCCGGGTTAGCTGACGGGCTCGCGCTGAAAGAGTTGCGCTACTCGCGGCACCACCGCGAGATTCGCCCCGACCAAACCTGGGTCCCCGGCTCCCTGGTTCCGACCAGGGATTCGGCATGTGCCGGCAACCTAGCACGCCCCTCGGACCACACCACGGCGCGCTGTCGCTGCGCGGTGCTCGTCGCGGATCTTTTCCCGCTTCGAGCGGTTTTTTGTATCGGCGCGCGCCGGCGATGCGGCTCGGCTCGGAGGCAGACGCGCGATCTCGCCGAGCGGCGGCCGCGCGCGGCTACGGCGCGATCATGTCGGACGCGCTCGCCGACGCGCCGAGGTGTGCGAGCCCGAAGATGTCCTCGAGCGTGCGCAGCATCGAATAATGATCGAAGTGGCTGGAGTTGCTCTTGCCGGCCGCGATCCGGGCACCGACCACCAGCGCCAGCGCCCCGTTTCCGTTCTCGCCCGGCTGATTGCCGCTGTAGTTCGAGTCGGCATCGTTCTCGTCGGAGATGACGATCAGCAGGGAGTTGTGCTTCTTGGCCCACTGCGCATAGCCGCTGAGATGCGCCCTCGCCCACCGGTCGCCGGGGCCGATGCCGTTGTCATGCATGTCGTGGGTCAGGTTCGGGACGACGAAGCTGAGGTTGGGCAGCGTCGCGTAGTTCGTCGGGAACTTCGAGAAATCCGTCTCGGCTCGGCGGGCATCGGCGATCTGGCTGAACGGGTCGTGTCGGCAGGCGTAGCCGGATCCCGACGAGAGGCCTTCGATGTAGCCCTTGATCGAGATACCGGCCGAGCGCGCGTCCCCGACGATCGACTTCGCCGAGGTCTTGATGCAGCTGTCGGAGCCGTCGGTGTGCTGGGTCGAGCCCGTGAACAACGCCAGGTAGTTGGGCTCGCTCGGGTGGGTGACGCCGTGGTAGTTCGGGAAGTACTCGCCCTGGGCCGCCAGGCTCTTCAGGTACGGCGCCTGCCCGCCGCCGACGATCGCCGAGCCGCTGTAGTTCTCCTCGATGACAACGACCACGTGGCTGTAGCCGGCTCTCGACCGCGAGGCCGACGCGCTCGGGCACGCGACGCGTGCTCCGGTCACAGCGCCGCTCACCGGCCCACAGCTCGCACCGGCGGACCCCGAAGCGAACGCGGCGGCGGCCATGACGGCGACGAGCGCAGCGGTTGTCAAGCGAGTCATCCCAACCATTGTCCCCGAAACGCGAATCGGGTGCGGCACGCGCTGCGACCGAGGCCGCGGTGGCGCGCCGGCCTCACGAAAGGCCCACCGACATCGACCCGGAGTGTCCGTCGGCGCGACGCGACCACTCGGCGGCCACGGTCCGCAGCACCCGGAGCCCGTTGCGGGCCGCGTGCAGCTTCGTTTCGCCGAACAGGCGTTCGTGCTCGATCGATGCCACCTCGGCCACGCGCAGCCCGGCGCGGGCCACTCGGAGGTTGATCAGCGTTTCGATCTTCAGCCCCTCCCGCGTGACCTGCATGTGCGCCAGGCAGTGCCGCCAGAACGCGTTGTACCCGTAGGAGAGATCGGAGTAGCGCGTCCCGAAGCGCATGTTCACGAGCACGTTGAGCGCGCGGTTGCCCAGGCGCCGGGGCGTGGTGATCTCGATGCTCCGGCCACCCGGGGCAAAGCGCGAGCCCTTGGCGAAGTCGATACCGGACAGCAGCGCCTCGACGAACCGTGGGATCTCCGCCGGATCGGTCGATCCGTCGGCGTCGAGCATCACGATGATGTCACCGACCGCCGCGGCGAACCCGCAGACGAGCGCGTTCCCCTTGCCTCGCCCGTCCTGCAGGACGATGCGAACATCGGGGCGAATGGCCTGAGCCACCTTGATCGTGTCGTCGCTGGAGTGCCCGTCGACCAGCACGACCTCATCGACCGAGGAAGGCAGCCTGGTCAGGACGTGCGGCAGGTTCGCGGCCTCGTTGAGCGTCGGTATGACGACGCTGATCGTCGGCCGCGCAGCGTCGGGCCTCCGCGAGCGCGCGTCCGGCGGCCACGACCGGCTGCGGCCGTCGCTCATCGGACCGCCGACGGCGATCGGCGGCAATCCCCCGTCATCGGCGCCGCCCTGAGCCGGATCCCGAGGTCCGGACAAACGCCGGCGCCGCCGCGACGAGCGGGTCGCGGTGTCCGGAGGGGCCCGGGGATGACGGTGTCAGCCTTCAACACAGCTACATAACGGTCGGGATCTCCCGTTGCGTGCACGTTGGGCACGAATTTCACCGGCGCGGCGAACGGACGAGCACGCGCGATCGCCGTCCGGGTCGCCAGGGCAACGGGGCCGCTGCGCCGCCACGGCGCCGCCTGAGCCAACCGGCTCACCCAGCGCGATCGGTCGGCGCCACGTGCGCAGGCACCTGGCGACTCAGGTAACCGAGCGCCTCCCTTCCGCCGCGTGCCGCGAACCGCGCGCCACGGACTGCCGAACGCAAGCCGAGCTGGCGCGGGCCGGCGCCGGCGGCGGTCTCGAGCCCCATCGACGCGGCGGCGGCGGCGGTCAGATGGTGGCGCGCCCCGGGCTCGAGCCCGGGTGCCGAGACCACCTCGACCTCGACCGTCGAGCCCCATCTGCGAAGCACGCGGTAGACCGCCTCGCTGCCGAGCGCGTCGTGGCGCAAGACACCCGTGGTCAACGAGGTGGTTTCAAATGGGCGAACGTCACGTAGTCGCACGGCGACCTCGCTCTCTCGAAGGCCTGCCGGGTTAGCTGACGGGCTCGCGCTGAAAGAGTCGCGCTACGCGCGGATGAGCCCGCGAGACTCGCCCCTACACCGTGGTTCCCCGGCTCCCTCGCATCCAGCTTGGGATTCGGCGTGTGCGGGCCAAACTAGCAGCCCCGCAACGGCGGCTGCAGGAATACATAAGCAACGGCCGCAAATTGCGGCATTTCGAGAACCCCGGCCACCGGACGGCCGCACCGCCGCACGCTTGGCGATGCTGACCCCCTTGAGGGCGCGACCGAGCGCGCACCCCCGCGACGGCGCGCAACCGAGCGCGCGGGGTCCCCGTGCGCGGGTTCCTCACGAAAGAGCTGCTGGCAGCGACAACCCGTCGCGCCCAGCGGGCGCGTGCCGTGACCGGCGTCGCCGGGATGCCCCTATGCAGCTCGACGGACGGTCCGGGGCGCAGCAAACTCAAACCGAGCGCGCGCCGGAACCCGAACCGGCTCCATCGCGCGGGCCGCTCCCGCGCAGACCTGGACGCGCGCCCCCGCCTGCAGGCCGGGAGCCGTGATGACCTCCAGCTCGACGAGCGAGCCTTTCGCCTCGAGCACGCGATAGGTGCCTTCGCTGCCCAGGGCCCGGTGTCGCAACACCTGCCCCGCCGACAATCCATTTCCAACCGGATAAACGTGACGCAGCCGCACGTGTAACCTCTCTCTGAGGCCTACCGGGTTAGCTGACGGGCTCGCGCTGAAAGAGCAGCGCTACTCGCGATTTCCACGAGATTCGCCCCAACAAATGTGGGTCCCCGGTTCCCCGGCTTCGAGCCAGGAATTCGGCGTGTGTAGCGAACTTAGCACGCAAGACGGACGAATGTCGAGAAGCGGAACCCCGCCGACGACTCGTTTCCTCGCAAAATGCGGCATTCCCTGGCCCCAGGGCGCGTCTCCGGGCGCCGTGCTGACGCCCTCCGGCTCCGGCGGTGCGCCGACGATTCCCGCGGTTTCGCGGCTCGTTGGCTCACCGCGCGATTAACACATCGCCGTTACCGCTTCGTTACATTGCGGACTGGGGCATCGCCTAGCTTGCCGCCACCGACATCAAGCCGTCCCGGAGTGGGACAGAAGGAGCAGCATGAGGAGGAATCGTCGTCTAACCAGGAGCCGGGCGAAATGGCTCGCCCCGATCGCCTGCGCCGTTGCGCTGCCGATCGCCGCCGTCTCGGCGTCCGGCGCCGTCAATTGGAGCAACGTGACCTCAGCCAAGGCGGGCGGCGGATTTGCCGCCCTCGTCAAGGCCGCCAAGGCGGAGGGCACGCTCAACCTCATCGCGGACCCGTTGAACTGGGCCAACTACGGCGAAATCATCTCGTCGTTCTCGAAGAAATACGGCATCAAGGTCAACGACGTCAACAAGCTGGGGACCAGCCAGCAGGAGATCACCGCGCTGCAGACCCTCGGCTCGCAAAGCCGCGCTCCGGACGCCGTCGACGTCGGACAGTCCTACGCGCTCAACAACGCGTCGCTGTTCGCTCCGTACAAGGTGCAGACGTGGAATCTCATCCCGGCCGCGAACAAGGCCGCCAACGGCACCTGGGCCAACGACTACGGCGGATACGTATCGATCGGGTGCAACACGTCGATCGTCAAGGTGTGCCCAACATCGTTCGCGGATCTGACCAACCCGGCCTACAAGAACGACGTCGCGCTCGATGATCCTCCGACGACCGCGAACTCCGCGTTCTCAGGGGTATGGGCGGCAGCTCTGGCCAACGGTGGCTCCTTCGACAACATCACGCCGGGGATCACCTTCTTCCAGAAGCTGCACCAGATCGGCAACTTCGTCGAGACCCCTGGACTGGCGGGCGCGATCACAGCCGGACAGACGCCGATCGTGATCGACTGGGACTACAACAACGCCGCGACCGCGGTTGCGAACAAGGGCAAGTTCAAGTGGACCACGGCGGTCCCAACCGACGCTTCGTTCGCTGCGTTCTACGCGCAGGCGCTGAGTGCCAAGGCGCCTCACCCGGCGGCGGCGCGCCTGTGGCTGGAGTACTTGTACTCCGCGACCGGCCAGAACCTCTGGCTCAAGGGGCTCTCGCGCCCCGTCGAGCTGCCGGCGATGATCAAGAACGGCACGGTCAACAAGACCTACCTCAAGGCCCTGCCGGCGGTCGCGAAGCCGGCTAAGTACCCGTCGCTGGCGCAGGTGACCGCGGCCGAGGCCGTCGTCGCACAGCAGTGGGCGTCGTCGCAGTCCTAGACGAACCGGTCCCTACGGGTCCCGCGACGCGTACGCGTCGCGGGACCCTTCGGGGTGGCGCGTGGGTGGGGGTTGCGCCGTTCGCCGTGTACGTGGCGCTGTTCCTCGGGGGTCCGCTCTACGAGGTGATCTACGGTGCCGTCACGACAACGCGCGGCTCGTTGACCTGGTTCAACTTCAGCCAGACGTTCCACCAGCCCTACGTCGGGGCTTTCGAGGAGAGCCTGAAGCTGGCGCTGCTGACATCGCTGATCGGCGGCGTCTTCGGCCTCTGGCTCGCCTGCGCAGTCGTGACCGCCGGGCCCCGCAGCCCGCTGCGCCGCATCGTCGGATCCGGAGCCGGCGTGCTCGCGTACTTCGCGGGCGTCCCGCTCGCGTTCGCCTTCATCGCGGCTCTCGGACGCTACGGCGAGGCCACCAAACTGCTGCAGGATATCGGCATCAACCTCAATGCCGGCAGCTTCACCATCAGTTCGCTGACCGGCATCTTCCTGTGCTACGTCTACTTCCAGGTCCCGCTGATGGTGCTGCTCATCATCCCGGCGCTTGAGGGGTTGCGACCCGAATGGCACGAGGCGGCAACCGGGCTTGGCGCGTCCACGTTCGGCTACATCCGCCATGTGGCCGCGCCGGTGCTCGCGCCGGCGTTGATCGGCGCCGTGCTGCTGTTGTTCGGCAACGCCTTCGCCGCCTACGCGACGGCCTATGCGCTGGTCGGGTCAAGCGTCAACCTCGTGCCCGGCTGGATACAACAGCTGATCTCGGGCAACGTGTTGGTCGACGAGAACGGCATCGGCCTGGCTCTGGGCGTCGAGATGATCGTCGTGATCGCGATCGTCATGGTTGGGTACGCTGCGCTCCAGCGCCGCGCCACGCGGTGGCTGCAGTGAGACGGCGCCGCCGGCGGCGGCCACGGCTGTGGCGGGTGACGATCCTCGTGCTCGCCGCGGTTTTCTTTCTCGGTCCGCAGGTTTCCGCGCTGAGATACAGCTTTGTGCAGAGCAACGGAGAGAACGGCCTGGGCAACTACACCCAGCTGTTCCATGACTCCGCGCTGGGCAGTTCGCTCGTGACCTCGCTCGAGATCGCGGCGCTCACGACGGTGATCATGCTTGCGCTGATGCTGCCGACCGTCGTCTGGGTGCGCCTGCGCCTGCCCCGTCTGGCGGTAGTCGTTGAGAGCATCAGCGTATTGCCGATCGTAATCCCGCCGATCGTGATGGCCGCTGGCCTGGCGACGCTCCAGTCGCACGCGTCGGCCCAGATCTCCAGCGTCATCTTCACCTCGCCGCTGACCGCGCTGACCCCGTTCTATGTAATCCTCGCGATGCCGTTCGCCTTTCGTTCGCTCGATGTCGGGGTGCGGGCGATCGACCTGCGCACGCTCGTCGACGCGGCGCGCAACCTCGGCGCTGGCTGGACGACACTGCTGCTGCGCGTAATCCTCCCCAACGTCCGCACCGCAATCCTCACCGCTGCCTCGCTGACCGTCGCACTCGTGCTCGCCGAGGTCGTCATCTCAGAAACCCTGCTGTATGACACCTACCCAGTGGAGCTCGTCAACACCGGCCAGAATCTGGTCGGCGTCGCGGTCGCGCTTTCGGTGCTCTCGCTCGCCGTCACCTGGCTGCTCCTGTACATGGTTTCCTTCATTGGCAACCGTGATGCGTCAAGAGCGAGGATCGGCAGGCTGCTGTGAGTGCCGTCGCGGTACATCTGGATCGCCTGACCCGGCGCTTCGGCGCGCTCACGGCGCTCGACGAGCTGGATCTCGACGTCGCCCCCGGCGAGCTGCTCGCCCTGCTCGGCCCGTCGGGCTGCGGCAAGACGACGGCGCTACGGCTGCTCGGCGGTTTCGACCGACCGGACGCGGGCCGTGTCATGGTCGGCGGCCAGGACGTGACCAACACCCCGGCGAACCGCCGCGACATGGGGATGGTGTTTCAGGCCTACAGCCTGTTCCCGAACATGGACGCCCACCGGAATGTCCAGTTCGGGCTGCGGATGCGCAAGATGGGCGCGGCGCAGCGCAAGGCGCGCGCCGACGAGGTGCTTGATCTGGTCGGCCTCGCCGACCACGCCGGGCACTACCCGTATCAGCTGTCCGGCGGCCAGCAGCAGCGCGTGGCGCTGGCGCGCGCGCTGGCCATCGAGCCGAGCGTGCTGCTGCTCGACGAGCCGCTTTCGGCGCTCGACGCACGCGTGCGCAACCAGCTGCGCGCCGAGATCCGGGCCGTCCAGCAGCGACTCGGGATCACGACGTTGTTCGTCACCCACGACCAGGCCGAGGCGCTGTCGATCGCCGACCGCGTCGGCGTGATGCACGACGGGCGTCTCGAGCAGCTCGGCACCCCGGAGGAGGTCTACGATCGTCCGGCCACGCCGTTCGTCGCCGAGTTCGTCGGCACGATGAATCACGTCGCCGGGCGCGTGCTGGCCGGCGGCCGTCTGGAGGTGCTCGGCAGCAGCCTCAAGGCGATCGGCGCCGACGGTCAGCAGCAGGGCGGCATGGTCGAGGTCCTGGTGCGCCCAGAGGCCCTCGAGGCCGTCGCCGACGAACACGGTCATGCCATCGTTGCCGAGCGGACGTTTCTCGGGTCGCTGACGCGGATGCGGGTGACGCTCGACGACGGGGCCGACCTGCTGATCGATGTCGCCACCCGGCGCGGCCTGCCCGAGCCGGGTGCGCGCGTCGCGGTGCGCGTGACGAGCGAGGACGCGCTGGTCAGCGGTCCCTCGACGCCCTGACGGCCGCGGTCAGGACAGCCCGGTCAGCCCGGTCGCCGGGCTGTGCTCGCCGTCGAGCACGGCGGAGAGCTCGCGGAAGACCGGGCGCCACGCGTCGGGATTGGCCGTCGCGACGTTGCGCCGAACGCGCTCGCTGAGGATCGTGCGCAGGACACGCAGGCCGTCGCGCACCGCGTTGAGCTTGCTCTCGCCGTGGATCCGCGCGTATTCGACCGACGGGACCTCGGCCACGCTGAGACCGGCGCGGGCGACGCGCACGTTGATCAGGGTTTCGACCTCGAAGCCGTCGCAGGTCACCTGCATATGCGGCAGGCAGTGCTTCCAGAAGGCGTTGTAGCCGTAGCAGAGATCCGAATAGCGCGTGCCGAACAGCGCGTTGACCAGCAGGTTGAGCAGGTAATTGCCGGCACGCCGCAGCGGCGTGATGTCGTTGCTGCGCCCGCCCGCCGCGAAGCGCGATCCCTTGGCGAAGTCGTTGCCCTCGAGCAGCGCGGCGACGAACAGTGGAATCTCCGCCGGATCGGTGGAACCGTCGGCATCGAGCATCACGATGATGTCGCCCGCGGCCGCCGCGAACCCGCACGCGAGCGCGTTGCCCTTGCCGCGCGAATCCTGGAGCACCACGCGGACATCCGGGCGGATCTCGCGGGCCACGGCGATCGTGTCATCGATCGAATGCCCGTCGACGATCACGACCTCGTCCACGAACGCCGGCAGGCGACCCAGCACGTGCGGCAGATTTGCGGCCTCGTTGAGGGTCGGGATGACAACGCTGATCGTCGCCCCGGTGGTGATCACGCGCCGCAGCGTCGCGAAGTCGGGGAACGAATGAATCGCGCCCTCGGTGATTGCATCGGTGACGCTCATCGGGCGCTCCGGCGCGCGGCCCCGGCCGATCCGCGCTGGCCTCCGGAGGTCTCGCCGGTCGGCTGTCGGCGTTGGTTTCCGGGACAGTGCTGATCCATGTCGCGGAGGCTAGATGGCGCGCGGCGACGCGGCGGCGTCAAAAGGTGTCGGATCATCCACCCTGCAACGGCGGGGGCGCGAGCGCGCGCGATGCGGATCGGCGCCGGCGAGCAGCCGGGCCGGAGCGCCGCCCGCGCGCACCTATACTTCGGCGCGCATGGTGATGGTCGGCCATTCGCGGCGCCTCGCACAACCGCTGACACGCGGCCAGCAGCGGGCCATCGCGCTGGTGCTGGCGGCGATCCTCGCCGCCACGGCGTGGGCCGTCATCCGGCCGAGCAGCGCGCCCGTGTCGCGCAACGGGTGCGTGAGCGTTGTCGTCCCGGGCTCGATGGGCGGCGGACTGCTGCACCACTGCGGCACCGCGGCGCGCGCTTGGTGCCAGGCCGAGTTCGCCCGCAGCGACGTCCTCGCGCGGCTCGGCCAGCCGCAATGCCGCAACGCCGGTCTGCAGCCGCGGCGCAGCTAACGCCGAGCGCCGGCCGGCGGCCGGCCGCTAGCTCGCCTGTTGCAGCAGCCGAAACAGCCCCGAGGGCCCGATCACGTCGAGCGCGCGACCGGAGGTGTCGGTCAGTTCGACCGACACGCGGCCGTCGGCGCTCTGGCCAAAGCGAAGCTCCTTGCCCTGCGCGGCGAGCGTCTGCCACACGCGTGCTGCTGCGAGCATCTCTCGCTGGACCTCCGGCGGCGGTCCATCGAGCGGCGCCGCGGGCACGCTCATCAGCGTGCGCTGGGCGCGTTTGGCGTTCGCCGCGCGCTTGGCGCGCTTGAGGGTGTCGCCGAAGCCGCTCGCTCGGTCGTGCGCGGACGCTGAGCTCGTCCAGGGCATCGCCGGCGCGTTGGGTGCCTGATATCTGGGGTCGAAGTTGGCTTCCATGCTGATGCCCAACCGTGTGCGTCTCGCTCGGGTCGCGGCGGGCTGGATGCCACGGGCCGATCAAACAGGTCTGCGATGTGGAGGCTGTGAGCCTGCTTGCGTTGTCGAACGAGCCGGCGCGGAACTTTAGGTCGCGCCGGTGCGACCAACGATGGTTCGACGTCCACGGCGCCCGGCCATCGACCGTTTGCGTAGCCGGCCCGTCCGCGTCGAGTCGGCCAGGCCGCCAGCGCACGGGCCGCCACGCCGGGAGGCGCCGCGAACGAAAGCTTGCAGCATTCAACCCGCGCCGCCGAAACGCCGTATCTTCGAGAGACTTGCTGCCATGACGGGAACGGAGCACGTGTTTCCAGCTCGATCAGGGAGGATCATCGGCTTCGCGGGAGGCACGCTCGTTGCCTTCGCCGTAGCCGCCGCCGCGGCCTTCGCCGCCGCCCCCGTCACCGGGGCCACCTACACCGGCGCCCTGGCCGGCCAGCACCCGAAGATCACGATCAGCTTCCGCGTCTCCGCGAGCGGCCGCGAGGTCGAGAACCTGCGGATCGGCAGGCTGCCGATCTACTGTGGCGGCAGCGGGCCGCCGGGGACGCCGAGGATCAAGTTCAAGAACGCGGCGATCTCCGCGAACGGCTCGTTTTCGAGCCCCGGCAAGGACATGATCGCCACCGGCCCGTTGAAGGGCTCCGTGGTGGCAACGCTCCGGGTGAGCGGCAGCTTCTCGGCCGGCGGCCACGAGCGCGGCACCGTCACGACGACCTACAGCGGCCCCGCCAAGAACTGCGGCGGTCACTCGGCCTACGCGACGACCGGCTGACGCCGCGCACGGCGCTACACGAACAGGATCCGCCCCGGGACGAGCGTGTCCTCGTGGGCGAGGTAGGCGGCGCAGGTCCGGTGGTAGCCGTCGGCGAGCTGCGCCACCACGTCGGGCCGCAGGATGACGACCAGGATCGGCGACAGCCGCTCGTTCGCACCGATCTTCGCGAGCTTCTCGGCGACCTCCTCGCTCTCCTTGTCCCGCAGCAGCGGCAGCCGGGTCGCGCGGAGGATGTCCTTGGCTCGCCAACTCCCGGACGGTGCGTGCTTCAGCCGCTCGATCAGGCGGTCAAGTTCGCCGCCGGGCACGAGCAGCGAGAGGTAGCTGCGAGCGGCCGCGTAGTCCTTCTCCTCGGCGTCGTCGAGCCACCGGACCTTGAGCGGTTTAGCCACCGGCGACGGCGGGGAGGATCGTCAGCTCGGCGCCGTCCGGAACGCTCGTCGCGACGCCGTCCAGGAACCGGATGTCCTCCCCGGCCAGATACACGTTGACGAAGCGGCGCAGCGTGCCGTCCTCGTCGGAGATCCGCTCGCGCAGCTCGCCGAACTGCGCGAACAGGCCGTCGAGCACCTCGGCGACGGTGCCGCCCTCGACGCGCGCCTCGCTCACGCCGCCGGTCACGGCGCGCAGCTGCGTGGGGATCTTCACGGTGACCGCCATCACGCGATGGCCTGCGCGATCGTCGCCTCGAAGGAGTCGAGCGTCGGCTCGATCTCGTGGGTGTGGAAGCTGCCGCGCACCGCGTCGAGGGTCTTGAGGCCGTCGCCGGTGATCACCAGGACGACGCGCTCGTCGGCGTCGATCTCGCCGCGCCGGGCAAGCTCGCTGAGCACCGCGACGCTCACGCCACCGGCCGTCTCGGTGAAGATCCCGGTGGTCTGGGCCAGCAGGCTGATCCCCTCGCGGATCTGCTCGTCGCTGACGGCGTCGACGCCGCCGCCGGTCCGGCGCGCGAGCTCCAGGACGTAGGGTCCGTCAGCCGGATTGCCGATCGCCAGCGACTTGGCGATCGTGTTCGGCTTGACCGGCTGACAGAAGTCCTGGCCCGCCGCGAAGGCGTTCGCGACCGGTGCGCATCCGGCAGCCTGCGCCCCGTTCATCGCCGGCACCGTGCCGGCAACGAGCCCGAGCTCGAGCCACTCCTCAAACCCGCGATGGATCTTGGTGAACAACGACCCGGAGGCGATCGGCACGATGCAACGGTCCGGCAGCTCCCAGCCCAGCTGCTCGACGATCTCGTAGGCAACGGTCTTGGAGCCCTCGGCGTAGTAGGGGCGCATGTTGATGTTGGCGAACGCCCAGTCCTCGTGCTCGGCTGACAGCTCCGTGCACAGGCGGTTGACCTCGTCGTAGTTGCCGTTCACCGAGAACAGGTTGGCGCCGTAGACGCCCGTCCCGAGGACCTTCTGCTCCTCGAGGTCGGCGGGGATGAACACGTATGACGGCAGTCCCAGCGCCGCGGCCTGCGCGGCCACGGCGTTGCCGAGGTTGCCGGTCGACGCGCAGGCGAGCGCCCGGAAGCCCAGCTCACGGGCCCGCGCCGAGGCGACCGCGACCGGGCGATCCTTGAACGAATGAGTCGGGTTGGCGGCGTCGTTCTTGACCCACACCTCGCGCAGGCCGAGGTGCGCGGCGAGCCGGTCCGCACTGATCAGCGGCGTCCAGCCGGCCGGCAGCCCGGCCCGCGACGCGAGGTGGTTGGACGGCCCGGGCGGACCGCCGGCGAGGGGCAGGAAGTCGGCGTAGCGCCAGACATCCTCGGGTCCTCCCTGGATCCGCCGGCGCAGCGCCGCCACATCGACGGCCGCGCCGTGGTCGTAGACGACCTCCAGCGGGCCGAAGCACCGCTCACAGACGTAGCGCGCCTCGAGTGGATACCCCGTTCCACATTCCTTGCATTTGAGCCTCTCTGCCGCCATATGAAAAACCTCCGCCGGTCATGTGGCGAAGGTTCTCGAAAGCAGAAGCTCCAACCACATCTCCCAGGCCTATGTTGGAGCCTGATGGAATTGGCACCGTTCCCGCTTGCGCGAAATGGTTGCCGGGGTTTCATAGGGCCAGTCCCTCCACCCCTCTGGATGCGTCCAGCTATGTGCCCGAAGTATAGCGACGCGTCCGGCGCAACGCCAGCGGTAACGGAACATCCGGCGTGGTGTAGCAGGGGCGTGAGCGACAGTCCCGGCGAGACGGCCGTCGAACGCATGCTCGCCACGCTGGCGCCGATCGGCGAGGCCGACAAGCGCCGCGCGCTCGTGATCGTCAACCCGTTTGCGACGACCGTCTCCGACCGCCTGCGCAACCTCGTCGTCTACGCACTCGCCGCGCGCTACCAGGTCGAGGCCGTCGAGACCCAGTTCCGCGGTCACGCCACCGAACTCTCCCGCCAGGCGGCCCGCGACGGCTACGGTGTCGTCATCGCCTTTGGCGGCGACGGCACGGTCAACGAGTCCGCCAACGGCCTGGCCAACTCCGGCACGCCGCTGACCTGCCTGCCGGGCGGCTCGGCGAACGTGTTCTGCAAGCTGCTCGGGATCCCTGGCGAGATCGTCGACGCCACCGAGCACCTGCTGCGCGTGGCTGACCATTTCGCACCGCGCCAGGTCGATCTCGGCGCGGTCGAAGGCCGCCGCTACACCTTCAGCGCCGGTGTCGGCATGGACGCCGACGTTGTGCGCGGCGTCGATGCCCGACCGCGCCTGAAGGCCCGGTTCGGGCCGTACTTCTTCCTCGGCGCGGCGTTCACCACCTTCGCGCGCCGCTACGTGATCCGTCCGCCGCGGATGTTCGTCGAGGTCGGCGGCCAGACGCTCGTCGGGGTCACCACCATCGTCCAGAACGCCGAGCACTACACCTACTTCCACGACCGTCCCGTCGATCTCGCCGAGGGAGCCTCGCTGGACAGCGGCACTCTCTCGGGCGTGGTCCTGCGCCGCGGCAGCCTGCTGGGAGCGCCGTCGCTGCTCGTGCGGGGCGTCTTTGGCCGCGGGCGGGTCGCCGGACACCGCCTGGTCACCGGCTTCGAGGGCGTGAGCTCGCTGACCGTCTCGAGCGCCACCGGCCGGCCGCTGCCGCTGCAGGTCGATGGCGACTACATCGGCGAGGTCACCGAGGCCCGCTTCTCGATCGAGCGACGAGCATTGACCGTCGTGGCCTAGCCGCCAAGGAGGGCTAGGCCTGCGGGTCGCCGTCGGCCGCGTCGCCGCCGCGCCGGGCGCGGCGATGGAACAGGTGGCCGAGGGCGCTCACCTCGCGCTCGGCCGCCTCGAGCGGTGCCGCGAGCGCGATCAGCCCGGTCAGCTGCTCGCACAACTGGGTCACGGCGTCGGTCAGGGCGGGCAGCGAGGCCGCCAGCCCTTCGAGAACCTCGACGTGGCGGTCCAGCGAGTCGGCGGTGCGGTGCAACACGCTGATCGCCTCGTGCAGCCGCTCCTCGACCGGCGCATGCTGCTCGACCTCGTGCTCGGCGCCGTCGAGGAGCCGCAGGGCCGAACGAACGGCGTTGCTCGCGAACTGGGGCAGCACGGCCGCGTCAGTTGCCCGGCGTGACGCGGAACGCGTCGAACACCGAGTCGATGTTGCGCAGCCGGCCGATCGTCGTCTTCAGCGTCTGGGTGTCGGCGCACTCGACGACGAAGCGGTTGCGAATCATCGGCGGGTTCGCGGTGCACGTCGCTTCGACGATGTTCATGCCGGCCTCCGAGAACGTCCGCGAGAGGTCCTCGAGCAGCCGGTGGCGGTCCCAGCCGTCGATCTGGATCTCGACCTTGAAGCCGGTGGTCTGCCCGCCCTCCCACGCGACCGGCGTGAACCGGTCGGGGTCGCGGCTCAGCGCCCGAGCGTTCGCGCAGTCCTCACGGTGGATCGTGATGCCGCGGCCGAGCGAGATGTAGCCGACGATGGCATCGCCGGGAACCGGGCGACAGCACTTCGCCAGGCGCAGCATCACGTCGGTGACGCCCTCGACGCGGATGCCGAACTCGCTCGAGGAGTTGGTCGGGCGGCGGCGCTCGCGCCGCGAGGAGATCAGCGTCGAGGCCGTGGTCTGCTCGGCGTCCGCCGCCTCGCCCTGCTTGAGCCGCTGGAGGATCTTCGCGACGACCGTCTTCGGCGAGACCTTCGCGGCCCCGAGGGCGATGTAGAAGTCGTCGGCCTTGCGGAACCCCAGTTCGCGGATCACGTCGGCCAGCAACGCCGAGCCGGTGATCCGCTGGGCCGGCAGCCCCTGCTTGCGCAGCGCCTCCTGTAGCGCTTCGCGGCCGCTGTGCTCGGTGTCCTGACGGCTCTCGGCCTTGAACCACTGCTTGATCTTGTTGCGCGCGCGCGAGGTCTTCACGACCGCGAGCCAGTCGCGCGACGGGCCGCGTTCACGCTTCGAGGTGAGCACCTCGACGATGTCGCCGGAGCGCAGCTCGTAGCTCAACGGGACGATCTTGCCGTTGACCTTCGCGCCGACACAGCGGTGGCCCACGTCGGTGTGAACCTCGTAGGCGAAGTCGAGCGGCGTGGCACCGGCGGCCAGCGACTTGACCTCGCCCTTGGGCGTGAACACGTAGACCTCATCCTCGAACAGGTCGACGCGCAGCGTCTCCATGAATTCCTTGGGGTCCGAGGTCTCGCTCTGCCAGTCGACCATCGAGCGAAGCCATTTGAGCTTCTCCTCGTCGGCCGACCAGTTCGAGCGGCCGCTGCGGTCAGGGCGCTGGGCCTGCTTGTACATCCAGTGCGCGGCGACCCCGTATTCCGCCATGTTGTGCATCTCGCGGGTGCGGATCTGGATCTCGAGCGGGCGCCCCTCGGGCCCGATCACCGTGGTGTGCAGCGACTGGTACATGTTGAACTTCGGCATCGCGACGAAGTCCTTGAAGCGCCCCGGCAGCGGCTTCCACAGCGAGTGCACGACGCCGACCGCGCCGTAGCAGTCCTTCGTCGTCTCGACGACCACGCGCATCGCGGTGAGGTCGTAGATCTCGTTGAACTCGCGGTCCTTGCGCGTCATCTTCGAGTAGATCGAGTAGAAGTGCTTGGCGCGTCCGGAGATCGACGCGGCGATCCCGAGCGAGTCCAGTTCGCGCTGGAGGATCTCGCCCGCGCCCTGCACGTAGCGCTCGCGATCGTCGCGCTGCTGGGCGACGAGAACCTTGATGTCCTCGTATTTGCGCGGGTGCAACGTCGCGAAGGCGAGGTCCTCGAGCTCCCATTTGATCGCGTGGATGCCCAGGCGGTGCGCGATCGGGGCGTAGATCTCGAGCGTCTCCTTGGCCTTCTCGATCTGCTTCTGCTTCGGCAGCGCACCGATCGTCCGCATGTTGTGCAGGCGGTCGGCGAGCTTGATCAGGATCACCCGCACGTCGCTCGCCATCGCCACGATCATCTTGCGGTAGTTCTCCGCCTGGGCCTCGTCGCGCGAGGAGAAGGTGATCTCGGTCAGCTTGGTGACGCCGTCGACGAGGCTCGCGACGTCCTCGCCGAAACGCTCGCGAACCTCCTCGAGGGAGGCCGTCGTGTCCTCGACGGTGTCGTGCAGCAGCGCCGCGCACAGCGTCTCGGTGTCGAGCCGCATGCTGGCGCAGATCCGAGCGACGCCAACGGGGTGCACGATGAACTCCTCGCCGGACCGCCGGCGCTGGTCAGCGTGGTGCTCGCACGCGAACACGAACGCCGCCCGCACGCTGTCGCGGTCGATCTCGACGAGGGCATCCTCGGCGTGCTCCTCGACGATGGCGAACAGATCGCCCAGCAGCCGGCGCTCACGCTCGGTGAGGACAGCGGCATCCGCGGCGGCCGCCGTCACCACCTGCTCTACGCCGCCTGCCGTGTGGTCAATCCCAGGTATCTGAGGCCGTCCTGTCGAATTCGCTGGTAATCGCGGTAGGCGGCCGAGTCCTCGAGGGTCACGCCTCGACGCTCGGTCACGGTGACCGCCGCGCGCTCCCGGTCGAGGCTCACGAGACCGACCTCGGTGAGGACCCGCAGCAGGCGTCCCGCATGTTCGGGGGACGGTGACTGGGATGTCTCCCCACGCAGGATCGCCTCGAGCTCCCGCCCGGCCGCGCCGCCACGGGCGCGAAGCGTCCGATAGCCGGCGGCGAGCGAATCGCGGAGACCGTACTCCCGCTCGTGTATGTGTGCTGCAAAGCGTAGCTCAGCCGGTCCCCATGCCAGATACAGGCGCTGCGCGGTCGCCCCGGGTTCGGCGCTCGTGGCGCGGATCTCGGCGATCTCGCCGCTCGGCGGGTCGAGCAGCACGACGTGGGCAAACGGGTCGGCCAAGCGATTGTCGCGTGCGAGCGCGGCGTAGGAGGCGAGCGCGAAGCCCCCGAGGCGCGGCGCGAGGTGGCGCCGGCGAGCCACCGCGTCGGCGGCGAGGACGAGCAGCGGCTCGCCGGTGGCGAGCAGCTGCGTGATCAGTGCCGCGATGCCCCGGCCGCGATGGTCGAGCTCGGCGCGTGCCTGCGTCGGCGCCGGCGACGGGGCTGAGAGCGGCCGGTCGAGCTCAGCGAAGACGCGCTCGAGGAAGGTCCCTGCTTCGCCGAGAACGCGAATCGGCAGCGGGCTGCACGGGCTGGCCGTGCGCAGCAGCAGCCGAGGCTCGACGACACCCTGCCATTCGTTTCGCTCGAGCGTGAAGGTGGCATCGACCGGCGTGCCGGGCTCGACGGGAAGCCCCCGGCCGCTACCGAACCGGACCGCGCGGGCGCGAGCGGCACCGGAGTTGACGGTGAAGCGGGCGTGATTCGTGCGCTGCTCCCCGCCGAAGCCGACCGGGTCGGTAAGCGTCGCCGCCGGCAGCAGCAGCGACACGGCGGGATTCGCTGCGCCGAACGGTGCCAGGCGCGTCAGCTCCTCGGCGAGCGCGAGACCGACGTCCTCGCCCGAGGCGATCGCGTCGACGCGCTCGTTCTCGATCGCCTCCCCCGGCCCGAGGGCAGCGCCGGCGTGCGCGACGAACGCGTCGCGGAACGCGTCGAGCCGCGCCGGATCGAGGGTCAGGCCCGCGGCGGCACGGTGGCCGCCGTATCGCTCGAGGTGCTGGCCGGCGGCGCGCAGCCCGCCGAGCAGGTCGAAGCCCGGGATCGACCGCCCCGAGCCGGCGGCCAGCTCGCCGTCGAGCTCGGGCAGCGCGACGAGCACGGCGGGGCGATGGTGGCGCTCGGCGACCCGTGCGGCGACGATCCCAATCACTCCCGGGTGCCAGCCGGTCGCCGCCAGCACGTAGGCAGCCATCGGGCCGCTCGCCGCCACCTGGGCTTCGGCCTCGAAGCGGATCCGTGTCTCGACCTGGCGGCGCTCGGCGTTCGCGTGGTCGAGCTCGGCGGCCAGCTCCCGCGCCCGCTCGGCGTCGTCGGTGAGCAGCAGCTCCAGCGCACTGTCGGCGCGGTACAGGCGTCCAGCGGCGTTGATCCGCGGAGCCAGCCGGAAGGCGAGCGCCCGCTCGTCGATCTGCAGCGGCGGCACCTGCGCCACGCTCATCAGCGCCCGCAGCCCCGGACGAGCGGTGCTCGCGAGCGCACGCAACCCGGCGCGCACAAGGCGGCGGTTCTCGCCGCGCAGCGCGACGACATCCGCCACCGTGGCGATCGCGACCAGCTCGAGCTCGGCGTCTCGCTCGCCCGGATCGAGCCCGGCGCGCTCGCGGAGCGCCTGGGCCAGCTTGGCCGCCACAGCCGTGGCGCACAGCTCGCTGAAGGGATACCCGCAGAGCGCGGGATGCACGTAGGGCGCGTCGGGCAGAACGCCGTCCTCGCGCGGGCTGTGGTGGTCGGTCACGAGGACGTCGAGCCCGGCGGCGCGCGCCTGGGCCACCTCGGCGACGGCGGTGATCGCGCAATCAGCCGTGATCAGGAGCCCCGTGCCGCGGTCGATCAGCCGCTGCACGGTCTCGGCGGCGAGCCCGTATCCCTCGCCCTGGCGGTCGGGAAGGTGCCAGTCGACCTCGGCGCCCAGTTCGCGCAGCGCCGAGACGAGGACCGCCGTCGAACAGACGCCGTCGCAGTCGTAGTCGCCGTGCACCGTGATCGTCGACCGACGGGCGATGTGGCCGAGCACGAGCTCGACGGCCCCGGCCATTCCCCGGAACGCTGACGGACGATGAGCCTCGGCCGCGTCGAGGAACTCGCGGGCAGCGGCCGGGTCGGCGAGCCCGCGCCGCGCAAGCACCTGCGCGAGCACGCGGCTCACGCGGAGTTCGCGCTCGAGCGTCTCGATCACCGCCATCGAGACGACCGGGATCTCGAGGCGCACGGCCGGCTGGAGGGACTCGGACATCACCCGCGAGCCTACGCGCCGGTTGCGACGGAACGCGCGACCCGGCCCTGACCCGCGCGAAGCTCAGAAGCCGTCGGCGAGCTGCGCGCCGGCGCGCTCGCGAGCCGCGCCGATCGCATAGATCAAGGCCATGCCGACCAGCGCGCCGGGAATCGCGTAGAGCACGGTCGCCACGTGCGTGGCGTGACGACCGGGGATCGCGATGCCGTGCACGGCGACGCTGATCAGGATGCCCGTGGCGATGGCCCCGGCGATCGACGCCAGGAAGGCGCCGACGATCCCGCCCCAGAACCGGTCCGGGAGAAAGATCGTGTAATGCCACAGGGCGAGGCCCATGATGACCCAGGCGAGCAGTCCCATCAGCGCGGTCTCCCTCGGCGGCGGTTACGCGATTTGGAGGCGCCGCGCCGCCGCGAGGCCTCCTCCGCCGGCATCACCACGTCCTCGGGGAGCGCGTCGGCCGTCGGATCGCGCGTCGGCTCCGGCCTCGGCTGTGCCTTGGGCTGGGGCGGTGGCTTGGGTTGGGGCGTCCGCTGCAGCGGCTCGGCGTGCAGGTCACGGACGAGCTCGCGAAACTCACCGGTGCTGATCCCGCCGTCCGGTCGCACCGGCTCCGACAGGCGTCCCCGGCCTCGCCGCCGCGTTTCGACCGCCGCGGTCTCGCGGGCCGCCGCACCGCTCGTGGCGTACGCCGGCACGAGACCACCGTGCTCGCCCGCGATCCGCGCGCGCCGCCGGCGATACACCGGCTCGCGTTCCTTCCAGTGCGTCAGCACCGGCGAGGCGATGAAGATCGACGAGTACGCGCCCGAGGCGACGCCGACGAGCAGCGCGAACGCGAAGTCCTTGAGCGTCGCGCCGCCGAAGATCAAAAGCGCCAGGATCGGCAGCAGCGTGCACAGGCTGGTCGCCAGCGATCGCGTCAGCACCTCCGACATCGACCGGTTGACGATCTGCGAGAACGCCGCATTCTGCATCTTCTGCACGTTCTCCCGGACGCGGTCGAACACGATGATCGTGTCGTAGAGCGAATAGCCCAGGATCGTCAGCAGGGCCGCCACCGTCGAGGCCGTCACCTGCCTCCCGGTGAGCGCGTACACGCCGGCCGTGATCAACAGGTCGTGCATCAGCGCGATCATCACCGGCACGGCGTACTTCCACTGGAAGCGCAGCGCGATGTAGGCGGCGATCGCGAGCAGCGAGGCGATGATGGCAACGGCCGCGCTGTTGGCGACCGTCTTGCCGAAGCTCGGTCCGACCGAGGTCGAGTTGGGCGTGCCGTTGAGGCCGAAGCGCTGGTTCAGCGCACCCTCGACGGTGCCGAGCTGGCCCGGTGCGCCGAGCTGCTGCGCGTTCAGCGTCTTGGTCGAGATCTGGAAGGTGTCGTTGATCCGCTTGGACTTGCTGGCACTGGAGATCTGCTGCACGACCGGCTGACCGATCGACTGGCCCTGGCTCTTGAGGTGCAGCGCCGCGATCGTCGACTGCACCTGGCTCGGGGTGGCGGGACGCACGAGCTGCACCTGAATCTGGGTGCCCGAGACGAAGTCGATGCCGAAGTTGATCCCGCGGGCACCGATGGCCAGCGCGCCGATCAGCAGGATCGTTCCCGACAGGCTGAAGAACCAGCGCGAGTTGCCCATGAAGTCGAACGTCCACTGGCGCCGGCCCTTGGTCACGCCGAGTGCGCTCGGCCGCGAGATCGCCCGCGTGCGCCCCATCGTGCCGAGGATCGCCCGCGTCGCGGCGACCGCGGTGAACAACGAGACCAGCACGCCCATGCCGAGCGTCAGCGCGAATCCCTGCACGTCGGACTGCGAGAGGATGAACAGGATGAACGCCGCCATGAAGGTGACGACGTTGGCGTCGATGATCGCCCCGAGACCGCGCCGGTAGCCGGCGGTGATCGCGTTCAGCGGCGAGCGTCCGGCCCGCGACTCCTCCTTGACGCGCTCGAAGATCACGACGTTCGCGTCGGCGGCGACGCCGATCGTCAGGATCAGCCCGGCGATGCCCGGAAGCGTCAGCGTCACCGGGATCAGCTTGATCAGCGCATAGAAGTACAGCGCGTAGATCGCCAGCGCGCTGACCGCGATCACGCCCAGCACGCGGTAGAAGACGAGCAGGAACAGCGCAACCAGTCCGAGGCCCGCGAGGCCGGCGACGAGCCCCTGGTTGAGCGCCTGGCGACCGAGCGTCGCCGAGACCAGCTGCGAGGAGATCTCATCGAGCTTGACCGGGAGCGCTCCGCTGGCGAGAACGTTCGCGAGCGTCGTCGCGCTCGCGTAGGTGAAGCTGCCGGTGATCTCCGAGCCGTTGCCCGACGGGATCCCGAACGGGAACTGGTTGAAGTCGATCGACGGCACCGTGACGAGCGCGCCGTCGAGCGTCACCGCGAAGTGCTGGAGGTTCGCCTGTGCCCCAGGGAGCGAGCTGTTCTGCCCCCGCTTAGCGAGCGTCGCGGTGACGGCCTGGAAGACGCTCGCGCCGTTGCCCTTGAAGCCGAAGCTGACTGCCACCCCCTGCGTCGGATCGGTCGTGACCTGGGGGTTCGAGATGTCCTTGCCGGTCAGCTTCACGTCGTCCTTGAGCACGAAGAAGTCGTTCGGCACCGCCACCTCGGGCGCGCTGGTCGCCTGCACCAGCACCGTCCCGGGTTTGACGTAGACCAGGCGTGCTCCGGCGGGGAGCCGGGCGTTCTTCTGCTTGATGTCGGCGGCCAGGAAGGCCGTCGTGGGCTCCGGCCCGAAGAGCACGGTCTTGGTCTTGTCGTTGACGTAGTAGTAGCTGCCGCTCGGCGCCGACTCGATCGCGTAGCACGTGGTGCCGGCTCGCTGATGTTTCGCGCAGGCCGGCACCGCCGGCCGCTTCGCCGCCCGGGCGAGCGCCTCGTACTCGCTGATCCCGAACGCCGGGGTTCCGGCGTTCAGACCGCCCGTGACGTTGGGGTCGTTGGGACCGGCGACCTGGCCGTTGGTGCCGATGACGCTGTTCTCCCAGTCGTAGAAGTACAGCTGGCCTGTCACGCCGACGACGCGCTCCGCCTGCGCCGGGTTCTTCACGTTCGGCAGGCTGACGGTGATCTGGTTGCCGCCGGAGGGCCGGATATCGACGCCGCCCACGCCGAGCTGGTCGCTGCGCGAGCGCATGATGTTGATCGTGTCGGTGAGCGTGGTCCCGTTGACCGGCAGGCCGGAGGTGGTGCGCGCCTGGAAGACCAGCTCGGTCCCGCCCTGCAGATCGAGCCCGAGATGGGTCTTCTGCGCCTTGACGACTCCCGGGATGCCGACGGTGACCAGCAGCGACACGAGCACCAGCGCCGTGACGAGCGCGAGAACGAAGGCGTTGCGGGCTCGGTCGCTCATCGGGCCCTCAGCGGGACGGTGTGAGCACGAGCAGCAGTCCGCCGTCGTCGTCGTATGCCGGGAAGAGATCGGCGGTCGCGCTCGCTGACAGGTCGGAGTCGGTCCGCAGCGTCGCCGGCTTCCCAAGCGCCCGCACCCCCCACTCGAGCACCGTCGCGATGTGGTCCTCGCCGTTCTCGAAGCTCAGCCCGAGTGCCTGGGACAGCGGCTGACCAACGACCTCCTCCTCCTCGTAGCCGGTCAGCTCGAACGATCCCCGCCCGCAGCCGATCACGCGACCCTCGCGGTCCGCGACGAAGAACGCCGCGTCCGGCGCCGGGTAGTAGTCGTCGAGCAACTCGAAGAGAAACGAGAATCCGCAGTTCGCGCAGCCCCGATCCTCGCGGCGAAACGCCTCATAACGGTCCGACGCGAGCGAGCGGTCGCCACAGTTGGGGCAGATGAATGGGTGCGCCATCGGCGAGAGACAGCCTACATGCGGAGCATTGGCGAGCGGTCCGCTCCGGGCGCTCGCCACTCAGAACAGCGCCGCCGCCACGGCCGGCACCGCGATGTCGAGGTGCGCGTACGCGTGGGCGGTCGCGGTCCGCCCGCGCGGTGTCCGCTTGAGCATCCCCAACTGCAGCAGGTAGGGCTCATAGACATCCTCGATCGTGTCGCGCTCCTCCCCCACGGCGACGGCCAGCGTCGACAGCCCCACCGGGCCGCCGGCGAACTTCTCGCAGATCGCCCGCAGGATCTCGCGATCGAGGCGGTCGAGGCCCAGCTCGTCGACCTCGAGCAGCTCGAGCGCGGCCTGCGCCGCATCGGCGGTGACGGTGCCGGCGCCGCGCACCTCCGCATAGTCTCGGGCGCGCTTGAGCAGACGGTTGGCGACACGCGGCGTGCCGCGGCTGCGGCTCGCGATCGCGTGCGCGCCGGCGGCGTCGAGCTCCACCTCGAGGATCCGGGCCGCGCGCACGACAATCGCCGCCAACTCCTCGGTGGAGTACGGCTCGAGCCGCGCCTGGATGCCGAAGCGCTCGCGCAGCGGCGTTGTCAGCAGGCCGGCCCGCGTCGTCGCTCCGATCAGCGTGAACGGCGGCAGCTCGAGCGTGACCACGCGCGCGCCGGCGCCCTGGCCGACGGTGATCGGCAGCCGGTGATCCTCCATCGCCGGGTAGAACGTCTCCTCGAGGGCCCGCGGCAGGCGATGGATCTCATCGACGAAGAACACGCTGCGCGGCTCGAGCGAGGTGAGAAACGACGCGATGTCGCCTTTGCGCTCGAGCGCCGGCCCGGCGGTCTGCACGAACGGCACCCCCAGCTCGACGGCGACGATCTGGGCGAGCGAGGTCTTGCCCAGGCCCGGCGGGCCTGCGAGCAGCACGTGGTCGAGCGCCTCGCCGCGCGCGGTCGCTGCCTCGATCGAGACCGCCAGCTGCTCCTTCAGCTGGGCCTGTCCGACAAACTCCTCCAGGCGCCGCGGCCGGAGCGTCAGTTCGAAGTCGTCCTCCGGCGCCAGGTACGGCGTCTGGATCCGCTCGTGCTCGCTCACCGCGGCTCCCCGCCTGAGTGCCGTGTCGCCCGCAGCGCCGCCGCCAGCACCTCCTCGGCCGTCCCACCGGCAACATCGGCCAGGAGCCGCTCGGCTTCCGGCGGCGCGAAGCCGAGCTCGAGCAGCCCTTCGCGCGCCAGCTCGCGCGGCGCGTCCTCGGCGACGGCGCGCCGCAGCACGATTCCCTCCCCGACCACGGCACCTACCTTCTCGCGCAGCTCCACGATGATCCGCTCGGCGGTCCGCTTGCCGATTCCCGGGACCGCCTGGAAGAAGCGCACGTCTCCGGCGGCAATCGCGCCGAGCACCGCGCCGACCGGCCCGCCGCCGAGCACCGCGAGCGCCAGCTTCGGGCCGACCGCCTGCACGCCGACGAGCAGCAGGAACAGATCGCGTTCAGGCTCCGCCGCGAATCCGACCAAGACCAGTGCGTCGTCGCGCACGATCAGATGCGTGTGCAGCGTCGCCTCGCGTCCGACGGGGCCGACGGCAGCCAGTGTCTGGGAAGAGACCGCCAGCCGGTAGCCGACGCCGCCGCACATCAGCGTCACATGCTCGAGGCCCCGCTCGGCGACCTCTCCGCGGAGCAGCGCGATCATCGCGCAGCCGCCGCGAGCGCGCTCGACAACGGTGCATGGTTGGCGTGGCAGATCGCCACGGCCAGCGCGTCGGCGGCGTGATCGGGCTGCGGCTCGACCGGCAGCGCGAGCAGCGCGGCGACCATCCGCGCGACCTGGTCCTTCGGGGCGCGCCCGCTGCCACAGACCGCCCCCTTGACCTGCTGGGGCGTATAGGAGAAGCACTCGATGCCGTGCTGGCCGGCGCACAGCATGGCCACACCACGGGCCTGCCCGACGGCGAACGCGGTGCGCACGTTCTGCCCGAAGTACAGCGTCTCCAGCGCCATCGCGGTCGGCGCGTGCTCGCGCAGCAACGCCGTCAGCGCCTCGTGCAACTCGCCGAGGCGCTGCTCGTTGCTGGCGGGTGCGCGTGTCTCCACGACACCGCCGTCCAGCGCGACCAGCCTCCCACGACGACGCTCCACGACGCCGTAGCCGGTGTTCGCGAGCCCCGGGTCGATTCCAAGCACGATCATCTGCTTCGGGTGATTCTGCGCTGCGTCCCGGACGCCTGCCTGGAACACTGACGCGCGTGACAGACGCGCCGCGCTCGCCCGTGCCCCCGGAAACGACCGCAGCAGCCCGATGAGCGCCCTCGCGCGGCGCTCGCCGGCCGACATCGAGGTCTTCGACGTCGTCGACGCGCACCTTCACGTCTGGCGCCTGGCCGATCTCCCCTGGCTGCACGGCCCGGTGGTGCCGCGGATCTTCGGGGCCTATGACGCGATTCGCCGCGACTACCCGATCACCGAGTACCTCGACGACGCACGGCCCGCCGGCATCGGCGCGGCGGTCTACGTCCAGCCGAACTGGCCGCTCGAGCGCTCGGTCGAGGAGGTGCGCTGGGTCCAGGGCGTCCACGAGCGCCACGGCTGGCCCCACGCGGTAATCGGCTCGGCCGCGATGTTCGATGCCGGCGCCCGCACGGTGTTCGAGCGCCAGCGCGACGTCTCGCCGTTGATGCGCGGCACGCGGCTGCAGCTGCACTGGCACGCCGACGAGCGCTTCCGCTTCGCCTCGGCACCCGATCGCATGAACGACCCGGTGTTCCGGGAGAACCTCGCGATGCTCGAGGAGTTCGGCTGGCTGTTCGAGCTTCAGGTCTTCGCCGGGCAGATGGCTGACGCCGCGGCGCTCGTCGGGCAGTTCCCGAACACGACCTTCGTGCTCGTCCACGCCGGCATGCTCGAGAGCACCGACCCGATCCACGTCGAGCTGTGGCGCACCGGGATGGCGCTGCTGGCCGAGCAACCGAACGTCGTCGTGAAGCTCTCCGGCCAGGGCACCTTCGTCCATCGCGTCGATGAGCCGCTGATCCGCATGGTCACCGCCACGGCGCTGGAGCTGTTCGGGTCGCGACGGTGCATGTTCGGCAGCAACTTCCCGATCGAGAGCATCTGGACCGATCTCGCGACGCTGGTGGACACCTGGACGCGCGTGCTCGCCGACCTCGAGCTCGATGCCCGGCGCGACGTGCTCGGCGCCACCGCGCGACGCGTCTACTCACTCGAGCCGGCCGCCACCACCGGCGCGTGACGCCGCCACGCACCCGCGCCAGCGGTCCGCGTCAGCGACCGCGCGGGTGGTGCGGGGTGTCGTCAGCCGGAACCTCGTAGTGCTCGCCGGCCTGCGAGAGGCAGATGTGGGCCGTCGTCGCCAGGCCGCTTCCGCCGTCCATCGTCCCGGCCGAGATGCTGAACTACCCGACGACCTTTTCGAGGATCTCGTCGGAGATGTCGAAGTTGGCGTGGACAGCGCCCACGTCGTCGTTGTCCTCCAGCGCCTCGATGAGCCTGAACAGCCGCGTCGCCGCCGCCTCGTCGAGCTCGACGCGCGTGGTCGGGCGCTGCACGACCTCGGCGCTCTCGATCTCGATGCCCGCCCCCTCGATCGCCGCCCGCACCGCCGACAGCTCACTCGGCGCGGTGATCACCTCGAGTGACTCGTCGTCGGCCACGATGTCCTCGGCACCGGCCTCGACGGCGACGAGCAGGTCGTCCTCGCCGTAGCGGGCGCCGTCGACCATCACCACGCCGCGCTTCTCGAACAGGTACGCAACGCTGCCCGGCTCGCCGAGGTTCCCGCCGTTCTTGGAAAGCAGGTGGCGCACGTCGGCACCGGTCCGGTTGCGGTTCTCGGTATATGCCTCGATCAGCAGCGCGACGCCGCCGGGTCCGTACCCCTCGTAGAGCACCGTCTCGATCGCGTCGGCGTCCGCTCCGGCGCCCGTGCCCTTGGCAATCGCACGCTCGATGTTGTCCTTGGGCATCGATGCGTCCTTGGCCTTCTGGACGGCGTTGGTCAGCGACGCGTTGGTGTCGGGATCGCCGCCGCCCTCGCGCGCCGCGACGGTGATCGCCCGCGCCAGCTTGGTGAACTGCGCCCCGCGACGCGCGTCGACGATCGCCTTCTTGTGCTTGATCCCCGCCCACTTGGAATGTCCGGACATCTGCCAATTCTACGAGCCCGGCCCGCGACCGGCGTTCGACGCGGAATCGGCTGCCTTGCCAACCCACCGCGTACCATGCCCGCCAGGTGCGGCTCGACCCGGACATCTTCAAGGCATACGACATCCGCGGCGTCTACGGCTCGCAGATCGACGGCGACCTGGCCGAGCAGATCGGCCGAGCGTTCGCGCGCGTACTCGGCCGGATGGCCGGCAAGCCGACCGCGCAGCTGCGCGTCGCGCTCGGCCATGACATGCGCCTCAGCGCACCGGAGCTGAGCGTCCGCTACCGCGACGGGCTCCTCGCCGAGGGGGTGCACGTGCTGGACGCCGGTCAGGTGGCAACCGAGGTCGTCTACTTTCTCGTTGGCTCCCGTGAGCTCGACGGCGGGCTGATCTGCACCGCCTCGCACAACCCCAAGGCCTACACCGGCGCGAAGCTCGTTCGCGAGGGGGCGATCGCGCTGTCGGGCGACAGCGGCATCGGCGAGGTCCGCGCCCTGATCGAGTCCGGCCTACCCGAGCCAGCCGGCGGGGGCACCGTCGAGACCGTCGACTGCGGCCAGCAGTTCCGGGCCGCGGCGCTGGCCTTCATCGACGCCGACAGCGTCGGCGGACTCAAGGTCGTGCTCGACGGCGGCAACGGGATGGCCGGTCCAACCGTCGGTCCGATCCTCGATCGGCTCGGGCTCGACCTCGTCCCCGCCTACTGGACCCCGGACGGCAATTTCCCCGACCACGAGCCCAACCCGCTGCTGCCCGAGAATCGCGAGTCGATCATCGCCGCGGTCCGCGCGAACGGTGCCGACCTCGGCATCGCATTCGATGGCGACGCCGACCGCTGCTTCTTCATCGACGAGACCGGAGAGTTCATCGCCGGCGACTTCATCACCGCACTGCTCGCCCGTTCGCTGCTGCGCACCCACCCGGGCGAAGCGATCCTCTACGACCTGCGCGCCAGCCGAGCGGTCGCCGACTCGGTCGAGGCGGCCGGCGGCCGCGCCTATCGCAACCGCGTCGGGCACGCGTTCTTCAAGCTGCGAATGCGCAAGGAGGGGTCGCTGTTCGGCGGCGAGGTCTCGGGCCACTACTACTTCCGCGACTTCTACTGCGCCGACTCGGGCACGATCCCGGCGCTGCTCATGCTCGAGCTCTGTTCGCGCGAGCGCCGGCCGCTGTCGGAGCTGTTGGCCCCCTACCGCGAGCGCTACTTCATCTCGGGCGAGATCAACAGCGAGGTGGCCGACCCGCAGGCCAAGATGGCGGCGCTCGCCGAGCACTACGCCGATGCTCGCCAGGACACCCTCGACGGGATCTCGATCGACTACGACGACTGGCACTTCAACGTGCGCCCGTCCAACACCGAGCCGCTGCTGCGGCTGTGCCTCGAGTCGCTCGTCTCGCACGCGGACATGGAGCGCCGGCGTGACGAGGTGCTCGGATTGATTCGCAGCTGAGCGCGGGCTGCCACGCTCAACGGGGCGGTCGCCCGTCGTCCAGCTCGGCGAGGTGATCGACGTTCGCGCGGTCGGACTGCTCCGTGCTCGCCGCCGTCGCGAACCACGCGTCGAGGATCTCCCCGAGCACCCCTTCGCCGACGGCGCGCAGGCTCAGGGCCAGCACGTTGGCGTCGTTCCAGCGCCGCGCGCCCGCCGCCGTCACGGCGTCCCCGCAGAGCGCCGCGCGGATGCCGGCGACCTTGTTGGCGGCGATCGCCGCGCCCGTCCCGGTCCAGCAGCACACGATCGCCTGGTCGGCGCGCCCCGCCACGACGTCCTCGGCTGCCGCGGCCGAGCCCCACGCCCAATCCGCGCGGGCGCCGTCGAGCAGTGCGCCGTGAAACAGCGGCTCGTGTCCGCGCGCGAGCAGTTCCTCGATCAGGAACTGAGCCAGTGCCGCTCATCCGCGGCCACCGCGACCCGCATCGACGCAGTATCACAGCTGGTCGAGCAGCCATCGGTGCAGCCGCTGCTCGCCGGTCAGCTCGGGATGAAACGCGACC
>Ga0307372_10002547_pt1 | contig 30036 bp, 29 predicted proteins | sample OX1MG_FD_202533 | JGI IMG/M metagenome (GOLD analysis project Ga0307372, IMG submission 202533) | Soil microbial communities from Risofladan, Vaasa, Finland - OX-1 | ecosystem: Environmental > Terrestrial > Soil > Coastal area > Acid sulfate soil | place: Finland: Risofladan, Vaasa | collected... | reverse complement strand
CATTATTGTCCGACTAAAAATAGCACAAAAATTTCTACGAGCCAGTGATTTCAATAGTTTGAGTCAAAAAATAATTTGTTTCAAAACTGGGGGTAGTTTGGGTATCATTTTATGGGCTGAAAGCTATTGGGTAGTAGCCGCTTTTCTCCATGCTTTATAAGTGTCTTTAATAAATTCAAACAGTTCTACATAGCTCATAAGATGAAGCCTTACAATGGTTATCATGTTGGCGAATGATTTTTTAGTGGCTGCCTTTTTTCTGATAACTACCATGAGTAATTGAGCTGTCAATACCCAATAGACCTGCATCTTAATAGCATTTTCACTATTGCCCCAGAAGTAACGCAGGGGGAAGTTCTGCTTGATTTGTTTGAATAACAGTTCTATCATCCACCTGCTTTTGTAAATGAGCGAGATCTGCGAAGCAGGCATGTAATATTATTGGTTATAAAGACATATACCTTGCCGTCATCAGAATAAATACAATGCGGCCAAGCTTAATCCTGATGATATCACCTTGTGTATTTTTATAGCCTACCGTTATGAGTTGTTCTTTTACAACTCCCTTGGCATTTCGTTTCTTTGTTTTATCTACGAGTACTTTTGTTACGTGATAGACTGCATTGTCTTTCATCCGTGTTACAAACCATACTTTTTGTTTTGCCCACTTTTCAAACTGGCTGTACAGGTTGTAGGCTTTATCAAATACCACGAAGCTGCCCGCCGGTAAATCAATGTGATAAAGGAATTTGCGGTCATGCACTTTAGCTGCGGTCATGCGTACAAATTCTGCTACCCCACTAAAAGCATCCATCATGGTATGAACTTTAATACCCCCTTTCTGGCGGCTGCCATCTAATGTGTTGCGCCCAACGCCCCGAAGAATATCACTAAATAAACGAATAGTGGGACTGTCAATAATTTTTAAATTTCGGATACTTAGTCCTTTTAACCGGCTGTCCGAGATAAAGCTGTGATATTTCTTGATGAGTTCAAAGTAAATAGTTTCAAAAACAAGGTAGTTGCGATTGGTATTGGCATCTGAAAGGGTACTGCGGGCAGGGGCTTTGTCAAAACCCAAATGAAGTAGTTTGCCTTCACAAGCCAGCATGCCTTCACATAGCTCCCGCAGGCCATTACAGTAACTGAACACTCCATACAAAAGGCTTACTAAATGGACGCGAAACGGAATGCGTTTATAGTACCTGTTCGCTTTGTGTTTGCGATTGGCAGCATTAATAACAGATGACGGGAATTGTATCTAAAATCTGTGATAGAATCGGCTGTCCGACAAATGTTTTACTTTTATCCATGTTATATTGTTTGTGTCGTAACAGCAACATAACAAAAAAGGGTGGCTTTTTAGCTCACCCTTTCATTATTTTTGTCGGACAATAGTGATTTTTTAACAAAACTGTTTTTTGACTTTTTTTACTTTTGTCTCCTCCATTTAAGGACAACCATTGTTTTTTATTAATGACTGTCAACATTTATTGATACTATGCCAACAAAAATTTTTTGCCTGCAACAAAGCAAACCAAAACATTTCGTTTTTTCTCTTTTAGCTATCTTTTTTTTGACACCAGGCTATGCTCAAAAAAAAATTAACCACGTTAAATCCTCCTTCACCGCAACCCTGATGAATCTTGAGGAAACTGCCAAGCAGCCTTTTCGTTATAACACGTCCTTGCATAATGGAAGTGTAGACGCGCAAACTTACGAGTTGGAAGCCTTTGTGCCTGAAGGATGGATTACAACATTCGAGGTCGAAGGTAGCGAGGTGGGTTCTATTAGAATAGACTCCGGAAGAACGCAGAATGTCTCTATTGAAATCACTGCTTCACCGGTAGTAAAACCTGGGAAATACGCTATACTGGCTACTGCTGTTTCAGCCCGGGATACACTCAAACTTGAGCTGGAAGCTGTAGTGAAAGGTACTTATGATGTCGGGCTTACTACTCCTACGGGACTCCTGAGCGCCGATGTTACAGAGGGCACAAGCAAAGTGCTCCAGCTAACAGTGGAGAATAACGGTACACTTCCTCTTGACGGGCTACAGTTGTCCGCCCAGGCTCCTTTAAATTGGACTGCCACATTTGACCCGTCAAAAATACAGAGGCTTGACCCTGGCAAAACACAAGATGTAAATGTTACCCTGAATGTCCCTGATAAAACTATTGCAGGCGACTATGTCACAACGTTCACAGTAAAAAATAATTATGCTAATGCAGATACCACGTTTCGTATGACAGTGACGACCTCATTGCTTTCCGGGTGGCTGGGGATACTTGTCATACTGTTGGCATTGGGAATTGTATATTACCTCATTCGTAAATACGGAAGAAGATAAGCACTATGGAAAATCCAATCATTGAACTGGACGGATTGACTAAGTTCTATGGTTCCGTGAAGGCCGTGGACGATCTGCATCTTAAGATAGATAAAGGCGAGATATTTGGATTGTTGGGGCCTAACGGTGCAGGCAAAACGACTACTATTCTTATGATGCTTGGATTAACGGAGCCTTCTGCCGGCACCGCCCTCATTTGCGGAGTGAACGCCACCACCAATCCTATAACCGTAAAAAAGAGAGTAGGTTATATGCCCGATAGTGTGGGGTTTTACGATAATATGACGGCCCTTGAAAATCTGATGTATATCGCAAGGTTGAACGGTATCCCGGAACAAGAAATACAGATGCGTTCCCGTCAAACAATGGAGATGGTGGGATTGGCAGACGAAATGGATAAGAATCCGTCTGCCTATTCACGGGGGATGAAACAGAGGCTCGGTCTCGCTGACGTGCTGATACGGGACCCCGAAGTGATTATACTGGATGAGCCTACATTAGGCATCGATCCCAGCGGAGTAAAGGAATTTCTTTCTTTTATCCGCCACCTGAGCCGTCAGCAGGGACTGACTGTACTACTTTCTTCTCATCACTTGCACCAGGTACAGCAAGTATGCGACCGCGTAGGTATTTTTGTGGAAGGAAAATTGCTCGTTGAGGGAAACATTGAAACACTTTCCCACAATTTATTCGGGGAAGAATCTTTTGCGGTAGTGATCACTGTTAAAGAATCATTGCCTGCTTCGTGGGAGCCGATGAAAGAGTTGGAGCAATTTGCAGCAATAAAGAAAATCAACATCTCTGAAAAAGCCGTTGAGTTTTCATGTACAGAAAATATGACCCCGGATATTGTGCGTTTTTTTGTAGAAAAAGGTTTGAGTGTGATGGGCGTACATAAAAAGGAATTCGGGTTGGATGAAATTTATCAACGATATTTTGAAAATAATGTAAAGAAAAATATTTCCAATGGAAAATCCGGTGGTTTATTTCAAAGGTCTTTATTCAAAAGGAATAAAACACAATAACAATCTGCTGCCTCCTGCCAGTCCATTTACAGTGATGGTGCGCAAGGAAGTAGCAGACCATGTCCGTAGTTGGCGTTTTATCATCATGGTTATGCTAATTGTATTGACATTCCTGGGCACTATGTATGTGTCATTAAGCAATATTCGCAAGGCAGTCGCTAATGTAAACGACCCTGACCATCTTTTTGTATATCTGAAACTATTAACCACAACAAATGGAACGCTTCCTTCATTCCAGGTATTTATTAGTTTCCTGGGACCACTGCTTGGAATAGCTCTTGGTTTTGATGCGGTTAATGCTGAAAAGAATAACGGTACCCTTACACGCCTTTTAGCGCAGCCTGTTTACCGGGATAACTTATTGCTGGCAAAATTTATCGGGGCTCTTATTGTTATCAGCGTTCTTTTTGTTAGCCTTTGCTTACTGATGATTGGGGGAGGACTTATTATAACAGGAGTACCGATTGAGGCGGTAGAATTTTTTCGGATCCTTGGTTTTATAGTGATGAGTATTTTGTATGTGGGCTTCTGGCTTAGTCTTTCAATTTGTTTGTCTGTTGTTTTCAAACATGCAGCTACTTCTGCATTAACTGCTATAGGGATTTGGTTGTTTTTTACGGTTTTTTACCGCATTATTATAAATATAATAGCCACAGCCATTCTGCCGAATAATAGCTTTATGGATCCTGGGGCTACACTAGCCTACAATAATTTATTGTTGGATTTATTAAGAATTGCTCCTGGTCAGTTATATACGGATGCAACTACGACGCTGCTAATGCCTTCAGTGAGAAGTCTTGGACCACTGACAATGGAACAAATGGCCGGAGCGATACCGTCACCTTTACCATTGAAAGAAAGTTTTATGATTGTGTGGCCTCAGGTAACCGGACTTATATCAGCAACAACGGTTTGCTTCGCTATCACCTATTATCTCTTTATGCGTAAGGAGATAAGAACCTAAGCCAGGATTACAATTTAACTTTACTCACAGAAAATGAAGTACCGAAAGAGGTGGCTTTATTTGTTGCTTATAAATAACGCGAATCCTAAATTATAATTTAACTCTATTTCAAAATAATTTCGGATTATACCAATAGTATACGCATCTCTTGTGCATTTAATTTCCTCACAATAAAATCCAAAGTGTTTACCTGCCTTTGTTTTCAAACAGGTTGTTTTACTGCATTTAATTGAATTGAATTTCAGTAAATAAATAATAATTGCAGAAGTGTATGTTTACGTCAACACGAGGCTTTTAAAACCTTGGCCTCACTGCTTTTTTACATCTTTTATAATTAACTTTGCACACCGTCTTTTTAAGACAATATCTTATAAATACAATTAACTGTTATCAGCTATAAAACATAGAATTTTATATGATGCACAAAGAAGAAAATATCATTTATCTTGACAGAAACGAAAATCAATATGGTCCTGCACCTGCCTGTTTCAATGCATTAAAGGCAGATAATTTTAAAAACCTGAGTGAATATTCCCGTGATTTTTCGAGGGGTGTTAAAAGTGTATTGTCTGAAAGGCTGGCCAATGATTTTGGTGTTCCTGAAAAGAATGTGATGCTTGGATATGGAGGTGAGGATATTTTGAAACAGGCTGTTCATTGTTATATCAGCAAGGGAGATAAAATAATGATACCATCTTACTCATGGTGGTACTACAAAAAAATTGCTGATGAAAAGAAGGAATTAAGATTGAATACCCGATTGTAGAAGGGGGAGATTCTTTTTATTATGATATAGAGGGAATGCTGAAAATTTATCAGGAGCAAAAGCCGAAATTGATTTTAATAAGTTCTCCAAATAATCCAACAGGTAACCGTCTTGAAATTGATCAGTTGAAAATGATATTGCGTAAGATGAAAGATGCAGTTGTGGTGGTTGATGAAGCGTAGGCTTTATTTTATAATAATGATCATTCGCATTTAAAAGATATCATTAACGAGTTTCCGAATGTATTGGTCATTCGTACGTTCTCTAAATATTATGGCCTGGCCGCTTTAAGAATTGGTTATGTATTAATTGGCGATAACCATGCAGCGCTTTCTATGTTCAGTGCACGGTATTTAGGGTACAACCGCTTGTCAGAGCAAATTGCTATTGCAGCACTGGATTCGACTGAATTTTATGAGGATATGTGTAATAAAATGATAGCAGATACAGAAACTTATTTAAAAGAATTCAATAAACTGGCAGGGTTTAAAGCCTATAAATCGTATGCCAATTTTATCCTGGTAAAAATTCCGGCAGAAATAAAAGATATCCTGAAAAAATATCTTATCGAACGTAACATGATTGTTAAGTTTATGGCAGAAGATGGTTTGTTGAATCATTTGCGTATTACTATTGGAACGCAGGAGCAAAACGAATTGCTACTTAACATGATTAAATCTTTCTTAAGCAAAACAACTGTACAAAAGAATGAGTTGGTACTCGGAGTATAAAAAATCGCTAAAGATGCCAGAGATCGAAGAGTTCTTCGACCTCTTTTTTTATCGGCCACTGACATTCTTGTTGGTGAAAATTGTTTACCGGACTAATGTCACTCCTAACCAGCTCACTATTATCGCTATTTTTATTGGCTTTGCTTCCGGTTGCCTGTATGCTACAGGGTTACATGGCGCTTGCATATATGGCGCGATACTTTTCATGCTTTATAATGTATTTGATTGCAGCGATGGAATGCTTGCGCGCCTGAAAAAGAATGGATCACAGGTGGGAAGGATCATTGATGGAATCGCAGATTATCTTGCAACGGCAGCGGTTTTTATCGGTTTAGGAATTGGTTATCCGGATCACAACTACAGCCATAGTTTATGTGGTTATTATTAATCCTGGCAGCGCTTAGTAATTTGATCCAATCTGCATTGGTCGATTATTACCGCAACCGTTTTTTGGATTATGTGCTGCAACGGAAAAGCACCTTCGAAGAAGATATGGATTCTTTCAAAGAGGAGTATGTTACAATTAAAGATCAAAAAAATAAATGGCTTGACAGGTGGATCCTAAGGAGATATTTTGATTATTCAGCTTTCCAGGAAAAACTTACTGCTAAAAAGAAAGGTGAAAAATTATTTAAGACGACACCGGAAGAATATTATCAAAAAAACAAATCGATAGCAAAGGTTTGGGTTAATATTGGCCCTACTGCACAGATAACAGACATTATGATTTTCTCTATTATAGGCAGGTTTGACATTTATTTCTGGCTTATAATCGGTGTGTTCAATGCGATAGCGGCTATAGCCTGGATTGTTCAACGTAATATTGATAAAACATTTATCTCAAAAAGATAAAATAAATGAAAGCAGTAATTTTAGCAGCAGGAATCGCTTCCCGATTAAGGCCCTTGACAGATGATATGCCTAAATGTTTGTTGAAAGTTGGCGAAAAAAATATTCTTGAACTTACCATTGATAACATTATTGCCAATAATATTGATGAGGTTATTATTGTAACCGGATACCTTCAGGAAAAGATCAAACTTTTTGTTTCAAATAATTATCCGGGTTTAAACGTAACATACATTTATAATGAATTGTACGAATCAACCAATAATATCTATTCATTATGGCTGGCAAATGAAAGTTTAACAGGAGAAGAAATGTTGTTAATGGATAGCGATATCATTTTCGATAAAGAAATAATAACTAAACTTCTTGCTTCCGAATATGAAAGCTGCCTCGCATTGAAAAGGCATGATGTGCAGGATGAAGAAATAAAAGTGAAAGCCGATGAAAATGGACGAGTGCTTGAAATAGGTAAAACAGTGAAATTGCAAGATGCCATTGGCGAGTCTATCGGCATTGAAAAGTTTGGTGTTGAAACGCTGAAATGCTATACAGGAATCAACAGTTATGAGTTTCATTATACATTGTATGTACGAGGGGCTTTTTATAAAAAACATATTGATCGCTTTCAAAATAATGACAGCCGTAAATTTTCCATGATCATGTACCTCAATATAGATTGGATTCCTGAAGATGGCGGGGAACTTAGTATTCATCACGAAGCAGGATTGCAAAATATTTCCCCTATGAATGGGAAGGTCCTATTCTTTAAAAGTAATGAACTGGAACATGAGGTGTTAATGACACATAAAAACAGGATGAGCATTACTGGCTGGCTGAAGTGTTAACTTACCATTTTAATAGCCACGCTGCATTTCATCAAAATAAAAATTCTCTTTTAGCGCGAGGTTAGGGTTTGCTTTTTACTTTTGTCAAAATAAAAAGTGGTATTATTTTTTTTGTCTCCACAAAAAAAAGTTATTTCGTTTTCTCACTTTATTTTAAATCCGGCATGGTTTTTAATAACACTTCTTTAGAAAATACCCACTGAAATTTCATCAGGTAAAATGTAATTTTAATTAATGGCTAATCTGATTTCCTTTACGGATAAAGGGCTTTTTTGCGAAGCGGGAAATTTCTATATTGATCCCTGGCAACCTGTTGAACGGGCTTTAATAACACATGCGCATAGTGACCACGCAAAACCCGGAAATCAATTTTACTTATGCCATAAATATTCAAAACCAATTCTTCAATTAAGATTAGGAAATAATAATTATCAGACAGTTGAATGGGGCGAATCGATTTTTATGAATAGTGTAAAAATATCATTTCATCCTGCCGGTCATATCATAGGATCTTCACAGATCAGGCTCGAATACAAAGATGAAGTTTGGGTTGTGAGCGGCGATTATAAAAGAGAAGATGATGGGATTAGTGGAAAATTTGAAACAATCAGGTGTCATACTTTTATAACAGAATCAACATTTGGATTGCCCATTTACAAGTGGAAACCGCAGCAGGAAATTTACGATGATATAATTAACTGGATCAATACAAATAAAGAAAATGGAAAAGCCAGTGTACTGATCGCATATAGTTTAGGGAAGGCCCAGCGTGTGTTACAGGCATTAAAAGAAACTACCCAGACGATCTTTGCGCACGGCGCTATTTATAATCTACAGCAAACATTGATCAATGCAGGTTGGGATTTAAACCCGGTCGTAAGAATCACACCCGAAACACCAAAAGAACTCTTAAAAGAAACGGTAGTCATTGCCCCTCCGGGAGCAGAAGGAACTTCATGGATGAAGAAATTTTATCCATATTCCATCGGAGTTTGCAGTGGATGGATGCAGGTAAGAGGAAATGCAAGAAGAAGAAATGTGGGTGCCGGATTTGCACTAAGTGATCATGCAGACTGGAATTCATTGTTGACGACAGTGAAGGATACCGGTGCAGAAAAGGTTTTTGTTACTCACGGTTTCCAGGAAGCATTCAGCCGTTATCTCAATGAGAAAAATATAGCAATCGCAGCAGAAGTAAAAACTCAATTTGGCGATGAAGATGAAGAAACAAATTCCCCGCTTGAAATAAAAATGAAGAACCGGAAAATGTATGAATGAAAATATTGACATAGGAAATACAACTTGGGAAACATCTGGGTTGCAAATGTTTGCGGAATTAGTGACGGAATTAAGTTCTTCCACAAAGACAAACGATAAACTTCAATCTCTTGTTGATTATTTTGCAACAGCGCCCGATGCAGATAAAGTATGGGTGATCGCCATCTTTAGTGGTAGAAGGCCAAGGCGTGCAGTTAATTCCAGGCTCATGCGCGAATGGTGTTTGGAAATAATAGACATTCCTGATTGGCTTTTTGGTGAATGTTATTCTACAGTTGGCGATTTTTCGGAAACACTTGCTTTGTTGCTTTCGGATGTTGAAATTGTAAAACATCAAAATGAAAATCTTGGATTTTATTTAGAAAAATTGATTCATATTGAAAAAGAAAATGAAAGCATAAAAAAGAAATTTATTGTTGAAAGCTGGCAACAAATGAACTCAAAAGAAAAGTTCGTGTTTAATAAATTAATAACCGGCAGTTTCAGAATTGGAGTTTCTCAAAAAACTATTGTCAATGCTCTGGCAAAAGTCCTTGATATTTCTCCTTCTGCTATTGCACACAAGATCAGTGGAAACTGGGATCCCGTCACCACTTCTTTTAATGAATTGTTAGGTGAAAGTGCTTCTATTACTGATTTTTCAAAACCATATCCATTTTATCTTGCTTATGCGATAGATGATAGTGTGGAAACTTTAGGTGAAACAAATTTATGGCAGGCGGAATGGAAATGGGATGGCATCCGTGGCCAGATGATCAAACGAAATAATGAATTATTTGTTTGGAGCAGGGGTGAGGAACTGATGACAGAAAAATTTCCAGAATATTTCATTTTGAAAGACTTATTACCGGACGGAATTGTTTTGGATGGAGAAATAATTCCGGCAGTTGATGGGAAACCTTTACCATTTGCAGTTTTACAAACAAGGATCGGAAGAAAAAATATTTCTAAGAAACAACTTCTGGAAGCTCCGATCTCTTTTTTTGTTTATGATCTCTTAGAATACAATTACGAAGACTGGCGGGAAAAACCATTATCAGAAAGAAGAAAAAAACTGGAAGAAATTATTTTACCGATCCATAATAAAGCTATCCAACTTTCACCCATCATTGATTTTAATTCATGGGATGATCTTGCAGCATTAAGAAAAAAATCAAGAGAGAAAAACAGTGAGGGAATCATGTTGAAAAGAAAAGATTCTGTTTATAAAGTGGGCAGAAAAAGAGGGGATTGGTGGAAATGGAAAATTGATCCGCTCACGATTGATTGCGTAATGGTATATGCTCAAAAAGGAAGTGGAAGGAGAAGTAATCTTTATACAGATTACACCTTTGCAGTAAAAGACGGTGATGATTTGATCACCTTTACCAAAGCCTATTCAGGACTTACTGATAAAGAATTTGCACAGATAGATTATTTTGTAAAAAGAAATTCCCTTGAAAAATTTGGGCCGGTAAGAACGGTAAAACCTGAATTGGTTTTTGAAATTGCCTTTGAAGGAATTGCAGCAAGCAAGAGACACAAAAGTGGTGTGGCATTACGCTTCCCCAGGATGAGCCGGTGGAGAAAAGACAAAACTGTCGGGGACATTAATACATTGGATGATTTGAAGGAGATGCTAAAAATGTATGGGAAGTGATGGTTGAATTAAATAAATTTGGTAATTAATTAACGGCACAAGGTAGGATTAGGCCAAAAGGGATTGATGTTTATAACATCAAAATCGGTCAAAAAAATAATTATGTTTTTACGCGGAATTAATTATGATGTCGGAACAGAATTCGTTAAAGGCCATTTAAGCAGACCGGACTTTGATGAAACAATCGTCAGAAAAGAAATTGAAATTATTAAAAATAAACTAAACTACGATGCAGTGAGGATTTCAGGGTATGAGTTGAGCGTTTGTCAAAGGCTTCTGCATACGCACTTGAGGCGTGGTTACAGGAGTGGATATCACCGGCCTATATAAATGCTTCCCGGGAAGAGGCCTTGGAATATCTGATTGAATGTGCTAAAGCAGCCGGGAGCCTCAGAAAAAAAATGACAACGTGATTTTTGTTACTGGCTGTGAGTATTCGCTTTTTTTAAAAGGATTTTTCACGGGTGAAACCCTTCAGCAAAGGCTGGGAAAGATGTTCAACCCTTTGGGTATAATTTTAAGTATCTTAGGATTAAGAAATAAAATTTATACGCGCCTGAACAGTTTCCTGGCAGAGGCCACCACTCAAATTAGAATGCATTTTGACGGCAAGCTAACTTATGCATCCGTTACATGGGAAAGAATCGATTGGCACCTGTTTGATTTTGTTGGCATTGACCATTACCGGGCTTCTTTTAATAAAAAGACTTATATAAAGCAATTGCGTGGATATTCCATGTATGGCAAGCCGGTGGCAGTATTGGAATTCGGTTGCTGTTCCTATAAAGGCGCTGCTGAAAAAGGAGCCGGCGGATTTATGATCCTGGGATTAAAAGATGGCGCCTTATATAAAAGGGAACTAGGTAAGGGATGAAACGGTGCAGGCTGATTATATAATAGAAGTACTCGATTTATTGAAATCCGAAAAAATTTATGGCGCTTTTGTTTTCACTTTTGTTATGCCTTCATCTAAATTCAACCCTGATCCAAAACATGACATTGACATGGCAAGCTTCGGGATAGTAAAACCTTTTGATCCAGGAAATAAAAATTCATACAAAGGTTTGCCATGGGTTCCCAAGGAATTTTTTTACCGACTTGGAAAGTACTATAAGGATTTGGAGAAATAATATTCAAACTTATCTTATAGCCCTTTTCCCTTCACTTCATCATGCGTCAGCACCTGTGGCAAATCATAAATTGCGTTTACGTCTTGTTTACTATTGGCCGGTGGATTGATGAAATTATTCCAAACCAAAAACCAAACCCATTTAGGTTGTGCTTTAAGAATGATTGCATTAGGCAATTCGCCAACTTCTGTTAAGGCAATCAATTTTCCTTTGGCCACATCAAGCAATTCGTTATAATCCTTTTGCTCGTAATCTTTATGATATACATCAGCGCCCAACACGTCCACATAATCTTTGCCCGGGTAAAAACCTTTATACGAATAGGCTTCATCCCCGGGAATATCACGCGGACCATTAGCGCCCCAAACCCACAATAAATTATTCAAATGAAAATGATTTACATAACGGTCGTACATCATCTTCCAGAGTTTTTGAATGCCATCTTTCCCTTTTCTATTTCCCCACCAAAACCAAACGCCATTCATTTCGTGATAGGGCCTCCAGAGAATCGGTACGTGCGCGCTGTCTAACTGTTTTAGATAGCCAGCTTCTATATCAATTTGTGCCAGCCATCTTTTATTCAACTCAGTTCCTTTAGTAGTTAATTCTTTCCATTGTGCATCCGTGAGTTTCGCCTGCACACTTTCTTTCCATCCATAAGGTGGATTGTCTATCGGTCTGCCCTGGTGCCACATTAAAGTAATGATATAACCTTCTTTATATTTTTCTATGGCCTTATTAACAACATCTTGACCCGGATCTTTATCACCATGCCAGATAAAATCATTGCCCCAAACTGCCGGATATTTTCCGGTGATACTTTTCACCGTATCAAGCCAACGCTCATCACCATGTTCTCCACTTAAGATGTATTTACCATCGATGCTGTATAAATAACTCAATAATTTCCTGGCTTCGGGCGAAGCATTTTTATTTACGGGTTGAAATGGTTGTGCAAACATTGCTGGAGAAACAAATAGCAAAATAGTAAGGAGATAATATTTTTTCATAATCTTGATTTCGCGTAATAATTTTTTAAAAGAACCTGTTTATTTTTCAACAAGCTGATCTTATAAACTCATCGAAGCATTTTTCAGAAATACCTATTTTGATAACTTAAGCATAATCACATCGTGAGATGGAAGCATCGCTTCCAGTGGCTTTTGGGTGTCGCCTTCATTCGACTTTGTCCAAAGATTTCTGATTTTATAAATGTTATCTTTTGCATTCAATGTTTTATTGAAAATGCTATCGGTGATCATTTCATCTTTCCAGTTAAAATTTACTTTTACCGGTTTATGAGACCTGTTTAAAAAACATATTGCCCAATCATCGTTTTGTAAAAGCTTTGACCAAACTTCAAGACTATCTACGTCCTTATACTTGAATCCTTCAATTCCTGCCTTATCCTGGTCAATGGCAATCACTTCCCTGTTGGTTAAAATTCCTTTTGTGGCCTTCGACATTTTTCTAACATCATTTCCTGCAATCAATGGAGCAGCAAGCATACACCACATAGAAAAATGCGCACTGTCTTCATTTGTGCTCATTCCATTTCCGACTTCAAGCATGTCAGGATCATTCCAGTGGCCAGGGCCAGCATATTTTCTCAATCCTTTTTGAAGATCAACGATAGGCATTACTCCTGTTTGCTTCCAGCCATCATGATCTGAATAGCCATCGAATACCGGGGCAATATCTCCTGTAGTGCGCCAAAGTTCTCCTACACTCCCAGCCCATTCCCAGGGTTTATTTTCACCCCATTCACAAATACTGAAGACTATAGGACGGCCGGCAACCCGAAGAGCGTTGCTCATAGTTCTGTAGGCTTCCTGCGCTTCAATTCCATCTGTATAACACCAGTCGTATTTTAAATAATCAATTCCGAGCCTGGCATAAAATCTGGCATCCTGGTATTCGTACCCCCTTGTCCCGGGATAGCCTGCGCAGGTTTTTGTGCCGGCACAATTATATAATCCAAACTTTAATCCTTTTGAATGCACATAATTGATCAATGCTTTCATGCCATGTGGAAATTTTTTAGGATCAGGAACTAAATTACCATTCGCATCTCTTTTTTTTGTCATCCAGCCATCGTCCAAAATAATATATTCATAACCTACAGCTTTCATCCCCGAAGCAACTATCGCATCAGCAGTTTCCATCACCAATTTCTCTGAAATGTTGGTCTGAAAAGTATTCCAGCTATTCCAGCCCATCGGCGGCGTGAGAGCAAGGTTTGCAAATTTCTGCCCTTTCGCAATCACAAAAAAGAAAAGAGTCACAATAAGTAACATTTTACCTTTCATATCAATTCTTTAATCTTTTAATTTCGTTTAATGGTAACTGTTCACTTTGATTTAATAACTATTACTTGGATTTATAATTATTACTTGCACAAATAACTCTTGTTTTAATCGAAAATTATTATTCCTAAAACGTCTTCGTTTTATTTACTGTAATCATTGACGTTAAATTGGCTACTTCTATTTTGAAATCACCCGCTTCCAATATTTTCTTATTTTCATTATTTACAAAAGCCAAATCTTTTAAAGGCAATTTGAAAGTTACTGCTTTTGATTCGCCGGGTTTTAAATCTATTTTTTCAAAACCACGCAATCTTTTTACATCAGGTGATATCATATAGGCTACCAGTTGTGAAACAAATAGTTCAACCACTTCTTTCCCCTCCCTTTTACCTGTATTGGTAACCGTTACATTGATGGTTGCGGTTTCATCAGGAGAGAAATTATTTTTATTAATCGTAAGATTGCTGTAAGCAAATGTGGTATAAGATAATCCAAAACCAAACTGCCATTGCGGATCAAACTCGCCACCCTGCGGATTGCCGCCGCCTTCTGAAGGTTTATGAATATAAGGAATCAATGAATTAACATAACGTGGATAAGTGATCGGTAATTTACCACTCGGATTTACATCGCCGGTAAGAATATCCGCCAAAGCATCAGCACCAAAATTTGAAGGAAGATAAATGTCTAAGACACCAGCAACTCCTGGAACAATTTTATTAATAACCCTTGGCCTTCCCTCATTTAGAATTAGAATTACTGGCTTGCCGGTTTTGATCATCGCTTCTGCAAGCGTAAGCTGGTTGGGAGAAATATTCATGTCATTGATATTCCCGGGAGTTTCGGTATAACTATTTTCGCCAATGCATAATACGATATAATCCACATCAGCAGCCGCTTTTACGGCAGCATCCAAATCCGCCAAAGAATCATCATTAAATTTTCCAAATGCTTCATTATAAGCTACCCCCTGTTCATAGGTCACATTATCTTTTCCAAATTTATTGGTAAGAGCTTTAAGGATGGTGTTATATTGCTTCGCATAAAAATCAGTCTTTTCTCCCTGCCATGTATAGGTCCAGCCGCCATTTAAGCAACGCATTGAATTGGCATTAGGCCCTGTTACTAATATTTTAGCAGTTTTTGGCAAAGGCAAAATATTGTTATTATTTTTCAAAAGCGTAATAGATTCTGCTGCGGTATTATAAGATGCTTTTTGAAATTCTTCGCTACCGAATTTTGGATAATCTTTCAAATAAGTTACAGGAGTTTCAAAAAGATTCAATTCTTCTTTCACTCTCAAAATTCTTGTTACCGCATCGTCAATCCGGCTCATCGGAACTTTCCCTTCTTTTACCAAAGAAATTAAATCAGTGCAAAATTCTTTGTAATTGTAAGGAATCATTGACATATCAATTCCGGCGTTGATGGCTAACATCGTAGCATCTTTAATATTTTTCGTGATATGATCGCGACGATATACATTTTCAATATCCTGCCAATCAGTTACCACAAAACCTGTAAAGCCCAGTTCTTTTTTCAAAATATCTGTAAGGATATGTTTATTGATGTGAGTGGGAATACCATTAATTAATGCAGAATTTACCATTACGGTTCTCGCTCCGGCTTTGATTGCTCCTGCAAATGCAGGCAAATGATATTCACGTAAATAATGTTCAGGTATCCATGCATCAGTTCTGTCATGTCCTGATTTTGGATCTGAATATGCCATGAAATGCTTAATACTTACCGCCAATTTATCTTTGCTGCCTAACGGGTTCTGAACCCCTTTTACAAACTCAACACCCATTTGCGCATCCAGATAAGGATCTTCGCCGTAGTCCTCCCAAATACGCGGCCACTGCGGGTTGGTGCCCAAATCCAATACTGGCGAAAAAGTCCATGGCACATTTGCAGCTCTCGATTCATAAGCTGTAATAACACCTGCATTAAATATCAATTGACGGTTCCATGTGGCAGATTGTCCCTGTTCCTGCGGAAAAAGAGTAGCTCCCAAAACATAATTACACCCGTGATTATCATCTAATCCATAAAGGAGCGGAATCTTCATCCTGGTTAATTTTGCATCATTTTGGATTTGATCTACTACCTCATCCCATTGTCCCGGCTTTAATGGTTCACCCGGAGAATTTAAAATGGAGCCTATCTTATAATTTTCAACAGCGTCTTTCAATTTCGCCTGGTCAAAAACAAAATTATCACCTTCAATTTTTCCTAAAGATTCTACTGACACCTGCGCCATCTGGCCTACTTTTTCTTCAAGTGTCATTTTCTTTACTAATGCATTTACTTTGGCATTGATAGCAGCTTCATTAGATTGTGCGTGGCTCTTTATGGTTGGAAAGATGAGGATAGAACAAAGAAGAAAGCTGAATTGAACAGTTTTGTTTAAATGATTCATGATGAATTTTTGAATTTTATTTTAAAAAATTTATTTTGACATGTCTGTATTACTTACAAAAGCAATTTTTTTACTATCCGGCGACCATGAAGGCGTATTGATAGTTCCCTGCCCTCCATACAAATAAGCAATTACTTTAAGTGGCCCTCCTGATACCGGCATCATACGCAAATACACGTGTTTGTAAAATGGATGATCGTCAGGTTTTGTCTCACCTTTTAAAAAAGTGATACAAACAATCCATTTACCGTCGGGCGAAATATGCGCAAACCAGTTATTATATCCATCATTGGTTAATTGCTCCTGGTCACTTCCATCCGGTTTCATACGCCACAATTGCATCAGGCCACTTCTTACAGAATTGAAGTAAATATATTTTCCATCCGGGCTATACTCGGGGCCGTCATCTAAACCCGGAGCAGTTGTTAACTGAATTTCTTTTCCTCCTTTTGATGGTATTTTATATATGTCAAACCCGGCGGGAGTAGGATCATTATCTCGTTTAGCCGTGTACGTCAACCACTTACCGTCAGGCGACCAACCATGTAAATAAGAAAACCCCAGCAATGGAGTAATGAGTTTAGGTTGCCCTCCCGATATCGGCATAGTATAGACTACAGAACCGATTTTGCCATCAGGACTAAGAGCGCTTAAGCCTAACATTTTCCCATTAAAAGAAATCACATGATCGTTATTAATATCCTTTACATTGCCTGTGTTGATCAATTTTGGTTTCCGGGTTTCAAGATTGAAACGATATAGCGAACCTTTTGAATTATAAATCAAACTTTTCCCATCACGAGTCCAGTTGGGAGCCTGCAAAGAAGCATTTTCGGAGTAAATAATTTTCCGGTGTCCTGTAAAAACATCCATCGTTTCAATGTGACTGCCCAAATATTTTTTATAAGGAATCAGATCCTTACTTGCTGGAATATATATTCTCACATTATCAAATGTTGCTTTTTCAATTACATCTTTATTATGCGCACAAATAAATAGGCCAACATAAACATCTTGCCCCAAATCAACACCCATAATCTGCTTGGTAACAAAGGGCTCTCCGAAATGTGCCACCGACATAATATATAAATTGCCTCTTCTTTCCAATTGAATTTCATCCGGTCCAGATATGGAAAATTGATTTTCTTCCACGTTAGTTTTAGGAATTTTTCTGTATTGCAGCGAGGTAAGTCCACTTCCATGAACAGTTGCAGCCACCATTGCAGAAGTACTGTCAAGGTTGGTACGCGCCATTATTCCGAATTTACGATGGGGTTCCACGCCTTTCCCTATCAGCTTTCCTCTCGCCTGGATTATAAAATCGCCTTTTATTTTTTTCCATACATACTGAAAATCATCATGCGTAAACCAGATATTAGCACCCGAACCGGATAACTTGTAAGTATCCGAAGCCGGAATATAAGTGGCGGTGCCAGGATGTAATATTTTGCCAACATCGGTGTGGTTGGTAAAGATCCCAATCTTTTGAGAAAAGGAATTAAAAGCAGAAAGAATGAGGCTTCCTGTCAGCATCATTATCCCTAAATGTAAAGTTTTGAAGTTCATAAGAAAGGTTTTTTATTTAATAATCTGAATATGAAGTACTGTGCATTAAAATGCTGTCGATATGGTTAACTGAAACATTGTTTTCATTTGCAGGATCTGCAGAAATTTCTTTCCATTTTGGGTCATTGCCAAAAACTTTCCACTGAGCGTTTCTATCTTCCACACTTTTAAAAACCGGCATGTACATAAGGTTAGGCATACGGTTACCCGAAACTACTTTACCATAAAACACGGGATTAAATTGCAATCGTTTAAAAATATTTATTTCATCTTTATTGAACATGGCCATTTTCTTTTCAGCAAGATGAACAGTAGGGCTTTCATAACTCCTTAATTCAAAAACTCTTTCTGTGTTTTTTTGATGTGGCAAATCGAGACCAGGCTGTCCAGGAAATGCTTCCAATAAAATAGATTCTACTCTTTCGAAAGGAGGATCTTTTGCATTTGCTTCTAAAAAAAATTTACCGGATAATTTAAAAGCTGCATCAGATTTAATTCGATCAGAAATTTTTAACCATTGATCAGGGGAAGAAAATGGAATTAAAACATAAATTAATTTTATCGTTGCGGTATCATTCGCAATTGGTTTAAAAACACCGATATTTTTTATGCCGAAACGGTGCAACGCAGGCAGGTAGGCATCTTTAAGGAAATCATCGGTCATTTTTACCTGGCTATCATCTTTTAAATGATATACTTTTATTTGAAAAAACACATTATTTACCTGCTTTCCGGTAGCCTGCCTGTCCGGCAGACAGGGCAAGGTTGGTTTACTGTAAATGCTTTGAGACAGCGCAAAAAGACAAAAATATAAGCAAACTAATTTCATATAAATGTTGTGATTGATGAATTTACAAGCCCTTTAAATTTTTTATACCAAGGGTATTGAGTTTTTAAAATTATTTGGGTGTTCAATTTAATCCTTTTTCAAATTAAAAAATGAATACTTTTTATTTTAATGAATCCAATTCTATTTTTTTCATACGTCGGATCAATTCTATGCAAGCCCTGCTATTATGATACGGGCATTTCCAGAGGCCCACCTTATCTTCATTCATCACACTATAATCTTTTTGAATACCCCAAAACCATTCCCCGTTTTTCTGGTCAATGATATGTTGCTGAATAAAAAGCCATGCTGAATATGATTGTCGCAAATATTTTTCATCACCCGTGATCTGCCATGCATTAAAAAAACCAATCATACTTTCTGCCTGCGGCCACCAATATTTTTCTTTTACGAGATCATCTTTCACGAAATCATATTCATACCACAACCCTCCATCAGAGTCAAGTCCTTCTGTTGAAGCATCTGTAATAAGTACAGATTGCTTTTTTAACTGCTCTATTAATGATTTGTTTTTAATTATTGTCGCAGCTTCTTCAATAAGCCACGCGGCTTCGATATCGTGCCCGTAAGAAATTGCATGAGATCTTTTATTCCAGTTTTCATCAAAAAACAAAACCAGGTGATTCGTTTTCGGGTCAATAATATACTTCAAAAAAATAAAAATCAGTTCAGCGATCCTTTCCTCTAATTTTTCGTCTGGCCATATCCGGTACAAATTAGCAAAACCCTCCAGAATATGCAAATGAGTGTTCATTGATTTTTTTTCATTCGCATCTTTCTTACTCAACCGAAGATCCGCTATCTCTTTCCATTCGCGGGTAAGTGCTTCTATATAACCACCATTTTTGTTATCATAACTATACTTTACGATTAGGTGGTATAATTCAATGGCAAGTTCTTTTGCTTCTTCATTTTTACTGCCAATATAAAATTCACTTAATCCATAAATAGCAAAAGCCAAAGCATAAATTTGTTTTTTGGTATCCAATGGTTTCTTCTTGTAGTCTATCGTCCAATATACTCCACCAAATTCATTGTCAATAAAATGTTCTTTAATATAGATAAAGGATCTTTCTGCGGTTTGCAAATAACTTTTGTTTTTAGTAAGGTTGTATGCAGCAGAAAAAGACCATAAGATCCTGCTGTTTAATACAGAACCTTTGGGTGCTTTCGCAATAATCGTATTGTCATTTTCAATTTTTCCATAGAATCCTCCGTTTTCTCTATCCACTGTATTCTTTTGCCAAAAAGAAAGAATATCCTGCAATTCATTTTCTAAATCCTGCTTATATTCCTGTAATTGTTCTCTCATTGATTTAATCTAATTTCTTTCAAGCTGGGAAGGTATTACACCGAAAAAGAATTAAATAAGATTTGCTTTTTTTAATTTGCCGTTCTTCTTAATTAAATTGTTCTGTAAATTCTTATCAACGATATTCAAAATAGTTTTTACAGAAGTTTCGGAAGTAAATCCATCTTCAGGAGTGTTGGTTACATAATCAAGTAATTTTTCAGTTGAAGTAACCACCACATGCATTTTCAAATCTGATGAGCCATAATAAATAAATACGGTTCCGTCTTTGTCCTGTATCCATCCGTTTGCAAAAAGAACATTGGAAACATCCCCCACTCTTTCGTTCCCCTCAGGAGCCATTAAATAACCTCCGGGTTTATGAATTACTTTAGTAATATCATGAAGATCCGTCATAAACATATAAAGTACATAACGAAGACCATTAGCTGTATTCCGCACGCCATGCGCAATATGTAACCATCCCTTTTCTGTTTTAAGTGGAGCAGGTCCCATTCCGTTTTTGGCTTCGTAAACGGTGTGGTATTTTTTTTGATCTATGATAATTTCTTTTTTGATAACTGCGTTTTTAATATCATCACAAAATCCAATCGCGATTCCTCCCCCTTTGCCTGCTTCGACAAAACTATCCTGCGGTCGTGTATAAAATGCGTATTTATGATTTACAAATTCAGGATGCAGCACTACATTACGCTGTTGAGGTGAAGGAGTTTTTAAATCCGGCAGCCTCTCCCAGTTCACAAGATCTTTAGTACGCGCAATACCGCATTGAGCTATAGCCGCAGCCTGGTCACTTTCGGGAGCTTTATCATCTCTCTTCTCCGTACAGAAAACTCCATATATCCAGCCATCTTCATGAAGCACAAGACGCATATCATATAGGTTGGTTTCTTTTTTATCAAAAGAAGGCATTAAAATCGGGCGATCCCAAAAAGTAAAATGATCAATCCCATTTTCGCTTTCCGCGATTGCAAAAAAAGATTTTCGATTCTTTCCTTCTACTCTTGCAGCGAGCAAATATTTGCCATTGAATTTAATCGCTCCGGAATTAAACACCGCATTGATTCCAAATCTTTCCATTAAAAAAGGATTAGAAACCGGATCCAGATCAAATCGCCACTCGAGAGGTGTATGCTGCGGCGTTACTACAGGGAATTCAAACCGGTTATAAACGCCATTTACAGATATTTTCTCAACATTTTTTTTGAGCAATAATTCTTTGTGTGTTTTACGCAGATGTTCTAATCTGTTCAGAAAATATTCGTTCATTTTATTTTATTTTAAAGCTTTCACAAATTTTTCACTCTAATTTTCTAATTTATTCCACCAGGTTTTTTTAAGGATAAAGGCAATAACTCCCAGGATAATTACAGTAATCAACAAAGGAAGCTTCATCCAAAGAATAAAGTACATGGGCAATATAGTAAGGCACGACTGGCCTATAATTCCCAACACTACATTGAACATATCCAGCTTAAATCTTTTGTTTGGTAAGAATGAATGGTCTTCTGCAACCACCATTTCATGGACCGGTTTCCAGAATCCCCATGGCTTTACCTGTTTATAAAACTTCTTTAAAACTTCAATGTCTGTCGGGGGCGCAGAATAAGTACCGGCAATACAACCGATAATAGAAATTAAAAACAAAAGAGGCCAGTTATAAAGTGGCAACCCCGAAAAGATAAATGGGAAAATCAAAGCGGCGGCAATTCCGGCCAGCATTCCCCAATAAAATCCCCTTGCATTAAAACGCCACCAATACCATTTGAGCACATTAGAAGCGATATATCCGCCCCATAAAGCTCCCACAATCCATTGTAAAATTGAATTCACATCTTTTGCAAAAAATCCCAGTACAATACCAACGGTTGCCACAACTATTCCGGTAACATAATTCATTGTGATTATTCTCCTGGTAGGTGCATTTGGGTTTATATATTTCAGATAAATATCATTTACAATATAAGCCTGAGCAGCGTTTAAGGTTCCGGAAAAAGTTCCCATAAAAGCACCTAACAAGCCTGTAAGAACAATTCCCAAAATGCCAACGGGTAAAAAACTATTCATAGTAGCAGGCAATATTTTTTCAAAATCAGTTCCTCCTTCAGGTGTAAGCAAATTCAGTTGATGATAATAAAGAACTGCCAAAACTGTCAAACCAATTACCATAGTGTAGCGGATAGGTAATAAAATGATTGATACAAATCCTGTCATTTTAGACGCTTCCTTTGGAGAACGGGTAGAAAGTACTTTTTGCATATCATAATTAGGCGCTGGCCCGGCAAGACTTGCAAATACACCTTTAAACAGCATCATCATAAAAAAAATACTAAACAACCCAAACTGATCATCTTTAATTTTTTGCATTGCCGCAGGAAGGATATTCCGCCAGTCCAGGTTAAGATCAACGCCGAAGAATGGAGAATTCCAACCCTTAGGAATATTTAATTTTTGTCCATGCAAATGCTTCATAGCAATGTAACCAATGGCGATACACGCAATCGTCATAATTGAATACTTGATTAAATCGCCGATTACTATACTGTTCATTCCACCGAGTATTGAATAAAACATGGCAAACAATGTAAAAACGATTCCATAAAAATGAGCCACATAATCAGCTCCTACATGAAAAGGAACGTAGGGTTGAACTAAATTCCAGGGAACAAAAATTTCAATGAACTTACCAAGCCCCACAAAACCATAAGCTAAAAAACCGAGGCACCCGATTAATGCAAAAACAACAGTAATATTATGTGATGACGCCACCCCTTTCCCTGTTAAGCCAAATCTTGTAGCGAGCCAGGCAGCGCCGGTATCTGCATTGGAGCGACGAAGCCATTTAGCCAGAAACATCATATTAAATACCTGGTTGAAAACCGGCCACAGCCAAGGTATCCATATACTTTTGAAACCGTACACAAAACATAAAGAAACCATCCACATGGTACCGCTGATATCAAACATGTCGGATGCATCACTAAGGCCTAGAAGATACCAGGGCAATTTCTTTCCCGCCAATAAATAACTCTCTTTATTTTTCCTGGCTTTCTTCCTGAAATACATGCCAATCAAAAGCATAGATACCAGGTAAATCACCACTATGCTTATATCGGTAAATTGTAGTTTCATTGATGAGAGGGTGGTCTGAAATTTTTTTTATCGTAAATGTAAAGATTGTTTGTAAACAGAATCTATAACCCTCCATGTGCTTTTATCAGAATTAAAAACAGTATTTAATCCTTGCTGTTCCATTGGAGGATCCCCTATATAGGGATCTCCTTCTTTCCACCAGGTTTGGCCTTTTGTTGTTTTGCCAATACCTCCATAAGCCCAAAAATTCACTCCCGCAAAATTTCCATCTAATCTTTTACTATTAAGCCATTCACCTAACATCTTTCTATAATAAATATCTCTGTATTTAGTAGGCGAATTCATATCAAAAGACTGATGATCTCTTGGGAGGCCAAATTCTTCCACCACCAACGGTTTATTTAATTCCCTTGCCACCTCTTCATGTTGTTTAAGATAAGTAACTGTCCTGGCAATCACAGAATCCATACTACCTGGAATATTTTTGACATTGAGCCAACCCCAATTCTTTGGCCAGATGTGTATGGTGAGATAATCAATATTTTTATCGTCATTTATTTTGCGATAGAGCGGCATACTGTTGGTGCTCATATATCCTTCTGTGCCGGTAGTTACCAAATGATTGGGATCTAATTGCTTGATGTAAGCGGCAGTATTGCTGATGAACTTTTTATACAAATTTACGGCAGAAGGCTCCATAGGCCTGGGTTCGTTGGCTATTTCCCAGGCCATGATGGCTGGTTCTTCTGCGTATTTTTTGTGCGTGATGGAGTTCGTGTGGCTAATAACATACTTTACCTGTGTATAGTAGTCAGCGATACATTTTTCACAATCATAAAATTTACTGGTGTATTCACCCATCGTGTTCCACGGAATATCTTTTAAGAAAATAGAATCCGGAACTTCGTGGTTCCATTTCAGGTATTGAAGAAAGCCGCCGCTCCAGTTCCAGTTATTACTGAGGTAAATAACAGCAGTCATTTTTCTTTTGTCCAATTCATTCAGAAAAACATCCATACCCTTTAAAAAATCAGGATCAAAAACGCCTTCTTCGGGCTGTAATGGTGGCCCTACTCTGGAGACTCCGTTTATGATACCCTTACCTTCAGAGCCTGCTAGCAGCCTTAGATTGGTAATGCCATTCGCCTTCAAAAAATCCAGCTCTTTTCGAAGCCTGTCAATTCCTTTGGCTTTATCTTTTTCTAAAGGAAGCAACCCTCCATACCAGTAATTGGCGCCGATAAAATAATATGGTTGATTGTTCAAAAAGAAATGTTGACCTTTTACCCTAATAAATGATGATTGTGCTTTTAAAAATTGAAAACAAATCAGAATGACAAATGATAAAAATAATTTCCTTTTCATACATTTTAGATTTATAGTAAGATATTCTATTGCAATTAAAAATAGCTTTGTCTTTTTTTAAAAGATCAGATTGAAAAATTTAAGTGGTGTTCGATAAATTTCACTTTATTTTTAAACGTCGCCCTTGATCCATCTCCAATAGAGAGGGAAAGGTGTGAAATTTGTCATACACCCAATTTAAGTTGAATAACTTTAATAATATTTTTTACATTAAAAAAAATTACGCATTATTTCTTATTTGAGATAATCGCATATTGTAAGAATTTTTATTTATAACAGATTTATCAGGTTCAAATCTATTTCTATTATTAACTCAAAAGCAATACTATTTTAGCTTTTAATTATAGTTTTTTATTTATTTTGTAGAAATAGGCTCTAAAAATATTTGCAAGACCAATACTTTGTATAATTTTAACATGAATCCACATATAATACTTTATTGATATTCTAATAAAAATTATAAAATACTTTATTCTAAAATGAGTGAAAAAATTTTAAAAGAAATAACTCCCCTTACCCAAAGCGATTGCTTTTCAGTGTTCTCGCGCACAAAAAAAGAATTTGATTTCCCTTTGCATTTTCATGAAGAATTTGAATTGAATTTTATAAAAAATGCAGCCGGTGCGCAAAGAGTCATTGGTGATCATGTAGCGGAAATAGAAGATATTGAATTGGTATTAGTAGGCTCAAATCTCCAACACGGTTGGTTTACTCATAAATGCAAGAACAAAGTTATTCATGAAATTACGATCCAGTTTCACCGGGATCTGTTTGATGAAAAATTTTTACAGCGAAACCAAATGGGTTTCATAAAAGATCTTTTTCAAAATTCTTCCAGGGGAGTTTTATTTTCCAAATCGGCTTCCCTTGCCATTATGCCGCGTATTATTGATTTGACACAGAAACATGGTTTTGATTCCGTATTGGAATTAATGTCAATTCTTCACGATCTTTCTATTTCTAGAAATTTCAGAACACTTTCGGATTTATCTTTCAATAAAGAGATCTCTACCTATAACAGCCGGAGAATTGAAAAAATAATGGAATTTATGAACGATAACTTCAACCATAATATTACCCTGGGAGATGCGGCCAAGCTAGCCGGCATGACGGAAGTTTCATTAAGCAGATTTTTTAAATTAAGGACCGGTAAAACGTTTGTTGACACATTAAATGATATCCGGCTGGGCCATGCCTCCCGGATGCTTATTGACACAACACAAAGCGTAAATGAAATTGCCTATAAATGCGGATTCAATAATATGTCGAATTTTAACCGCATTTTCAAAAAGAAAAAAGACAGCACTCCCAAAGATTACAGGCATTCATATACCTCTGTAGGAGTAAGAACTTTTGTATAGAATCATTTATCAGAATAAAAAAAATAAAATGAAATTCATTAAAACAACATTATGCATTTTAATAGCATTAACAGGAGGAAGTAAAGTGTTTGCACAAAAAGGCCTTTCCATTTCAATTGAGCAAGCAAAGTCACAAATCACTTCCAAAGATTTTTATAAAGCCGATAATTCGTTAATTCAATATTATGGAAGAATTGAAAAACAAAATCCGGTACTGCCAAGGTTTTGGGCGCCGGGAGTATATATAAAAGCAAAATTTGAAGGAAAAGTTTGTTCATTTTTCCTGAACGACCAGGTTCTTTATGGAAATGTGCATAATTACATTGAGATCGTTATTGATGGCAAACCATTTCGCATTCAAACGAAATTTGCCAATAACAAAATTTCAATCAAAGGTTTAAAAAAAGGAACACATACTATTACTATATGTAAAGACACAGAATCCGGAAATGGTTACCTTGAATTTGCAGGAATCGAATGCAAAGATCTTTTACAATTGCCTCCGAAACCTTCCGAAAAAATTGAATTTATCGGTAACTCTATTACCTGCGGCTTTGGTGCTGATGCTTCTGAAATCCCATGTGGTAAGGGTCAATGGTATGATGAGCACAATGCTTATATGAGTTATGGGCCTCTAACTGCAAGGGCATTGCATGCACAATGGCATATCACGGCAGTTTCAGGAATAGGTATGATTCATAGTTGTTGTAACATGAAAATTACCATGCCACAGGTTTTTGATAAGGTGGATCAGCGCGATGATTCCATCAATTGGAATTTCAATGATTATATTCCCGATATGGTTACTATTTGTCTTGGTCAGAATGATGGTATCCAGGATTCAACAATATTCTGTAATGCTTACGTTAATTTTATAAAAACAATCAGAAATAAATATCCGGATGCAAAAGTTATTTTACTTACCAGCCCAATGGCCAATGCTGCTTTGACTGCAGTTTTACAAAATTATCTGGCTTCAATAAATAAATTTTTAAATAAAAACGGATATAAAAATATCTATCATTATTTTTTCAAAAAGCAATACCATCATGGCTGCGATAGCCATCCTGATCTAAAAGAGCATCAGCAAATTTCTGAAGAATTGGTACATTTTATTAAAGAGAATAACCTGGCTGGTTAAAAAAGATAAGAAATTAATTTTCGTATAAAACTCATAATCCTGCTGATTTTTTCAATACACGATTTTAGTTTCATATAATACATACAATCAAAAAGCAGGGCAGTTCTTTAAAGTTCTGCGAGGCTTTTTAATCGAATATTTTGCTGCTGATTGTTGCGAAAAATACTGTCAGGTTGTTAGAGAAATGCACCCTCATCAAACAGAGATTCGTCAGATTTATTATCCTATTTCCTTTTGTTGTTACCTTTATCGCTATTAAAAGTCTTGTATGCTAAAAATAGGCGTTTGTGGCGTTGGCCATTTGGGAAAATTTCATCTTAATAACTGGAAAGAAATTGAAGGAATTAAATTAGTGGGATTTTATGATCCGTCTGATACGAATGCCAACGAGGTCAAAAAAGAATATGGCCTAAAAAGATTTAAAAGCCCTGATGAATTAATTGAATCCTGCGATGCAATCGATATTGTAGCTCCTACAACTGCACATTACGAATTATGTAAAAAAGCAATTTTAAAAAGTAAGGATGTGTTTGTAGAAAAACCTATGGCCAATACCATGATCGAAGCAAAGGAAATTGTAAGCCTAACCAGGGAAGCCAATATCAAATTGCAGGTAGGTCATGTGGAGCGTTTCAATCCGGCATTAATTGCGGCTAAAAAATATAATCCGGAGCCGATGTTTATTGAAGTACACCGGCTGGCACAATTTAATCCCCGCGGTACTGATGTAAGTGTGATTCTTGATTTAATGATACACGACATAGACATTATTCTTTCATTGGTAAAGGGCGATGTAAAAAATATCTTTGCTAATGGCGTGAATGTGTTAAGTGATACACCTGATATTGCCAACGTGAGAATAGAATTTGATAATGGTTGTGTGGCTAATCTTACTTCATCAAGGATAAGTATGAAAAAAATGCGAAAGATGCGTTTGTTTCAAAAAGATTCTTATATCGGCATCAATTTCCTGGACAAAAAAACAGAGATCATAAAATATAAATCACCCCGGGATAAAGATGTTTTTACTTTTGATATTGAGACCAATCATGGGAAAAAAACAATTGCTATCGCATCCCCGGTTATTACTGAAACGAATGCAATTAAAATGGAATTACAAAGCTTTGTAAATTCCATCAAAGATAATAAAACTACTGTGGTTACTGAGGTTGACGGCTATCGTGCGATGGAAATAGCTCATTTGATTCTTGAAAAGATCAGCCGCAACCAAATCATATAATTTAATATTTTTTCTTTTTGCAAAAAAAGTTACATACATGGTTTTATGCATTAGGTGATTTTATTGCCTCTGTAATTACATGGAATATTTTCTTCTGGATCCATAGAAAAATGGGCTACCAGGATTTTGATATTAATAAAAAATTCTTAACCGGTTTATTATTGTATCCTGTTGGATATCTTATTTTATACCATCTTTTCGGAGCCTATAAAAACATTTACTATAAATCGAGATTACTGGAATTACTTTCCACATTTCTGAGCACATTTCTGGGAAGCATCATTTTGTTTTTTATTTTTCTTTTATACAAAAGACATCAATACCTGGCATCATTTTACGGAGAATTTTTTATTCTGTTTGGGTTGCAGTTTTTTATTACTTATTTCTTCAGATACCTGTTATTAAGCAAAGCTCACGGGCAATTGCAAAGAGGAAAAGTCTGGTTCAATACATTGATTATCGGAAACTGGCAAACGGCTAAAGAATTGTCCGATAGCCTCAACAACAATAATGAAAAATCCGGTTACCGGATTTGTGGTTTTATTTCTTCTTCATCAAACCCCAATAAAGAATTAAATGACGGTATCTCTTTTCTTGGTAATATACTTTCAACTAAAAAAGTAATTGATGAATTTGGTATAAACGAAGTGATCATTGCCTTACAAAAAGAGGAAAGAGAAGGCCTCGAAAGAATCTTGCAAATACTGGCAGAAAAAGAAGTGAATGTAAAACTCATGCCGGATAAAGTAGATATATTAAGTGGGAATGTGCGTACCACTAACATTATGGGAACACCTCTCATTGAAATTCATACCGGTTTAATGAACCCCTGGCAGCAAAATGTGAAACAACTCGTGGATATTTTATTATCTTTTTTGGGAATCATTATTCTATCTCCTTTACTTCTTTATACAGCAATCCGAACGAAGTTATCCTCAAAAGGAAGTATTTTTTATTCACAGGAAAGAGTGGGCTATAAAGGCAAAACTTTTCTTATTTATAAATTCAGATCCATGATTATGGATGCTGAGAAAAACGGCCCGATGCTCAGTAGCGATCACGATGAACGAATTACCAAATGGGGAAAGATCATGCGTCGCTGGCGGCTGGACGAACTGCCTCAGTTATGGAATATCATAAAAGGAGAAATGAGCCTGGTAGGCCCGCGTCCCGAAAGAAAATATTATATAGATTTGATTACACAAAATCATCCTGAATATAAAATTCTTCTCAAAGTAAAACCCGGGATCACGAGTTGGGGAATGGTAAAGTTCGGTTATGCCGAAAATGTAGAAGAAATGATAGAAAGAATGAAATACGATATTATATACATTGAAAATATTTCCCTGGCATTGGATTTTAAAATAATGATTCATACGATAAGGATTATTTTGTCGGGGAAAGGGAAATGATTGTGTTTATTTACAAATACCTTCCCATTCCTTACCTTGTTTGGATAATTCAAAAATTTTATTACCCAAAAAAACAATGTACTTTACAAACCCTATTATACATAAAAATCTCTCTGTTAATATCTCGAAATTTCATAGGTTATATAAATGGATAATTTAGTAATCATCTTCGATGAAACCTGTTCTTGCAGTACCGCTAATTATATATGTGTCTGTCGGGTCATCAGAAAAAGTAGCTTCCATATAAATACTATCAGTTACATTTCCGGATTTTGAATGCCCCGCTTTAAGCAAAATTTTACCATTCTGAATAGTAACGGTATCATCGTAATATTCATTCTGAGAAGATGTAGTGCTAAATGTCAATGCCTGATAATTAATTGCCGCT
>Ga0307372_10002546_pt1 | contig 30039 bp, 33 predicted proteins | sample OX1MG_FD_202533 | JGI IMG/M metagenome (GOLD analysis project Ga0307372, IMG submission 202533) | Soil microbial communities from Risofladan, Vaasa, Finland - OX-1 | ecosystem: Environmental > Terrestrial > Soil > Coastal area > Acid sulfate soil | place: Finland: Risofladan, Vaasa | collected... | reverse complement strand
CTCTCGCGCGGTCTATTCTCTAACGAGCCCTTACTCCCATGAAGAGGTGCGGCGGCTCTAGCCGCCGCCGATCTACGGAGGAAGAGGCGATGGTGACCCTGTTGGCGAACCCCGACGGACCCGAGCGGTCGGGACCAGACCGGAAGCTGCTGTTGACCCCAGAGGAGGCCGCTGAGCTGCTCGGCATCGGCCGGACGAAGTGCTACGAGCTGATCTCGGCCGGAGCGCTCGAGTCGATCGTGATCGGTAGGCTCCGGCGCATCCCTCGCGACGCCCTCGGGGAGTACGTGGCCGACGTGCGTCGAGCGCAGGGCGTGGGCCGGACCGTACGCCCCGGGTCGCCGGCGGACTCGCAGGGTAGGTCGAGGGGCGCGCCGCGCCGGCATCCTGGCTTCGCGGCGTCGCCGCGCGGCAGCGTCGGGGCGCAGGGCTCGATGTTCGATGATCTCGACTGATCGTCCGGCGGGCACCATGCCGCGCTCTCGTGACCACATGAGGCCAGTTCACCGAGCTAAGGGTGGGCTGTGTACAGGGCTTAAGCGCGAGTAGGGTCGCGGCATGGCAAACGTTCGCGTCCGTCGGACCGCGGCCGGCCCCCGCTACGACGTGAAGTTCGTCGTCAACGCCACCCACCGGACCCGTACGTTCAAGAGCGCAGCCGACGCGAGCGCCTACAAGCGCCGGATCGAGGGCGAAGAGCTCGCCGGCCTCGTCATCGACCCCCGCGGTGGCGAACGTGTCTTCGGCGAGTACGCGGACGAGTGGCTCGGCCACCGTCTCGTGAAGGGGCGGCCGCTCGCTCCCTCGACTCGTCAAGGCTACGAGGCGCTCCTCCGACGGCACCTTCGCCCAGCCTTCGGACAGACACGGCTCCGCCAGATCACCCCCGAACGGGTGCGGACATGGCACGCGCAGTTCGCGGCGCACGCGCCCGATCAGGCGGCGAAGGGCTATCGTCTCCTTCGCGCGATCCTCGCGACCGCCGTCCACGACGAGCTCATCGGCCGGAACCCATGCGCAATCAAGGGCGCAGGCACCGAGCGAGCGCGTGAGCGCCCGATGCTCGACACGTCCGTCGTCCTCGCGCTCGCCGAGTCGATCACGCCGCGACTTCGCGCCCTCGTATATGTCGCTGGCTTCGTCGGGCTGCGCTCCGGCGAGCTCTGCGGACTCGAACGGCGAGATGTCGACCTCGCGCGCCGGACGCTGACGGTCGAGCGCCAGGCCGTCGAGATCACCGGGCAGGGGCGCATCCTCACGGCGCCGAAGACCGAGGCGGGCCGGCGAGTCGTGGCGCTCCCGGGCTTTGTCGTCGAGGTGCTGTCGGGGTACCTCGACGCCTATGTCGCGCCGGAGCCGGACGCCGTTCTCTTCACCCGTCCGTCGGGCAAGCCGCTCCGCCGCGCCGACCTCTCGAACGAGTGGCGGGCCGCCTGCGACGTGGTCGGCCTGTCTGGGGTGCGGGTCCATGACCTCCGCCACCACGCGGCGACGCTCGTCGCCCGGAACCGGGACGTCACGCTGAAGGAGCTGATGGCCCACATCGGCCACGCGACCCCGGTGGCGGCGCTCCGCTACCAGCACGCGACCGCCGAACGCGAGCAGGCGATCGCCACCTACCTCGACGACGTGATCGCAGCAGCCCGGCGGTCGCCGGCGTCCGTCACCGTGCCCGACCGGTCGTGACTGTGCGCCGGGAGCCGCGGCATGTACGCGGTATATGGCGAGTTACTCGCTCAGAGCTGACTCGAGCAGACAGCCTCTGAGCTGCCCGAACAACTGGAGGCGGCGAGCGGAATCGAACCGCTGTACAGGGCTTTGCAGGCCCTTGCCTAAACCACTCGGCCACGCCGCCAGAGTCACCAACCCTACTTGTCGTCGCGGACGCCATCGGGCGCCGCTCCCGGACGGCTCCGACCGGGCGCGCTCGCTGATCGCGCGCCCTGCGCGGCCTGGCCTCTCACAGCGTCGCTACAGGCGGCCGCCTCAAGATGGATGCAGACGCCGGCTGGTGCCCGGCGCAGGTAGGAGAACCGAGGACGAGATGGACTTTCCGCACCCGTACTACTCCGGAGGTCCTGGCGAAGGCTGGTGGTTCCTCTTCTGGCTGGTGCCGCTGCTCTACGCCGTGCTGGTCGGGGGGGTCGCCGTTCTGGCCGTCCGCTACTGGCGCCAGCGCGGCCCGCGCGCCTCCGAGCCGCATGACGAGGCGGAGGCCATTCTCTCGGGCCGCTTCGCTCGCGGCGAGATCGACTTGCAGGACTACCAGGAGCGGCTGGCGGCGCTGCGAGACGCCAGGCGGCCCTGACGGCAGCCAGTCGTCACGCACCGACGGCGTGGAATCCGCCGTCGACGTGCACGATCTCGCCCGTCGTGCGCGGGAACCAGTCTGAGAGCAGCGCGATGCAGGCCCGCGCGACCGCCTCGCCGTCCTCGGTGACGCTCCAGCCGAGCGGCGCGCGCTCGTCCCAGACGTCCTCGAACACCGAGAAGCCGGGGATCGACTTCGCCGCGACGGTGCGTATGGGTCCGGCCGCGATCAGGTTGACCCGGACCGCATCGGGACCAAGGTCACGCGCCAGGTAGCGGGCCAGCGACTCGAGCGCCGCCTTGGCGACACCCATCCAGTCGTAAGCGGGCCAGGCGACGGTGGCGTCGAAGTCCAGGCCCACGACCGATCCTCCGCCCGCCTCCCGAAACAGCGGGAGGAACGCCCCGACCAGTGACTTCAGCGAGTACGTCGAGACGTGGAGCGCTGTCGCGACGTCGTCCCAGCCCGCGGCGAACATCCCGTGGCCGAGGCAGTCGGCGGGCGCGAAGCCCACGGCGTGGACCAACCCGTCGAGACGCCCGAAACGCTCGCGCACCGCCTCGGCGACGGCCTCGAGCTGTTCGGGGACGACGACATCGAGCTCCAGCACCTCGGGTGGGACCGGCAGCTTGCGGGCCATCCGGCGAGTGAGCGAAAGGCCGCGACCGAAGCCCGTCAGCAGGATGTCGGCGCCCTCCAGCTGCGCGAGTCGCGCGATGCCGAACGCGAGGGAGTCGTCGGTGAGCACGCCGGTGACGAGCACCTTCTTGCCCTCGAGCATTCCCACGGTGGCCTCCTTGCCGGGAGCCTTCGCCGCCGGGCGCGGCGCCGGGCACACTACCGGGACGCTCGCAGGCGGTCCACGCCCGGCGCGAATACCCGCCGACCGGGCCGCTCACACGTGCGCCCGGGCACCGTCGCTCCCGCGGAGGCGCTCGTAGAGCGCAGCGGTCTCGGGATGGACGCCGCGCAGCGGATCACCGTCGATCTCGAGCACGAGCGCGAGGTGCCGCAGTATCGCCTCCACTCCCGCCCGGTTCCCCGCGGCGTCTGCGGCCCGCATCAGCAGCCGGTGCAGTCGTTCGTCCCACGGGCTCGACTTCAGGCCCTTCTGCGAGGCCCAAGCCGCCCCGTCGGCGTCGCCGACCTCGAGCAGGTGGTCGCCGAGCCGCAGGGCGCACTCCACGACCGCCCGCTCGATCTCGACGGCGACGCCCTCGAAGGTGGTCCACTGTCCCTGCTGGAGCTCGTCGAAGGGACGTCCGCGCACGAGGTCGAGCGCGGCGTGCCAACCGACGGGGCCGCGTGCGGGAGCGGCGAGCTGACCGAACCGCCCCCAATCGGTGGCGACTCCGACGAGCTGATGGCGCTCACCGTTGCGGCGCAGCCGGGGGCGGCCGTCGGGGGCGAAGCCGAGCGCCCGTCGCGCCTCGGAGAGCCGGTTGGCGATCGTCTGCGGCGGTACGCAGCGGTCCGGCCAGAGCGCCGTCGACCAGGTCCTTGTGGTCGCGCCCTCGGGGTGCATCGCCAGGTAGACGACGAGCTCGGTGAGCTTCGGGCGCCGAGCGAACCATCCCTCGACCCCGCGCACCTCGACCGGACCGAGTACGCAGACCTCGACCTCGACCTCCTGTTCGCTGCCGTCCAGGCGTCCGGCATCGGTGGCGGCTCCGCACGCGCCTCTGCAGGGCGGCAGCAGGACGGCGATCCCCGAGGGATGGCGCGCTGCCAGCCCGAGCACGGCGTCGAGCCCCGGGGTGTCGCCAGCCGAGCGCGGCGAGACGAGGACGACGATGTCGGACCCCTCCGCCGGCGCACGACCGGGGGCGTCGTAGTCCGGGGCGGCGGCCGTCCCGAGCGCGGCGGCGCAGCTCGCGAGGTCGTCGACGTGCACGGCGCCCTCCGGGTCGCCCGCCGCCTCCCCGAAGCCGACCGCGACCACGCGGGTCCTGCCGGCGTGCAGCCGCAGACCGGCGGCCAGGACGGCCTGACCGACGGTGCAGCATCTCTCCTCGCCGGCCGCTGCCAGCGCCGCGACCGGTGCCTCCGCGCCCTCCACCCCGTCGACCTCCCGTGTGCCCTTCACGAACCCGCGCCAGCACGCCGACCTGCCGTGGTAGAACCGGCGCGCACCCGGCGGCGCCGGGTGGCCTCCACCTGCCGAGGCTCGCCCGGCTCCTTACCGCCGGTTCTACCGCGCGTAGAACTCGCTGACCACCCAGCGACCTCGGTCGGGTGCCGTCGCGCGGCGGTCTGGCAGGGAATCCTCGGGAGTCGCCACTGCTATACTTTCTGGGCGGTTCAGCGGTCGGGAGGTCGTGTCGGAACGTGGGCTGTCGCCCACGTTCTTGATTTTTGGGACCGTGGTGGGAGCACCCGGGGTAGGTGCAGAGCGAGCGAACGAGAGGAGGCGACATGAACGGTACGGGCGATGAGCTCACGCGTGTCCTCTCGCAGCTGTGCGCAGACTTCGCGATCGAGCTCGACGACGTCGAGCTCGACAGTGGCGTCCTCCGGGTGACGGTGGAGCGGGCCGACGGCCTCGACCTGGACCGTCTCGCCGAGGTCTCGCGCGCCGTCTCCGCGCTGCTCGACGCCCGCGAGGACCTGGCGCCTGCCGCCCGCTACGAGCTGGAGGTCTCGACCCCCGGACTGGAGCGCCGTCTTCGCCGCCCCGGGCAGTTCCGCAGGGCGGTCGGCTCGACCGTGGCGGTCCGAACCGTGCCGGGAACCGCTGGCGAGCGGCGCCTCGAGGGCGTGCTCGTCGCCGCCGACGACGAGACGTTCGAGGTCGCCGCGGCGACCGGCGGCTCGAGGCGGCTGATCTACCGCGAGGTGGAGCGCGCGCACACGGTGTTCGACTGGCGTCGGGCGCTGGCGGAGCGCCGCGGCGCCGGCACCGAAGAGACCGGCGCCGGCACCGACGGCAGTGACGAAGGAGAGCGGCCCGGTCATGCGCACCGGAGCAGCTCGCGCGAGGAGGCCGGCCGGGCCGGCGGACGCGCGAGCCGGCGGCCGGACGCGACGAAGGAGAGGGCGACAACGTCATGACCACGAACTTCGAGTTCCTTGACGCACTGCAGCAGATCGCGCGCGACAAGGGCATCGCGGTCGACACCCTGCTGGAGGCGCTGGCGAACGCGCTTGTCGCGGCCTACAAGCGGCTGCCGAACGCCGCCGAGGAGGCCTTCGTCACCATCGACTCGGACTCGGGTGAGATCCGCGTCTACGGCCAGGAGCTGGACGAGGACGGGAACGTCGTGCGCGAGTGGGACGACACACCGAGCGACTTCGGCCGCATCGCCGCGCAGGCGGCGAAGCAGGTCATCCTCCAGCGCATCCGCGAGGCGGAGCGCGACCTCAAGTACGAGGAGTACGCGGGTCGCGAGGGCGACATCGTCACGGGCATCATCCAGCAGAGCGACAACCGCTACACGCTGCTCGACCTCGGCAAGGTCGAGGCGCTGCTGCCCCAGGCGGAGCAGGTGCCCTACGAGCGCTACGACCACGGCGCGCGCCTGAAGGCGTACATCGTGGAGGTCCGCAAGACCAGCAAGGGCCCCCAGATCGTGGTGTCGCGCAGCCACCCGGGGCTGATCAAGCGGCTGTTCGAGCTGGAGGTGCCCGAGATCTCGAACGGCGTCGTCGAGATCAAGGCCTGCGCGCGCGAGCCGGGGCACCGTACGAAGATCGCGGTCTGGTCGAACGACCAGAACGTCGATCCCGTCGGCGCGTGCGTCGGCGCCCGGGGCGCACGCGTCCGCATGGTCACCAACGAGCTGAGGGGCGAGAAGGTCGACATCGTCCCCTATTCCGACGATCCTGCCGAGTTCGTCGCCCGCGCCCTGCAGCCGGCGCGCGTGAAGGAGGTCCGGCTCGACGAGACGACGGGCACGGCGACGGTCGTCGTGCACGACTACCAGCTCTCCCTCGCCATCGGCAAGGAGGGGCAGAACGCTCGGCTCGCCGCGCGCCTCACCGGCTGGCGGATCGACATCAAGAGCGAGACCCAGCTCGCCGAGGAGGAGAGCGCGTACGCCGCCGTCGACTGGGCGGAGGGCGAGTGGGTCGAGAGCGAGGGCGGCGAGATGGTCTTCCAGCCCGCCGGTGGCGGTGACGCGATCTCGATGACGCAGTGGGCCCAGGGCAGCGAGGACGCGGGTGAGGGTCCGCCGCGCGCGGTACCCGGCCCAGGCGAAGGGGAGGTCGCCGTCGCGGGCGACGGAGCCCCCGGAGCAGCAGCGGCGAGCGCGCCGGCAGCAACGGCGCTCGAGCCGTCGACCGAATCCGAGGCCGACGCGACCGGTGGCTCCGAAGACGAGGTCGCGCGAGTCGCGTCGGAGCCCGTGGCACCGGCCGGAGAGCGCGTGGCGGGGGAGGGCGCGTCGTCGTAGCGGGCGGCACGCGCTCGGGCGGCCCCGCGCGATCGGCCGGTCAGCGCCCGGCCGGAGCGGGCGGCGGCCCAGTCCGCACCTGTGTCGGCTGCCGGCGTCGGGACGAGGTTCGGCGGCTCGTCCGGGTCGTCGTCGACGACGGGCACCTGGCGGCGGGCTACGGGCGACCCGGCCGCGGCGCCTGGCTCTGCGCAGGCTCGCGGCGCTGCCTCGAGCTCGCGCTGCGCAGGAACGCCTTCGGCCGGGCGCTGCGTCACCCGGTGTCGGTGGACGAGCCCGAGGAGGTTGCCCGTACGCTGGGGCTAGGGCACGACGCCGGTGAAGGTGTGCGAGGATAGAGGCGCGGCGTGAGCCGTTTGGACGGTGCGTCGTGATGATGCGCTGAGAAGGGACTATCGGGTAGTTGGCGAAGAAGATCCGCGTCTACGAGCTCGCTCGTGAGCTTGGGCTGACGAACAAGGAGGCACTCGACCTCTCCTTGTCGCTCGGCATCGGTGTGAAGAGCCATTCGTCCTCGATCGAGGACGCCCAGGCCGACCGCGTCCGCCGCAAGGCGGAGCGCGAGGGGCTCATCCGTGCCGTTCAGCCCGAGGAGCCAGCCGCGGAGCCAGCCCCGTCGCGCCCGGCGCCCGCCGAGCGCCCCGCCGCCCGGGCCGCCGCGCCAGCCGCTGCTGCCCCGGCCACCGACGGCCTGGCGCCCGCCGCGACGCGCCGCCCGGCCCAGCCCGCGGCGGAGGCCCCGCGCGACGAGGTCGTCGCCGCGGCGCCCCCGGCGCCGCCTGCTCCGGCCGAACACCACGTCGTGCGCAGCCGCCCGGCCAGTGAGCTCGCCGAGCAGGTCCGTGCCACTGCCCGGCCCGCGCCTCTCGCGCCCCGGCCCGCCCCTGCCGCCGCCGAGGCCCGCCCCGCGACCCCGCGTCCGGCCGCGGCGGCGAGCGAGCAGCGGCCCGCACCGTCGCGTCCGGCGCCCGAGAGCGGGCAGGCGCCCGTCGCGGCGCAAGCCGGCCCGGCGGCCCGCCCGAGCGCGCCCCCGGCGCCGCCCGGCGCCCGCCCTGCCCAGAGCCCGCCGGCCGCCAACCCGCGCCAGCCCCTCACCGGGCCGTCCGGCAAGCCCATCCCGCCACCGCCCGGTGGCCCTCCGCGCTCGTTCTCGGGACGCCCGATCCCGCCGCCGCCGGGTCTCGGTGGCCGTGCCGGGGCACCGTCGTCTCGCCCTTCCGGCCCCGGTGGCCCGCCCCGGGCGGGCTTCGGTTCGAGGCCTGCAGGCGGCGGCGCGCCGCGCCCAGGCGGCGGCTTCGCCGGCGGGCGCCCAGGTGGCGGCGCCGGAGGCGGGTTCACCGGCAGTCGTGTGGGTGGAGGCATCGGCGGCCGTCCGGGCGGTGCGCCCGGGGCCCCTCCCGGGGGCATCCGCGGTGGCCCCGCCGGCCGTGGACGACCGCCCCAGCGTCGCACGCACCGCCGGCGCCGCAACCAGGAAGAGCTGGAGCCGATCCAGGTCTCGACCTACATGCCCTCGAACGCTCCGGTGCCCGAGAACGAGGTCATCATCGAGCGCGGCAGCACGCCGCAAGAGCTCGGTCCGAAGCTGAACCGCTCTGCGGGCGACGTCATCAGGTTCCTCTTCCTCCAGGGGGAGGTCGTGACGGCGGCGCAGTCGCTGACCGACGACATGATCGAGCTGTTCGCCGCCGAGCTCGGTGCTCGCATCAAGCTCGTCGACCCGGGCGAGGAGCAGGAGGCCGCGCTCCAGGCCCGCTACTTCGCAGAGGCCGACGCGGAATCAGAGGAGGCGAGCTCGCTGCGGCCGCGGCCACCGGTCGTCACCGTCATGGGCCATGTCGACCACGGGAAGACGAAGCTGCTCGACCGCATCCGCGAGACCGACGTGGTCGCCGGCGAGGCGGGTGGCATCACCCAGCACATCGGCGCCTACATGGTCGAGCGCAGCGGCCACCAGATCACGTTCATCGACACGCCGGGCCACGAGGCGTTCACCGCGATGCGCGCCAGGGGCGCCCAGGTGACCGACATCGTCGTGCTCGTCGTCGCGGCCGACGACGGCGTCATGCCCCAGACGGTCGAGGCGATCGACCACGCCCGGGCGGCCAATGTGCCGATCATCGTCGCCGTGAACAAGATCGACCGGGAGGACTCCGACGTCAACCGCGTCCTCCAGCAGCTCTCCGAGCACGGGCTCGTGCCGGAGTCCTGGGGCGGCGACACGATCACCGTCGAGGTCTCGGCGCTGCAGGGCCTCGGGATCGACGACCTGCTCGACCAGATCGCCGTGCTCTCCGAGGTGCTGGAGCTGAAGGCGAACCCGGAGGGACCCGCCCGCGGCACCGTGCTCGAGGCCAACCTCGACATCGGGCGCGGACCGGTCGCGAGCGTGATCGTCCAGCGTGGGACGCTTCGCGTCGGCGACCCGATCGTCGCCGGCTCGGCGTGGGGGCGCGTGCGCGCCCTCATCGACGACCGGGGCGACCAGGTCAAGGAGGCGCTGCCCTCCATGCCGGTTCAGGTGCTCGGGCTCTCCGAGCCGCCGATCGCCGGTGACGAGCTGCGGGCGACGCCGGGCCTCGGCGTCGCCGAGACCATCGGCGAGGCCCGCGAGCAGCGCATGCGCTTCGCCGGGTACGCGCAGACGCCGGTCGCGCCGGGCGCCGGCGCCAAGCTGGAGGACATCTTCGAGCAGATCCAGCGGGGCGAGACCGCCACGCTCACCCTGGTGCTGAAGGCCGACGTCCAGGGGTCGCTCGAAGCGGTGACCGAGAGCCTGCGCAAGCTCGAGCGCGACGAGGTGAAGGTCGCCTTCGTGCGGCGTGCGGTCGGCGGCATCACCGAGAACGACGTCCAGCTCGCGGTGGCTTCCAACGCGACGATCCTCGGGTTCAACGTCCGACCGGACCGCCGCGCTCGCGACCTGGCCGAGAGCCAGAACGTCGAGATCCGCACCTACGAGATCATCTACAAGCTGATCGAGGACATCGAAGCGGCGATGGTCGGCATGCTCGCTCCGACCTTCGAGGAGGTCGTCACCGGCGAGGCTGAGGTCCGGGAGATCTTCCGGGTCCCCCGCATCGGGGCGGTCGCCGGTGTCTACGTGCGCAGCGGCACCATCACCCGCGGCTCGAAGGTGCGCTTCCTCCGTGACGGCGTCGTGATCTGGAAGGGCAGCATCAGCTCCCTCCGGCGCTTCAAGGACGACGTGCGCGAGGTCCAATCCGGCTTCGAGGCGGGTATCGGCCTCTCGGACTTCCAGGACCTGCACCAGGGCGACGTGATCGAGACCTACGACGAGCGCGAGGTCCCGAGGACCTGACCCCCGGCGGCCGGTCGGGCGGCAGGGACGGCGCGTCCCGGCGTTCGCGCCGGCGCCGGCCGCGGGTCGTCGTCGCGGGGCTGCCGTGTCGAGGAAGGAAGAGACGGCCGTGGCCGGATCCCGCCGCCGTGCGATCCAGCATCCCTACCCGCGCATCGCGCGGGTGAACGCGCTGCTCCGGGAGGTGCTGGCGGACGAGGTCGAGCGGGTCGCCGACGCCGACGAGCGGTTGCGCCTGCTCACCGTGACCGCCGTCGTCTGCGAGCCCGACCTGCGCCACGCCGTCGTCTACCTGGCGTCGCTGCCCGAGGGCGCCGCGGAGGCGCTGGAGGAGCACCGGCGTGGGCTGCAGTCCGCGATCGGTGCGCAGGTGCGGATGAAGCGCACCCCGACGTTGAGCTTCGCGGCCGACCCGGCGATCGCCGCGGGCGAGCGCATCGAGGAGGCGTTGCGGCGGGCCCGGCCCGTGCGCGAGGACGACGACGTCGGCGGCAGCGCGTGAGACCGGCGCCCGGCGCCTCAGCCGGAGGACGCGCCGGCCGGCCGGCGCTCGACGGCTACGTGGTCGTCGACAAGCCGGAAGGGTGGACCTCGCACGACGCGGTGGCACGCGCCCGGCGACTGCTCGCCGAGCGGAGGGTCGGCCACGCCGGGACGCTCGACCCCGACGCCACGGGCGTGCTGGTCCTCGGCGTCGGCCGCGCGACGCGCCTCATGCGCTTCGTCACCCCCCTCACGAAGTCCTACGTCGCGGAGATCGTGCTCGGCACGGCGACGACGACGCTCGACGCCTCCGGCGAGACGACGGCGACCTTCGACATGTCCGGCGTCGGGCTGGAGGAGGTGCGCGCCGCCGCCGCGACCTTGACCGGGCGCATCGCCCAGGTTCCGCCGATGGTCTCCGCGGTCAAGATCGGGGGGCGGCGCCTCCACGAGCTGGCCCGTGCGGGGATCGAGGTCGACCGACCGGCGAGGACGGTGGACGTCCACCGGTTCGACGTCGGGCCGACCGCGACCGCGGGCGTCTACCGCGTCGAGGTCGACTGCTCCTCGGGGACCTACGTGCGGGTGCTGGCCGCAGATCTCGGTGTGCTCCTCGGCGGCGGGGCGCACCTGAGGGCACTTCGGCGCACCGCGGTCGGTCCGTTCCGCGTCGGCGACGCGGTCTCGCTCGCCGCGCTCGACCGCGCCGATGTCGCTCCGGCGGTCGGGCTCGTGGTGCACCTGGCCCAGGTCAGCGCCGGGGACGAGCTCGCCGAGTGGGTGCGCCACGGCAAGGTGCTCGAGCGCCGCGTCCTCGGCGTGAGTGGTGATGGCCCGTGGGCCGTGCTCGACGAGGGGGGCGGGCTCCTCGCCGTCTACGAGCCGCGCGAGGGTGACCGGGTCAAGCCCGTCGTCGTGCTCGCGCCCCTCGCGGGGACCGCGCCGGAGGGGCCTGCGCCCCGCCCGGTGTCGGGGACGCCCCGCGCCGCCGAGTAGCGTCCGGAAGGGTGGAGCCGCAGCAGCCAAGGTTGGGCGCGACCGCGCGCGTGGCGGTGACCGTCGGCAACTACGACGGCGTCCACCTCGGCCATCGCCGCCTGCTCGCCGAGGCGCGAGGATTCGCGGAGGCCGCCGGGCTCGCGCTCGTGGCGGTGACGTTCGACCGGCACCCGGCCGCAATCTTGCGACCGGCACAGGTGCCACGCCTGCTGACGGCGCTCGACCACAAGGTGGAGCTGCTCCGCTCCGCCGGCGTGGACGACGTCGTCGTCCTCGCGTTCGACGAGGCACGCGCCGCAGAGTCGGCCGAGGAGTTCGTCACCGAGGTGCTCCTCGGCGAGCTCGGGGCGCGTCTCGTCATCGCCGGCGCGAACTTCCGCTTCGGCCACGACCATCGTGGCGACATCGAGCTCCTCCGGTCGATGGGCGAGATGCTCGGCTTCGAGGCCCGGGGGGTGGACCTGATGCGCGACGGCGAGGCGACCGTCTCCTCATCGCGCATCCGAAGGCTCGTCGGCGAAGGGGCGCTCGCCGAGGCCGCCGACCTCCTCGGGCGACCCCACGAGGTGCGCGGCGTGCTCCGCGGGCCGACCGGGCCCGACGGCCTGACGCTCGTGGTGCCCGGCGAGCTGCTGCTCCCGCCCGCGGGCGAGTACACCGCGACCGTCGGCGCCCCGGGCGAAGGTGCGGTCGCCGCAACGGTGGTCGTGCCGGACTCGCCGGCGGCCGCCGACGAGATCCTCCTCGAGCTGCACCGCGCGTCGGCCGGGGCCGATCCGGGCGGGGACGGCGCCGCAGCCAGGCGGCTCGCCGTCCGCTTCCTTGCCGGTGAGACGGCCGGATCGCCCGAGCGCGCCGACGCCGGCGCGTCGGTGCCCGGTGGCGGCGCCCGGTAGAATTCTCCCGATGGCGACCATCCCGATCAGGATCTTCGGTGATCCCGTGCTTCGCCAACGCGCGTCCGAGGTGGCCGAGGTCGACGGAAAGCTCGCCCGCCTCGCCGAGGACATGATCGCGACGATGTACGACGCTCCCGGCGTCGGCCTCGCAGCGCCCCAGATCGGCGTTCAGCGGCGGCTGTTCGTGTACGACGTCGGGGACGGGCCGAACATCGTGATCAACCCTGAGATCGTCGAGTCGAGCGGGGAGTGGAGCTACCACGAGGGCTGCCTGTCCATCCCCGACCTCGCCTGGGACGTCGTCCGGCCGAAGCAGGTCCACCTGGTCGGCATCGGGATCGACGGCGAGGTGCTCGACATCGAGGCCGACGAGCTGTTGGCGCGCTGCTTCCAGCACGAGGTCGACCACTTGGACGGGGTGCTGCTCGTCGAGCGGCTCGAGCCCGACCAGCGCAAGGAGGCGAAGGCCATCCTCCGGCGCCGGGCCCTCGCAGACGTCGGCCTCGCCGGCGGCGCCGGCGAGCTCGTCGAGCGCTAGGCACCGCTCCGCCGCTGGCCCGCCTCGCCTTCCTCGGCACGCCGCAGGTCGCGGCCACGGTCCTCGGCGCGCTCCTCGACGCGGGTCACGAGGTGGTGCTGGTCGTCAGCCGCCCGGACCGCCGCCGGGGGCGCCGGGCCCTCCCGTCGCCGTCGGCAGTGAAGCAGCTCGCGCTTGAGCGCGCGATCCCCGTGAGCGAGCAGACGGCCGACGTCGTCGACAGCGGCGCCGAGCTCGGTGTCGTCGTGGCCTTCGGCCAGCTCGTGCGCCCCGAGGTCTTGGCGCGGCTCCCGATGGTGAACGCCCACTTCTCGCTGCTCCCGCGCTGGCGCGGTGCCGCCCCGGTCGAGCGGGCCATCCTGGCGGGCGACGCCACGACCGGCGTCTGCCTGATGGCGCTCGAGGAAGGGCTCGACACCGGGCGCGTCTACGCTTGCGCCACCGTGCCGATCGGCCCGGAGGAGGCCGCCGATGAGCTGCGCTCGCGGCTCGCCGCCCTCGCTGGCGACCTCCTCGTCGCCCGCCTCGCCGGTGGGGTTGCGGGCCTCGGCGAGGCGGTCGCCCAGCAGGGAGAGCCGACGTACGCCGCCAAGCTCACCCCCGCCGAGCTGGCGATCGACTGGGAGCGCCCGACGCTCGAATGCCATCGCCTGGTGCGGGTCGGGCGGGCCTGGACGAGCTTCCGGGGTCGCCGACTGCTGGTCTGGCGCGCCCGTTTGGGCGCCGTGGTACCCGGACGGACCGGGTCCGGCGGCGCCGGGCCGGGCGCCCCGGCCGTCCCGCCCGGCACGTTGCGCGACGGGCTGGTCGCGACCGGCGACGGCTTCTTGGAGCTCCTCGAGGTGCAGGGCGAGGGGCGGGGTGTCCAGCCCTACGCCACCTGGGCGCTCGGCGCCCGCCCGGCGCCCGGCGAGCGGCTCGGCGAGCCGGCCGACGGGTAGGCGCCCGCTCGGCGGCCACCCGCTCCGCCGGGCGGCTGCGGGCGGTACTGTCGACCCGATGCTCCCCGCCGGTGAGATCCGGATTGCGCCGTCGGTGCTGGCCGCGGACTTCGGCAGCCTCGCCGAGGCCGTCGGCGAGGTCGCGACCGCCACCGACTGGCTCCACATCGACGTCATGGACGGCCACTTCGTCCCGAACCTGACGATCGGCCCCCCCGTCGTGGCCTCGCTGCGCAAGCACAGCGGCGCCTACTTCGACTGCCACCTGATGATGACCGACCCGGGGGACTACCTGGAGGCCTTCCGGAAGGCCGGGGCCAACTCGACGACGGTCCACGTCGAGGTCGGCGAGACCAACGCGCTCATCGGCGAGATGCGCCGCCTCGGGCTCGGTGCCGGCGTGGCGCTCAATCCCGACACCCCGTTCGACGCGGTCGAGCCCTACCTCTCCTCGATCGACCTGCTGCTCGTCATGACGGTCTTCCCGGGCTTCGGTGGCCAGCGCTTCATGGAGCAGGTCATGCCGAAGGTCGCCGAGGCGCGCCAGGCGATCGACCATTGGGGGCTGCCCGTGGCGATCGAGGTCGACGGCGGGATCGACGTCGGCACCGTCGCGGTCGCCGCCCGCGCCGGGGCGCGGGTCTTCGTCGCCGGCAGCGCCGTGTTCGGTGCCGAGCGGCCGTGGGAAGCTGTCGAGCAGCTCCGAGCGGCGGCGCTCGGCGCGCTGTCGGAGGGGTCTTCGGGGACGGTCCACCCCACGTCGGCGCGCACCTCGGACCGCGACGGCTAGGAACGCCGTGGCCGGCAGCGCCGCAGGGGGGCCGGCGCCCTTCTCGGCCGAGGACGACAGGTTCATGGCCCGCGCGCTCGAGCTGGCTGCGGCGGTCCGCCGGACGGCCCCGCCGAACCCGTGGGTCGGCTGCGTCGTCGTCGCCGGCGGCGAGGTCGTGGGCGAGGGTGCCACGGCGCCGCCGGGCGGCCCGCACGCCGAGGTGAACGCCCTCGCCGAGGCCGGCCCCCGGGGGCGTGGCGCGACCTGCTACGTGACGCTCGAGCCGTGCGCCCACCACGGCCGCACGGCGCCATGCGCCGAGGCGCTCGTCGAGGCCGGCGTCGCCCGCGTGGTGACCGCGCTCGTCGACCCGGACCCCCGCGTCGGGGGACGCGGCCTCGAGCGCCTGCGGGCGGGGGGTGTCGAGGTCGAGGTCGGGCTGGCCGCCGGCGCGGTCGGCGAGCAGCTCGCCCCCTACCTCAAGCACCGGCTGACGGGCCGTCCCTTCGTCGTGCTGAAGCTGGCGATGACCCTCGACGGCAGGACCGCTGCGCCCGACGGGTCGAGCCGCTGGATCACCGGCGAGGCCGCGAGGCGCGACGCGCACGAGCTGCGCGCCGACAGCGACGCCGTGCTGGTGGGTGCCGGCACGGTCCGTGCCGACGACCCGCTGCTCACCGTCCGCGCCGATCCGGCGGGCTCGGACGACGGCCGCCAGCCCGACCGCCGGCTGCCGGTCCGCCAGCCGCTGCGCGTCGTGCTCGGCCGCGCCCCGGCGGCGGCGCGGGTCCACCCGGCCCTCGAGCTGTCGGGCGAGCTCGGTGGGGTGCTCGACGAGCTCGGCCGGCGCGAGGTGCTGCAGCTGCTCGTCGAGGGGGGGGCGCACGTCGCCCACGACCTGCATGCGGCCGGTCTCGTCGACCGCTACGTCTTCTACCTCGCCCCGGCGCTGTTCGCCGGCGACGACGCCCGGCCGGCGTTCGCCGGTCCCGGCGCGGCGAGCATCGGGGCGCTCTGGCGCGGGCGGCTGCGTGGCGTCACGGTGCTCGGCACCGACCTGCGCGTCGACCTCGACCCGGGGGAGAGCGGAGGCGAGCACGGGGGCCTCGGCGACCGCCGGTAGGATGACGGTCCCGGAAGAAGGGCAGAGGATGCCGAAGGCCACGATCGAGGATGCCGTCGCGGCGATCGCTCGCGGCGAGATGGTGGTCGTCGTCGATGACGAGAACCGCGAGAACGAGGGCGACCTCGTCATGGCCGCCCAGTTCGCCACCCCGGACAAGGTCGCCTTCTTCCTGGAGCACACCTCGGGGCTCATCTGCGTGCCCCTCCTGCCGGAGCGCCTCGACCAGCTCAACCTGCCGCTCATGGTCGCGAACAACACCGAGTCCCAGCGGACGGCCTTCACGGTCACGGTGGACTACATCCACGGCACCACGACGGGGATCTCCGCGGAGGACCGCGCCGCGACGATCAGGGCGCTGATCCACCCGGCGACCCAGCCGACCGACCTCGCCCGGCCGGGGCACGTGCTGCCGCTGCGCTATCGCGAGGGCGGCTCGCTCAAGCGCGCCGGGCACACCGAGGCGACCATCGACCTCTGCCGGCTCGCCAAGTGCATCCCGGCCGGCGTGCTGTGCGAGCTCGTCAGCGAGGACAAGCGGTCGATGGCCCGCCTGGCCGAGCTCGAGCGCTTCGCCGACAAGCACGGCCTCTGCCTCGTGACCATCGCCGACCTCATCGAGTATCGGCGCCGTTCGGAAAAGCTCGTCGAGCGCGTCTCGAGCGCGCGCATCCCGACCGACGCCTACGGGGAGTTCACCGGCTACGTCTTCCGCAGCCTCCTCGACGGCGAGGAGCACTTCGCCCTCGTCGCAGGTGACGTCACCGACGGCCAGCCGGTGCTGACCCGGGTGCACAGCGAGTGCCTGACCGGCGACGTCTTCGGCTCGGCCCGTTGCGACTGTGGCCCCCAGCTCGACTTCGCCCTGCGGCGGATCGCCGAGGAGGGCCGGGGCGTCCTCGTCTACCTGCGCGGCCACGAGGGGCGCGGCATCGGACTCGGTCACAAGATGCGCGCCTACTCGCTCCAAGAGCGCGGCCGCGACACCGTCGACGCCAACCTCGAGCTCGGCCTGCCGATCGACTCGCGTGAGTACGGCATCGGCTCGCAGATCCTGGCCGACCTCGGGGTGCAGCACCTCCGCCTGATGACGAACAACCCCGCGAAGTACGGCGGCATCGAGGGCTTCGGCCTCGACACGGTCGAGCGTGTGCCGATCCAGACGACGCCCACGGAGGAGAACATCTCCTACCTCCGGACCAAGCGCGAGCGGCTCGGCCACCTCCTCGAGGGGCTCGACCGTGGCGACTGAGCGGGCGCCGGCCTCGGGCGCAGGGCCGGTCCGAGCAGCCTTCGCCGCCGACGCGCTCGCCGGCGCCCACGTCATCTCCGGCACCCTCGACGGCGGCGAGATCCGCCTCGGCATCGCGGTGAGCCGCTTCAACGCCGACGTGACGAGCCGCCTCCTGGCGGGCGCCCGGAGCGCCTGCGGGCGCCACGGCGTCGCCGACGAGGCCATCTCGATCGCCGTCGTGCCGGGCGCCTTCGAGCTGCCGCTCGCCGCGCAGGCCCTCGCCTACTCCGGCGTCGACGCCGTGGTCTGCCTCGGGGCGGTCATCCGCGGCGAGACGACCCACTACGACCTGATCGCCGGCGAGGCCGCCGCGGGCTGCCAACGCGTCCAGCTCGACACCGGCGTGCCGGTCGCCTTCGGCGTCCTCACGACCGAGAACTTGGACCAGGCGCTCGCCCGCGCCGGCGGGGAGCTCGGGAACAAGGGCGAGGAGGCCGTCGACACCGCGATCGAGATGACGACGTTGCTGCGCGGGACGGTCCAGCTGGCGCCGGGCGTCACCGGACCCGGTGTCGCGCACTCGGTGCGGGCGCGCTAGGGCGATGCTGCGCCTCGTGCTCCCGAAGGGCTCGCTCGAGCGACAGACCCTCGAGCTGTTCGCCGCCGCCGACCTCGCCGCCCGGCGGAGCTCGGAGGTCGACTACCGGGCGACGATCGACGACCCTCGGGTCGACGAGGTGCGGATCCTGCGCCCCCAGGAGATCCCCGTCTACGTCGCCGACGGCATCTTCGACCTCGGGATCACCGGCCGGGACTGGATCGAGGAGACCGGCGCCGAGGTCAGCTCGCTCGGCGTGCTCGGGTACTCGAAGTCGACGGCCAACCCGATCCGGATCGTGCTGGCAGTCGACGAGGCCTCGCCGATCCGGGGGGTCGCGGACCTGCCCGAGGGCGTGCGGGTCTCCACCGAGTACCCGCGTCTCACCGAGCGCTTCCTGCTCCACCACGGCGTGAAGGCCGACGTGCGCCTCTCCTATGGCGCGACCGAGGCCAAGGTGCCCGAGATCGCCGACGCCGTCGTCGAGCTCACCGAGACCGGCCGCGCCCTGAAGGCCGCGGGCCTGCGGGTGGTGGCGACGGTGCTCGAGTCCCACACCGAGCTCGTCGCCAACCCGGCGGCGGCCGCCGATCCGGTCAAGTCCCACGCCATGGGCCAGCTGCTCACCCTGCTGCAGGGGGCGCTCGAGGCCCGTACCCAGGTGCTCGTCAAGCTCAACGTCTCCGACGCGGACCTCGAACGCGTGATCGCGGTGCTGCCGTCGATGAAGTCGCCCACCGTCTCGCAGCTGTTCGGCGAGGCCGGCGGCTACGCGCTCGAGACGGTCGTCCCGAAGTCGGAGATCAACGTGCTGATCCCCGAGCTGAAGGACCGGGGAGCGACCGACATCATCGAGCTCGCGCTCGCGAAGATCGTCCGCTAGCGGGGCCGATGCGCCCGGCGCCGCTGTCTTCTGGCCAGCTCGGCCAGCTCGCTACAGCACGCCGTGGCGTCGTCGGGGTCTTCGACGACGACGCCGGGCTCGGCGAGGTGACCGACGACGCCGGCGCCAGCTGGCCGTTCCACTGCACGGCGGTGGCGGACGGCAGTCGCCACGTCGACGAAGGGGCCGCGGTGTGGTTCCACCTCGCTGCGGCACCGCTCGGACGCCTCGAGGCCCGCGACATCGTCCCGGACGCCTCGCGCCCCTGAGCCGTCGCCGCAGCGCCCCGGCCCGCGGGGGAGCGAGGCCCGAACCTCAGTCGCCCCCCGTCCCGGCCGCCGCGTCGCCGGCCGCCGCGTCGCCGATGGGTGGCTCGCTCGCGATCTGCACGAACGCGAGGCGCAGCTGGGCGAGGCCGTCCCGCAGGGACTGCGCATGCTCGCCGAAGCGGTCGCCGAGCGCCTCGACGACCCCGCCGAACGCGTCGATCGCGAGCCGCGCCGCGTCCAGGTTCGGCGGCCGCTGCCCGAGATGCAGGGCGGCGAGCTGGAACAGCCCGTAGCAGTGGTTGGCGACGACGTCCTCGACCGGCGCGGCGAGGAGCTGGCGCTCGATGTCCGCGAGCTCCGCCGCCATCTCCTCGCGCAGCACCTCGGCCTGGGCACGGTCGAGCGTGTCGGGGTCCTCGGGCGCCCCAGGCCCGGCGCCCCTCGGGCCCAGAGGGCGCCCGCCGCCGCGCCCGCCGCCGCCGGCGTCCTGGTCAGCAGCGACGCGGTGCTCCCCACCAGGTGTCCAGAGCGTGCTCATGCTGCTAGCCTATTTCCAAACTCAATGGGGAAAGCGGGGCCGCTCGTAGGCGACTCCCACCCGGTCACCGCAGCCGGCCATGCCGGCGTGGGCGAGTGCACCGGGTCTCGGTTGTCCAGGCGGACGGCATCGCGGACCCTTTGTCGACGGCCTTGCCGAGCGCAGGGCTCAGACCGAGAGGAGTGATGCCCGATATCCACCGCCCCAACCGCCAACGAGCCGCGGATGAACGACCGCATCCGCGCCCGTGAAGTCCGCCTCGTAGACCCGGAGGGCAACCAGCTCGGGATCAAGCTCCTCCCCGAGGCTCTTGCGATCGCGCGCCAGATGGATCTCGACCTCGTGGAGGTCGCGCCGTCGGCGAACCCGCCGGTCTGCAGGATCATGGATTACGGGAAGTTCAAGTTCGACGAGGCGCAACGGGCCAAGGAGTCTCGGCGCAAGGCGAGCAACGTCGGCATCAAGGAGATGAAGTACCGGCCGAAGATCGGCCAGGGCGACTTCGACACGAAGACGCGGCAGGTGTCGCGCTTCTTGTCAGAGGGCCACAAGGTGAAGATCACGATCATGTTCAGGGGTCGCGAGGTGTACCACCCCGAGCTCGGAAAGCGCATCCTCGACCGGCTCGCCGAGCAGGTGGAGGGCACCGGCAAGGTGGAGTCCGAGGCCCGTCTGGACGGACGCAACATGGTGATGGTGCTCGCACCGGACAAGCGGGCCCGTCAGTCGCAGGCCGCGCGCAGCGCCACCCATCCGGACGAGGCAGAGGGCGGCCCGCAGGGGAACGGGGCGGGTGTGGCGCCGGCGGCCGCCGGTGCGACCCAGGGGGACGAGGTGCCCGGCGCGGTCACGGCGCCGCCGGGGACGAGCACGACAAGCGGAGAGGGCTAGACCAGATGCCGAAGATGAAGACGGACCGGGGCGCGGCGGCGCGCTTCAAGGTGACCGGGTCAGGCAAGATCATGCGCCGCCGGGCCAACCGGTCCCACCTGCTCGAGAAGAAGTCCTCGGTGCGCACGCGCCGCCTGAAGCACGAGGTCGAGGTGGCGAAGGGCGACCGTCGCCAGGTGCGGCGGCTGCTCGGCATCTGACACCCCCGGCGCGGCGCCCCCTGGCGCCGTGCCCTCGAGGCGAGGCACCGGCCCGCCCGCCTCATGGAGATTGCGTCGACGAAAGGAGTACCCATGGCCAGGGTGAAGCGCGCCGTCCATGGCAGGAAGCACCGCCGGGTCGTCCTTGAGCGTGCCAAGGGCTACTACGGCAACAAGTCGCGCTCGTTCCGCTCCGCGAACGAGCAGGTCATGCACTCGCTGCAGTACGCATACCGCGACCGGCGCGCGCGCAAGGGCGACTTCCGCAAGCTGTGGATCCAGCGGATCAACGCCGCGGCCCGCGCCGAGGGCATGAGCTACAGCCGTTTCATCGCCGGGCTGCACCGGGCGGAGGTCGCCGTGGACCGCAAGATCCTCGCTGACCTCGCGGTGCGCGACCGGGAGGCGTTCGCCGCCCTGGTCCGTGTCGCGGCCGACGCGCTCGGCGACGAGGCCGCGCCGGAGGTGCTCGAGGCCGAGGAGGCCGACGCGACCGACGGTGCGGACGAGCCGGAGCAGCCGACCGCCGAGGAGGCGGGGGAGGCAGCTTCCTGACCCAGGCGCTCGGGCCGCAGCACCAGCGGGTGCAGCGGCTCCGGCGCCTGCTGCGCCAGCGCAGCGTGCGGCGCGCCGATCGCGCCTTCGTGGTCGAGGGCGTGAAGGTCGTCGAGGCCGCGTTGCTCGCCGGCGCGCCGCTCGAGGCGCTCTACCACGCCCCCGAGGCGGCCGGTTCGCCAGCCGCAGCGGCGTTGGTGGAGCGCGCGCTCGCCGTCGGCGCCCGGGTCTTCCCGCTCCAGCGCGGCGTGATGGAGCGGGTGGCGGACACGGTGACCCCCCAGCCGGTGTGCGCCGTCGTCGGCTTCGTCGACGTCCCCCTCGAGGAGGTGCTCGGCGCCTCGCCCCTCGTCGTCTGCGTCGACGTGCGCGACCCGGGGAACCTCGGCGCGATCGTCCGCAGCGCCGCGGCCGCGGGCGCGGGCGCGGTCGTGTGCTGCGAGGGGAGCGCCGACGTCTACAACCCGAAGGTCGTCCGCGCCTCGGCGGGGGCGCTGTTCCACCTGCCGGTCGTCACCGCCGGGTCCGGGGCGGAGGTGCTCGGCCGGCTCGGGGCCGCCGGGCTGCGTCGGGTGGCCACCGTGGCGCGCGACGGCGAGGACTACGCGACGGCCGACCTGTCCGGCCCGCTCGCGATCGTGCTCGGCAACGAGGCGCACGGCCTCGACCCCTCCCTCGGCGGCGCGTTGGACCAGGCGGTGACCGTGCCGATGTCGGGGCCAGCGGAGTCGCTCAATGTCGCGATGACCGCCACGGTGCTCTGCTTCGAGGTCGCCCGCCGCGCCCGGGCCGGCGGCGGCTCCGGAGCCGGACGGGCGGCGGAGTCGACCACCTCGCGCGGGCCGTACGATGAGGGCCGTGACGAGCGCACCCTCCCCATCGACTGACGCGCGCGCTGTGGACGAGCGCCCCTTCGACCCGACCGAGCTCGCCGCCTTCGTCGCGCGCGCCGCGGCCGAGCTCGCCGGCGCCGGCGATCTCGCCGAGCTCGAGCGCCTGGAGGCCGGGCTGGTCGGCAAGCGCTCCCCGCTGACGTCGTGGAAGCGCTCGCTCGGCCGCCTCGGCGAGGACGAGCGCCGTCGCGCGGGCCGGGCGCTGAACGAGGCGCGCGCCGAGCTCGAGGCGACCGTCGTCCGGCGCCGGGAGGACCTGGCCGCGGTCGAGCGCGAGCGGGCGCTCTCCGCCGACCGCCTCGACCTGACCGAGGCGACGCTCGACTGGCCGCCCGGCCATCTCCACCTCGTCACGCGCATCCGCGAGGAGCTGGAGGACGTCTTCCTCGGGATGGGCTACGAGATCGCCGAAGGGCCCGAGATCGAGACCGACTGGTACAACTTCTCCGCGTTGAACATGCCGAGGGACCACCCGGCTCGCTCGAACCAGGACAGCTTCTACCTCGCGCTCGGCGACCACGAGACGCTGTTGCTGCGCTCGCAGACCTCCCCGGTACAGATCCGGCTGCTCGAGCGGGGCGAGCTGCCCATCTACGCCGTGGCCCCGGGACGCGTCTACCGGCGCGACACCGCCGATGCCCGCCACCTGCCGATCTTCCATCAGATCGAGGGGATCGTGGTCGACCGGGGGGTCACCTTCGGCGACCTCGCGGGCACGATCGCCGCCTTCGTGCCGGCGATCTTCGGCGGCGACGTCACCTCGCGGCTTCGACCGGGGTACTTCCCGTTCACCGAGCCGTCCGCCGAGTTCGACATCACCTGCACCATCTGCCGCGGCGGGGGCTGTCGGACGTGCGGGTACACCGGCTGGATCGAGCTCGGCGGCTGCGGGATGGTCCATCCGGCCGTGTTCGAGGCGGTCGGGGTCGACCCGGAGGTCTGGACCGGCTTCGCCTTCGGCTTCGGGATCGACCGGCTGGCGATCATGCGCCACGAGATCGAGGACATCCGCAGCCTCCTCGAGAACGACGTCCGCTTTCTCACGCAGTTCTGAGCGCAGCGCAGGCCCCGGCGCCCTGCGGGCACGAGCGCCGGATCGGACCGGGTTGCCGCGGGAGGCCGCGGCCGGCAGACGGAGAGGACCGTGCACGTACCGCTGTCCTGGCTGAGGGAGTTCACGCCGATCGCGACCGACGCGCGCGACCGGGCGGCCGTGCGCGAGCTCGGGGACGCCCTCGACTCGCTCGGGCTCGTCGTCGCCGGCGTGGGCTTCGTCGGCGGCGACCTCGACGGCGTCGTGCTGGCCCGCGTCCGCGAGATCCATGCGATCCCGGGCGCGGACCGCATCCGCCAAGTGGTGGTGGACGCCGGCGGCACCGACCCCGTGGAGATCGTCTGCGGGGCGTGGAACTTCGTCGAAGGCGACGTCGTGCCGCTCGCGCCCGTCGGGACGACGCTGCCGAACGGCATGGTGATCGCGCGCCGGAAGATGCGCGGCGCCGTCTCGGAGGGGATGCTCTGCTCCGGCCGGGAGCTCGGCCTCTCCGACGACGCCGCCGGCCTGATGGTGCTCGCCTCGCCCGGCGGGGCCGCGACGCCGCTGCCCGGCGCGATGGAGCTCGGCCAGCCCCTCGCGGAGTACCTCGGCATCGTCCCCGACGCCGTGTTCGACCTCGAGATCGAGCCGAACCGCCCCGACTGCCTCTCGGTCGCCGGGGTGGCCCGGGACCTCGCCGCCCGCCTGCGCCTGCCCTTCGCCATCCCCGAGCCGGTCGTCCACCAGTCCGGCCGGCCGGTGGGCGAGCTCGCCACGGTCGCGGTGGCGGCGCCTGAGGCCTGCCAGCAGCTCGTCGGCCGCGTCCTAGTCGGCGTCGCCCCGATGGCCTCACCGCCCGAGATCGCCCGGCGGCTGGTGCTGGCCGGGATGCGGCCGATCGGGGCGGTCGTCGACGCCACGAACTACGTGATGCTCGAGCTCGGCCAACCTACCCACCCCTACGACCTCGACCGTCTCGGCGGCCACGGGATCGTGGTGCGCCTCGCCCGCCCCGGCGAGCGGATCATCACCCTCGACGGCGTCGAGCGCTCGCTCGGCATCGCCCGCGACGCCGCCGGGCGGGAGGTCGAGGTCGAGGACTGCCTGATCTGCGACGCGAACGACGCGCCCGTCGGCGTGGCCGGCGTGATGGGTGGCGCGTCGAGTGAGATCGGACCCTCGACCACCCGGGTCCTGCTCGAGGCCGCCGAGTTCGCCCCCCGCCTCGTCGGCGGCACCTCGAAGCGCCTCGGCCTGCGCAGCGAGGCGTCTCAGCGCTTCGAGCGCGGCGTCGACCCCGAAGGGGTCGTGCGCGCCGCGGACCGTGTCTGCGAGCTCGTCGCCCTGGCCGCCGGATCGGCCGGCGCCAGCGCGCCGGCCGTCGCCCCGGGCGTCGTCGAGGACCGGCCGCTGCGCCGGGAGCGTGCCCGCGTCCACGTCCGCACGGCCAGGGTGAACGCCCTGCTCGGCACGAAGCTCGCGACGCCCGAGATCGCCGCCTACCTCGCCCCGATCGGCTTCGTCTCGGCGCCCGAGGGCGACGGCCTGCTGGTCGAGGTGCCGTCGTTCCGTCCCGACACGACCCGTGAGGTCGACGTGATCGAGGAGGTCGCGCGCCATCACGGGTACGGCAACATCACCGCGACGAGGCGCCGCTCGCCGTACGTCGGGCGGAGGAGTCGCTACCAGTTGGCCCGGCGCGTGCTGCGCCAGCTGATCGCCGGCACGGGCGCGCACGAGGCCTGGACGAGCTCGATCGTCGACCCCGCCGAGGAGCGCCGCGCCGCGAGCGGGGCCGAGCCGGTGGTGCTCGCCAACCCGATGGTGCAGGAGGAGTCGGCGCTGCGCACCCACCTGCTCCCGGGCCTGCTCGGGGCGCTCCGGCACAACAGCGCCCACCGCAACGGGTCGGTCCGCCTCTTCGAGCTCGGCGCGGTCTTCCGCCCGGCAGCCGGTCGCGAGCCTGACGAGCGCGAGCTGCTCGGCGTCTTGTTGGCGGGTGACGGCGACGACGCCGAGGCCGCGGTGGCGTGCTGGTGGCGCCTGGCCGACGGTCTCGGGCTCGAGCGCGACGCGCTCGAGCTGCGCCAGCGCGGCCCCGGCGAGACGGCCCCCCTCGACCACCCGCTCGCCCTCGGTTGCCACCCGACGCGAAGCGCCCTGATCGTCGCCCGCCAGGCCGACGCCGACCAGGCTTCGGGGGGCGGGGACACGGTCGTCGGCGTCGTGGGCGAGGTTGACCCCCGGGTGCTCGACGCTTTCGAGCTGCGCGGCCGACGCGTCGGATGGCTCGCCTGCGACCTCGAGCGCCTGCTGGCGGTGCCGGCGCGCGCGAGCCTCGCCAGCCCCGTCAGCCGCTACCCCTCGAGCGACATCGACCTCGCCTTCGCCCTCGCCGAGCACCTCCCGGCCGCCGCGCTGGCGACGGCGCTCCGGCGGGCGGCCGGCGAGCTGCTGGAGTCGGTCCGCCTGATTGACGTCTACCGCGGCCCCGGCCTGGCGGAGGGGACGCGCAGCCTCGCCTACCGGCTGCGCTTCTGCGCGCCCGACCGCACGCTGACCGACGCCGAGGTCGCCGGGCTGCGCGCCGCGTGCATCGCGGCGGCGGGCGCCGAGCTCGGGGCGCTCCTTCGCGCCTGAGGCGCCGCCGGCCCGTCATCCGGGCCGTCCGCTCGGGCGTCGCCCTCCGCCGGGAGCGGCAGGTCGTAGCCGAGATCACCGGCGTCGAGGCGTGCGAGCAGGGCCTCGGTCGCCGGGTTGAGGTACGCCCCGGCGAGCTCGAGCGCTCCGGGCTCGAGGGCGTCGAGGAAGGCGAAGGCGACGGCCTCCGTCGCGTCGACGCCCGGGGCCAGCGCGACCTGCTCGAGCGCGCCGAAGATCGCCTCGAGCAGCTCCTCGCGCCCCTCGGCGCCGAGCAGCAGGCGGCTCGTGACCTCGGCGAGCTCGTTGAAGACGACCTGGACCGTCAGGTCCTCGCCGAAGTCGTCGGCGAGGGCCCGGTAGGGGCCGGCGAACCAGGTGAGCCCGGCGAGCAGCACCTCGGCCGCCCGCAGGTCCGGTTCTTCGCGCACGTGCCGCTCCCTCTTCCACCGGCGGAGCCGGGCGTGGTGTCGAGGGAGGCGGTCGGCCTCCGAGCGGTGGCGGGCTGCGCCGGCCGTTCGCGTGCGAGCGGCGACGACATCCTACGCGGCGGCTGCGCGCCGGGCGGGCCGGCGCAGCCGGTGGTGGTGCTCAGGTGGCCCAGCGGTCGAGGACGAACCAGACGGCGCGCACGGGGACGTCGCCGGCGTTCCAGAAGCGGTGCGGAATGCTGGAGTCGAAGGCCAGCGAGTCACCCGGCAAGAGCAGGTGCTCCTCGAAGCCGATCTGGACCGAGAGCGCGCCTTCGAGGACCAGGCTGTACTCGCGCCCGTTGTGGCGGATGGAGTGGTCGGCGGCGCTCGAGCCCCCGCCGACCTCGTAGAAGACCTCCATGAACTCGGCGTTCGGCTCGGGTGTCGGCATCAGCAGCTCCCACCGCACACCCCGCTCGAGGTTGATGGCCCGTCGGTGGCCGCGCCGCTGGATGATCGAGCGTTCAATCGAGCTACCCGCGCCGCGCGCGTGCCCCGGACCGGGCTCCGGGCCCGGGCCGAGCTCCGAGCTGTCGGCCACGAACAGGCTGTCCATGGAGACCCCGAGCACGTTCGTCAGGGCGTAGAGCGTGCTCACCGAGGGCACGACCCGGCCGTGCTCGATCTGGGAGATCAGGCTCGCTGAGCACTCGATCTGGCGGCCGAGCTCGCGCACGCCGAGGCCGACGCGGCGACGGGCGTCGCGCAGACGACCGCCGATCAGCTCGCGTGCGCGGGCGGCATCGTCCCGCCCCGATGCAGGCGACTCGTCGCGGCCGGCGTCGCTCGAAACGTCGCCCGGGTTCGCTGCCGTGGCGTCGTGCTGCACGCAATGACTGTAGCTGACGGCCCATTTCCGGCCGCGGGTCCCGGTCCGAACAACGCCAGGAGGGTGACGCCGGACGTCCTGCTCGGCCGCGGGTGCGCCGCCCGGGCCATGGGGCTCTCGATCGCGCGGCTCCATGTGAAGCGCGCCGCACACTTGTATCTTGACACTTGACGGCACGAGGGCGGGCGCCTTCCTGTTCTTCCCGGTCGGGGGGTCCCAAAGCGGCGGGCGAACCCGGTGCCGGCGGCGACGAGGCGTGTTGGCTCGACGTGAGCACCCCTCAGGCGGTGCCCGCTGGCGGCCCGGGCGAGGACATCTCCTGTGTCCTGGAGCGAGCGGGTGCGACCGGGCGGGAGGCCCCGGCCGTCGCGGTGGTCCCCGATCTCGCCGACCCGACGACCCGGCACCTCGGCCACGACCATCCCTTCGAGGAGTTCGACATCGTCGTGGACGGCGAGATCGAGGGGGAGCGGCACACCTTCTGCGCCGGTGACGTCACCTTCTGCGGCGTCGGGTCGAGCCACGGGTGCTCCAACGAGCGCGGTGGGCGCGTGCGCTGGATCGAGACCCGGGCACCCGAGCCGCATCGGCGCCGCGCCTACCGTTGGCCGGCGCGCCGGCAGCATCTGCAGGAGCGCCTCGAGCAGGGCCGCCGAGCGCCCGCCCGTCGGGTCGCGCCCGCCCGGCGCGGCGAGCCCGGGTCAACGCGCCGGGAGCGAGCGTACGAAGGCCGCCGCGATCTCGGCGTAGCCGGCGGTGTTGGCGTGGATGTCCGCCGCGGCCGAGCTCCGGCTGGCCGGGCACATCCAGGTCCATCGGCAGACCGTCGCGACGTCGAGGGGGAGGCGCCGTCCGCCGATGGTGCGTAGCGGCAGCAGGTCGTTCGTCTTGAACGCGCCGGCGACATCGGCGAGGAGGAGGCCGGCCCGGTGGTACACGAGGGCGAGCTCGGCGTTCAGTGCGTCGGTCGCGCTGAGCGACAGCGATGCCACCGCCGCTCCCGTCGCGCCGGGCAGCACGTAGGCGGCCGCGAGGAAGGGGTCGTAGTAGTTCATGCCGATCATGTGCGCGCCGGGGTCGTCGGCGGAGAGCGCCGCTCTCAGCGTGGCGACCTCGCCCGGCAGGTGGGCGGCCACGTCGGCGTCACCGCGGGCGAGACAGGCCGCGTCGATCCGCCGGCCCACCACGCAACCGTCGAGGTCGTTCGCGCCGAGGTCGATCGTGACGAGGGCGACCTGGTGGCGGTGCGCGGCCAGGAACGCCAGGGCGGCGGCCTCCTGGTTCGGGGCGTCGAGCTCTCGGCGGTAGGTGGTGGCGCAACGGCGCTCGGCAGGCGTGGCCGTCATCGAGCGGGTCGTCTCACCCGGGCAGGCCAGATCGACGAGGTGCAGGCCGCCGCGCGCCGAAGCCAGGTCGGCGGCGTAGCTGCCCGGGTAGCCGAGGTCGGGCTCGCCCGTGGCGTGGTCGAGCGGAGGGCCGGCGCCGTGGAACGCCGGCTGGTAGCCGGCGGCCAGCGAGTCGCCGAGGGCGAGGAGGTAGGGCGCGGGCTTGGCCGTGCGGACCGTCCGCGCCGCCGAGGCGGCCGCCCCGGGCGCGGCGGCGAGCACGCTCGTCGCGGCGATGGCCGCCAGCACGAGCGCCAGGCGCGGCGTGAGGCGTGTACGGGCGGAGTCGCTCGGTCGCATGCACCGATGGTCGCATCTGCGACCGCCCGGGTGCGGTCGGGGGGCGCCGCCCGGCCGGCCCGGGAGCCGTTCGGCGGTGCGCCAACCGCGGTAGCCGTATCACCCCGATGGGGCTGGAGGAGCTGGCAGGTGCTCCCTACGCTGCAGGCGTCCGAATCGGCGGCGAGCGAGGAGACGGGCTGGTGGCGGCGGGAGGACGGTCGGCGGGGTGCGGGCGCCCCCGCTGGTGACCACGTCGGGCACGAGGCGCTATCGGCTCAGCGCGGCGGCGGTGGCGACCTTGGCCCTGCTGATCGGGCTCGCGGCCGGGGCGGCGGGCCCCGCGGCGGCTGCACCGGTGACCACCCCGGCGCTCGGCAGCCCGGCGCATCCGCCGGTCGGGAGGGGGCGCGGCGCATCGATCGCCTCACGCGTCGTGCTGGTCGCCGGGACGCGGTCCGTGCGGGAGTACCGGCCCGCCACGGTGCGCGTCGCGGTCCGGCCGGCGCGAGCCGGCCGCGTCGTCGCCGTCGAGATGCGCGCGGGCAGGCGGTGGTTGGACCTCGGACGGAGGGTCACCGGCACGAGCGGGGACGCGACCTTCCGCCTCCGCTTCTCCGCGGTCGGCGGCGTGCGCCTCCGGGCCGTCGTCGAGGCCGGCGACGGCTTCCGCGCGGCCGCGAGCCCGGTCGTCGCCGTCTCGGTCACCTGAGCGCCGCGACCCGCCGGCCCGTCGCCGCGCCCAGGCGGGCGACGCAGCTGGCGGAAGGTGTATGCAGGGAGCATGCGGAACCTCCTCGAGCTGCACGGTCGGGCGATGGAAGGGTTCGGTCGGCGCGTCGGGGCCGTCGGCCGCCGCTGGCACCAGCCGACGCCGTGTCGGGAGTGGGACGTACGTGACCTCGTGAACCACCTCGTGGTCGAGCAGCTCTGGGTGCCGCCGCTCCTCGCCGGCAAGACCGTGGCCGAGGTCGGCGGCCGCTTCGACGGCGACCAGCTCGGCAAGGACCCGAAGGCCGCCTGGGACGCGGCCTCCGAGGCGGCGCTCGCGGCCTTCGCCGCTCCCGGCGCCTTGCAGCGCAGCGTCCACCTCTCCTACGGCGAGGCGCCGGCGTCGAGCTACTGCTGGGAGATGACGACCGACCTGCTCGTGCACACCTGGGACCTCGCACGGGGGATCGGTGGCAACGAGGAGCTCGACCCCGAGCTCGTGGCCGTCGTCTACGACCGCAGCGCACCCCACGCCGCCACCTTGCACGAGTCGGGCCTGTTCGACCCGCCGGTGGAGGTCCCGCCCGGCGCCGATCTCCAGGTCCGGCTGCTCGCGCTGTTCGGCCGCCGCAGCGCGCCGGCCCCGGCCTGAGCCCACCCGAGCCGCGCCCCCAGCCGAGGGACAGGCCCGCCCGCCCGGGCGCATCCTGGGGCCGGGCCAGGGCCTTCGGGCCCGTCCCGTTCAGCTGCCGGGGCCCGCGCGCCGGCGCACCGCCGGCTCGGGCGCCCGTCCGGCGTCTCGACCCTGGCGCCCTAGCCGCTCCCGCCGAACTTGCGCCGCAG
>Ga0307372_10002544_pt1 | contig 30068 bp, 30 predicted proteins | sample OX1MG_FD_202533 | JGI IMG/M metagenome (GOLD analysis project Ga0307372, IMG submission 202533) | Soil microbial communities from Risofladan, Vaasa, Finland - OX-1 | ecosystem: Environmental > Terrestrial > Soil > Coastal area > Acid sulfate soil | place: Finland: Risofladan, Vaasa | collected... | reverse complement strand
GTCGCTGACTTTGCGTCCGCGCCGGGCCGCCGCGGCCAACACGCGGGCGCGATCGGAGACGACGAGATCGATGCCGCCGAGGCCCTCGCCGCGGCCGTCGGCCGCCTCGACAAAGCGCACGCCCGCGTTTTCCAGCGGCAGCTCGAGACGCCCCTGCGAATCCTTGCGCAACGGAAGTTCGGCGATGCTGCTCCAGCGCTCGGCCAGCCCGTGCGGGTCGGCCGACTGCAGCTCGACCGCGCTGTAATACTTGACGACGTCGGTATGCATCCGGCTGACCCACTCACTGCCGCCGGCGGGCGTCCAATGACCTTCGGGCTCGCCCATGGCGTCCCAGTCGATCTCGAAGAAGGCGCCGCCGGTGTCGGCCGGATGCAGTTGCATGCCGTGAAAGGACTTGCCCTCGTGCTCCCAGGCGATGCGCACGCCGAGGGCGGCGGCGCGGGCTTTGCGCGCGAGTTGCGTCTCGTGCGTATCGCACTGACAGATGACCATGTAGCCGCCATCGCCCTTGCGGCGCTTGAGGTAGCGTCCGGCAGCCGTGTTCTCTCTGACCGGCGCGACCACTTCGAGGAAGTTGCCGCCAATCGGCAGCAGCGAATTCTCCAACCCGAAAGCCGCTACGGCGGGGTCTACGAAGCAGACGTCGAGCGCGAAGATGGTCTTGAGGTCATCGATCGCCGGCGCAAGCTTTTCCGCCACCAGACAAATCTGGCGAAGCCGTATCGACATGATGTGAGCCTCCCTGACGGCGGCGCCGCCAATCCGGCTGCCGCACGAGCATTGGCGTGAAGATACAACCACTCCCGCCCGCTAAGCCAGCGCCGCGCGCCGCATGCGCAATTGTAGTGGACCGGCGGCGAGCGGCGGGGGTTGTTCACCGCCCAAGGGCCGGACCTGTTACCGTTGCGGCGCGATTTCGGCTACAGTCAAATGACTTAAAACGCGAGGCGGCTCCTTACAGAAGAGAAGCGGCTTCCTACGAGGTGACGAAATGGAAGTTGGAGTTTTTTACCTGCCGAGTATTGGCACCAAAGTCGAGATAAGCGCCGGAATGGCGGGCAGGCGTACCGACCTTTACCAGCGGATGCTGACCAATTTGGGCGAGCAGGCCCGTTATCTCGACGAGCACGGCTACTACGGTGTCGCGTTTACCGAGCACCATTTCCATATCGAAGGTGAAGAGGTCTCGACCAACCCGATCATGCTCGACATGTTCATCGGGATGCAGACCAAGCGGTTGCGGGTCGGGCAGCTGGGGTTGGTCCTGCCCTGCCACAACCCGCTTCGCATCGCCGAGGATGTCGCGATTCTCGACCAGGTGACCAAGGGCAGGGCATTCGCCGGGTTCGCCCGCGGCTACCAGCCGCGCTGGGTGAATACATTGGGCCAGCACTACGGACTGGCGGACAGTCAGACCAATCCCGAGGGCTACGAGAAGCTTAAGCGGGACCTCTACGAAGAGAACTTCGAGATCATCATGAAGGCGTGGACCAACCCGACCTTCAGCCATCACGGCAAGCACTGGCAGATCCCGCCGGCCAACCTTTTTTGGGGCGCGCACGAAGTGACCCGCAAGTACGGTCGCGGCGTCGACGACAAGGGCATCCTGCTCGAGATCGGGACGGTGCCGGAAACCTACCAGAAGCCGCATCCGCCGATGTTCCAGCCCTTCAGTTTTTCGGAGGCCTCGGTGCGATGGGCGGCGCAGCACAACGTCGTGCCCATCACGATCGTGTGCGACAAGGAAATTTGCACCGGGCAGTTCAAGGCCTGCCAGGACGGCGCCGCGCAATTCGGCAAGAAGTACAGCTTCGGCCAGGGCATCGGCATCACCCGCGAAATGGTGGTTGCCGATACCGACGAGGAGGCGATTGCGATCGCGCGTGAGGCCGGCTGTTTCATCTGGACCAAGTTCTTCGAACCGTTCGGCTTCAACGCCGCGATCGCCCGGCCCGGCGAAAACTACAAGGACGTGCCCAACACGTTCGAGGCGATGGTCGACCGCGGCCTGACCATCTGCGGCAGCCCGGATACGGTGTCGCGCAAGCTGGAGCGTCTGTTCAAGGATCTGCCCGCCGAATATTTCTGGGCCTACATCTACAACGAGCTGGTGCCGCAGAAGGCGGCGATGCGCACCCTGGAACTGTTGACCACCAAGGTGCTGCCCCGCTTCACCGACAAGATCCGCTAATCGACGCCGCCGGCGTTCTCAGGGCGAGGATGTTTCCACCCTGAGAACGCCGCGAGGCGCGCGCGCGTCGCGATCGGAAAATGGGACTGCGACCCGGCTGGCGTGTATCTTATCGCGCAGCTTGATTCAGGCGCGGGCCGATTCCGAGGGCTCGCGTAAGGTCAGGCTCATGGCAAAGCCCAGTGCGGGCACCAGCGCGAGCAGGGTCATCGCCACGCGCAGACCGTGGCGATCGGCTATCGCACCGAGCAGCGGCATAAACACACCGCCAACCGTCATTGAGAGCCCCAGCGTTGCACCCGCGGCCAACCCTATCCGATCCGGCAGATATTCCTGAGCCATCACGACCACCACGCTCGTGGGAGCTGCCAGCGCGATTCCGACTGGGATGAGAAGTAAGCCTGCCGCCGTCAGGCCGCGCGCGTTCAGAAACACGAACAGCAACGGAGTGAGGGCGCCCAGCCCCATCATGATCACGCCTTTGCGGCCGTAGCGGTCGGCCATCCGGCCGCCAATGAGCGTGCCGGTCACAACCGCGGTCAACAGCGTGGTCAGAGCGTAGCCGCCGCCGGCCTTCGATCCGTGCAGCACATTCGCCCAGTAGAGCGGGATGAAGGTGTTGAGTCCGAAAAACGCGATCGAGCGCAGCATCACGACCACCGTGAGGCGTGCGAAAGCACCCCATTGGTCCCGTCCTTCGATCGGAACGGACCCAGTGGCGTCCCGATGTCGGGGAGCGCGTTCGACCGCGAGGCGCGGCAACTGCCAGGTCACCGTGAGCGACATGACCGCGACCGGAAGTGCGAGCAGCACCGCGCCGCGCGTGCCGAAGGCGATCAGAGTCGGGGTAATCAGCAGCGGGCCGACCGCAAAGCCCGCCATTCCGCCCACCGTGAAGAGACTCATCGAGGTGGCCGCCCGTGCGCCGCCGAGATACTTGACCCTGCGCGCGGCTTCTGGATGAAAGGCGGAGACGCCCATGCCGCTGATGGCGATCGCGGCGAAAATCAAGTCATAGCTGTGCGTCAGGCCCGTGAGAGCGACTCCAATTCCGGCGAAACTGAGTCCGATCGGAATGAGCCACGGTGACGGCCGCCGGTCCGCGAACAAACCGAACAACGGTTGGGCCACCGACGAAAAAAGGGTCTGCGCGAGGACCAGCCCCGCCGCCGCGGCATAGCTCAGATGATATGCCGCGATAAAGAACGGCAGCATCGCCGGCACCACGCCCTGATTGAGGTCGTCGGAGAAATGGGCGGCGGAAAGCAGAGCGATCGATTTGTAGTCGGCCCCTTCGGCCCTTGGCGGATCGGCCGGTATATTGGGCACGGAGCTCACTGGCCCTTTATCTGGCAGAAAATCCCGCAGGCAGGCAACCGTTGGCGAACCGTGACGCTCTCCACGCGGAGCGCACGCGAGGCCAGATCGTATTGCGTAGCGCTCGCCGATTTGGAAATCTCACCGTGCTCAGCGGACCGGCGGGCGGTGAGAAGTCGGCGACGGCGAAGGAGCCAAATGGACGCGAACAGACCTGCTGATCTGACTCCCCTGGCCGCGCAATGGCTGCGTGATTATAACGAGGCCCCCTGGCGCAGATACCTGCGCGCGCTTGAGGAGCGCGGACTGCTGGCCGACGTCGACGGGGTGATGGTCGACGCCGGCGCGCTCTTCAAGACGCACTTTCGATGTGACACCAAATTATGCGCCGGTCTCGATCGAAGTCCCGGCACCGAATCCTGCTGCACCGACTATGACGTCGAGATCACGCCCCAAGAGCGGGCGAGAATCGTCGAGCACGCCGGCGCCGTGATCGAATTGCTGAGCCGGCACGACGGCGAGCGGGTCACGCCCGCACGCGGCATCGCTGAATTCTTCGAGGAGTCGCATACGATCTCGCTGGCCAAGGAAAACCAGCGCTGTGCCTTTTCCTACCGCGACGCAGGTGGCCAGTTGCGCTGCGGACTTCACTCATTGGCGCTGGAAAAGAGCGTCCCCGTCCCTTCGCTCAAACCGCTCGCCTGCGTGCTCTTCCCGATCGTCATCTACCGCTTCGAGAACGGCGAGACTTTGCTCACCGCGACCTCGCGCGAGACTTCATCCCTGTTCGGACGCGAGCGGGATTCCGAGCTTCCGTGCCTGCGGGCCGAGCAGGGCGATCCCATGTTCATCGAATGCCGAATGGCCATCGAGGCCGGGTTTGGCGCGGACTTTTATCAGCGTCTCACGTTGGCAGCCAGGGAATTCAAGCAAACCAAGCGCCGTCGGGCCTAGCCATACCAGAATGGGCGCGGTCCTTCCCGCGTAACCGGACGGCAGCCCCTTCGTACTTGATAAGCGGAGGAGCTGAGTTATGGATGCGACAAAAGTTGTAATGGCGTCCGAGAAACAGGGCTCAACCCAATCCAAGGCGCGGGAAATGTGGCGATATTGCGCGGGAACCCTTGCGCTGGTCGCGACGCTTTCGCTGGCCGGATGTTACGGTCCGCCGCTCAGTACACGCGCGGAAGGCACGCTGATTGGCGGGGCGGTGGGTGCCGGCGGCGGCGCGCTGGTTGGATCGTCAGTTGGCGCCCCGCTCGCAGGCGCCGCGATTGGCGGTCTCGGCGGTGCCGGTGTCGGCTACCTGATCGGCAATCACATGCAGAACGAAGAGTATGGGTACGGCGGCTATGGCGGATACGGTGGGTACGGCGGCGGGTACGGTGGGTACGGCAACTACGGCCGGTACGGCCGCTACTAAAGGGCCGAACAACCCGCAGCGCCGTTTCGGCGCGATCGCGCCGAAACGGCGCTAACCCAAATTCGATCGCGAAACTTACCAGGCCGCATCGTGGCCATCAGCACGGTGCGGCCTGTTACGCATGGCCGGATTCCTTGCCAACCCTCGCACGCATTGCCTTTGATTAGTTTCGGAATGACCGGCAGGTGGCTCCGAAAGGCGGCGATGTTGCAAGATGTTAGACGCGGGATGGCGTGGGCTTCGAGCCGGCAGGACGCATAGGACTAAGGTCCAATATCGTCAAACCTTGCTTACTCGGAAAGCGCTGGCGCAATATTTCACCCAAGCACGAATGTACGTGGCAGGTATATATTTCGCTGAGGCGCGAGCGATATGAAAGTGGGTCGTAGCCGCACGAATCGTCCATTTGTAATATTTCAAATACTACTTGCGGTCGCTCTGTTGCGTTCGCCTTCCACCCGCGCGCAGCAGGTCTACGGCGTCCCGAAGTCGCCCAGCGCGACCGAATTTCCGAATTCGAAGATTCTGCCTCCGCCCGCGGCGAAGTTTGGCGGCGTGATCGAGCGTAACGCGGCGAATTCCAAGCCATGGTGGCCGCCGCGAATCGTGCCGCCCAAGGGTGCGCCCAACATTCTCCTGATCATGACCGACGACGTGGGCTTCGGCGCGCCTTCCACATTTGGCGGGGTGATCCCAACCCCGGCGCTCGACCGAATCGCCAAGATGGGGCTTCGCTATACGAATTTCCACTCGACGGCGCTGTGCTCGCCGACGCGCGCAGCGCTCATCACCGGCCGCAACCATCACTCGGTGGGGTTCGGCGTAATCACCGAGCAGTCGACCGGCTTTCCCGGCTACGACAGCATCATTGGCAAAGACAACGCGACCATCGGCCGGATCCTGCTGGAAAATGGTTACCGCACGGCGTGGTTCGGCAAGGACCACAATACGCCGGACTGGGTTGCGAGCCAGGCCGGGCCGTTCAGCCAATGGCCGACAGGACTGGGCTTCGAGTATTTCTACGGCTTCATCGGAGGTGACACCAGCCAGTGGGAGCCGAATCTCTTCCGTAACACCAGCGCGATCTATCCGTACGTCGGTAATCCGGGATGGAATCTGACCACGGCGATGGCCGATGACGCGATCCACTGGATGAAGCAGCTCGACGACATCGATTCTTCAATGCCCTTCTTCGTCTATTACGTCCCGGGCGGAACTCACGCGCCGTATCACCCGACGCCCGAATGGATTCGGAAGATCAGCGCCCTGCATCTGTTCGACAAGGGCTGGAACACCCTGCGCGAGCGGATCTTCGCCAATCAGAAGCGGCTCAGCGTGATCCCGCAGGACGCGAAACTCACGCCGTGGCCGGACAAGCTGCTGAAACGATGGGACTCGCTCACGCCTAAGGAGAAGAAGCTGTTCATTCGCCAGGCCGACGTCTATGCTGCCTATCTCGCATACACCGATCACGAGATCGGGCGCGTGATCCAGGCCATCCAGGATATGGGTAAGCTCGACAACACGCTGATCATCTATATCAGCGGCGATAACGGCGCGAGTGCCGAAGGATCGCCCAATGGCACACCCAGCGAGGTTATGCAGTTCAACGGCGTTACGCTGCCGATTGCCGACCAGATGAAGTGGTATGACGCCTGGGGCTCCGACCAAACCTATCCCCACATGGCGGTCGGCTGGGCCTGGGCCTTCGATACTCCGTTCAAGTGGACCAAGCAGATTCCGTCCTTCTTCGGCGGCACGCGGCAGGGCATGGCCGTAGCCTGGCCGGGCCATATCAAGGATGCTGGCGGCATCCGTTGGCAATTCAGCCACGTCATCGACATTGTGCCGACAATCCTCGAACTCACCGGCATTCCCGTGCCGACGATGGTCGACGGCGTCAAGCAGACGCCGATCGAGGGCGTCAGCTTGGTCTACACCTTGGACCAAGCCGGCGCCAAAGCTCCGTCGAGACACCACACGCAGTACTTCGAGATGATGGGCTTACGGGGGCTCTACCACGACGGCTGGATGCTGAGCACCGTGCCGATCCGCCCGCCCTGGCAGCTGCTGGGAAAAGCGATTCTGGATCCCGCCAATGCCTACAAGTGGGAACTATACGACGTCAGCAAGGATTGGACGCAATACGACAACGTCGCCGACAAGTATCCCGACAAGCTCAAGGAGATGCAGGACCTGCTGTGGAAGGAACTCGCGAAGCATCAGGCTCTGCCGCTGGATGCGTCGGTGGCGACACGGCTGGTTGCTCCTCGTCCCAGCGTGACGGCGGGCAAGACGGTGTTCACGTACTCGGGCGAGACGGTGACCGGAATTCCGCACGGCGATGCGCCCAGCTTGCTGAACACCTCGTACACAATTACGGCTGAGGTGGAAATTCCACCCGGTGGCGCCGAAGGCATGATCCACACTAACGGTGGACGCTTTGGCGGCTACGGTATGTATCTGCTGAAGGGGAAGCCGGTCTTCGTCTGGAACCTGCTCGATCTGAAGCGCGGGCGCTGGGAGGATCCGGAAGCGCTTTCGCCCGGCAGGCACACCATCGAGTTTGACTTCAAGTACGACGGGCTCGGGTTCGCCACGCTGGCCTTCAATAACATGAGCGGCCTGGGCCGCTCAGGCACCGGCGTGCTCAAGGTGGACGGCAAGGAAGTCGCCCGGCAGACGATGCAACGCACCATACCGCTCATCCTGCAGTGGGACGAGACCTTCGACATCGGCGAGGACACCGGCACACCGGTGGATGACTAGGATTATCAAGTGCCGTTCAAGTTCACGGGCAAGATCGATAGGGTGACGATCAAGCTCGACCGGCCGAAGCTGACTCCGGAGGACCAGAAGCGGCTCATGAATGCGGATCGGAGCGCGGCCGACGCTCAGTAGCCGCCGGGGCGGCGAGGGCAGGATCTCGATAACGCGCCGCCTCGCCGCTCCAGCGAGAGATTGGAGCGGCTTAGGCGGGGTCTGACGAGCGGTCGGGTTCGCCTACTGGATCCAGCCCTCTTGTTGGAATCTGATCCTGAGCTGGTCGGCGATTTCCTGCGCGGTTTGCTTCGCCCTGCCTTCAACCTTACTGCGACCGCTCTGTTCACCGTAGATTTTTATTCCGCTGCTGACGATCAGTCCCACCGGGTTGCCGCTGGCAACGAGCGTGGCAACCCCCAGTGCCGCCCCTGGGGCTTTGCCTCCGCCGGCTTCAACGGTCCCGGATCCGAGCTTGCGCAGCCCCTCGGGTGTCACAAGAAAGCCCTCCACCGCCGTCGTCAACTGCCGGCGCCGAATCCGATCGCGAGCCGTTTGGCCTCACTGCCCTGTATGATCGAGAGGAGATAGCCGCGTATCACGATGTCGCCGACTTGAGGCGATGCGCCAGCTCCGGCCTCCCGCGCCGGAAGTCCCATGCCCTGGATATCCGCAACCAGCTCCTTGGCGATTTGAGCGCCCAACTGACGGCCCATCTCGATCTGCTCGGGTGTTTGCGGCGCGCTCGGCGCAGTGACATCGGAGTTCGCCGGGGCATCGGCCGGCGTGGCGACGAAATCGTAGACCCAGATGTTATTGGGCCGGGCGATTTGTCCGGTCGCAAGCTGCCGGCGCTCTGTGACCTGGGTTGAAGCGCATCCGGCAACCGCAATCAGGGCGAACAGGCACAGAACGATACGGTGACGAGGTTTCATCGCAACCCTCCTTGATAGTTATGGCGAGGTCTCTTTCAAGATCGGCTCCTGTCCATCGCAAAACCTTCAATCGGTTCCGAACTTGTAGATCAGATTCAGGCTGAAAAAATTGATGAAGGTGTTAGTGAACTGACCTGCTACCGTGCCTAAGACCGGCCCGGAGTTCTGAGAGACTGGCAGTTCGCCCTGGTACATGAATTCGTCGGCAAACCCGAGCGTGATTTTCCTGCTCCATGCGTACTGGACTCCCGCTCCGAAACGATATTGGTCGCCGATGGGAAGACTGACCGTGCGCATCGGGGTGCCGACGGCCGAATTGTCGAAGGCGAACCCGCACGACAGCATCCACCCCGGCATTAGCTGATACTGCGTGCCTGCGGCGAGATGGAACGTGTCCTGGAAGTGCAGATTCTTGGTCAGACTCTTGGGGTTGGCGGTGTCGATGCCGATATCGACCAGCCCGAACTGGCTCCAGTTCTGCCAGCCGACGCTGCCGAGCAGGGCCATGCGCTCGGTGACTTTCTGGTAAACGTCGGCCATCAGTTGCTGCGGCACCTGCATTCCGAGATTCACGTTCGGCGAGCGAATCAGGCTTTTGCTGATCGCCTTGGTGACCAGTGGTCCCAGGCCTTTGAAATGAGGCGCGTCGCTGAAATTCAGATTGACCGGCGTAAGATAATCGATCCCTATCCGCGTGCCATCGCGCGGCGTGAGCAGTATTCCGATGTTGCCGCCGACGTTCACGGTGTAATCCTGGTATTTGACCTGGCCGTCGCCCAGTCGCGGATTGAGAGTATTGACACCGGCCTTGGCGCGCAGGAATCCCAACATGACGTCGGGACCGCCGCCGATCGATAGCCAATCCGCCGCGCGGAACGCGATGGCCGGTTGGAACGACATCCCCAGCATGGTCGCTCCCTGCAAGTGGTATTTGCCGATCCAGTTCAGGTTGTATTCGATGGGGGCGCCGAAATACGAGTAGCTGCCAAAACCCAGCTTCAGGTTCGGACTGAGGCTGTGAACGTAAAAGAAACTTCCACTGGGCATCGGCACCGCCGCGTTGCCCCCGTTGGTGCCCTTGACGCTGGTCTTGGCGTTGGGGCTGAACGTGAGATTGCCGAAGAGCGGTTCGGCCCCGATGAGTAGTTGCGAATCCTTGAGCTGCGTCATGCCGGCCGGATTGGTAAAGACCGTCGACGCATCCTGTGCGCGAGCGCCCTGGCCGGCCGACGCCAGGCCGACATCCGGGGTCCCCTGTTCGTACAGCATGAGGCCGGCGCTCCACGCGCTTGGCGGCCGCGTGACGGCCGCCGCGAAAATCAGGCAAACCGCCATGATCGTGTCCGCCGTGAGGCCGACCCTGCGCGTGGAATGCATCGTCACCGTTGTCCTTTCCCCGTATGAGCGTGGCTTTGGCAATTTGAAGCTGGTTTCGATCGACGCGCCGGCGCATCAGGCGACGATTGCCGCCAACAACAGCGTCCACATCAAACGGACCGGCCGCATCGCGAATGTGCTTGAAGTCCGCCGCCGCCGCTTACCTCCAGACATAGCCATTTCCGGTGCGCGCGCCGCGCATCGCCGTTAGCGTCGCGTCATTAAAGTCATATCCGTCGCCCGCGGTAAGTTGGACCTTGGTCCTATCCCGCGGGCCTGATTCGCGGAATAAGGGTCCAACTGTCCGGACGGATACGGCGCGCGCGGAATTATCGCGCTCAGCCGAATTTGTCCAGCCGGCGGAAGGCCAGATCGTCAGATCGTCTGCGCGCGCCCGAGCCGCTCCGCCATGCGCACCAGGCCGGGGACCGACTCGGCGCCCATCTTTTCCATAACGCGGCCTCGATGAACCTTGACGGGTTTTTCCGCGACGCCGAGATGGGCGGCGACATGCTTGTTGAGCAACCCGGCGATTGCCGGGAGACTCGACTATGTTCGAGGCCCGATTATCGCACCGGTCGCCGCGCCGCCGACCGCGCCGTAGGCGGCGCCTTTTTCGCGCGTGGAGAGCGGCTGTCAGCAGCCCGCGCTCAGCACCAGCATCCAAACCACAAGCATCGCTGCGCTTGCGGTCCGCATACGCGGCGCGGCCTTCTTCGGTCCGACCCTGATCGGGTTTCACGATTCAGCCTCATTGGTTCGATCCGGCGTTGGATTGGACTTCCGGCAGCCCGGCGATGATCTTGCCTTGCGCATCGAGCAGCGCCAGCCCGGGTCTGCCGTCGGTGCGCAGGCTCAGTTCCGCGCGCTCCGCGCCGCTTTGGTCGAGCAATACCAGTGCGGGCTCGCCCTTGGTCGCGACTCCCAGCCCGGCCCGCGCCCGACCCGTGCGCGCATCGTACAGGGTGAGGGCGCTTTCGCCCGCAGGCATCGATCCCAGGGCCGCCACCTGTTTGCCTTGTGGGCCGAAGAACCTGATCCCGGAGTGTCCGTCAGCGCCTCCGCCGAAGACCGCGACTTCGTGGCCTTTTGGATCGAAGAGGCCGAGGCCCGCGCCGCCCTGCGCGGCGACCCGCAACTCGACGCGGTCCATGCCGCTCGCGTCACTGAGCGAGAGCGTCGCCGTCCCGTTCTCCAACAGCTGCATCGCGCCGCGTCTGTTTCCCGCGCGGTCGACCATGACGAACTTTTCGGCCGTGATGGTCCGTGGATGGCGCACGGCGGCCATCGCCGAGGAAGCATTGGGCCAGAGATGGCCGCTGAGAAACCCTCCGAATGCCGCGCCCGCGAATATCAGCAGCGCATGAGAGCAGGATTGTTTTACGTTCATCGCCCGGTCTCCTTCGAGTTGCCCCTGTTCAGAATTGGGAAGGTCTGGAGGTCTACACGGCCGGCGGAGAGACCCCGGCGGAGAGATCCCGGTTGATGGGAGAGCGCTGCGCCGGCCCCCAGGATCCGCAGATTGTCGGTATAGCCTTGGACCACGATTCGTTTCCCGTCGCACTCCGAAAGGGCCGACGCCAGCTTGTTCAGCTCCCGCGGGCCCTCGAGTTCGAGTTCTCCGGCGCCCCGGTCAGTTGCTCGCCGCGGGTTGGCCGGCGGCTGCCGGAGTGCCCGCTCCGAGCGAGACCGCGCGCTGCGCAATCTTTTGCGACCAGTAGTCCATCGCGGACTCGGCGTCGCCCCATTGGATTTGCGCCGCACCTTTCATCGCCATGCCGCCGTAGCGCTTGTCGACCGATTCCGCCAGCAACTGTCCGCTTACCGAATCCGTGGCCTTAAAGGCCGCCTCGGCCGAACCGGCGAACGCGGCGTGGCCGGTCGCAACGGATTGCGCGTAGTTCAATATGCGAGCCTGCGGAACGACCAGCGAAACCGATCGCAAACCGGGCGTGGCGGCCTCAGCATTGACAATCGCGATCGAAAGGGTCATCACGCCGGATCCCGGCTGGTCGACCAGGGTGAAATTCGGCTCCAGATTCTTTTTCAGCGAGTTGAAGAAGTACGAGGTCAGCATCTTTTGGTTCTCGGGAGACACGCTGGTGTCGGGAGAGTCCCAGAACTCCACGGGCTTGAGCAGCACCTTTTTGTAGTTGCTCCATTGCACGTTGGGATTGATGTAAATGAAGGCGGCCTGGCCCTCGGCCCCGGGTTGCAGGAGCGAAGCGTCGCTACCCAGGAACTGCGCCGCAGCCGTCGGAGCGGTCTGTCCGGTCGGCGTTTGCTGTTGCAGTGCAACCTGGCCCTGACTGGTGGCCGCGCAAGCGGACAGTACGCTTGTCAAAAGAGCGGCCCCCGCCAGCATCCCAAGCGACTTTGCCAATCCGATCACCCGTGACAATCGTTCCGTATTCATGGTTGAACTCCCCCGCATTTCGGCGTCGATTTGTCGGACTTCCACGTGCGTCTGACGGTTCCCTCATGTTGTTCCATGAACCTAAGCCGCGCAAACTGGACCTTGGTCCTATGCGCGGGGGCCGCGCCAGTTCCGTCCCCGGCCAGCATCCCAAGGGACTAATAGGACCAAAGTCCGATTTGCGCACCCTGCGAGCGTCACGCACGATGACCGGAGATTGCGAAGCGCTCCCGGGCGACAGATCCGAAAAGCTCCCGTAGCCAGTGCGGCTCGCACAGCCGGCCGGTTCGAATCGCGAGAGTCCATCGTGAGGCGAAATGGAAATCCGGGTTGAGACGGGCGCGCGAGTTCCGCGGCTCGCAAACTTCGCCAGCCGGTGTTCGCTCGACGCCGGGGTTCTACAGCAAACGACTTCGTTCGCGTACACCACGTCGAAATCGACTCCGGTCTGCTTGTTGACGTTCCAGCCGATTCTCAGCTGTCAGCTCGGGCATGGATGGTACCTGAAATCGAGCGACGCGACCTGGACTTTCAACCTGCGCCACAACACCTCGACCGCGATGCCGCTGAGCGCGGGATTCGGCAAGGTTTGGAGGCTCTCCAAGGGCTACGCTATCGATACTTCGGTTTCCGGCGAGTGGACCGCCTATCGGCAGTTTGCCAATCAGACCGAACAGTTCACCTTGAATTTCCAAGTCGGTCTGCTGATTCCGAAGCTGGAACTCTGAAACGAGCGAGGCTCCGTAAATGGGCCTAGTTCACCGTATAACCGCGTCCGGTGAGGCATGCCGCCATCGCGCGATGGTAGGCGTTGCGCTGGCTTTGCTGTGAATTGGCCGCCGTTTGAGAATTGACCTGTTGCTGGTGATTCTGCTGGAGCCTTTGATCGCGCCGGCGCATTCCGCCGGCCAGCCCGCCCATCGCCGCGCCCGCGGCGGCGCCGGTGCCAGCTTTGCCCGTGATCGCGCCGCCTACCGCACCGAGCGCGGCGCCGCGCGCCGCGCCCTTGACCACATGGCCCTGCGCCGGCGGGGGCTGGTTCGGTGCGGGGCGCGTGTCGGAGGCCGCAGCCTGGGATCTGCTCGGATCGAATCCGGTCTGCTTGACCGCCCATGAATGACATTCGTAGCGGTCGCGGTCTTGCTGGGCCTGGCTTTGCCCCTTCGCCGGATACGCATAGATGTCCTGCGCGCGAGAGGATCCGGTCGGCAACAGAATAGGCAAAGCCGCCGAGATGGCCAGCGCGAGCTTGACGTTGTTCCGCCGGCGGCCCGAAAGGCTCTGCGGTTTCATCTTGTCCTCCTCAAAACTATGGCTGTTCGATTCCGTCCGCTTGTCGGAATCACAAAGTTGCAGCGGCATTCGCTTGAGGGTTGTTGGGAGTGCGATGCTGGTTAAGCTCGGTGACGCGCGAGGCGATGTCCTTGCTCAGCGTCGCCAGGTCGTCGCTCAGCGCCGCCGACGCGCTGGCCTCGTCGGCGCCCGCGGGCGATCCGGTCGCAGTCCTTGAAGCGTACAGGATTTTGCCGCTGGCGCCGTCTCTGATGATCCAGCCGGCGATCAACTCCGACCGGCCGTCGCCGGTGGTTTCGAATCGTTGGACGTCGATTTCGACTTGGTAATCGACCTTGATGTTCAGTGGCCACGGATATTTCTCGATCCGCGGAGTGTTCAGCAGCGTCGCCAGGTTTTCCGAGAGTACTCGCGTGAAATTCTTATCCAGCGGCTCGGCCCAGCGCTTATCATCGGAGATCTCGACCCGGTTGGGCGCGACGCGCGTCACCACCGGAAGGCGTCGAAGATAGGCCGGGAAATCCACGGGGCCCACGCCGATGGTGAGCTGCGAATCGGCGCTCGTCGAGGCTGGCCCGGCGCTCATCGCGCTGGCATCGGAAACCGGGCTCAGGATGAAGAACCTGGAGCGGTCGGGCTGGGGCGATAACACGGAACATCCCGCCGCCATGCACGCGCCGAGCGCGATCAATTTCGCCCTGATATTCGTCACGTTCATTTTTCTTTGTCCGGTACGTACCTTCCGCGGATCAGGGCACCTGGATTGCGCTGCAGATAATCGGTTAAGTCCTGGAGAGAACGCCCGGTCTCGCTTAGCTGGTCGAGGGTCTGGTTGAGGTGCACGGCCAACGGAGAGTCCGGATCGAGCGTCTGCTGGAGCCTGACCAGCGCGGCGCGGGTATCCTTCATGGTCTTGTTGGCTTCGTCGGAGTTCTTTTGCAGGGCCGCAACCAGCGGACCGATCTTCGAATTGGCATTATTGAGGAGACCGCGGGTCGAGGTAATCGCCCGGTTCAGATTTGCAACCGTCTCCTTGAGCGACTCCAGCGTGGCCTTGAGTTCCGGCGAGCCGGTGAGAGTCTTGATCGAGTTGGCGGCGTCGGTGATCGAAACGACTAAGGCCTGGAAATCGATTTTCTCGAACTTATCCAGAGTCTTCAATAGCCGTTCCTGCAGTTGCTCAAGGTTGGTCTGAACGGTCGGGATTTCGGGGTAGGCTCCGCCTGGCTCCAGCGCCAGATTCATCGGCGCGCCGGGATGAAGGTCGAGATCGATGTACAGAAGTCCGGTCAGGAGACTTTCCGTATTGAGCTGGGCCCGCAGCCCCTGCTTGAGCAGCTCTTTGAAATTCGACTTTTCGAGCGCCGCGCCGGTTCCACCCCGGGCCAGCAGTTGCGATCGGTCGAGATCGACGATGACCGGCAACCGGAGCTCCTTGATCCCAGGGCGCAGCCGGCCCTCGGAGGGCGAAAGCCGGAGCTCTATCTCCGCCACCGTACCGATCTGCACGCCCCTTACTTTGACCGGCGCTCCGACCTTGAGCCCGTTGAGGTTCCCCTGGAACATGCAGATGTAGCGGATCGGCCTGGCGAACATCCGGCCCGAGCCGACCACGATCAGGGCCGCGACCAGGATTGCAAAGCTGGCGACCACGAACGCGCCGATGACCGCTGGACTGACCCGTTTACTCATGACCGCCCGCCAAGGCGCCTCCCTCCTGTCCGCGAGTGAGGAACTTTCGCACTCGCGGGTCCGTCGAATGTGCCAGCATGTCATGCGGATCGCCGGTCGCGATCTGGGTGCGGGACTCGGCGTCCAGAAAGACGCTGTTGTTGGCGATGGTAAAGATGCTGGCCAGCTCGTGGGTGACCACGACGATGGTCGCGCCAAGATTCGCGCGCAGCTCGAGGATCAAATCGTCGAGCAGGCGCGAGCTTATCGGATCGAGTCCGGCCGACGGTTCGTCGAAGAACAGGATGTCCGGATCGAGCGCCATCGCGCGCGCCAGCCCCGCGCGCTTCTGCATGCCGCCGCTGATCTGGCTGGGATAGAAATCCTCGAAACCTTTGAGCCCGACCAGCGCGAGCTTGAGCGCGGCGATCTCGCGGATCTGCGCCGGGGTCAGATCGGTGAACTCGCCGAGCGGCAGGCCGACGTTCTCCGCCAGCGTCATCGAACTCCACAACGCGCCGCTCTGGTACAGGATTCCGAAGCGCCGCAGCAGCAGCTCGCGCTGCCCGGGATCGGCGCGGGTGAAATTGATGTCTCCGTAAACGATCTCTCCGGTGGCGGGTTCCTTGAGTCCGATCAGATGGCGCAGCAGCGTGCTCTTGCCGCATCCGCTGCCGCCCATGATGATGAAGATGTCGCCGCGGCGGACCACGAAGTTGAGATCGCGCATCAGCACGAAGCTGCCGTAAGCCATCGTCAGGTTTCGCACCACGATGTGCGGTTCCGCGCGGGAGCGATCGTCGCCGTTGGTAGCTGTTGCCATCGTGAAGTGCGCGCTCAAATCCCCAGGAAATTGAACACCACGGCGAACAGGCCGCAGGCGACCACGATCATCACGATCGACATCACCACCGCCTGGGTCGCCGCGTCGCCGACCGCCGAAGAGCTGTTGCCGCACTGAAAGCCGCGCAAGCAGCCGGCAATCGCTATCAGCACGCCATAGAAAGTTCCCTTGATGATGCCGCCGAACAGGTTGATCAGGGTCAGAGTGGATATGGTTTCGCGCAGGTAACTGCCGGCCGACAGATCGAGCATCGCGACCCCGACGAACAGGCCGCCGAGTATTCCGACCAGGTCGGCGAACAGACAGAGCAGCGGCATCATCAGGACCAGCGCGAGCACTCGCGGCAGGACCAGAAACTCCAGCGGCGACACGCCCATCGTGGTCAGCGCGTCGATCTCCTGGGTCACCTTCATCGTGCCGAGCTTGGCGGCGAACGCGGCGCCGGTGCGGCCCGACATGATAATCGCCGTCATCATCGCGGCCATGTCGCGGACCATGCCGATGCCGACCAGGTCGGCCACGTAGATCGACGCGCCGAACTGCGACAACTGTACGGCGCCCATAAAGGCCAGGATGACGCCGACCAGAAACGAGATCAGCATGACGATTCCGACCGCGTTGGGCCCGCACTCCTGGATCACCTCGAGCAAGTCGATCCTTCTGTAGCGCGCCTTGCCGCGGACGAACTTTGCGAAGGCGAGGGTCAGCTCGCCGAGGAAGGACAAAAACTCGCCCACCGAAAGGCCGTAGCCCAGCGTCACGTTGCCCACGCGCTCGAACAGCGAGAGGCGCGTCGTCTCGCCGCGCGCGCCCTTCTTCTCGGGCACCGCCTCGGCCAGTTCGAGCAGGCGTCTGAGGCCCGCCGGAAGCCCGGCGCGGTCTTCGGCGATAGCGCGGGTGCGACAGATATCGGCCGAATTGATCAGAAACGAAATCAGCCCGCTGTCCCAGTGCGTAAGCTGGGCGGTTTCATACGAAAGCCGCTTGGCGCCCGGCCGCGAACCCAGTTCGGCGAGCAGCAATGAAATCGGCGGCAGGTCGCGTTGCAGATGCCAGGGGCCCGAAAGGTGAACCACGAGCGTTGATTCGTCGCTCCGCTCGAAGGATATCTTGCCCTGATCCACCTTCTGTGCGACGGCACCCATCGGATCGCGACTCTCCCGTTCTCACCGAGCGGCGTTAAGCCATGATGTCAGCGCGAGCGGCCGCCGCAAATGGGACTTTAGTCTCATAACAGAGCGTGCACGTCCTAATCTAAGTGGCCAGCTTGCCTCGGGCCCCTGGCGAGATCGGTCCGGTCTGGCCTCACCCCGAGGCGCTCGGCCATCAGGACCAGCAGCTTCGCGCTCAGCATTTGTTGAAAGCCGAGCCCATCCAGCCCAGGGCATCCGCAAGTCCGACACCACGCACGAGACGATTTCGCGCTCAGCGCTGTCCAGAAATTCCTGCGCCGACGGGAACGCCAAGGCGTGGAGGCCCTTTGCCTCAAGCATTCGCACCAGCGATCGCCGAACCGATTCCTCGTCGTCGATAATGGCTACTACCGTTGTTTGGCGCATGGCTCGCCCATAGTCGCTCCGGATTCGTCCTGGAGCGGATGCTTCAGGACGAACATGGGAGCGTTATCCCGAATGTCGTACCGTGGTCGGGGTGCGACGAAACGCCAAGCCGTCCGCCGTGTGCTTCGACGATCAATCGCGTAATGGCCAGACCCATTCCCATGCCGCCTGGCTCGGTGGTGTCTCATCGGGCGAAGAGCGAGAGGATAGCGTGGATTCCCGAGCGCGGGCCGGCTCGCTTGGAAGGCGTGGTTCGCGACACAACTCGCAGACTTTAGCCCTAATCGCTCCACCTTTCCACCGTGGCGCCGCCCGCGGCCAGAGCGGAGATGTTAAGCGCCTTTACCGGCCGCAAGAGCCTTGGAAATCGCCTCCAGCAGCGAGTCGCGGGTAAACGGCTTGTACAGAACGGCAGCGGGGTTGGCGCGCTGCCCCGCCTCGCGCGTGGCCTGCTCGACCGGTGATCATTATTACCGGCAATTGGCATCCAGTGGTGGCCAGGGCCGCGCAGAGTTGCGCCCCGTTCATCTCGGGAGAATGCATGTCGACCACCAGGCAGGCGTTGGTCTGCGGAAGTACGCTGTCGAGCGCCGCACTCGGCCCATCGAAGGCCATGACGCGAAACCCCGCGGAGAGTGTCAATCTGCGCAGCGCGCGAAGAACCGACAAATAGTCTTCCACCAGAATCAGGACGCGTTTTGTTCCGGTTGTCAAAAAAGCCAATCGTCTCCGGGCGAACGGCCGACACGGTCGTCCCGGCACCAGACCCAACATGACCGGATCGCGCGGTCTGTGAAATGAGACTTTGGTCGTATGCGGTTCGGCGTCGCGATCCGGTACGATGGCTCGGGCGGCATCGGACCAGGGTCTCATCGATCCGGTTTCAGCGGGCCGTGGCAGCTTCCGTCACGCTCCGGGCCCGGAGGAAGCTTGTGCCTGGAGCGGCCCTGCTGGAGAATGCGGCAAGCGGGCGACCGCGATAGTTTGAAAAATGGAGATTCGAATAGTGAGTATGAGTCAATTCCGTCGAATGTTGTATGTATTGTGCGCGCTTGTACTTGCCGGATGCGCGAGCGCGGCGGTGACGCAGCAGGCCCAGCGGCAGCCTGCCGACTTCGATAAACCAACCCAGATAGTCGTTTACCCCTTTGCAGCCAATGCCAATGACGTCACGCTCAACCAGAGCATCGTTCAGAGAGCCTATCGAAGCGCGACCGGCGACAACGAGAATGCGGCTCAGCTCCAGATCGCGCATGAAACCGCGCAGGCGGTTTGTGACCAAGTCGTCTCGGATCTGACGGAGAATGGCTACAACGCCGTGTGCGTCAAACGTGGAACCAACGTGGCCGGCGGGAATATCCTTATCGTCGACGGCGCGCTGACCAATATCAGCGAAGGTAACCGGCTGCGCCGGTTGGTAGTCGGGTTCGGTGCGGGATCCTCGACCCTGAATAGTAACGTGTCGATGTACCAGCGCGTCGGCGGCAAATTGAACCAATTGCTCGCGTTCAGCACGCACGCCGACAGCGGCAAGATGCCTGGAGCGGCGGTGATGGCCCCGGTCGGCGTGGCCGCGGGTGGGGGTGCGGCGGCAATTGTGGGTGTAAACGCGGCCGTCGGCGGGGCCAAGACTTACAGCTCCTCGACCAGCAGTCTGGCCAAGAAGACCTCGGAGCAGATCGTCAAGACGGTGACCGACTATACCGGGCGTGCCGGATGGCGCATGCAATAGGCGCGGCAGAGCCGAAGTAATGGTACGGTCGCCGCAGCCGCCGTGTTCGGGCGCGGTGCGCGATCGATTCCGGCTTCACTGATCGCTTTGGCCAAGAAGCGAAAACGCGCAAGGACGGAACTCGAACCTCCGGAGGCGGTCGGCGATGCACAGCGCGCTTCGCGGGCACCGCCGCTGAAGGCTCCGGCACGCGGCCTAAGGACGCGGACATGGTTCCTGCCGATCGCTGCGATAATAATCGTGGCGTTCGCGCTCGCGGCCCGTATGGTGGTGGCCCTTGCGGCATCGTTGATCGTCTCGATGATGGTCATGCTTGGCCTGAGCCATCGGCCGCTCCGATATAGCGCAAATTCCCGCATCGCGCCGCCGCCGCCCGCGCCTGCCTTCGTCGGCGCGGCAGCCTGTGGCGGATGCCACGAGCGCGAGTTGAAGCTGTGGCGAGGCTCGCATCACGAGCGCGCGATGCAGCCGGCAAACGAATCGACGGTGCTTGGTGACTTCAACGATGCGAGCGTGGCCGATGGCGCGGTGACGTCGCGTTTTTTCCGGCGCGGCGGCAAGTTCATGGTGCGGACCGACGGACCCGACGGCGCGCTGCACGATTACGCAATCGAATTCACTTTCGGGGTCTCGCCGCTGCAGCAATATCTAATCGGGATGCCGGGGGGCCGGCTTCAGGCGCTTGGGATCGCGTGGGACAGCCGCGCGCGCAAGAGCGGCGGCCAACGCTGGTTCAAGCTGCATCCCGGTCTGAAGCTAAGCGCCGGTCAGCCGCTGCACTGGACCGGAATCGACCAGAACTGGAACTTCATGTGCGCCGATTGCCATTCGACCAACGTGCGTAAGAACTACGATCCCGTCACTCGCACATTTGCCACCTCGTATGCCGAGATCGATGTCGCCTGCGAGGCGTGTCATGGCCCGGGCTCCAATCATGTGGCCTGGGCGGCGAAGAGTGGCGACTGGCGCCGCTTCGAGGCCAATCATGGCCTGTTGATCGCGCTCGACGAGCGCCGCGGAGCGAGCTGGAAGATCGATTCCGCCAGTGGCGACGTGGTCCGCAGTCCGCCGCGCCGATCGGAACGCGAAATCCAGATGTGTGCGCGATGTCATTCGCGGCGAAGCCAGATTCATGAAGACTACGTGCACGGCCAGCCGGTGGGCGACGACTATCGGGTCTCGCTGCTCGACAACCTCTATTACGCGGACGGACAGATTAAGGATGAAGTTTACGAGTACGGCTCGTTCATCCAGAGCAGGATGTTCCATGCCGGAGTGACCTGCAGCGACTGTCACGAGCCCCATAGTTTGAAGCTTCGCGCGCAAGGCAACGGCGTTTGCCTCCAGTGCCATGTGGCGCGGAGGTACGATTCGCCGCGGCATCATTTCCATCAGGCCGGGTCCCTGGGCTCGCGATGCGTCGAATGTCATATGCCGTCGCGAATCTACATGGTCGTGGATGCGCGGCGCGACCACAGCATCCGCATCCCGCGTCCGGATCTTTCGGTGAAGCTGGGCGTGCCCAACGCCTGCAACGGGTGTCATCGGGACAAGTCCGCCGACTGGGCCGCCGCTGAGGTGGCGAAGTGGTACGGGCGCGAACCCGTGGGATTTCAACGCTTCGCCGAGGCGCTGCATGCGGGATCGATTGGCGCCCCAGGGGCCGCGAGATTGCTCGCGCGACTGGTTGCCGACCGCGAGCAGCCGGCGATAGCGCGCGCGAGTGCGCTTGCGCTGATGGCTTCCGATTCGGGGCCGGTCGGCGCGGCATCGGTGCGCGAGGGCGCGCGCGACGGCTCGCCGCTGGTCAGGCGCGCCGCCGCCCGCGACTTGCCCGACACCGATCTCCATGCGATCCCCGAAGTCCCGGCGCTGCTTCTCAATGACCGCGTGCGCGCGGTGCGCATCGAGGCGGCCGAGGCGCTGGCGGGTGCGCCCGCGGACGCCTTGCCGGGAGACACGGCCGCGGCGCTCGAAAAAGCCCTCGCCGAATACGTCGCCGCGCAAGAGTTGAATGCGGATCGTCCGGAGGCCCACGGCAATCTCGCTTTGCTATACGCCAGGGAGAAACGGTTTGCCGAGGCCAGGCGCGAACTCGCGACGGCGCTCTCGCTCGATCCCTCCTTTACGCCGGCGGTGGTAAATCTCGCCGATCTCGATCGCGAACTGGGGCGCGAGGCGCAAGGCGAACGCGTCCTGCGCGAAGCCATCGCCCGTTCGCCGGACGATGCGACGCTGCAACATGCGCTAGGGCTGTCGCTGGTGCGCCAGGGACACGGGCAGGAGGCGCTCGACCATCTGGCGGCGGCGGCGCGGCTGGATCCCGCCAGCGCGCGCTTCGCGTACGTCTATGCAGTGGCGCTCGACGACGCCGGGCGGCATGGCAAGGCGATCGCGGTGCTCGAGGACGACGTCGCAAGGCATCCGTACGATCGCGACGGGCTTGCGGCGCTGGTGAACTTTTATCGCGGCGCGGGAAATCCGGGCAAGGCCGCCGACTATGCGAAGCGCCTGGCGGAACTCGAGTCGAACGACGCTCAGGTGCGGCCACCACCCATGCCATCGAACGGCGCGGCGCGGCCATGAGGCGCGACGTATGCCGGTCCCCTCAGGGGTCGGCCACGGAGGACGACCATGCGGCGAAAAGGCTGTAACCGACCGCAAGCAGCGCCGGGCCCAGGAAGAGCCCAATCAGTCCGAACGCCATCGCACCGCCCAACACACCGAGCATCACGACCACCACCGGAGTCGTACCGCCGCCGCGGCTAATCAGCAGAGGTTTCACGACATTGTCCATACCGCTCACCAGCAGCCCCCAAATCAGTATGAAGACGGCCCATCTGGCCGCCTCCTGCCGATAGAGCCAGAACGCGGCCGGCGCGGCGACCAACAGGGGGCCGGCGGGAATCGCCGATACGAGGAAAGTGACGAATCCAAGGAACGGGGCGCCCGGAACTCCGGCGACCGCGAACCCCACAGCGGCGATCACGCCCTGCAACAGCGCGGTCCCGAGAACGCCGTAGAGGACCGATCTCACGGTCGCACCGGCCACCTCCAGGAGATGGCCTCCGTTTGCTCCCGCGATCCGGTCGAAAGTGGCGCGCAGCCGGTCGGCGGCGGTCTCTCCGTCGCGGTAGAGAAAAAACGCGATGAGCAGGCTGAGGATGATTTGAAATATTCCTTTACCCACCGCACGTCCACCGCCCAGCACGATCTCCTTGACCGTGGGTAGCCACTTCACCATCGCCGCGATACGCGCGGAACTGCTCTCGCTCAGTTCGTTCCAACGATTGGCGAACTGATGACCGACGAGCGGAATATTGGCCACCCATCCGGGCGATTTTGGCGGGCCCTGATGGGCCAGCCGCTGTGCGGCGCCGGTCAGTGCCGAGATGTTGCTGGCCAGCGTCTCTCCCAGGATCACAACCGGCGTGGCGATGATCGCCGCGAGCGCCAGGGTCGCGATGAACGCGCCGAGCGAGCGTCTTCCACCCAGCGCGGCGTCCAGGCGCAGAAACATCGGCCACGTGGTGAAGCACAGGATCGCCGCCCACAGCGCCGCCGATATGAACGGGCGCAGGATCAGCAGGCAGCCGGCCGCGAGCAATACCAGGGCCGTCACACCCAGCCACAGCTCGATGCTTCGCTCGGATGCGGTGCCGCTGCTCATTGCGGGCTACTCCATTTCATTTCCGGCTCATGCGTCCGCGGATCCTCGATCGGGCTCAATAGCGGAACACCGGGGGCTGACGCGTTCGACGATCCGGTTGATGATGCCGCCTTTGCCGGCCGCGTCGCGCCCCTCGAAGATGATCGCCACCTTGAGGCCCTTATGTTTTACCCAGAGCTTAAGTTTCACCAGTTCGACGTGCAGCTTCGCGAGCGCGCTTTCGAATTTTTTGCGTTCGAGCCTTGGAAGCTGTTTGTCCGGGCGCTTTGCGTGGCCGCCTGACGAGGGGTTTGCGGTTTTTCTCATGAGCTATCGGCGTACGCGCGTGTAAGCGCTACGGCAAGCTTTGCGGTCTAAACGGTTTCGGGTCTCAACCTACTGTCATCCATGGTGAAAAAACACCGCGTATCGCGGTTCTTCCGGAGTCCGGTGTTATTGTCGGAGAATCATCGCCAGGGGCGCTCCAATCCCGAGCGGCGAGATAGGGCGCATTGGCCGGCAACGGACTCAGTCCGCCAGCAGCTCGCGGAGGACGCTGTCTATCGCCGGGATGTCACGCGAGTTCATCGGCGCCATGTGTCCCCAGACCGACGAAATGACGCGGCACTTGGCGCCCGGAATGTGTTGCGCTTCGTACTCGCTGTCCGCCGGCGGAAAATAGCGGTCGTTGTCCACCGGCACGACGATGGTGCGGGCCTTGATCGCGCCGAGAGCGGCCTCGAAGTTGCCGTCATAGAGCGGATTGTCGCTGATGTCGCAGTGCAGCCAGGTCCATAACTGAGAGAGCAGGTTGTTCGCATCGCAGCGCACGAAGAACGGTTCCCAGAAGTAAGCGACGTGCTCCTGATAGTCGCGCGCGCCGAAGGCCCGGTAGACCTCCGTACGGTAGAAGGGTTCCGACGTTCCCCAGCCCGCATAGATCGCGGCGAAGGCTTTCAACCCGTTGATTGGCGGGCGATCGTAAAAGCCGTCGGCGAAGACCGGGTCCAGTTCCAGCGCGCGCCGCAACGACAGCAGGAAGACCTTGTTGAACGAAGCCGTCCGGGCCGAGCCCGCAATCGGGCACGCGGCGCGCACCATGTCCGGAAACTGCGCCGCCCACTGGAAGGCCTGGCAGGCGCCCATCGACCACCCGGTTACAAGACGGATACGCGCAAGGCCGAGCCTCTGAGTAAGCAGAAGCTGCTGCAGGCGGACGTTGTCGTGGGTCGTGACTTTGGGAAAGCGGCCGCGTTCGTTGGGCGGCGGAGAGTTGCTGGGCGACGAGGACAGCCCATTGCCCAGCAGGTTCGTCATCACGATGAAATACTTGCGCGGGTCAAGCGCGCGGCCTTCTCCGACCATGAAAGTCTCGATGTCGTAATGTGTTCCGGTATACCACGTCGGCACCAGCACGGCATTGTCGCGGGCCGGGCTCAGCGTCCCGACGGTCTTGTAGGCCAGCCGGGCCAGCGGAAGCATTCCTCCCTTTTGCAGGAGCACATTAGGCAATTCCAGGACTTCGTAATCGCTCATTGCTTTGCCCCACGTTTTCGTGCGGCGTCGATGCCTTGCCGGCCAGCCATTACGGCGTGACGCGCATCGCACAAACGTGATTACATGAACCGCTCGTCGACGTCGACCTGGTAGCCGTTGGCCAGGCGATTGGTCTCGTTCGCCATCCCTACCACGGCCATGAGTTCCCCGAGCATCGTATCGGTCATGCCGGCCTTGCGCGCGCCCGCGGTATGAGAGCGGGTGCAGTATTCGCAGCCATTGGTCGCGCTGACCGCGAGATAAATCATCTCCTTGACCAGCGGATCGAGGGCGCCCGGCGCCATCACTTGCTTGATACTCTCCCAGGTTCGCCTGAGGGTCGGCGGATGATGCGCGAGAGCCTTCCAGAAATTATTGACCCAATCGGTCTTGCGGGTGGCCATGATGTCGTCATAGACGGCCCGGACCTCCGGGCTGGCGTCGTCATACTCGATGAGCCTTACGGTTGCCATGTTACCTCCGCGTCTGCCGCGCCAATCAAGAGCGGTTCACCCATCTTCGGAAAGCGCGCGAAACCGCCGCTCGTAGTCTTCGCACGTCAACCTTACCGCGGATAAATCGTGGCGCAGGAACGCGTCTCCGACGGCTTGCTCGAATTCGTCCAGGAGCGCTTCCGCGCGCGCGGGCGAGAGTTTTTCTCCTAGCGCGTCGACTCCGGCGAGGGCGGCGCGCAACAGCCGGCCGGCCTCTTCTTGGTCCCATCGATCATTCAATTAAAAAACCTCGACGATCGGCATTCGCCACGCATTATACAGGAAACCCTTACGAATGACCGCGCCGGTGTCGCGCTTCACACCTTCAGCCTCCGTTTTGATAGTTGGGCCGGCCCACAGTGTCAAATGATATCGCCGCGGCTCGCGCCGATGCGATCAATTGCGTAATCGTGTATCCGATCTATTATGTCTGTGTCGGCGTGGCGTCCGCGAATGACCTGGAGATTCCGCATGACGAAGGCGTTATTCCGAAGAATCCTGTGCCCGATCGATTTCGATCGAATCTCAATTCCGGCGCTGGAATTGGCCGTGAGCATGGCCAAACAGAACAAGGGGCGCATCTATCTCCTCTATATCATTCCCAAGGTGGGGGCGGCGCGCCTGAGCGCCGACCTCGAGCAGATCGCGACCGACAATTTACGCGGAGTTGCGCGCAAGTGGCTGCACGGCAAGGTTCCCTACCAGATCATCGTACGCACGGGCGCGCCGCTCTCGGCACTGCTGAAGGCTGAAGAAGAACTCGCCATCAACCTGGTCGTGATGGCGACGCACGGGCGGACCGGAAAGAAGCAGGTGTTGCTTGGCAGCGTTACCGAGCGGGTCGTGCGCCAATCAACCTGCCCGGTGCTGACGATCAGGCCGAAGTAGTCGCGAGAATGCCGGGGTTGCCGCGGTTCGTCGCATCCTGCGGCGCCACCGCCCGCAACCGCACCGGGTCGAAACTTTCAAACTCTACAACTTGCGCGCGATCGTCAGTCCGTCCGACACGGGCAGCATCACCAGTTCAACCCGCTTATCGGTCGCCGCGAAATCATTGAAGGCGCGGATCGCCCTGGTATCGTCGGTCTGATCGTCTTCGTCGAGCACCGCCCCGGACCAGATCACGTTGTCGACCAGGATCAAACCGCCCGCGCGCGTGCGGCGCAGCACTTCCTCGTAGTAGTGACGATAGTTGGTTTTGTCGGCGTCGATAAAGGCGAAATCGAAAACCTCGCCGGCCGGCAACGTGCGCAGCGTTTCGAGCGCCGGCGCAAGCCGGAGCGTTATCGTGCCCGCGACGCCCGCCTTCTCCCAGTAGCGCCGCGCGATCGCGGTCCACTCCTCGCTCACGTCGCAGCAGAGCAGGCTGCCGCCCGCGGCGAGGCCGCGCGCGATGCAAATCGCACTGTAGCCGGTAAACGTGCCGACCTCGATCGCGCGCCGCGCGCCGGCGGCGCGCGCAAGCAGCGTCATGAACGTCCCCTGCTCGGGCGCGATCTGCATTCCGGCGCGCGGCCCCAGCTTTTCCTGAGTTTCCCGCACCAGTTCGCGCAGCAGCGGATCGCTATTGTGTCCGTGAGCGAGCAGGTAATCGTAAAGCTTGTCATCGAGGGTGAGAAATTTTCCGCCTGGCGTCATGGGGCGATACTAGCATCGGCGGTTTGCGATCGCATCGTGCGCCGCATCGCGAAGAAGTGCGCCGCCGCCAGCCGCGCGGCGCCTCAGGCTACAAGCCCATCGCGTCGAGTTCGCGCCGGATGCGCTCGGGATGGGTTGCGCCCCAATAGATCCGGCCGCATCGCGGGCAGCGCACGAAGCGCTGCTGGCTCGCATAGACGAAGGGCGGCACGCGACGCACGACCGTGTCGCGGCCGGCCTCGGCCAGCGGTTCGTTGCAGTGCGAGCATCGGGTGAACGCTCCGCGGCGCGGATCGAACGGAAAGCGCGCGAGCACTGCGCGCAGCTGATCGCGAAACCGGTTGTCTTCGAGGTAGAGCGCGTCGGCCGCGGTGCGCAGACGCTTGTCGCGCGTCAAGGTGACGCGGCCCTCCAAGCGCGCCCGTCCGAGCAGCTCGCCGCCGCCGAGCGACGGATCGAAGAGCACGTCGGCGCCGAGCAGCCGGAGCCATCGCGCGAGCCGCGCCAGCATCCGATCGGCGGCGAATCTGGGCGCCGATGTGGGATCGGATTTCGACAATTCGTCCATTGCGCGCCGATGTAGTATAGCAGGGCGTCGAGAACTGGGGTCGCCGCGGTGATGGACCGGGCATCCGGCGGCAATTCAAGTAACACTTGAAGTCGAAGAAACGCGGCGGGTTCGAAACCGGATGGCCGGAGAAGAGTAACCGATGAAGGAAGAACGGATCACATTCAAATCCGGTTCCGGTGAACTCACACTCGAAGGGATGATCGCTCTTCCCGACGGTGCCGGGTCCCATCGCGCGGCCGTCGTATGTCATCCGCATCCGCTCTACGGCGGCTCGATGCACAACAACGTGGTCGACGCCGTGTTGGAGGCCCTCCATGCGAGCGGCTTTGCGACCTTGCGCTTCAACTTTCGCGGCGTCGGCCAGAGCGAGGGTGAGTTCGACAACGGCATGGGCGAGGCTGCCGACGCCGTCGCGGCGGTCCGCTTTCTTACCACGCACAAGGGCGTGGGGGACGCTGGCGCGGTGCTTGCCGGATATTCGTTCGGGGCGGCGACGGCCGTGCGGGCCGCAGGGGGCGTGGAGGAGGTCGCGGCGATCGTGACGGTGGCGCTGCCGCTCGGAATGATCGATCCGACGGCGCTCGGCGCGATTGCCAAACCGATCGTGCTTCTCGCCGGCGATCGGGATTCCTACTGCCCGGCGAACGATCTGGCGGCGCTGGCGGGGCGGCTGGGGCCTTTGGCGCGGCTCAAGCTTATCCCCGGCGCCGATCACTTCTTCGGCGGCCGCGAGCCCGAGATCGTCGCCGCGCTTGGCGAGGCGCTCGCGACGCTTCAATAACGGCCGCGGCGCTTTCGATCGGCTGGCGGGAGGAATGGCCTACGGTCCGGTGTTCGTGGGCGTCGATTGCGGCTCGTCGGCCTGCGCGGCGGCGCGAAGTGGACCGGCGCGGGCCGCCCGCTCGATCGGATCGAAGGGCTTGCCGCGGTCCGACTCGGCCAGCGCGATTATGGCCTTGATCGTGTCGTGCAGGTTGCCGCGGTAAATATGGTCGAGTTTGGCGAAACTGTCGAAGTCGTGAAAATAGATCAGGTAGTTGATCAGGATCGCGTTATTCAGCGGCTGCTTGTCCAGATCGAAGCGTTCCAGTCCGGAGAGGTGCGGCTTGAGCTGTGCGTAGTCGGCGTTGATGCTGGCGAAGATCGGCGCGCGGCGCTTCAGGATTTCCTCGCGCGGGAGCCCGCTCTGGTAAAGCTTGAGCAGGCGCGCCGTCTCTTGCTTCAGAAAACCTGCAAACTTCATATCCGCGTCGAGCACGCCGCGCGCGGCCGCGGCGTCGGCCGAGCCGGGCCCTTCGGTCGCCTCGAAGAACTTGATCGCGCCGGCGCTGCCGACGTACGTCGCCGCCGATTCGTCGAACATCACGTCGCTCGCCAGGAAGTAGGTGCGATGGAATAGCTCGTGGATGATTACGCCGGCTAATTCGACACGGCTCAGCCGCAGCAGATTGGAGAGCAGTGGATCGTTGAAAAATCCGAGGCTCGAGAACGCCACGGCCGGCCGCACCATCGTGTCGTACCCGCGCCGCTCCATCCCGGCGGCTTCGGCCTCGGCGCGATCCTTGTTGAAGTAGCCCCTGTAAGGGACTTTGCCGACGATCGGGAACCACCAGGTGTAGGGCTCGAGCGAGTCGCGCGGCGCAGCCATCACGACCCATACGATCGCTCCCTTGTCGACCTCGGAGATGCTGCTGTAGGCCTGCCCGACGTTGAGCCCCAAATGGTCGCGGGCGAACTCGCGCACCTTGAGCACGGTTTCCAGGCGCGCGCGGATCTTGGGTGGCAGGTCGCCGCGCGCGAGCATCGTGTCGATCGGCTTTCGCCGCCACAACAGACGGCCCTCCTCGTAGGCCGCGCGCGCGATATACCCGACTTCGCATCCGGCCAGCGCCACGGCGCTTGTGGCCACGATGATTGCGAGGATCAGGATGCGCATTGCGATGCGCGGTGCGGCGGACGGCGCCAAGGTATCAGTCCGCGGCCTGGCCCGCAGGCTCGGCCGCGGTCGCGTATTGCAGCTCGAACAGCCGATGATACAGGCCGCGGCGGGCGAGCAACTCCGCGTGCGTGCCGCTCTCGCGCAGCGCTCCCTGGCTCAGGACCAGGATCCGGTCGGCGCGCTCGATGGTGGACAAGCGATGCGCAATCACCAGCGCGGTGCGGTCCTTGAGCAGCTCGTCGAGCGCGCGCTGGACCAGCGACTCGGTTTCGCTGTCGACGCTGGAAGTCGCCTCGTCCATCACCAGCACGCGCGGATCGTAGGCGAGCGCGCGGGCGAAGGAGAGCAGTTGGCGCTGGCCGGAGGAGAGATTGGCGCCGCGCTCGCGGATTTCCTCGTGCAGGCCGGCGGGGAGACGTTCGACGAAGTCCAGCGCCTGCGCGCGCCGCAGCGCCTGGCGCACCTCGGCCTCGCCCAGGTCGGTGCGGGCGAGGCGAACGTTGTCGAAGACGTCGCCGGCGAAGAGGAAAACGTCCTGCTGCACCAGGCCGATCGCACGGCGGAGCGCCGCGAGGTCCCACTCGCGCACGTCCACGCCGTCGACCAGGATGCGCCCGGCGCCGACGTCGTAAAAGCGCGTGAGCAGCTTGATGATGGTGGATTTGCCGGAGCCGGTCGCGCCGACGATCGCAATCTTGCGCCCCGGCTCGACGGTGAAGC
>Ga0307372_10002541_pt1 | contig 30081 bp, 25 predicted proteins | sample OX1MG_FD_202533 | JGI IMG/M metagenome (GOLD analysis project Ga0307372, IMG submission 202533) | Soil microbial communities from Risofladan, Vaasa, Finland - OX-1 | ecosystem: Environmental > Terrestrial > Soil > Coastal area > Acid sulfate soil | place: Finland: Risofladan, Vaasa | collected... | reverse complement strand
TCATGAGGGAGCATTCCTTGACCGAGTGTGGAGGGTCGAATAGACTAGCTGTTTCGCTTGGAGACGTCGAAGCGGGCAGAGGCGCCGTGGGGCGCGCATTTTTTAAGGAGAAGATCGCTTGGTAAAACGCACGTTTCAGCCGCATGTTCGGCGGCGGCACAAAAAGCACGGGTTCCGCGCGCGAATGAAGAGTACGGGCGGGAAAAAAGTCCTCGCGCGACGCCGCAAAAAAGGGCGCCACAGCCTCACGCGCGTCTGAGTGGGAGAAATCCGTGGGAGCCACCGCTGAGGGCAAGCGGAATTTGCCGCGCGAATGGCGGCTGGTGCGGCGCTCGGAATACGAAGCGGTGTACCGCCAGGGCCGGCGGCGTTCGAACGCGACGTTCCTGATTTTTTTGCGCGCGAACGGATTGCCGCGCGACCGCTTCGGCATGAGCGTGAAGAAGGCGCTGGGCAACGCCGTGGTGCGGAATCGAATCCGAAGGCGCATCCGAGAAATTCTGCGATTGCATCGCGAGGAGATTGCTCCGGGATGGGACATCGCCATACATCCGAGCCGTTCGGTGGCCACGATGAAATTCACGAAGCTCGAAGCGGAGCTGCTGGGGCTGCTGCCGCGACAGAAGCGAGCAACGGAGTGAAGCGCACGGGCGCGCGGCAATGGCTCGCGTGGCTGGCGCTGGCGAGCGTGCGCGCGTATCAGATTTTTCTGGGGCCGTTTTTTGGCGGAAGCTGCAAGTTTCATCCTTCCTGTTCGCGTTATACCTACGAGGCGATCGAGCGATTTGGCGCGCGGCGCGGCGCGTGGCTGGGACTGAAGCGATTCTTGCGCTGCCGGCCGTTTTCCGCGGGCGGATATGATCCGGTGCCGGATTTCTGGAAGTCAGAGACTAGAGGTTGGAAGTTGGAGGGAGCAACCCCCACTGCAGGGATGCACGATGAGCGATGCGACAAATTGGATTTTGCGGAAGTCAGTCTGCGGGAGGGCTGCGACTTGCAAAAAACCAAGGAAACTGCAGTTTCCTCCTCGCGGTTGCTCGTCGGAATGACAACGAATGGAGTTTTTCAACGAGCTGCTAAAGCTGCGCCCTTCGCAAAGCACGCTCCCTTTGCAAAACGCGCTCAGGGCAAGCAGGACGAGCGGAATGACAACGCCACCAGTTTCCAGATGCCGTTGAGGGAACGCGCGCCGCAGACGACGAACCGGCACAGCCGAGCGGAGATTGCGCGTTGAGCATGAGCGACGAGCAGCGCGCCGGCCTGGCCCTTGTGCTGATGGTCGTGGTGCTGATGCTATGGTCGAGATTTTATAAGCCGGTAATCCCTCAGAAGCCAGCCGCAACAAGTCCCGCCAGCGCGAACGTGCAACAACCCTCGGCCGTGCGGCCGGGTACGGCGAACGCGCAAGCGCGGGGCGCGCAGGAAAGCGGAACGCCTGCCACAACGCTCCCGGTAAAAGAAGCAACAGCGGAGCGGACGATTACGGTCGAAAGCGCGCTGTATCGCGTGGAGCTATCGAATCGCGGCGGCGTGGTGCGTAGCTGGAAGCTCGATAAATACCACGACAACGAAAAACCGCCGAAGGCGCTCGAGTTGGTGAATGCCGCGGCGGCGGAGCAACTCAAAGCGTGGCCGCTTTCGATACGGCTGGACGATCCGAAGCTCGATGCCGAGGCGAATTCGGCGTTGTACACCGTGACGCCCGCTTCGGGGACGCTGCAGGCTCCGGCGGAAGTGGATTTCGAGTGGAGCGATGGGCACCTGCAGGTCTCGAAGGAACTGAAATTCGGGCCGGGATACGAAATGGAAGTGGATGTGTCGGCGACGCTGGACGGGAAGGCGCTGCCCGTGGGCCTGGCGTGGCGCGGCGGATTCGGAGACCAAAGCGTTGTCAACGCTCCGGAACTTGTGGAGGTGTTCTACAGCGAAAACGGGAAGATTGAAGACCTGCCGTACAAAAAGCTGGGCATGAAGGATCATCCCGAGGAGCCGCAGCAGGTGAACGGTTACATGGAGGCGGCGGGAATCGAGGATACGTTTTTCACGGCGGCGTTTCTTTCCGACCAGCCGGGAGGGCTGACGCTGTGGGATCGGACGCAACAGTACAATGCAACGGCGGACGGCAAAACGTCGCAGGAACCCGTGGTGGAAATGGCCGCAGGTTCGGAAGTGCCAGGGCCGTGGCACGCGCGGCTCTACGTGGGGCCGAAGGAACTGACGCTGCTGGGGAAGCTAAAGCCGCGGCTGACAGGCCTGGTGCAGTTTGGGTACATGAGTTTTGTGGCGAAGCCGCTGCTGTGGGCTCTCGAGTGGATTCACAAATACGTTCCGAATTACGGCTGGGCGATTATTTTGCTGACACTGGCCATCAACATGGCGCTTTTCCCGCTGAAGGTGAAAAGCTGGCATTCGATGAAGCGGATGCAGAAGGCCATGCCTCGAATCAAGGCGATTCAGGAAAAATACAAGAAGTATTCGATGCGGGATCCGCGGCGAAAAGAAATGAACGAAGAAATGTCCGCGATCTACAAGGAGGAGGGAGCGAACCCCATCGGGGGATGCCTGCCGCAGTTGATCCAGATGCCGATCTGGTTCGCGCTGTATCGCATGCTGCAATTTTCGATCGAGTTGCGGCACGCGCCGTGGATTGGATGGATCCACGATCTATCGGCGCGCGATCCCTATTTCATTTTGCCGATCCTGATGACCGTGGCGATGTATTACATGATGAAGATGACGCCGCAGACGGTGACCGATCCGGCGCAGCGGAAAATGATGATGTTCATGCCAGTGGCGTTCGGCATTTTCCTGTTCCGGTATTCGAGCGGCTTGGTGCTTTATATTTTTACGAGCAACATGGTTGGGATTTTGCAGCAGTTGTATTTGAACCGAAACGACCCTCTTCCGTCGAATAGCCCCTTCAAGAATAAACCCGCTAAAGCGTAAAGACAGTGATGAGTGGCTAGTAACTAGCGACTAGCAACACCCGAAAAACGAGACTCGAAAAACGGCATCAAGACAAGCGGGCCGATAATTCCGATTGCCTCTACAAGCGCAACTGCAAAGAAAATTCAAGGAAGGTCGAGCAGGTAGCCGGATTTGCCCACATTGAAGCAGCGGGTGCGGCCGAGCTGATCGCTTTTGCCCGCGCATTCGTGGATGTGGCCGCAGAAAAGCATTTCGGGCTGTTCGCGTTCGACCCATTCACGCAGCGCGTGGCTGCCCGCGTGTTTTCCGGGCGCGATTTCGTCGAGCTTGGTGCCGTACGGCGGGAAATGAACGACGAGATACAGCGGGGCGAGGCCATTGAAGACGGCGAGAGCTTCGGCGATTTGCTCTTCCGTATATTCGCCGGGCGTGTTGAAGGGAGTGGGATTGCTATAGCCAAGTCCGGCCCAATTGGCCGCGCCGAGCTGGCGAACCTGGCGATGAAAATCCGTGAAGCCGAAGCGGGCGCAGAAAACGCGCGTGTCGTCGTCGGTTTCGTGATTGCCGGGCAGGATCCAAACGCGCCCGGCGTGTTTTTGGAGCGCCGCGCCGCAGCGATCGAGGCCGCGGCGGAAGGTCGAAAGATCGCCGGCGGCGATGTAAATGTCAGCGGGCTGAGCGATGACGCGTTCGAGGGATTTCAAGTCGCCGTGAATGTCGCTGAAGATTTGGATTTTCATTCCGGCCGCTCCGAGAAATTTGGCGGAGCCGCAGCTGTTGGAAGATTCGTGCCGCGCACCCAGCCGTAATGCAATAAATGGCCCTGGGAATCGAAAGCCACGGCGAAGGTGAATGGCGTGGGGCGGCGCGAGGCTCCTTCAAAAAAACGAGGGTCCGCATATTCCACAAAGTTTTCCTTGCCGGCGGCCATGAAACGCATCACGGGGAAGCGCGCGAACCAGAGATATGTTCGCACGGGCTCGAGCTGCGCGGCCTCGCGCGTATAGCGATTGGCCGGCGAATCGGCGACGAAACGGAATGACGGCGCGGCGGAATGGCGCAAGGAAAAATCGGATTGGTAAACGCCGGCGCGCGTGAGGATAAGGCCGTTCCAGTCGAGGAGAGATGGCGGCAACGGCATGGCGCCGATTTTTTCAGCGGCGATGTGATGGCTCAACGCGAAGGCGCGGACGCGGGATAAGGCGGCGTGATGCGCGAAGCCGCAAACGATAATGTAGGCGCAGGCGACGTAAAAGCCGGCGCGGCACCAAGTAGCACGCGAAATGCGGCCGCCCCAGCCATGGTGCAACGGAAGAAAGAACAACACGGCAAAAAATGCGGCGACCATAACGATGATGGAAAAAGAAAACGGAAATTCGGCCGCGCGCGCGAGTGCCCATGCGCCCAGCGCGACAATCGTGCAAAAGCCCCACGCCTTGGCGGCGCGGTTCGCCGCGTCTTCGCTGCGCTGATGCACCCAGGCAGCGAGTTGCGGAAGCAGGATCAGTGCGGTGAAGGCGAAGTCGATGATGAAAAGGAAATCCCAGGCGACGCGATCTTTCGAGAAGGGGTTCAACATGCGCGTGCCGAAGGACGTGAAGCCGTCGAGGATGATGTGGCTGGCGATTCCCGCGGCGTAAATCACAAACAGCATGGCGAAAGATGGGCAGTCGAGGTCGTCGCGATGAGTGCGTTTGGCGTACCACGCGATGGATGCGCGCGTGAGCCAAGCGAGAGCGGCGGCGAAGATCGGGAGGCCGATGAAGGAATGCGTGAAGCCGCGATGGTAGCGCGCAATCGCGAGGGGGTCATGCGAAAGCGCGACGACGAAAACGTCCACGTCAGGAAAAACGGCGCCGAGAGTGGCGGCGAAGATGGCGATGCGGGCTATCGATGCCGAACGCGCGGCGGATGATGGCCGATCCGTTGACGCAGGCCGATTCGCGAAAAATGCCTTGCCGATCAGAGCGCCAGCGATGCCGTGTGTGACTGGGTCCATGAGCAGATAAGAGTAACAGTTTATTGCAAACTTTTAGGAGCGAGGCTTGAGCCTCGCCCGGTCGGGTCTGAAGACCCGACCCTACAACTGCTCCGAAGCGACGTTACGTGCGTCCTGCGCAAGATTGACATCCTGTATTCGCCGAAAATATCCGCAGAATACCCGCCACATGCCTACACGATCTCGATGAGGGAAGAGCGTTTGGGGAAGGCTTCGCCGATTTGGGGGGCGGGGATTTGGCGGCGGTGAAACTCGGCGATAAGGGCGGCGGCGTGTTCTGGGGCGATGGCAATGAGAAGGCCGCCGGAGGTTTGCGGATCGAAGAGGAGTGCGCGGGAATCTTCGTCGACGGCGGCGGCAAACTCGACGCAGCTTGCGACGAATTCGCGATTGCTCTTGAGGCCGCCGGCGAGGAAGCCGCCGTGAGCCGCTTCGCGCGCGCCGGGGAGAAGCGGGACTTTGGCGTGGTCGATGCGCATGGAAACGGCGCTGCCCGAGGCCATTTCGCGCGCGTGGCCGAGGAGGCCGAAGCCAGTGACGTCGGTGACGGCATGGACGGGAGATTGCGCGGCGGATGATTCTTCGATTTTGTGGAGGGCTTCGGCGGCGTCGCGATTCAGACGCGTCATGGAGGCGATAGCGGCTTCGACGGAACCGGCGGGAGCTTTTCCTGCTTTGAGCGCGGTGGCGATGACGCCGGTGCCGATGGGCTTGGTGAGAATTAAAATATCGCCGGGCTGCGCGCCGACGTTGCGCCAGATATATTTTGGGTTGATGACGCCGGTGACGGCGTAGCCGAATTTCAAATCATCATCGCGAACCGAATGCCCGCCGACGACGGTGCAGCGGGCCTCATCCATCTTGGAAAGGCCGCCGCGGAGAATTTGTTCGAGAACGGCGGCGTTGCCGTTATCGGGAAATCCGACGATGGAGAGCGCGGAAACGGGCCGGCCGCCCATGGCGTAGACGTCACTGAGCGAATTCGCGGCGGCGATTTGGCCGAAGGTGAATGGATCGTCGGCGATGGGCGTGAGGAAATCGACGGTTTGCACGAGGGCGAGATCGGCCGAGAGTTGATACACCCCGGCGTCGTCGCTGGTGTCGAAACCAACGAGCAAATTCGGATCATTCGGCCGCGGCAAACGGCGAAGCACAGAGTCCAAAAGACCTGGACTCAGTTTGGCCGCTCAACCAGCGGCCTTGGCGGCCGATGTGAGACGCACGGGATCTGCCAAGGCGCTTTCTCTCCTTATGATTCAAGCCGGATGATTATACGCCGGGCCGCCCGCCAAGAAATAAGTCTGCGCAGCATCTCATTCCGAGGTGCACCGCGACGGCCTGTATAATTCAGGCACGCAAGCGCCGGAACGGGATTTCATTTGCGCCGGACGCAACGTAGGATGAAGGAATGCACATGAGCCGCAAAACGAAATGGAAAATTGGCGCTGCGGCGATTTTTCTGACGCTGGCGATTCTGCTTCCGGAAGTGGTTTCCGCGGGCTGGCACATGGTTCATGGACGGTCGGTGGAATTTCGCGACTGGAAAGTCACGGTGCCGTTCGAATGGTACGCGGTGAGCCAGGGCGAGGGAATGACCGTCGAGCGAATGTCCCGGCTATCGTGGGAAAAGGATCCGATCGCGACATTTCTGCCCGTTCATTTCACGAAAACGTATCCGTTTAGCTACGATGTCTTTGGAGGCGTACAGGCAGGCGTTTTGCGCGCGCGGGGATATTTGCCAAGCGCAATGAGAGACATCGAAGTTGGCGGCGAAGGCGGGAGATGCTGGACATTTGTTTCGGCAGCGCACCGCAATCAAGAGTGGGTCGACTGCATCGTGCCGAAGGACTTGACGTCGGTTGACTATATCGGCCCTGCCGCGAATGCGAACGAGTTTTTCTCGCTGCTCGGAAATATCAAGCGAGTCGAAGCGCCGCGCTGAATTCCTCGGGTTGCCAGAGCCGGATCGCTCTAACTTTGCGCGCTGGAACGAATGGGAATCGTGATGGGTTGGTCCTGCTTCGTTGCCGAGAGCATGTGGCACTGGCCGTCGAGGATTCCGCCGGGCTGAATCACCAGACACGGCGAGTGAATTTCGCCGGTCACGACGCCCTTGGGCTGGATTTCGACGCGTTCCTTGGCGAAAATGTGGCCGTCGAAGCGGCCGGCGATGGTCACGTCATTCGCGTCGATTTGGCCTTCGACCTTGGCGTTTTCTCCCAGAAGCAGACCATGATCGGAAGCGATGCTGCCCTTCACCGCGCCGTCGATGCGAAACATTCCAGCGATGACCATCTTGCCTTCGATGGCGACGCCTTGATCAATAAAGCCGGCCCACTCGGACGAACCTTGAGATTTTCCGCCTAGCCATTTCGAAGCCACGGGACGCCTCCTCGATACAAGCAAGTATCCCGCATTATCGCCCAACGATGAGTTGATAGAGCCGGTGGAGATCACCCTCGTTGTAGAACTCGATAACCACCTGGCCAGGGCTTCCCGTGGAACAGGGATTGATGTTGACGCGAGTGCCGAGGACGCGTTGCAGCTCGTCGAGTGCGGCTCGCGTGTTGGCGTCGAGAGTGGCGGGCTGGGGCGCGGCGCGATGCTTGCGAGTGCGCGTGGCCAGGCGCTCGATGTGGCGGACGGTCAGATTGCCGCGAGCGGCGCGCTTGGCGGTTTCCATTCGCAGCGGCGGGTCTTCAATGGCGAGAAGCGCGCGCGCATGGCCCGCGGTGAGGCGGCCGTCTTCGACCATTTCGCGGATTGGATTTTCGAGGCGCAGAAGGCGGAGGGCATTCGCGACGGTTACACGTTCCTTGCCGGTGCGCTCGGCGGCTTCCTCTTGCGTGAGGTGAAATTCCTGAATCAAGCGATCGAAAGCCTGCGCTTGCTCGATGGGATTCAGGTCTTCGCGCTGCAGGTTTTCGACCAGCGTGATTTCCATGGCTTTCTCGTCGGGAACATCGTGAATGACGACGGGAACGCGGTGCATCGAGACAAGCTGTGCGGCGCGCCAGCGGCGTTCGCCGGCGAGGAGCTGATATCGCGCGGCGCGTTTGCGAACGACGAGCGGCTGGATGATGCCGGTGCTGCGAATCGACTGCGCCAATTCGTCGAGCGCGGACTGGGCGAAACGCGTGCGCGGCTGGTGGGGACTGGGGTCGATAAGGTCGATGTCGATTTGGAGGACAGATCCAAAAGGTTCGGCGGCGCGCGCGGGCGCGACGGCAGCGGCAGCGCCGGCAATTGGAGTCGGCGAAGGATTGGCCGATGGGCTATTCGACGGAGCCGGCGGAGGTGCTTCGGGCTCGCGTATCAGCGCGCTCAGCCCCTTCCCCAGTGCGTTTCTGGTCATTGAAGATGACCTCCTTTGCGAGTTGAATGTAACTTTCCGCCCCTTTACTATGTATGTCGTAGAAGATGATCGGTTTTCCGTAGCTGGGCGCCTCCGCGAGGCGTACGTTCCGTGGAATCACCGTCGCGAAGACTTGCGCTCCGAAAAAGCTCCTGAGGTCGGCAGAGACTTGCTTGGATAGCGTGGTCCGATCGTCATACATAGTGAGCAGGATGCCCTCGATGGCGAGTGCGGGGTTAATGGTGCGGCGGAGGCGCATCAGCGTGTCGAGCAGTTCGGCTACGCCTTCCATGGCGTAATACTCGCATTGAATCGGCACGATGACGGCGTCGCTGGCGGCGAGAGCGTTTATGGTAAGCAGGTCGAGGGCTGGCGGGCAGTCGATGAGAATGTAGTCGTAGTCGTTGCGAATGGACTGAACGAAGTTTTTAAGCTTGTATTCGCGAGCTTCCATACTGACGAGCTCGACGGCGGCGCCGACAAGATTCTTGTCTGCGGGGATGAGGTCCAGGCCGGCGACCTCGGTTTGGAGGATGATTCTGGTGGCAGGTTCGTCCAGTATGATGGCATGGTAAATCGTGCGTCGAGCGGGATCCTTCGGGAATCCGAGGCCGCCAGTCGAGTTTCCCTGAGGATCAGAGTCTATGAGGAGGGTGCGCTTTTCTTCAGCGGCCAGAGAGGCACCGAGATTGATGGCCGTGGTGGTTTTTCCCACGCCGCCCTTCTGATTTGTGATGGAAATGATTCTGCCCATGCGATTGCACCAGAATTCCCGGGTCGAATTTAGCAGAGTGACGAATTCATGCGCAAGATGTTTCACGTGGAACAATTTTTTGTAGCTTTGGAGGTGCTTGACAGATTTATCGATAGATTGTTCCACGTGGAACAAATTCGAGCATCACGGGGTGATTTCTGGAATTCCAACCACGATCAATCGTTGCGCGGTTGCTGGAATCTTGACGACTTTGGTCCAATTCCAGCCACGGGTTTTCGTTATTTCAACTGCATCTGCCGCGCCGGCCCAGAGGACGACGCGAGCATTGGGGGCGAGTTTGCCTTTGGCCCAGTGCAGCAATTTGCCGGTTTTTCCCAAGGCGCGCGATGCGACGTACCCTAGTGTTCCAGATTGAATCTTAGAGGACTCAAAAGTTGCACAGAGCACCTCGACATCTGAAAATTCAAGTTTTCGGGCGACCTCATTGAGAAATGCGCACTTTCTCTTATTCGGCTCGATGAGCGTGACTGCAATATCGGGACGAAACAGCTTGATTGCTAAACCAGGCAATCCCGCTCCGGCACCAACGTCGGCCAGCCGACCATGGTTGAAATCCTCCAGCGTCAACGCAAAAACACTCTCTCCAAAATGGAAGCGAACGACTTCTTCTTCGTTGTCGATTGCGGTCAGTGATATTTTACGGTTCCAGAAAGACAGTAAGTCAATATATATCTTTACCTTGGCGCATATCTCGACAGGTGTACCACTGTAGTACGGCTCCAAAATGGCCTGAATTTGTGCCGGTGACAGACTCAACGCCGCGCTCCGAGTCCGCAGTACGGACAGCACATGGCAAGCAGAGGCGACACGGGGCGATTGACGGAAATAAGCTTGGATGCCGCCAGACCTACCGAGAAATCCACTGCGAAATGGACGATTATTGATGGTAAAAGACTTCCGGTCCATATTCTGGCGCCGGAAAAAATCAAGCCGACTGCGAGCGTGGTAATCAGCCCTTTCCGGCCTTGATACAGATGAGCAAGTGAAAAAAGTACGGCGGAGATCAACGCACCAGCCAACTGAGATCCTGAAAGAAGACTCGTAAAAATAGTCTGCGCGAAGCCGCGATAAATGAACTCCTCGCAAATGGACACGGTGAGGACAAGAAGAATTGCGACCAAGGCCTCGTAGGACGTTGTGGGCAGCAGTTTTTCAGCCAATTTTGCTATTAAACCACGATTTTCATGCGGCAAGGCGGCGACGCGCCGGACACCATAGATCTGGTTTGTCACCAGGATAGCCGACAGGCCGATGGTTGTGAAAATTGCGCGTGACGGATAGGGAAACGCGATGCCCAGGGCCGATAGCGATACGTGATGGGCGCTGGCGCGCCAAAAAATCACCGCGACGGCAGTCCATTGAAACCCGATCGTGGATAAATAGAGCGGAATTCTCTGAAAGGGCATGGTCTCGGGGCGGGCGAGCAGGTCGCGAATGCGCGCGGCACTGCGCCACGGGACGACTACGGCGAGAACTGCAAGGATGAGTATGTAATCCCAGTGCATGTGCGACGCTACATTATGCCTTGATTTGTAAGGATGCGCGAAAAATAAAGGCGAGGGTTGACATGCCGGGGATGCGGGCTTTATCGTGCTGGGCGGGTACTTAGAATGAAGGTCTTGGTGATCGGCGGCGGCGGGCGCGAACACGCACTGGTGTGGAAGTTGCGGCAGTGTGCGAGCGTGGAGCAGGTGTGGTGCGCACCGGGAAACGATGGAATCGCGCAGGATGCGGAGTGCATGGCGGCTGACGTGGGAAATATTGCCGCCTTGGCGGAGCTTGCGGGAAAGCTTGGGCCGGATCTGACAATCGTTGGTCCCGAGCAACCACTGGTGCTGGGAATTGCCGATGAATTTGCGAAACGCGGCTTGCCTCTGCTGGGCCCATCGTGCGATGCGGCGCAACTCGAAGGCAGCAAGGTGTTTGCGAAGGAGTTCATGGCGCGGCACAACATTCCGACGGCCGCGCCGTATGGAATTTTCGACTCGGCAGTCGATGCGTACACGTCATTGTGCGAGGTAGACTGGCCGGTAGTGGTTAAGGCCGACGGATTGTGCGGCGGCAAGGGCGTGCTGGTGACGTCCTCACCTGATGAAGCGACCGCATTTATTGAGCGGCTGATGGAAAAGAAGGAGTTCGGCGGCGCAGGGTGCCGCGTGATCATCGAAGAAGGGCTTTCCGGGCCGGAGATTTCATATATCGTGCTGACTGACGGGGAGAGATTTGTGCCGCTGGCAGCGTCGCGAGACTACAAGCGGATATTCGACGGGGACAATGGGCCGAATACCGGGGGAATGGGGGCGATTTCGAGTGACGATCTGCTGTCAACGGAGATGGAAACGGTGATTCAGGAAAAGGTCGTCCGGCCGACTATCACGGGGATGGCTCGATCTGGCCATGGATACAGGGGATTTCTGTACTTTGGATTGATGATGACGCAGACAGGGCCGAAGGTGCTGGAATTCAATTGCCGGCTGGGCGATCCGGAAACGCAAGCGCTGATGATGCGGGCTGATTTTGATTTGGCTTCGGCGGCACAGGCGGCGACGACTGGGGATTTGGGAAAACTGGAAATGAGATGGAGCCCTAAAGCAAGTGTTTGCATTGTGTTGGCTGCAGATGGTTATCCAAGAAAAATGAAAACTGGAGCGAAGATCACGGGACTTCAGCGCACGACGGACTGCGCTGTATTTCATGCGGGTACCAAGATGACTGATGGGTGTTACTATGTTAGTAGTGGCCGCGTCTTAAGCATTGCTTCTGGTGGTGAGACGATCGAGGAGGCACGCGTAAAGGCGTACGCCGCAGCGAGTCAGATTTCGTTTGAGGGGATGCAGTACCGCAAGGATATCGGGAGACAGGCGGGCGAGGTGGCGCACGGATGAGAGTCGGGCGTTCCCGCAAAGTGTATGAGGATGTTCTAGATTTTAATGGGGAGGGAGAGTGGCGTTGAAGGCACGATCGAATGCAGTGGTGGGCGTGATCATGGGTTCGGATTCGGATTATCCGGTGATGGCGGAAGCGGGGCGGATGCTTGAGAAGTTCGGCATCGCGTTTGAAGTGGAAGTGGTGTCGGCGCATCGGTCGCCAGCCCGCGCGGCGGAGTACGCAGAAACGGCGGCGAAGCGCGGGCTGAAGGCGATCATTGTCGGGGCAGGTGGGGCGGCGCATCTGGCGGGCGTGGTTGCCGCGCTGACGACGCTGCCGGTGATCGGCGTGCCGATGGCGGCGACTTCGCTGAACGGAATGGACTCACTGCTGGCGACCGTGCAGATGCCGGGCGGAGTGCCCGTGGGAACGATGGCGATTGGAAAAGCCGGCGCGATGAACGCGGGAATTTATGCCGCGCAAATACTGGGCACGTCGGACGCGGGAATTGCGCGAAAGCTCTCGGAATACAAAAGCGAACTGGATGCGGGAGTGGCGGAAAAGAGCGCGTGTCTGAAGCGGGAACTTGCGGAGAAAAAGTAGGCTGGGAATCCGGGAGCGATTCATTTGATGCCGCGGCATCTGTACGAATAGAAGAGAATTGGCGCAAGATCAGGTGGACAACGCGCAGGACGGGAAGGCTATAGTCGGAGCTCTTGCGAAGACCATGAGTAATGAGGACAGGAGCCTGAACGGAAGCACCCCCGGAGAGCTTGAGAAGGACAAAACTGGATTGGCGAATGCCGTCGTCTCCTTCAGGGGAGTGCCCGTCATGAAGAAGATCAGTTTAGTAATTTCACTATGGGCTTGTTTCGGAGCTAGCGTTCACGCGCAGCAAAAGATGCCAGCGCTCCTGTTTCGTGCTGCTCACTGTCTGGCAGTCAAAGACTTCCTGCCGCCTTCAAATGCCGGAAAGCTCACTTTTGGATATTTTCTTGATGAGCACTCCTATTCGGGCGACAAGGTCATCTACATCGCGATATACTCGGCTCCCGCACGATCCAACGGGTGGTTTTTCGCAGTTTTCCCGACTGGGAACGCTGGCCATGAGGTCTTTAATATCCAGAGCAATGCTACGTTCGTCCTGTCGAAGCACGAACGGGTCGGCGTGTCGTTCACAAGCCCTCCCCTTGGCGGCATTTGGACACAGGAACATATCGTATCGGCCATCAAGAAAATTGAGAGGCAGCCGAGGTTTACCATTTTGGTTAAGGATCTGTATGCCCCGAGCTCTTGTAGTTGCGAGTCGTACACTGATCCTCAGCCGAAAGAGCCGTAGTGGATTCGAGAGCTTTCCTAGTTTTTAGCCAATTCGGGAGAAGCTGCTGCGGCGTCCTTGCGTGCGCGCGCGACCTTGCGGGAGCGGAAGGCCATGCGCGCCAGCCAGTTTTCGCGAAGTTTGGAGCCATGGAACGGCAATAGAAAGAGACCCCGGAGTACGTCTTTCAAGAGCGCGCGCTGCTGACCGAAGCAAATCAATCCTCGCCAGCCAAGCTTTCGCAGAAGAGCCAGCCGCAGACCCGCGAGGCCGAAAAGCATACGCGATAAAGATGCCGGAATTTCCTCTTCACGGTGGTACTCGTAGAAGGGATAGTTCATCGATGCGGCCGACTGGACTTTGATGAAGTTATCAACCGCGCGATTTTTCGGATTGGCGGCAACCAGGCGGATGAGCTCTTGGAATTTTGCGGAATCAGCCTCGAGTGCTGCAACTTTGCAGAAGCGGTTGACGAGCTTCGCTCCGAGCGGGTCCCAAAGATAGTCGTTCATGAGCAGCGGTAGCCCGAGATGAAAGAGCTTTGTCACGGCGAGATGCACGCGGAGATGGCACTGGTAGGCATCGCCCATGCATTCATACAAACGCGTCGTATCGCGCGTGACGCTGCGCTGTAAGGCGGTGATTGCGGTATCGAGATCTTCGGTGAACTCCGCAGTGTCGTAGCCGTTCAATTCTCTGCGAAGTATCGCGGCAATCTGCCGGATCTGCACGGACGACAAAGCCATGCCGACGCTGTAGAGCGGATCCACCGTGTCGCCCGCATCGCCGATGATGTACCAGCGATCGGGCGAATAGCGCTGGCGGCATTCCCACATGTACGAGCCGTAGAAATTCGTGTCGACGACGGTGCCGCTGCGCGTCAGCTCAACGATGACCTCATGCTCGCGGCCCACGCACTCGAGGAACTGCTCCATAGTGCGAACTTCTCCATAGGGATAGGTGTCCTTGCGGTAGGTGATGCCGATGCTGATCAGAGGCTCATTTTCCGGCGAGCGCATGGGAATGGCCCAAATCCAATTGCCCCTTCCAAAAAAATGGTGAGTTGCGAAATAGGGGACGAAGGCGCGATTCTGTTTTTTAATAGCGCGGATGCGTCCCAGAATTTCAGGATCGAAATTCTTCAGCCGGAACCAGAAAACATTCTTCTGTTCCTTCACGGGTTCGTGGAGCTGCAGCAACTTCGAAAGCAGACGGTTGCGGCCGGTGGCGTCGACGAGCCAGCGCGCGTCGAGCGTGTATTCCTGCTGCTGCGAATCCCGGACGGTCAGGGTGTGCATGCCGCCGCCCTTGCCAAGAGTGACGGCGGCTACTGTGCCGTCAATCATCTGGACGCCATTTTCCACATTGCGGCGCCGCACCTCGCGATCAAATGTAAAACGGTTGATCTGGAAAGAGAGCTGCGGCGGCACGGTGGGAGCCTCGTCGACGACGTATGTACGGTCCGCGGGATTGTCGATGTTGGGCTTGTAATAATAAGTGAGGCCGTACTTCGGGTAGTGGCTTTCAATGATGTAAGCGCCGAGGCCGAGTTCGAGGAGAAAATCAACCGTGATCTCGACGAAAGATTCGCCGACAATGGGGCGGTTCTTGTGCGGACCTTCCACTACGGTCACGCTCAGGTTCGGGAACTGCATCCGCAGGTACGCGGCCGCAAGCTGGCCCGTTCCTCCGCCTCCCATAACTAACACATCGGTGGTCATGGGCCTCCGGGCGTCCAATCCGCCGGCGCGCTGCTGCGTGCGAGGCTACGGCAGCGCCATTCTAGTCATGCTGACAGGATAGTCTGGATGCGTGAGAAACGGATGTCAATCCAGGATGCGCGTTCAAGCATTCTCGCGCATGGGTTTCGTTCACAGCTCCTCGCGATGCGGCTCAAATCTCCCGAAGCGGAGAGCGAGCGTGGGGAGAACCAGCAGGTTGAGCAGCGTGGAGGTCGCGAGTCCGCCGAGAATGACAATCGCCATGGGGCCTTCGATTTCACGGCCCGGATCGCCGCTGCCCAACGCCAAGGGAAGAAGAGCGAGCCCGGTGACCAGCGCCGTCATCAAAATCGGCGCCAGCCGTTCGGAGGCGCCGCGAAGCGCGGCGGGCCAGCCCCACGTCATGCCCTCTTCGGCGACCAGGTTTTCATAATGCGAAATCATCATGATGGAATTTCGCAGCGTAATGCCGAACAGGGTTACGAAACCGATCATGGAGCCGAGAGAGACCTCGCCGCCCATCAGCAATATCGCCAGCACGCCTCCGACGAGTGCGAAGGGAAGGTTCAGGAGCACGAGCAACAGATTGCGGTAGTTGCCCATCACCACGGAGAGGAGGAGAACAATTCCGAGCCCCGCGAGAAGCGAGTGAACCAGCAATTCGCGGAGTGAGCGGGCCTGTTCGGCGGCCGTGCCGCCAAATTCCACATAGGTTCCCGGAGGCAAGGAAATGCGAGCGATGCGCGACTTCGCTTCGGCGACAAAGGAATTGACATTGCGGCCGGCGACATTGCAAGTGATCGTCTGAACGCGGCGAGCGCCGTCGTGCAACACAATGTAGCGGCCCGAGGATTCGTGAATATCGGCGAGCTGGCGAAGCAGGACATAGTTTCCATCCGGACTGCGCAGCGGCAGCGAGCCAATGGCGGCGACGTCTTGCCGATCGCGAGGTGCGAGAATCACGGAGACATCAAACACGCGGTTTCCCTGGTAAATCTGGCCGACGGTATCGCCGCCATAGGCGGTTTGCAGGGCGTCGAGCACCTGGACGGGATCAAAACCCCAGCGAGTGATGGCATTTCTGCGAAGCTGAACCACAACTTGCGGCATCCCGGGCGGAGATTGAACCTGAACCGACGTTGCACCGCGAATTTTCTGCAGCGCAGCCGCAATCTCGCCGGCCTTTTGATCGAGAGTGTTGAGATCGCTCCCGAAAAGATTGACGACGACGGCGCCATTGTAGCCGGAGAGCGTCTCGTTCACACGCTCGGTGAAGAAAGTATTGATCGAGAACGTCGGGCCTGGAAATTTGGCGAGCACGGTCATGATGTCCGATCTAGCGGCCGCGTTTTGGTCCCTCTTGGCGATTTTTAGGCCGACTTCAAACTCACTGGCAAAAGTGCCCGCATTATCGTCCGATAATTCCGCCCGGCCGACCCGCTGCGCGACGAAACTCACCGAGGGAAGTTTCATCAACGCGCGAGTGACTCGCCTTCCCATGCGCAGAGACTCTTGAATGGAAGTTCCCGGCACGGCTTTCATGTGCACGATGAAATGTCCTTCCTGAAGCTCGGGAAGAAAGGCACCCTTGAGGAATGGAATTGTGGCGACGCCCAGGACGATGAGCAGCGCGACGGCAACGATCACCACGCCCGGCCACTCCTCCACGTGCGCCAGCAGCTTTGCATATCGTTCCTTCAGCCAGCCAACCACCGGCGGATCCTTCGCGGGAAGGTCCTGATTGCCAAGCAACAGAAACGCCAGCGCGGGCGTGACCGTGAGCGCAACCAGCAGCGAAGCGAGGAGCGCGCAAATATAGGCAACACCGAGCGGCGCAAAGATCCGGCCGGCCAGGCCAGAAAGCGTCAAGACGGGAACAAAGACGAGGATAACCGCGAAAGTGGCGTAGACGACCGCGCTGCGAACCTCGATTGAGGCGTCCAAGACGACTCGGAACACGGGTCGAGGATTGGGCAACGAGCGATTCTCGCGCAAACGGCGGTGGATATTTTCCACGTCGATGACCGCGTCATCCACCACCTCGCCGAGAGCGATGGCCAAACCGCCCAGCGTGATGGTGTTCAGACTGAGGCCCAGTTGTTCGAGAACGATTACCGCCGCCAGCAGGGAAAGAGGGATGGCCGTGCACGAAATCGCCGCCGTGCGGAAGTTAAACAGAAACAGGAACAGAACAACGATGACGAGTATGCCGCCGATAAGAAGCGAGGTGCGGACGTTGTGCAACGCAGTCTCGATAAAATCGGCCGGGCGAAAGATGTCGTCGTGAATCGTGATTCCTTCGGCGGCGAGCGCGGGACGAAGGCCGTTGAGCGCTTGTACGAGGCCGCGAGTCACGTCGAGAGTGTTGGCGCCGTATTGGGAAGAGATCATCAATATAATGGCGGGATGTCCCATGACCGCAGCGCCGCCCACGCGCGGGGCTGGCGCGTCAACCACGTTTGCTACGTCTCCGAGCGTGAGGTTCGTTCCGCCCTGGCGAAGCAAAACCGTGCGGGCGATTTGCTGCGGCGAGATGGACTGGCCACGGCTCTGAATGACAATTCGCTGGTTGGGCGTGTCAATAAAACCGGCGCCGCGAATGGCCGTCGCGCGGCGCGCCGCGGCAGTCACGTCCGCAACCGTCAAGTCATGGCGGACCAATTGCGCGGGACTAAACTGAATCTGGGCTTGCTCCGTTTGCGCTCCAAAGACGACGACCTTTGCTACTCCATGCACGGCCAGAAGCCGCTGGCGCACGGTCCAATCCGCGACGGTGGTCAGGTCCATCACGGAGAGTTTCGGGGAAGTCATCCCCACGGCCATGACGATGCTGGTGGAAGACGTGAGCGGCGCAAGAATCGGCGGATGGACTCCCGTGGGGAGTGTTCCGGCCACAACCGCCAGACGCTCGGCGACAACCTGGCGATCCAGATAGATGTTGCTCTTGGAATGGAAATTCACGGTGATGACCGAAAGCCCCTGGATGGAGCCGGAGCGAAGCGATTGAATTCCCGGCGCGCCATTGATGGCGTTCTCGATTGGCTGCGTGACCAGAACTTCGACCTGCTCCGGAGCGAGGCCAGGGGCATCGGTGCTGACAACCACCTGCGGCGGCGCGAATTCGGGAAAAACGTCGTAGCGCGCCTGCGTGAGCGAATAGAGTCCATAGCCGAGCAGCGCGCAGGCAAGCGCGATTACGATGCCGCGAAATCGAAGCGAGAAACGGACGATGGCATTGAGCATATTTATTTCTTCACCCTGTTAATCATCATCGTCTCCGCCGGAGGACGTTTGCGGACGCGATTCCTCGGATAGAAGCATTTGGGCGCCGCGAACCACGACCTTATCGCCGGCCGCGAACGGCGCTCCGGCAAACCAGCCATTTTTAAGCGGCGTGCTGGTCGAGACCTCGCGGCGCGTGAACTGCCCGGGAGCCGTCTGCAGATACACCCAAGCTTCCCCTTGAAACCACACGACCGCCGCGCGCGGCACGAGTACGCCGTGCATGGTCTTGCCCGTTGGCACGCTGGCCACCAGGCTCATGCCCGGAACAAGGCCTGGATTCGCGGCCGTAATATAGAGAAAGCTCATGCCTTGAATTTGCGGGTTCACCTGCGTGAATGGGGAAACCAGATTTGCCCGCACGGTTGTGGCGTTCGGCATTTGCAAGAGCACGGTTCGCGGAGGCCTGGGAAATTCCGCGGACGACGGCGTCACCTGCACGAGCACCGCGCGGAGGGTGAGTAGCCGCGCGAGAGACGGTAAATCGTGAGCTAGCCAGCCCGCGACAACATTGCCCCAACGCAAGCGAGCGGCCGTGCTTTGCAAGGCCAGTTGCTGCTGGGCCGCGAGCAGATCGGCCTGATCCAAGCGCCATGCGCCCTCGGCGGCCTGAACCGCTTTCTGGGAGGCGTTTTGATTGTCCTGATAGAGCGTCCGGAGCCGTTCGTACTCCTTCTGTGTGACGTCCGCATTGACGCGCGCCTTCTGCAGCGCCATTCGGGCGTTGATGAACCCAGTGCGCAAGGTTGAAAGCTGATCGACCGGGAGAACGATGCCAAGGGCGGTGAGTTCCGCGTGCGTGGTCACGGGCTGCAAAGGCGCTATGAGCAGCCCAAGCCGCGCTTGAGTTTGCGCATCGAGAGTGACGACGGTCTCGCCGTCTTCGATGGAGACAAGTGCGGGCGCGGAGGCCGCGGTTTTGTCGTTACGATCTCCCGCCGCGCGTCGAGCGGAGACAGCCAAAAGGAGCAGGCCTAAAGTCAGAATCAGCAGCGCGGTTCCAATGGTCCACTTCGAAGTTTTGGTCATAGTTTTATTCATCGTCATGTTCCTCGTTGTATTTCTCGTTTCGGGAGAGCGGCGGGTGGAGAATAAATCGGCACGAAGGGTCCATCCTGAAGCGGACTCTCGACGGCGTCTTCCAAGCTGCCCAAAGCAGTTTGCGCGCGGGCGAGGGCGTTGAGCTGCGCCTGCGCCGATGCGGCCCCTTGCAGCCGGACTCCATTAAGCGTCAATGGGCCAGACTCGCCCAGTGTCTTAGAGCGGCTTGCCATTTTCTCGCGCTGGATTTGAACCGTCGTCAATGATCCTTCGGCTTCGTGCAATTGGGCGAGAGCGGAACGGTAGGATGCCAGCGCTGTTTCGCTCTGGGCGATCACCTGTGCCTGCAGGGCCAGAAAGGCGGCGGCAGCTTCTTTCCGTTTGGCCTCCGCCTCCGCGATGGGGCCCTGATTGTGATTGAAAATGGGAAGGACGCTGGAAAGTGCGAAGGTAAAAAAGTTGTTTCCTTCTTCAAAATCGTAGCCCGGCCCAAGCTGGATATCGGGATATTGCTTGGCGATTTCGAGTTGCAAGCTGGCTTCCGCTGCGGCGTACTGCGCCAGCGCGCGGCGAACGTCGAGACGGTTCAGAATCGCGTCGCGCTCGATGCGTTGCACGGAAAGCGATGCGATGCTGGGCGGCTGATCCAGGTCTGGCCAGGAGAACTGCACGCCGTTAAGCCCGGAAACCGGAATGCCGATTGCCGCCGCGATGGCGGCCCGAGTTTCGGAGACGGCGCCTTCGGCCGTGCGGATGGCCAGCCGGGCGTTGGAGAGCGCGATTGTGGCGGAATCCACTTCCGGCCGCGGAATCTCCCCAACCGCAAGCCTTTCTTTGAGCAAGCGGCGCTGCTTGGCAAGCAAGGTTTCCTGCGAGCGTAATAATCGGAGATTGCGGCGAGCCAGCATGTGCGCGAGGAGCGCCGCTCGGACTTGGCTGCGCACCTGCCATGCGGCCGTGCCGAGGTTGAGGCGTGCGGCGTCGGTGAGCCGGCTGGCATTCTCGATGCGATAGCCGCGCTTGCCGGCTGTCTCGATCGGCACGGTAAACGTAAGTGCGAAGAGATATGGGCTGGGTATTCCCGGCGTGGCGCGGATGGTGGGATTCGGACGTTCTCCGGCTGTGACGACGGCAGCCTTCGCAGCCAGCACCTGATCCCGCGCCATCTCCATGACGGGGCTGAAATACAGGCCCGCGAGAGTCAGCGTGCTCAGATCCCAGGTTTTTGGCGGCCAGGGGCTTAACTCGTGGCCAAGATTTTTCTCCAGAAAATGCTGGAGGCCAGGATCCGCCAGATTTCGGCTCTTGAGGCGCGAAGCAGTTGCTATTGGCGAAATCGGCGCGGCATGGTACCGGCGCAAGGCGCAGCCTGATAGCGTCAGCGTGAGCAAGCAAAACAGAATCGGTACTTTCGTTCGAATCATCGCTACTGCTCCATTTGAGGCGGTCGAATCAGCCCGCTGCGGCGGAAAACGAGACAAACCTCCGGGCTGCCCCCGCAGGGGTTCACGGTGGAGGAGTCTGAGCGAGGTTTTAGATGCGCAGGGAGAGGATAGGGGGGCTTGCCGAGATGCGAATCAAAAAGAAGGGACCAAGCAAGAACGATGCACCACTCGGCAGGGACGCGCGAACAGAACTGACCCGTTTCGCAAGCCAGTTTTGAAGGAGTCTCTTCACGATCTGGCCGATGGCCAGCGTGGTGCCGACGCACACCGCGCAAATCACCAGGGTCGATTCCGTATCATGGCCAGTCGCTAGAGAGGGGTCCCAGTGATCAAAGGTCTCGAAAACGGGGCCAGCGACACACGTGAACAGAACCAGTACGATCAGCGCTTGCAGCATCCTCAGCCGCATGCGCGAAATCATATCACCTCGTGGTATTCCGATTCAATTCAAGTTGAGCAATGGCCTGCTCTCTTCTATAATTGTGTTTCGGCAGCGAGGCGCCAAAATCGTGCTAAAAAACCTGACCCAGAGCAAAACGGGCGTAAAGATTTTTCTTGGCGGCGTACTGGTATTTATTTGCGGCGCCATGGTTCTGCAATTAACTCCGCTCGGCGGCATCGGCGCCACGAACGGCAGCCCCAACGCGGTGGCAACGGTGGGCGGACAAAGCATCACTGCCGTCGACGTGCGCACGCAATACCAGCAGCAGACGAACGGTCAGAACATCCCGCCGGTGCTTGAGGGCCTTTATATGCGCCAGGTCCTCGACCAGATGGTGTTTCAGCGGCTGCTCAATATGGAAGCCGCGCGACTGGGCATACAGGTGACGCCCGAGGAAATCACCGAGCGCATCAAGCAGCTTATCCCGACGGCCTTCGTGGGCGGGAATTGGATCGGCGCGGAGCGCTACGCGCAGGAAGTTCAGATGCGCACGGGCATGTCCGTTCCGCAGTTTGAGGATTTCGTCCGCACCAGCATTCTCGTGGAAAAGTTCAAGGACATCGTCACCGACGGAATCACCGTTTCGCCCGCCGAACTCGAGCAGCTTTATCGCTGGCAGAACGAAAAAGTCCAGTTGGATTACGCCGAGATCAAGCCTTCGGCCCTCGAATCCACAATCAATCCTACGGACGCCCAACTTTCCGCCTATTTCGCGCAACATCAGTCGAAATATCAAGTCCCGGAGCGCCGCTCGGCGAAATACGCGCTGCTCGATATCGCGCAGCTCCAGAAAAATACCAAGATCAGCGATGCGGCGATTCAGTCCTACTACCAGCAGAACATCAACGACTACAAGGTCGAAAATCGCGTTCATGTCGAGCAGATTGTTTTCAATACGTTGGGCAAGACGGACGCGGAAATTGCTCTGAGCAAGCAACAGGCCCAGAAAGTTGACGATTTGGCGAAACACGGAGCCAATTTCGAGGATCTCGCGAAGAAGTATTCGGAAGACCAGAACACGAAGGCTAAGGGCGGCGACATCGGCTGGATTGTCGCGGGCCAGACGGCGCCCAGCTTTGAAAAAGCCGCATTCAGCTTGCCCAAGGGCGGGATATCCGACGTGATTCAGACGCCCTATAGCTTCGATGTCATCAAAGTCGTCGATAGAGAAGACGCGCACACGAAGAGCCTCGACGAAGTACGCAGCTCGATCGTCTCAACGCTGGCGCAGGAAAAGGTCAATCAGGAGCAGAACGACCTATCCGACAAGATGGCCGCGGCCGTCCGGCAGTCCAATCGCCAGCCGATCGATTCCATCGCGAAAGAGTTCAATTTGCAGACGGGAGAAACGCCTCTGGTCAGTGTCACCGACCCTGTCGGCGATCTCGGCAGTTCGTCGCAGCTTCAGGAAGCGCTTTTCAGCCAGCAGCCGGGCGAGTTGAGCCAGCCCATCTCGATTGACCGCGGCTACGTGATCATCTCCGTGGACAAAATCGTTCCCGCCCACCCGGGCACGCTCGCCGAAGTTCGCGATCGCGTTCTCGCCGATTACCAAAAGGAGAAGGTTCAGGAGCTTGCGCAGCGGAAAGCGCAAGACCTCGCCAAGCTGGTGAAATCCGGCAAGTCGTTCGATCAAGCGGCGAAGTCGCTGGGACTCACGGCGAAATCCACCGATTCGATCACGCGCACCAGTCAAATCACCGATCTTGGCCCCGCAAAAGAGCTCGTGGGCGCATTCAAGACACCCGTTGGCCAGACCGGCGCGCCAGTCCTCGTTGCGGGAAACTGGGTTGTTTACCAGGTGAAATCGAAAACGCAAATCAATCCCGCCGATTTTGCGAAGGCGGAGCAGAGCCTCAGGCAACAAGTCCTCGAGAAAAAGCAATCGGTCGCGTTTGAAGCGTTCCACGATGCCTTGCAGAAGCGCTACGAGAAGGAAGGCAAGCTCACCTTCAACCAAGCGAATCTGAAGATGCTGACGAGCCAATCACAAAGCTAAGCTACTATAAACAAGCTACTTATAGTAAAATAAAAAGCTAAACTATTTTTAGTTGCGTCCGCCATTCCCTTCGTCTAGCATATTTCCTCTAGCAGCGCCTACTCCGTCGCCAGCGGGGTGCCACTGAATCGGCGGGGCCTCCTCCCCGCTTGAAATGCCTTTCGCGTCAGGCCAAACTTCGTCCCGGGCGGTCGTGGAATCGAGGTCCCGGAGCCAGGTTGGCGGGCGTTTCGCGGTTACAAAAGGTAACGTCGGCCAGGGCGAGACGAATATCAGCTTCCCCAGAATCGAGAGACTCCATGAGCGAGAAACTGACTGCCCAGCGCAACGAATATCGTTGCTGCATCGAAGTTAATCAGAACGGGAAATACGCCGTGCGCGTCCGGGCTAAATTCGGCGCGAAGGACTGGTCTTTGCCGGTGTTTTTCCTCGTTTCGTCCTTCGACACGGGCATGAAGAAGCTCGAAGAGGCTCTTCAGCTTCTGCAGCGCCACGAGGAGCGTCTGTGGTTTTGGGGAGTCGAGCGCAGCGACGATCCGAAACTCGCCGGCGAGATGCTCAATCAATTCGGCCTTCGTTACGACCAACGCAAGGATTTTCCCCGCCGCGCCGCGCAATTGGCGGTTTCCGCGGGCCGGCCAGTACCTGCGTTTCGCCTTGCACAAGCGCGCCGCGCCCTCGCCGACTCCATCAGCTCGGGACGCACGGCGCTCGCCAGCGACTAAGGTTTTTGCCGGGCGGCCTGCAGCCGACTTACTTGGCGCGGATGATGACTTCGCCGTGTGCGATCACGTGGTCATCGATCGCCAGACGGTACTTGTACGACCCAGGCGCAACTCCCGCGCGCGGCGTTCCGCTCATCAGCCGCATCCCCGGCGGGGCCTGAAAAACATTCGAGGAGAAAGGACAGCGCTGCGGGTCGAATTCGACGCGCAGATTCCCGGTTTCCGCCACCCACACCACCTGATCGGCGCTTCCGATCAGCACCACTTCCGGTATCACTCCGACGAGTACGAGTTTTTCAGTCATTGTGGAATCGCGCGATTGCGCCCAGTTTCTTCACGCAGCGCGAGCCTCGAACCATAGCATAGCGCCGCGCGATTTACATCTTCCGGGGACCGCTGGATCGTGGATGCCTGGATCATTGATCCGCGGGAACGGAACGAACGGCGATGCGGCGGCTTATGGATTCGACGATAGGATCTCCCCAACCATCGCGCGCAGCCGCACCAGCGTGAACGGCTTGGGCAGCACCGGCACGCCTTCCAACTCGATTTGCGCCTTGTCCGCGTCCGCCAGATTCCCGGTCATCAACAGAAATTTCCGCGCCAGTGCCGGGTGCGCCTGCCGCAGCGTCCGAAGCACCGATAAGCCATCCTGGCCGGGCATTTTCAAATCGCAAAGAACGGCATCGAACCCTTGCTGGTTCAGAATCGAGTCGAGCCGCGTGGAATCCTGGAGGGTCACGACGGTGGCTCCGGTTTTCGCCAGAACAAACGAGACAAGGTTTAGAATTTCCGTTTCGTCATCGATCACCAGAAATCGCCGGGCCGGATCCGCGCGCGCCGGAACTTCCGCGGGCTTGTTTGAAACGGCGATCTGCGGCTCTTCTTGCCGAACTGCGCTGCCGTGTTCCTGGATAAAGTCTTCGGAGGCGGTCGCCAGAGGCAGCAGAACTCGAATGGTTGTTCCCCGGCCGACTTCGCTTTCGACTCCCACTTCGCCGTCATGTTGCTCGACGATGCTGTGGCAGACGCTCAAACCCAAGCCGGTCCCTTGCCACATCGGCCGGTTCGTGAAAAACGGATCGAAGACGTGATCGCGCACCTCCGCGGCCATGCCGCAGCCGTTGTCTTCCACGGTGATCCGCGCGCGGGCGTCCCATACGTCGCATTTGAGCCGGATTTCTCCCTTCTCGCGGCTTTCCCGAATGGATTGTTCCGCGTTCAGAGCGAGCTGCAACATTACTTGCAACAGCAGATCCGCGTCGCCTTTCACCCAGATGGGCTCTTTCGCCGGTGTGTATTGCAGGCGAACGTTATTGGCGGCCAATTGATAGCTCCGCAGTTGGAGCATCCGCGCGGGAACCGTGCGCAAATCCATTCGGTGGAGTTGCCGCGGGCCGCGCCTGGAGATTCGACTGAGGTTGGCTACCAAATGCTTGAGCCGCAGCGCCTCGTCCCGCACAACCTGCAGTTGCGTGCGCATGGAGGGGTCGAGCCCGGGGCGCCCCAGCACCACTTCGCTGAATCCGAGAATCGACGTCAGGGGATTATTGATCTCATGGGCTACGCCGGATACCAGTTGCCCCAGCGACGCGAGCTTGGCAGCGCGCAATAGATCCTTGTGCGCCGCTTCCAGTTGCGCGGCCCGCTCCCGCACTTTTTCTTCCAGAGAATCTCTCATTCCCTTCAGCTCGCAGGCCATCACCAAAAATGCCGTGGTCAGCGATCCAAGCTCGACGGTCTCGGGTACTTCGCCCCTCACGTCCAGGTTCCCGCGCTGAACCTCCATGACCATCCCATGGAGCTGTTCGAGCGGCGCCCAAATTCGCCGGTCGTGCGCGCGCCGGAACCACAGCATTACCGTAAGCGGAAACACTCCAAGGACTAGCACCAAAATTCGAAGCCACTGGCTGTATCGGCCCAGTTTGTGCGTTGCGGCGCTCAGGTCCTGGAACTGCTTCTGCTCCATGGAGCGCAAGACATTGCGAACGCGAAGTTCCCGATTCGTCAGTTTGTTGAACTTCGGCTCGTCCGTCTTCTCGTTTTGCGGGCCCGCTGCCAGTTGGCCTGCGAAGCCGAGGAAATCGTCCTCGCGTGTACTGAGTTCCGCTACGGCGTCTCTGTGCGCCTGCGAAACGGCGGTATCGGCCGCGCGCTTCGTCAGCGTTCGCAACGCGGCCTCCGACTTCCGGTACTGAGTCAGCAGACTCGCGTTGTTGGATCCGTAGTATCGCCAGAAGCCCAGCACGGTGTTGTCGAGCGCGTCATGAACTTGCGTCTGCAAGGCGATCTGCTGTTGCAGAGCCTCAACGCCGGACGCGAATTGAGACCGGATCGCAGCGCTCAGGCTTAGCGCTCCCGCCATCAAGACCAGCGCCACCGCGATGGTTGCGCCTTCCATCAAGATGAAGCGGCTCTGCATCGAGCGTGGCTTCGGCGGCAATACGGCAGTTGCCGTCAGCGCGCGTTCTGCTTGCTTAGCCTCTGGGAGAACCACACTTCGACGTGGCGCAAACGAAAGGCCAAAGCGCCAAATGTAGCTCCCATGGGATCATCAATTTGCAGCGACACGAAAGCGGGCACGAAAACGAACAGACGCATGGTGGGGCAGATGTGTCATTTCGGCACGGGTCGCCGATTTGCCCGTGTGCAGGACATTCCAGTTTCAGAGTTCGACGTAGGCGGTTTTATAGCAACGCTTGAACACGAAGAGCGTCGCAGGCAGCCTATTCAAGCTGCAGTTCGAGCAGTTGGCTCGGCTGTTTTCACGTGGAAGAGTTGCGAAGTCTAGCAACTTTCCAAAACTCCGGCCGCGCCTCAATCCATTTCGCGAACCGCCGAAGCGATATGTTTCGCGGAGATGCCAAAGGCGTCGAGCAGCTCTTCCGCTTTTCCTGAATGAGGCATTCCGCTGACGGCAAGTTTCGTGAAGCGCTTGGGCGCCGCGCCCGCTTCCGCCAGCGCCGAAAGCGCCGCTTCCCCCACGCCGCCCTCGGGATAATGATCCTCGACGGTGATCAGATTTCCCCCGCAGGTCTTCAGTTGTTGCGCGATTTGCTTTCCATCCAGCGGCTTGACGCAGTACAAATCGACAACACGGGCGGCGATTCCCTGCGATTTCAATTCCTCGTGCGCCTTCAGCGCTTCATGCACCGTGATCCCCGCGCCGATAATCAGCGCGCGGTCGTTGGCGCTTTCGCGCAGCACGTGAAAACCTGGCACCGGGAATTTGTCCGTTGCGGAATAAAGCAGCGGCGTCTTTGGCCGTGAAGTGCGCAGGTAGGTGATTCCCGGCATGCGCGCGGCCGCTTCCGTCAGCCGTTCGGCTGAATAAGCGTCCGAGGGATACAGCACCGTCGAGCTGTGAATCGCGCGAAACGACGCGATGTCCTCGAGCGCCATCTGCGAAGGCCCATCCTCGCCAATCGAAATGCCGCAATGCGAGCCGCAGAGCTTGATTGAGCTGCGGCTGATTGCCGCCATGCGTACCTGATCGAACGCGCGCGAAAGAAAACACGCGAACGAAGAAACAAACGCCACTTTGCCGCGCGCGGCCAGGCCCACGCCCACGCTGACCATGTTTTGTTCCGCGATGTACGCCTGATAGAAACGGTCCGGATACGCATCGCCGAAAATTTCCGCGAACGTCGAATTCTTCACGTCGCCATCGAGCGCGACAAGCTCCGGATTCACCGCGCCAATTCGCTTCAGGGCGTTGCCATACGCTTCGCGCGTCGCCACCGAGGCATCCGGCTGGTAGCTCGGCGCGGGCGGCTCGGGAAAATCGGGCGGCTCTGGCAATTTCGTTCGCGCGTACGAACGTCCCGGATCGGGCGCCACTTCGATCGCCCCGCCCATCTCGGCCACAGCCTTTGCGAGTTGCTCTTTCGAGAGCGGCTTGCCGTGCCAGCCCTGTTTGTTCGCCAGAAAGCTGACGCCGTGGCCTTTGATGGTGCGCGCGATGATCGCCTGCGGGCGCCCCGTGGCTGCCGACTTCGCATGATCGAGCGCCGTGAGCACCGCCGCGACGTCGTGGCCGTCAATGACTTGCGTGTCCCATCCTTCCGACTCGAATTTTTCTCTGTAAATTTCCATCTCGTGTCTGTACATCGTCCAGTCGCTTTGCCCCAGCGCGTTGATGTCGCACAGCGCGATCAGGTTATCGATTCCGTAATGCCCGGCAAATTCCGCCGCTTCCCAATTGCTGCCCTCCGCCAATTCGCCGTCGCCGAGCAGCACATATACGCGCGTCCCCAGCTTGTCCATTTTTGCGCCAATCGCCAGCCCCGCGCCGACGGAAAGTCCTTGCCCCAGGGATCCCGTCGCTGCGTCCACTCCCAAAATGCGCGGCGTCGGGTGGCCTTCGAGTTCGCTCGAAAATTGCCGCAGGGTCATCACCCGCGAAATGGGAAACACACCCGCTTCCGCCAGCGCCGCATAGAGCAACGGAGCCGCATGGCCCTTCGAGAGCACAAACCGGTCGCTCTCCGGGCCATCCGGATTTTCCGGATCCAATTTCATGGCGTAGAAAAACACGCCAGCCGTAAGCTCAGCGGCAGATAAACAAGAAGTCGGATGCCCCGAGCCCGCCGCCGTCGTTGCCATCATGGATAAAATTCCCAGCCGGCGCGCTTTTTCTCGAACCGTATCGATCGCGGATGTTGAAGGAACTGTTTTCGATGTGGCGCTCATAATTCCCCCTAATCAAAAACTCACGATTCGATTTTACTCTGTTCAAGCCGAGGGCGCTAACGAGCGTTACCCGCTGGGCTTTCGTGTCGCGGAAGGTGAAGGAGCGCTTTCCGCTTTCACTCCGCCAAATGCAATTCCGCGCGCTTCCGGTCCCAGCGCAATCACCACCGCGCCAACGATCAGCACGATCGCTGCGAAAATCCCCATGGCGTGGCCGTAGCTCATCCGTTTCCCCATGATCGCCTCGAGATAAGCGCTCGACGCGGCAAACAGGACGCCGAGCTGATATGCCAAGCCGGGGAAGAAGCCGCGCAGCGTGTCCGGCGAAAGTTCATTGATGTGCGCGGGAATCACGCCCCACGCGCCCTGCACCATGAATTGCATCAGGAACGCGCCGAGCAGAATCAGCGGAAGATTCGGCGCGGCGATCCACAGCGGAATCAGCGCCACGGCAAATATCGCTGCGCCGATCATCGCGCGCCGCCGCCCGCGACGGTCGGAATACAATCCGACGAGGATTCCGCCCACAATCGCGCCAATCATCGAAAGCACGGTAATCAGCGCCGTGGCACGCGGACTGTAGCCGCGCTGCGATTGCAAAAACGTCGGATAGAAATCCTGTGTGCCATGAGAAATAAAATTCATCAGCGCCATCAGTAGAACTAGGTAGGCGAAGCGTTTCCAATTCTGAAGAATCGAGTCAAAGTATGCGCCCCACTTCATGCGCGCGGACGCCGCCCACGCCGCGCTCTCTTTCACTTTCGAACGAATGAACAGGGTCAGCAGTGCGGGCGCGCCGCCAATGAAAAACATCGCGCGCCAGCCGAAGTGCGGAAACACCAGCCAGTAGGCGACCGCAGCCAACAAATAGCCGAACGCGTAGCCTTCTTGCAGCACGCCAGAAAGAATTCCGCGCCATTTCGCGGGCACGGATTCCATCGCCAGCGACGCACCCACTCCCCATTCTCCGCCCATGCCAATTCCGTAAAGCAATCGCAGCACGATGAAAACCGAGTAGCTCGGCGCGAATCCGGAGGCCACCTCAATCGCCGAATAAAACAAAATGTCGAGCATCAGCGGAAGCCGCCGCCCGTAACGATCCGCCAGCAGCCCGAACACGAAGGCGCCAATCGGGCGCGTCGCCAGGCTCGCCAGTATCGCCAGCGCCATTTCTGGAATGCTTTTGTGGAAGTCCTTTCCGATCGGCGCGAGCAGAAATGTCAGAATGAAAAAATCGAAGGCATCGAGCGTCCATCCAAGGAAACACGCGATCACCGCATTGCGTTGATTGGCGCGTGCCGCGGTGGGAGTTGTTTCCGGCATCTTCGGTCGCGCATGTTAGGCCAACGAACGCGGGAATGCAATTGCCCGTATCGCGCCGTCTAAAATGTAACCGAAGGGGGTATCGTCGCGCCATTTAAGATGTAACCCAAATCGGAGGGGTTCTGAGGAGGGTTGCAAATGGGACAAAAGGCGAAGTGGGAGTACTTC
>Ga0307372_10002540_pt1 | contig 30084 bp, 30 predicted proteins | sample OX1MG_FD_202533 | JGI IMG/M metagenome (GOLD analysis project Ga0307372, IMG submission 202533) | Soil microbial communities from Risofladan, Vaasa, Finland - OX-1 | ecosystem: Environmental > Terrestrial > Soil > Coastal area > Acid sulfate soil | place: Finland: Risofladan, Vaasa | collected... | reverse complement strand
CACCGGCGCTGTGGTGTCGATCGCGACCTGGTCGCTGGCCGTACTCTGGTTGCCGGCCATGTCGGTCGCCGAGCAGGCCACAAGGTGCATTCCATCGCCCGAGACGCTGAGCGTCCACGCCGCAGTGATGGGCACGTTGCTGCCGTCAACTGTGCAGCTCACCAAAGCCAGCCCGCTGCCGCTGTCGCTGGCGCTGACTTTCTCGGTCACCGGCGAGTGCACATTCCAGCCGTTCTGACCATCGGGGGTGTGCGCGACCGACACCACCGGCGCCGCATTCGTGATGGTTAAGGTTCCCTGCACGTAGCTGATGGCATAGTTGGGGTCGGAGGCGCCAACGCAGTTGGTTTGGTAGGTGCCGACCGGCGAGGAGGACGTCACCGCTGTCGAGCACGTCGGCAGGGCCGTCAGCGAGCTTGCGTTGTCGCCGTTTACGAATCCGGAGTAAGACGGGGTGATCGTCGGGACGGTGCCGCCGTACGTCATCGAAGCGCTCGAGGCGGTGATGATAAGAGGCGGCGGATTCACCGTGAGCGGCGCCGAGTTGAGGTTGTCGGCGTAGGAGGACTCGTTGATTGAGTCGCCCGAGTCCACCACCGCCACTAGGTAGTAGGCACCCGGCGCCGTGGCTGCGGGAATGGTCACCGACTCGGTGTCGGTGTAGGATGCGCCAGCCGCGAGCGGGCTGTGGTCGCTCTCGCTGAAGGTGCCCAGCAAGGTCGTGGTCGCGGTCGGCGAGGTGCTCAGGTAGACCGCGTCGGACCAGCTGCTACTGGTCGCAGTCGAGCCGATGTTTGCCACCGTCCACGAGACCGGGGCCGTGCCACCCGCCGCGAGCGGCGGCGGTCCCGACACCGCGGTGACGCTCAGATTGGCTTCGCTAGCTTCAGGCGCGACATTGATGCCCAAGGTCTCCACCGTGAGCTGGGCGGGGGACGCCGAGTCCTTGACCGCCACGGTGAACTCGGCGCTGCCGGGTTCGGTCGGCGTCCCGATCACCGTCCCGTCGGCCGACAGCCCCAACCCGGCGGGAAGTGAGCCGAAGGCGAGACCCCAGTCGTAGGGCGAGGTGCCGCCACTCGCACCGAGTGAGGCGTGGTAGGGGACGCCGACGGTGCCGTCGGGGAGTGGAGCCATGGCGTCGAGAGGTGAGCCAAGTCCTGAGCCATCTGTCGTCTGGTTGGTGGCGGCACCTTCCGACCCAAAGGCGCCAGCTTTACCGGAGGCGCCCGTGGTGCCCGGGGCTCCTGGATTCCCGTTGGCACCTGCCGTCCCATTCCCGGTCGAACCCGTGGCGCCCCCGCCGCCGCTCCCACCGGCGCCGCCGTTGCCCGCCAGGGCGTTCGGACCTCCGGGGCCTCCCAGACCAAGTCCACCGGCCGTGGCCTGGCCGGAGGACAGGCTGTCGGACGTCAGCACGGCCCCAGCGTCGGCGTCGAGGATCCCGCCGTCCGCGGAGCCCGACTTGCCGCCTGCGCCGCCCGCGCCACCGCCGCCGCCGCTGCCGCCGTCCCCGCCAGCGCCCCCGGCGCCCCCGGATCCGCCGACACCGCTAGTAGAACTGCCGCCGCCACCGCCGTTGCCGCCGGCCCCACCGTTTCCCGCGGTTGCCACGACCACGGTGCCCCCACCGCCCGGCCCCCCCGGTCCGCCTGTGGCTATGCCTGACAGGGTGCTGCCGACGATGGTGGGAGTGCCGGTCGAGTAGATGAGACCGCCGGCTGCGTCGCCGCCGGCACCACCGGAGCCGCCGTTGCCTCCGGTGCCCGTTGCTCCCCCCGACCCGCCGGCGCCGCCAAAGCCGCCTTGGCCGCCGGCGGACGCGTTACCGCCGTTGCCTCCGTCGCCCCCGCCTCCTCCCCAGCCGATCAATCCGCCGACGCCGCCAGCGCTTCCGGCGATTCCGATGTCGAGACCGTCGAAAATGCAGTCCGCGGAAGATGCGCGAGCCACGCCATAGCCGTTGACGCCACCCAAGTAGAGGGCCCCGGTGTCGTAGATCCCGCCACCTTGTGCAGGCCCTTGAGATCCGCCGCTCCCGCCGGCCCCCGCACTTCCTCCCGTACCGCCTGAGCCACCGCTACCACCGGGCCCGCCGTCCGCACCATTGGCCGAGTCCGAGTTGAGACCGGCACCACCCGCACCGCCGCCCCCGCCGCTCGCCCCAGCGCCGCCGCTGCCGCCGCATCCGGCAGGCCCGCTGACCGCATTGCCACTGAGTCCGACCGCCTGGGCGGGGCCAGTGCTGTAAAGGACGGCGGTGCCAGCGTTGTAGATTGCCCCACCCTCGGCGGCACCGCTCGCGTTTCCGGCGCCCCCGCTGAACCCAGAGCTCCCATGACCGCCGGCGCCGCCGTTGGCCCCTACGCCGCCAGGCGATCCGTAGGCGGCCGCTGCGCCTGGCCCGCCGGGTCCCCCCGAGCCGCCGAAGCCGCTATAGGCGTTTCCGGTGATGCTCGCTGCGGTCGCATAGAGCGTGCCCGAGTTGTAGATGGCGCCGCCGGCAGCGGCTCCGCCGGTGCCACCTTTGGCCCCAGCGCTGGCGCCGGTCCCAGCCCCATCAGACTCACCGAAACCGCCAGTGCCGCCGCCACCGCCGTACGCCCACCCCTGAATAGCACTCGATGTCAAGAATCCGCCACTTTCGTAGCCACCGATCCGCAACACCCCGGCGTTGTAGATGGCTCCGCCCTCGGCGTCGCCACCGTTGGTTCCGACCTGTCCCGGGTTAAGCAGCGCGTCGATTCCCGCCGCGCCGCCCGCGCACCCTGTGATGGCGGAGCCCTCCAGTGTGAGGTTGGCCCCGGCGGCAACCTCGATGGCACCGCCTTGAGCGGGCGCCCCGACGGTGCCACCCTCAGCATTCACCATCTGAAGAGTGAGATTGCCATCGACCAGGAAGACCTGGCTGACGGGATTGGTGCATCCGGACCCTCCGGCACCGCCATAGATCAGCGTTCCGTTGGTGCTTGTTAGAGAAACGGTATCGCCCGCCGGCACGACCACTGGCGTGGATACGGTGATCCGCGGGCACGCCGAGGTGTCCACCGTCCCACCGGCGTAAACCGCGGCTTGCAACGCCGATTCGCTACAAGTCGACAGTGTCGTGTCTGCCGCCGCAGCATCAGCTCCGGAAGACTGACCGACTGCCAAGGCCACCACGAAGGCCACCGCGATTGCCGCGGTCACGACGTGACCCACTGGCTGCTCTGGCCTCGTCAACGGCGGGCGTATCCGAAGGGATCCAGTGCCTTCACCTCGGTGATGGTGTCCACGGGGAGCCGAATCTGCGCAGCAGCGCGGCCACCGCTTCCCGTGCGGCCGCCTCGTACAGGCAGACGCTCCTGCTCCCGTCGCCGCACACGTTAGGAATGGATCCAGGTCACGGCCGCGCGCGCCTTCGCCACTAAGATCGCCCGCCGAGCGGCGCCGACGGAGGCCAGTGACAGCCCCACGCCGTCAACGAAAGAGCGTTCCACCACGCATTTGTGCATCCCGTGCCCTCAATCCCTTGATCAGTGACAACGAGACCTTAGGGCGAGGGACACACGCCCACATCGGGGGTTTCCCCTATTTATTTTTCTGTGTTTGACGCCGTGCCGCGGTGCGAATCGATCAGCAGACGGAGCCGTCGCGGCTCGGCGGTTACCCTGCCTCGCCAGCACCGCGCCAACGTGGTGCTCGGCCGTTTTCGCGGACACGAAAGCCGGGCCGCGATGTCCACGTTGCTGAGTCTCTCGCCAAGCACGAGAGCCGTTGAACTCGCGCCATGTAAGCCGTTTAGGCCTGCAATGCCGCCTCGAGGTGCCACGGCTCGGCGAGCTCGACGCTGATCGGGTCGGGTGTGCGGCTCTGGCCAGCCAGAGCGTGTAGCTCGACAGCTGCCAGGGAGTGGCGCGCGCGCGCAAGACTCAGCGTCCCAGTCGCCAAGTTGAGGAGAATCCAACCGCCGAGAGCAAGAGCGCGGCCCCGAGACGGCCAGACACGGCGTGGACGAGATGCTGGTCTCCCCCGGTGCCGTCCGGGGTCCGCCGGGTGTCGTCGAGGGCCTCCCGGACGGCTGGGTCCCCACGGTGGGTGCGGACGCGGCCGAGCACGGTCAGGGCGACCGCGCGGGTGTCAGCGACCAGCGCTCCGTCGGTTCCGGCGGGAGACGAACACTCGCGGTGGGACGCCCGACAGTCTTTAAGTCATCCCAGACGCGCCGGTTGTTTGGGCTCAAGCTCAGGGCTTGCCCGAGTGTCGAGGCTTCCATCGAATCGGCGCAAGCTCAGACACCAAACGCCGATACGATGGGCGCGGCATGCTGTTAGAGAGGAATGAACAGCTCGATCTGATCCTGGACAACCTCGACGTCGCAATCCGAGGACGCGGAGCGCTCGTCTTCGTCGGCGGCGAGGCCGGGATTGGGAAAACAGCCCTCGTCAACGCTGCTGTGGCAGGAGCCCGGGACCGCGGGATAGAGGCATTCATCGGAGCGTGCGACCCCTTGGCGACCCCGCGTCCGCTGGGGCCGCTGCAAGACATCGCCTACGAGCTTCCCGATCCGGCCATCATCGAACTTCTCGATCGGGGGCCTGCGCGCTTTGAGTTGTTCACGGCCTGTCTCAAGATGCTCCGCGGGCGGCCTCGCCTCCTCGCCTTCGAGGATCTGCACTGGGCAGACGCTGCAACGCTTGACCTGATGACATACCTGGGCCGGCGGATCGCCACGACACGGGTGGTGCTGGTGGTCACGTACCGCGACGACGAGCTCGACCAAACACATCCGGTGCGCGTTCTCACGGGGGAGCTGGGAACGGGCGAGCAGGTCTTCCGAATGACCCTCCCTCCTCTTTCCCAGGCAGCCGTCACCACCCTCGCGACGGGGCGGAGCATCGACGCCCACGCACTCTATCGTCTGACGGAAGGCAATCCGTTCTTCGCCACCGAGGTGCTGGCGGCGGGGACCGCAGGCGTGCCTTCGGCGGTGCGCGAGGCGGTGATGGCACGCGCGGCGCGGCTCTCCCCACAAGCGCGGGAGGCGCTTGAGGTCGCCGCGGTGGCGCCCCAGCGTGTCGAGCTCGACCTGCTGCTAACGCTCTGCCCGGACTCCGAGGCGGCGATCGACGAGTGTCAGCGCCGCGGCATCCTGGTCGCCGACGGCGGCGGGCTGAGGTTCCGTCACGAGATCGCGCGCGACGTAATCGAGCACAGCTTGCCGGCGGCGCAGCGGCGCGCGCTCAATCGCCGGGTGCTTGCGTGGCTGCGGGAGCGCGGAAGCGACCTGGAGCTCGCCCGCGCCGTGCACCATGCCGTTGCCGGCGACGATTGGGACGCCGTGCTGGAGTTTGCTCCCGCCGCGGCGGCGAGAGCGGCGGCAATGGGCGCGCATCGCGAATCGGCAGCGCATTACGGTGCGGCAGCGGTCGCGGCTGAGCACCGGCGCTCCCCGTCCGACGTCGCCGACTTCGTCTACCGGCAGGCGTGCGCATGCAGCCTGAGCGATCAGATGGCGGAGTCATTGGTCTTGTTCCACCGGGCCCTGGACATCTGGCAGCAGGCCGGGGATGTCCGCCGGGTCGGGGACACACTGGCTCGATTGTGCCGCGTGCAGCTCACCATCGGGAACGGGGCCACGGCGCGGGAGGCAGGTGACCGGGCGGTTGCTCTGCTCGAGGCGCAGCCGGCGAGTCCTGAGCTGGCGCGGGCGCTCAGCACCCGAGCCGGTGTGGCCGCGCGGGCCAACGAGTACGACGACGTGCTGCGCTACGGCCGGCGCGCGGTTGCGCTGGCCGAAGCCCTGGGCGAGGAGGAAACCGCAGTGCACGCGCTGGCCTACATCGGCTGCGCGGAGTTCGAACGAGGCGCGGATCCGGACGGGAGTCTGCTCACCGCTGCCATCGAGCGAGCGCGCGTCGGCGGGCTGGACGAGCACGTCGGACGCAGCATGCTCAACCTCGCCAGCGTGCAACTGTTCCACCATGACTACCCCGCGGCCAGGGCGTCACTGGATGCCGGGATCAGCTACGCGGACGAGCACGGCTTCGACGTCTTTGTCGGGCTGATGCGGGCCGAGCGTGCTCGGCTGGCATTGGAGACGGGCGACCTGGATGCCGCCGCCGATGAGGTCGGCGCCGTGCTCCGCCGCTATCAGGCGCAGGACACCCGCGTGGTCGCCCTGACGGTGCTCGGCCGCGCTCGTGCTCGTCGCGGCGATCCAGGTGTGTGGGAAGCACTTGACGAAGCCTGGCGGATCGCGGATGGAACGCAAGAGATTCAGTACCTGGGCCCCGCTGCGGCCGCCCGGCTCGAGGCCGCCCTGCTGCTGTCGAGCAGGCTCGAGGAGTCGGTGAAGGCGGCCGCGGCGACGCTCGATCTGGCGGAGGCACGGGGCACTCCCTGGCAGGCGGGCGAGCTGTACGCCTGGCTGGCCCGCGCCGGCCATCCGGAGCCGATCACTATGGAGTTGGCCGAGCCGTGGCGACGAGAACTTGCCGGCGAGCCGCGTGCCGCGGCAGAAGCCTGGGGGGCTCTCGGCTGCCGATACGAAGCATCGATGGCGATCCTCTGGGCCCGTGCTGATGAGAGCGACGCCCGCGAGGCCGTTGATCAGCTGCAGCGCATCGGTGCACGACAGGCCGCGGCTGTGGCGACGCGACGGCTTCGCGAGCGCGGCATCCGGCGGATCCCCCGCGGGGCGCAGCCGACGACGCTGGTCAACCCGGCACACCTGACTCGACGCGAGCTCGAGGTGCTCTCACTGCTCGCCCAGGGCCTCAGCAACGCGGAGATCGCGGCCCGATTGTTCGTCTCCACAAAAACGGTCGAGCACCATGTCGGCTCGGTACTGGCGAAGCTGCATGCGCGCGGACGGGTGGGCGCAATCGCCGAAGCGCGCCGACTCGGTCTCCTCTCGGAGTCCCTCAGTACGGTGGCGGCGCCGAACTCATAAATGGGGGAAACCCCCGATGTGGGGGCGTTGGCTCCCTGTTACGGTCCTGCTGTCATTACTAGAGAGGAGGGGCACCGGATGCGCCGATATGTCGTGGAACGCTCCTTCGCCGATGGCGTCGGCATGTCGGCGGCCGTCAGCAGCGCTGAAACCTGCCGCGCGACGCTGGAAGCCAACGCGCGGGCCGACGTGACCTGGATCCATTCGTACGTGAGCGGCGATGGCAGGAAGAGCTTCTGCCTCTACGAGGCGCCCACCCCGGAGGCAGTGCGCCGCGCCTCCACGTTGAACCGCCTCCCGGTTGACTCCATCACCGAGGTGCGGACGCTCGATCCGTATTCGTTTGGCAGCCCGCCGCCTAAGTCCGCGCTAGCCGGCGCGAAGCAAGCCATTTAACGCGAGAAGGCGGCGGCGATGTCGATCGAGAAGACGCAGCTGGTGATGGAAGGCCGCCGCCGGGTCTTGCACGTTGTCCTCACCTTCACCATGGCGGTGGCGCTGGCTGGCTGTGTCAACACACTGCCAGCGGGTGGCGCAAACCAGAGCCAGGCCAACGCGACTCCTGGGACGCCATACGGGACACCCAGCAGCACCCCTTCACACGTCGCAGGCACCGATCTCTCCTTCGGAGGCGATATTTCGGACACTCTGAGTTCGGCGAACGTGGTCTGCCAGTCTGGCAACGGCCAGTTCTTCTTCGACATCGTCGGAGTGTCCGCGGGAGGTAAGAACGTGATCCTCAGCGGTCGCATGAGCTACACGGGCCCAGGGCTCTATCAGATCCCGGCAGCGGGAATTCTGTTCTCGTATGGAGGGACCGCCTACACGGGACATCCATCCGCAGGCTCGAGCAGCGGCACGATCCAGATCTTCGGGGGAGCCAGATCCGGGTCCTTCGCCGGCGCCAGTCTCCCGATTGCAAATCCCAACCAGAGCGGACGGGCGACGGTTGATGGATCTTTCACTTGCACGGCCTGATACCGACGGCGGGGTCCGTTTTATACAAAGCGGTTGAGGTAGGAGGCGCGCGGATGGCACCACGACTGAGATCCACCGGTTCCGTAGCCCGGGCAGCGCACCGCTGGCTGGTCGCCAGCACGACTGCATTAACCCTGGGTTCGGCGGTACTGCTCGTCAGCTGTTCCTCGTTGTCCTCGCCGTCGAGTCAGGATTCGACCAGTCACAGCAGCCCGGCGGCCACCAGCGCACCGGCGGCCAGCCCTGCGCCGGCGACCAGCCCCGCGGTTAATGGCGCCATCAACTTGACCTTCAGCGGAGCAGTCTCGGGCACCCTGACATCGGCCTCGGTGACCTGCCCCAGCAACCTACAGGGGGCGGAACAGCTGGGGACGTACGCGGTGATGATCGTCGGAACCACGAACTCAGGTGTCTCGGTCCAGATCGAGGTCTCGCAGAACAAGTTCACCGGCGGCGGCACATATTCGGCCGCTCAAGCAGACTTCCTGGAGGGAACGATTGGCGGCAACGGCTACATACCGGATCCCAACAACACCACTGCCTCGATGACCATCGTCAACGACGGCAATTCCGGTAGCCTCTCCAATCTCACCGCGCTGCCTGTTGCGAACCCGGCTGGCACAGCAGTCTCGTTGAGTGGGACGTTCACCTGCGGCAGCAATTCCTCCGGGGGGTAGGCACTATCCACACCCGGAGGTTCGTTGAAGGGCCCCCCGAGTTTGGTTCAGGTCGTGTGAAAGGGTACCGGTCCAGTCGCGAAGTCCGGCTGGCCGGTCGACTGGTCCAAGCTCAACATCAACACGGGGGTGACGTCTACGCGAGGGCGGCGTGAGCGTGGTTGTAGTAGTGCACGAACTCCGTGAGCAAAGCGAGCAGATGCTAGTTATTGGCAACGGGTGGTCAATGATCGCCCTCATCGCACCATTCAACTGGAGACGCCAGTGCCAAGCCCGCCGATAGAGCGTGGCGCCGTCGTTAGCCGACCGATCCTAGGCGGACTTCACCACGCGACGTGATCGAGACACTCTTGACAAAAGGTCCGAACTAGCCGTTCCGCGACAGCATTCGCCAGCGGCGCCCGATAGGGCGTTCGGATCTCGGCGATGCCGGCACCGGCGAGCTTGTTCCCGAAGCCATCGCCGTAGACCTTGTCCCGATCACGGATTAGATATCGCGGCTGGCGGCCCCGCCGAACAACACCAGGGCGTCCGATTGAGGCTCAGGCACGATTCTTCCAGAGCCGATAGCCGCCGGCGAATGCATCAGCGTTGGAGCCGAGCCGGACGCCCTCCGGCAGTGTGCGGAGCAACTTGGCGTTGCCGCCCCCGATGACAACGTCGTCAGCTTCCAGGGCAGCCTTCATTCGCGCCACGACGTCGGCGACGCCGCGCCGCCACTTCTTCTTGCCCAATCGTTTCAGTGCGGCCTTCCCGACCTGATCTTCATAAGTCCGTCCTTTCTTATAGGGCAGGTGCGCCAGTTCCATCGGTTCGAGCACGCCGTCGACGATGAGCGCCGAGCCGAGCCCCGTGCCCAGCCCGAGGAAGAGCATGCGGCCGCCTCTGTAACTGCCCAGAGCCTGCATCGCGGCGTCGTTGATCAAGCGTACTGGATGGCCAAACGCCTTCGTGAAGTCGAACCCGACCCATCCGCCTCCCAGGTTTCTGTCGTCCACGACGCGGAGCTGCTCCGCCAGCTCGTCTCCTGGGTCGGCGCCGGCAGAGTGGTGCTGGGCTCAGACTACCCGTACGGGATGGGGACGCTGGACCCTGTCGGCTTTGTCCGCTCGGCTGGGCTCGAGTCCGCAGACCTCGAAACCATCCTCGGCGCCAGCCCCGGCGCGCCTGTCTCCGAGCCGCAAGCCTAGCCTGAGTCCCGGCCGAGGAGGCCCGTGGCGACGATGATGCGCTGGACGTGGGCCCCTCACGGGACCGGATTGAGTTGACGGATCGGGGTTAACGGACCGTTGCAAATATCCCGTCACGGGCCAACGAGTGGCGTGGGCGAGGACTCGGCTTCAGCGCTCTTAAGCGTCGTCGGTCCGTTTGACAGCCTATCCGGTGGACTTCGGTGGACTCTGGTGGACTAATCGACCACCCGAGAGGCTGATTTGAACTCGAAAACGACTCTGGTGGACTCTGGTGGACGGTCAACCCTGTGCATGGCATTCAGAAGGTCAGGGGTTCGAATCCCCTCGGGTCCACCATCCGATCTGTATTCAGAATCGGCCCCCGACGAGCCTATCCGGCCCGCGCCTCGGACGATTTGACATCAACTTTGACACCCTATTGACATCAAATCTGGTCGTTCGGGGCGAGTCGTAAGCGGCTCGGTGCTAACCCTGAAAAGAGAGACGCAGAGTCCAGTGCCCGCCAGCGTATCCAACCAACTATTCCTTATCGATCCGCTCGGCAATACGATCGAGCATTCTCAGGAGCAGATCAGCGAACAAAACTATTTTGGCTGCCTGCGTAGGATCCAGTGACTGGTCGGGTTCTTGAAGATTCCCGGCGGTCCGCCAGCCCTCGCTCGGCGTCGACCACGATCGGCCCCGCCCGGCCCGCTATGCGTTAGCATGGCGAGCCAGTTGGGACACGAGCGAGGATGTCGGGCTCCCCTGCGACGGGCAAGGTTCGCGTAGAGTTGGCGTTGGAGGTCATGTATGTCCGTAGCTCCTGAGGTCAAGGAATCCTTCGTGGTGCAGAGCCCGTCGTTCATCTTCGGCTTGAAGGTGGTCGCCGAGCCCGCGCAGACCCTGATACCTCTGATCAACTCAGACGCGGCGCGCCTGCCGGATCTGTACGCCGGACTGGCGGCCGAGTATCGGCGGCTGCCTCAGGTCGAGGACACCACCGGCGGGCTTCCGGGAGACCGCCACCCCTACTAGCACCTGCACAAGGGGTTGGCAGTCGGCCCGATCTACCTAGCGCCCGGCGGCGAGCTCCTCCAGGGCGACATCTATCGGGCCGTCCCGAGCATCCACCTATCCTCAAGGCCGGTATTGGTCACGCGGCCATACAAGGAGATCAAGGGACACGTCCTGCATGGCGTCCACTCAGAGGATGGCCCCGAGCCCCAGGACGGCTACCGGTGGGGCCCCGACCAGGACGGCGAAAACGTCATCGCGAGGGGCTTTATGGGCCTGGCGATCGTGCTCACCCACGACTGCGAGATCGAGAACGATCCGGACCACCGCCTCGTGGCCGAGATCCGGTCAATCACCGAGATCCAGGAGGCTCACCGCGCCGACATCATGGCGATGCACCACTGGGCCGCGTTTCCCCTGTTGGCCCAGGCAGCCGCCCCGGCGATGGAAGAATCGTTCGTGGACTTCCGGCGGATCACAAGCCTCCGCCCTGAGGCGCTCCGCCCTCAGGACCGCTACGCGCGGCTGGCACCCGGCGTCCTCGACGCAATGCGGCTGCGCTTCTGGCACTTCCTCAACCGGCTCGTGGTTGAGCCGCCCGGGGCAGCCCTACCGTGAGGGTGACGCTCGCCATGCTGGCCGACTACGCGCTGGCGCACGAGGACGGGAAGCTGTACGTCACCGGCGGCGGCCTCCATGAACTCAGGTTCGGGCGCCTGCCCGCCGTCTACGCGCGCGTGTGCCTGGCGCTCGAGATGCAGTTCGACCCCAGCGAGCTGGGCGTCGCGCACTTCTTTGTCATCGACGCGACCGACCCTCTGGGACAGCCCTACATAAAGCAACAGGCGCTGACCATTACCTCACCGCCCGCCTCAGCCCAGGCAACGAGCAACCGCACGCAGCTCGTCTACAACATGCTGAACCTGACCTTTCAGCACGAAGGCGAGTACGTCTTCAATGTCCGTGTCGGCGACGAGGCGCAGGCAGCGCTCCCGCTTAGGGTCACCGTGGTGCCGGGGTCCTCGACCGAGATGAGCGCACTGCTGCACCGAGTCGAGGAGGGCTTTGCCGCTTTTGGCGCCTCGGATCTGGACGCCGCGGAAGAGCACTTTCTCGCGGTCACCGAGACGATGCCAAGCCTCGCCGTTGCCCACAACAACCTCGGCTTCGTTCGGCTTTCTAAGGGCAAGGTGGAGGAGGCACTGGCCACGTTCAAGAAGGCACAGGAGACTGGCTTCGACCGGCTCGAGCTGCTCGAAGCGAACATCGCGTGCTGCTATTACCTCCTCGGCAACGCCGATGCGAGCCTGGCCCTGTTCGAGAACTGTCTGAACGCACGCTCGTTCAGCGCGGTGGCAGTCCTCCATGGGCTGTCATCCGGCGGGCTGTTCCTGGTCTCCCTCCCCTCGGCCGGGGCCTATACGCGGCTGATGGCCCTGAACGCGGGATGGAGTGCGATGCGCACCGGCCGCAACGATCTCGCGGGCCGGTACCTGGGCATGGCGCTCGGCCTGATGGCCATTCCGGCGGACCAGCAACTCATCCAGGCTATCGAGGAGCTGAGAGCGAGGCTCAAGTAGACGCCGCGTTCAGTCTGCCGGGCCTGGCGTTAGTGCCCGAAGCTCGGCCCGCTGTGCGTCAGGCCCCGCGCAAGGCGCTGGCGATCAGTTCCTCGCTGGAGTGCCTTGAGGCATCGAACTGCGGAAGTGGCGCCACGCTGAGATCCGGCTTCCCGCCCGAGATGCCCAACTGCTTCATGGCCCAATCCCCTCGCTCCAGCAGGTCAGTGACCGTCAACAGGTGGATGTTGATTCCCTTTTGGCGAACCCTGGCCGCCTCCTCATGGGCGCCACGTCCGAAGCTGAACGCAACTATTGCGCCGCTCTTCTTACTAGCGCGCTCGATCGCTGTCTCGAAGTTGTCCACCACATTGCGACCAACGGCATCGCTCTGCTTGATCTGCACCGGGTCGTGCAGGAAAAAGGTCCAGCCGTCGATGCCCATGTCACCCGTCTTCCGGTTGGCTTGCTGGCCGTTGATCCGATCAATTACCCAGTTCTGGAACTCGAACGGCTTCAGCTTGTGGAGCTCGTCCAGCGTGGTCGGCATGCCGTAGACCTGCACGTCTACGGCGCCGATCTTCGCGAGCCGGCGCACCATCAGGTTGCATGCCGTCGGCGAGATGTCGATGCCGATCCACTGTCGCTTCAGCTGCTGCGCCACCGAGATGGTCGTCCCGCACCCGCAGAACGGGTCGAGGACAATGTCCCCCTCCTGGCTGGCGGCCTGGAGGATGCGCTCCAGTAAGGCTTCCGGCTTCTGGGTCGGATAGCCAAGGCGCTCCACTTTCGTCAGACTGCGGTTGAGGCCTCTCAACATCTCGATGTCGGTCCACACGTCCTGGAGAGCCACGCCCTTGCTCTCGTCGAGGTACCGCTTCTGCGCGGGCACTCTGCCGGGCTTGGTCTGAACAATGAGCCCGGCGTTGTACAACTCCTGCATCCTCTCTCGGCTGTACCGCCAGTAGCGCTTGACGCCGAGGAACTCATAGTAGGGGTTGCCCTTCGCCGCCCCGCCGGGGCCGGAGATGTCCGCGAGGTTGTAGCGCCGCCCAGTGCCTTCCTCGACGTGGCGGTACCACTTGTTCACGGTCTTCTCTGGCAATGGTGTGTACAGCGGGTTGAACGTGGCCCCGTCCGCCCTACGGTAGAGCAGGATCACATCGTGGATGCGGCCCAGGTGCTTCGCGCCCTGGCCGTAATCGTTGTGCGCGTCCGACCTCTTCCAGACGATCTCATTGACGAAGTTCGCCATGCCGAAGACCTCGTCCATCATCACCTTGAGGTAGTGACTGGCGTGTGGATCACAGTGCAGGAAGACCGAGCCCGTCGGCTTGAGAACCCGATGAATCTCCATGAGCCGTTCGCGCATCCACCCGACGTAGACCTGGATGCCGCCAGCCCATCGGTCTTCGAAACTCCGGACCTCCGCTTCGTCGCCCCAGATGACCTCGTACTGGCGGTTGCTGAAGAACGGCGGGTCCAGGTAGACGAGGTCGACACTGGCCGCGGGCATCACCGCGAGCTGCTTCACGTTGTCCTCGCAATAGAGGACACCAGTGGCAAGCTCCGGCACCCGGCGCAATTGCTCCAGGTTCCTTTGGAGCACTCTCCGGGCCTGGCCCGGCGCGCCGGATGCCTCCGCGGAGGCAGGGGCGATCCGAGCCTTTCGGACGGGGTTGGCGGGCACCACTCCCTCCTGGGGCGAAATCTGTTAAGTGGCGCGCAATCTAACACACCTCTCAGCGGTTTTCGGCTGATTAGAGCGGCTGGCCAAATGGCCAATGGCCGACCGGCCTAACTCACCGCGAGAAGCTGCTGCAGATCCTGGCGCGTTTGGTTCAGGTCCGAATTGACTTTCTGTTCGGCCGCAGCGAGGTCAGCGTCGGTTTTCAAGCTGATCTGCCAGCTGGCGGCAACCTGAACCCACAGGGCCAGGTCCCCCTGCACATTACCGACGTCGTCCTGCCAGTTGGTGAGAGCCGTGCTGGTGTCGTTCTCCCATTTCGTAATCGAGCCAGATGACGATCCCATGACAGCGAGGTAGATGTCGTTGGCTTGTTTGAATGCTTGTAGGTAGGAGACGTCCTGCTCCGCTTTCGATTGGGCTCGCCAGTCTCGAAACTTTGACGCCGAGGAATTCGGATCGTTGTAAGCCGCGAGCCCAGCGTTGGCATCAGCATAGGGAGTCGAACCCAATGCGGCCTTACCGGCTGCGAGTAGCTGGGCGTAGTGGTCGATATTGGCTTGAAGGGTCGCCTGGACCTGCACTTTTTCCGCGGTTGAAAGCTTCTCGACAGACGCGCTGGCGCTGGGTGAGGTGTGAGGAGTCGGCGACGAAGCTGCCGTCGTACCAGAAGACGCGTTCCCGCAAGCGACTAGCCCCGCGGCTAGGAAGGCGACGAGGATAACGACGGGTCTGCTCTTCACGGCGGCCTATGGTAATCGAGATCCCCACCCCAGGAGCCCCTGGTTGGACCGGGGAGCTACCCGCCCACAGCTCCGAGCCGAACCTTCCGAAGGATGCGGCGTGGAATCCCTCCCTTCCGGCTCCTTGATCTGATCAGCGCAGCACCTGGGCCACCATCGCTGATGTCAGACTCGTGCGGACGGAGGATGACGGCGCAGTGGTCTCACGGTGTCGTGTACTACCGCTGCGGCTCGGCTCTGACCTTGGAGCCGTGCGCGATGGCGTCATAGCACCGCTGGAGGGATCATCTGGAGCCACTGCGCCGAAAGTAAAGATGGCCGAGCGTGCCCGCGATACGCGGCCCATCACTAACGCTGTGTAATCGAACTTCTTTCCAGAAAATCGACAGCCAAATGAAGATCAGCGCCAGAGAACCCGGCGAGATTCAGCTGGTTGGCGGTTGCCCTCGCTGCTGAAGCTCGGTCGGCTGCCACCGTAGTCCGTCCCACCACCACGTGCCGTCAGGAGACATTAGCGGAGGAGGTGGCGGCTCGGACGCGGCCTGGTTCTCAGCCATCTTTTGCTCGGCCATCTGAGCCAGCGTCGCATACACTTGGAGGCCGCGCTTCCAACGCGGAATCTCCCACCTAATGACGGCCACGACTAAGATGGCCAATCCCACGAACACCGCTGCCACGATGACTCCGGTCAAGCTCATGTTCGTGGTCAGCCTTGGAACGTTGTCGTAGGGTCGCTCATCGAAGCCATTGTGGGCGGTGGCGTGGAGAATGGTGCGGTGGCAGACCCCGCCCCGCTCAAGCTCCTGATCGAAGTGGTACCGGAGCCCTGCTGGCGCCATAACTTGCGAAACGCTCTGACTAAGGATCGGTGGCTGACCCTAAGTCGGCAGTTCGCGCTGCCGGTTATTGCGAGATTTGCAGTTCGACGGATCGTCTTCAATGCGACGAGCAGTGGATCTATGACGAGCTAAACCACATCCAGCACCTGGTCGGGCTTCGCTGCGTCTGCCAGGCCTGTCACAGCATCATCCACTTCGGTCGCACCACGAAGCTCGCTAGGCAAGAGGCAAACCGATATCCCACGTTGGTCGAGGATACAATCGCCCACTTCATGCGGGTAAACGGTGCAGACAGAGACGCTTTCAAGCGGCATTGGATCGCTGCGGCTGAGGCTCACTCGCGGCGTTCTGCGATCAGCACTTGGTCATCAGACTATGGCGTCTACACCGAGTCAATCACCTTGGTCGGGGCGCAGCGAGCAGAACGCGCACACAAGAAGCGGGGGGCAACCACTGGTAGGGGTCGTTGACAACCGTCGTCACGACCCCTGCCAAAGACCACATCGCTGCGACTCCCAAGACAACGCCTGTCGAGAGATAGCCAGCAGGGTCACTTCTTGCTCAGGCGTATGAACTGGTCGGCATAGAACTCAATCCACTTGGGCCGATCTCCTACCTTCGGCCGCCAGATCTCAGCCGGGTGGTACGGCACAAACCTGTAGTAGTTCCCAAGCTGATCCTGGCAAAAGGCCACCCTGACACCCTCGTTGGTGACCTCGTTCCCGGCGACATCAGCATCAGCCATCGCCCCAGCGCGATCAGACATCTGCAGTCCGTCCCCGCCTGACGAATCGGCGCTCAAATCAAACAGATCTGTTGTCAGCAGATGGTGGATGTAAGTTGACCCGCCCTGCGGTTCGATCCAAGCCAAGCAACATAGGCCGTGGACTACAGGGCCACGCCCGAAGTTGACCGGATAGGCTCGGCCAGCGGTGATGCTTTGGCCGGTGCGCGTCAGGGACGCATTCCACGAGATGTATGGTCGGTAGGCAAGCTCACGATCCTTCTGGATCTCGTCAATCGTGGCCTTCGCATTGGTCGCCAGCAATTCCGTTGCCGACACGAGCTTGCCGGTTTTATTGACGTTCCACCCGCTGATCCCGGCCAGCGCGAATGTGGCAAGTGCGAGCACGCCGGTGCCGACTGCAACCCACAGTTCCATGGTCTACAAACGCTACAGGCTGTTGACGTAGATCAAGCCTCGGGTTTGAATCCCTTCCTTCCCGCGAGCCGCAGCACACCTGGGAGTCCAAGCTTCAGTCAGCGATCACGTTCAGCGCCGATCGATCGGTCCATCGCGTCAGCTGCATCGTGTTTCAACGTAGACATAACGTGGGCGTACATGTCCATCGTCACCGAGATCCGACTGTGCCCCAGCGTCTCCATAATCACTCGCGGATCGGTGTGCTGGGCCAATAGCAGGCTGGCGCACAAGTGTCGAAGATCATGGAATCGCATTCTTGGAAGGCGAGCCTTACGGACAACCCGGCGAAACATTCTCTGCACATTGCGCGGGTCGAATGGTCGTCCCGAGAGCGTTGTGAAAACAAAATCGCTCTTCTGCCAACCCTTCGCGGCTGCCCGACGCTGTTTGTCTTGTTGACCTCGATGCTCTCGCAGCGATTCGGCGGTCATTACCGGCAGGACAATGGTGCGTCGGCTTCGTCGAGTCTTGGTTTCGGCCAGAACCTGGCCCTGGCCGGTCACTCGGTGGAGCGACTTGTCGATCCGTATCTGCCGGCGATTGAGGTCGACATTGGTCCATTGCAGCCCGAGTGCCTCACCCATGCGCAGCCCGGTGCTGACTGAGAGCACGACGAGCGTCTCGATCGGTTCTCCTTTCGCTGCCGCAAGCAGTCGCATCGTCTCGTCTGGGGACAGCACCCGCGCCTCACGCTGTTCGACGCGGGGGCCATCCGCCAGGCTAGCCACATTCCGCCCCACGAGGCCCCATCGCATGGCTTTGTTTAGAGCGTTTCTCAGGATCAGGAGCACGTACATCACGCTGCGGTTTGAGAGCCGGTCCGATGCCTGCAGGTCAGCGATCATTCCGGCCACATGATCAACGGTCAACTTGTCCAGAGTGATCCGCCCTATCCGAGGCGTGATATGCAGTCGCGCGACGCCCTCATAAGAGACGTAAGTTGCGGGCCGCAGCGATGGGCGAACCGCTGTGAGCCATCGCTGCAGAAACTGGCCAAGCTGCGGACTTCGAGAGGGCGGTGGAGCCCCGGACGCCAGATCGTTAAGTAAGCCGCGGATGCGGTTCTCGACTTCCTTCGGGGTCCGGCCGTAGACGATCTTGCGCTTCTTACGCCCATTATCCGCGCCGAGTTCGACGTAGCCGCTCCACCGCCCATCCTTGCGGGGAAAGATCGCTCCACTGCCTTTGATACGTCGCTTGGCCACCCGCTTAGTGGCACTCTGATTTGACTCGATTCTGAAGGCGTCCGAGCAGTCCGACCGGCCCTCGAGGCTGCCAGGCGACCTGAACCTTGATCCATTCTTCTAGCTGCTCGCGCGGTACGCGAGTCGATCGACCGATGCGCATCGACGGAAGCTCTTGAGCGGCCAGCAACTCAAAGACCTTGGAGCGGCTAATGCCGAGGGTCGCCGCGACTTCAGTTGGTCGAAGCAGGAGGCTGGCATCCGAATCCTTGTGGTCGGACGCAGGGGGAACCCGAACGGCGCGGGCTCCCCCTTGACCCTCTCCGCGCCGCCCGAGGACTGCAGACGGATATGGGGGGTTGGCAGGCCGTGAGGAGGCCTTAGATTTCGTTGATGACTTTGTTTGTGGCCTAGCGGACACGGGCGACGCTCCGTTCCCGCTGAAGCCACAGGCCTCGGACCGCCATTTCAGCTTGCCAGCCGATGCCGCCCCACCAAAACCAGAGCCTCTCGCAGCGGTCGAGTTCCTTCTTGGTCTTGGCTGGTTGAAACAGGGCCTTCCGCCAATGCGTGTTCTGATCGCGCGCGATAGCCGCGCGTTGGCGTGCGACATCCGTGATCGACGGCGTCATCACCGACCAGCAGTCCGCAGCCGACTCAAGCGCTGGCGTCCAGCATTCACAGCTCGAACCGCCCGGCCCTGAGCTGCAGCTGTCAACGGTGAGAGCAGACCACCCGCCCGTCGAGTCAGGAGGCCGATCGGGAGCATGTAGGCGGCAGTGCTGCCCCAGCCGCGAGCGACCGTGCCGGCGGTGGCGTGGGCGAACTTGATGCCTTGGAAGAGCGCTACCGGCGAGATCGCGGTGATGAGAAGGATGGCGAAGCCACTGGCCATCCAGTCCGCTTTGCCATTGTTGGGCGCCACGCCGAGCACCGCCGGCAGCAGCAGCGATAGGCCGACGACGAACGCTGTTGCCACCACGAACTTGGCGAGCAGGAGGCCGATGACGAACTCCGCCAGGTGTGTCGCACCGCCCGCCAGACGGGGCCAGATGGCGAGCACGCAGACCAGGGGCACGAAGGCGGTGATGGTCAGGACCAGAGCCGCCCGAACGATCAGCTCGAGATATACGACCATGGCAAGGAAGCTGATCAGCAGGGCCATGATGATCAGCGCCACCACGTTGAGGTGGACCTGCGACAAGTCGATGTTCCCCGCGGATACGACCGTATTGGGATTGGCTGCGGAGAGCTCTTTGTCCCAGGCATGGCCCAAGAGCGCCGCGTGGACGGTGGCGTACTGCACGATGGCAAGACCGGAGTAGGCGAAGAAGACGCAGGCGACGACCCGCGGCACCACCGAGAAGTCGAGCCCGAGCTGTCCTCCGAAGATCCGCTCGATGATGCCGAAAGCAACCACCGCGCCCAGAATCAAGAGCGAAATGGCGAGCACACGGTTGTAGATGGGGACCAGGGCGACGAAGTCGGGCTCGGTGGCGTCGCCGAAAGAGTGCATCAGGTTGCTGATGCCCCAGAGCGAGTCTTTGATCGCCCAGGCCGTGATCGCCTGCACGATCTGGTTGGCGTACCCGGAGTAGATGTCGGGGGAGGGGTTCACGAGAAGAGGTGCCCCGCGTAATTGGCGGCGGCGATACCGAGATAGAGGAACGCGACGGCTGCGATCGATACGCCCAGCGACGACTTGGAGCGCTCGACGAGCGGCGGGTTGGAAGTGAACGAAGCGAAGACCCACACGATGAGCGAGACCGCGATTCCGATCGCCGAGACAAGCACCAGCAGACCAGCTGCGTTGTTGGCCAGGTGGACAAGGCCCTGCAGCACGTTGGCCGGCAGGCCGCTCAGATCGGGATGGATGTTGATGTCCGAACCGCTCAGAAAGATCACTCAGGACCTCCTTTGCCGCGGATGCGGCCAAACAGGACCGACGGCACAAGTGATGGGCGGCGCTGAGACACGGCGGACTGGCCGCCTCCTTCGGCCAGCCGGCGGAAGTGGGGGACCTGGTCCCAGCGCATGAGCTTCAGGCGGGCCGGTGGCGCCGTGGAGTAAACGAGCACGGGTTCGCCGAGCCGGCGCAGATCGTCGGGGCTGCACAGCGGTCGCCCGGTGCGTTGCTCGGATGAGCTCGAATTCCGTGCATTGCCATGGCTGACGCGGTAGGTTCGGGTCTCATCGCCGATGGCGCGGCTGAAGTGCTCCAAGGTCACCAGGTCGCCCTGGCCGGGCAGGAGAAGGCGGGCGCGGCAGTTGTTCCAGACCGTGCGCGCCTCCTCGCGTCCGTAACCGGATTCGATCTGGGCCAGGTCGTGGAAGCAGAGCAGGAGCTGGATCCCCTGGCCGGGCCCGCTGGAGGCGTAGCCGGCAAGGCGTGGAATGCGTGCGAAGTTGGCCGCTTCGTCAAGGGCCAGGAGCAGACGCGGCGTCAGGACTCCGCCCTGGGTCCGCGCGCGCAGCGTGGCCTTGCGCAGCAGGGTGGCGATGAGTGCCGAGAAGAGCGGCCGGCAACGCTCGGCCTCCTCGGCGGGGGCAACCAGATAGAGGGTTCCGCCTTCAACCAAGAGCTGATCGAGGTCGAGCTCCCGCTCGCTGTTCGAGGTCGCGCTGCAGACGCGGTCGTCGACCCAAAGACCAAGACAGGAGCGGGCGGTGGAAGCAATCGAACCGGCCTCTCGGTCCGGGGTCAGTGCATGCGCCATCAGCAGGTCGGAGGCATGGGCGTCCTCGACCACCTTGGAGAGCTCGACGTAGTCGGCTTGGGCGGTGCGGTTGAGGGCGATCAAGACCGAGCCCATGTCACCGCCGCGTTCCTTGGCGAAGACGCAAAGACCGGTGATCAGGTTGGAAGCGGAGAGATACCAGTGCGCCGCCGCACCGCGCTTGCCGTTGGCCGTGAAGTGGTCGGCCAGCTCGGCCGCGGAGCCGCAGTCGGTGACTGATGCGATGGGATTCCAGGTCGCGGCCTCGAGCCCGAGGTCTCGGATCCACGAGGTATCGCGGTCGAGTGGAGCGAAGACCCAGACCGGCCCGCGCTCGACTCGATGCCGGGCAGTGAGACGGACCAGCTCCTCCTTGGTCGAGGTCGCGATCGCGGCGCCCGACCAGGTCAGCAGCGTGGGCACGACCACAGTCGAGGTCTTGCCCGAGCGCTGCACGCCAAGTAGTAGGACGTTGTCTTCGGCCGGCGACTGCAGAATCTTGTGGCTGAGGAAGCCGAGGACGATGCCGTCGCCGGCGGCGCGCTCGGGTCTGGCGAGCCGGCCCAAACGACGCCGATCCCGCCAACCGGCCCAGCGGCTGGCGCCGTGGCTCTGGGGGTGGTCGGACTTCCAGCCGCCAAGGGCAAGCCGGATCACTCCGGTTATGGCCCAGATCAGAAGGTCGGCGATCAGGTTGGCCACAGCGGTCATCTCGCCCAGCCCTCCCGCTCGTGGCGCACCAGCTCCTCTTCGAGCTCGCGCTCCATCTGGTGGCGGTATCGCAGAGCGACCGCTTGAAGCCGCCACAGGGTGGCGCCGGCAAGCTGAGCACGGCGGACGATCGAGCGTGAGCGCAGGCTGGGGAAGGCGCGACGCACCGGCAGCCGCCGCCAACGCGCTACCGGGTGGCGCTGCATAGAACTGGCGGCGATGATCGAGCTTAAGCGCGCTGCCTGGAGCTCCCCGTCGCGAACCAATTCGAGGCCGCGCTGGCGCTCGATCTCGTGCCCGATGGCGTCCTTCATGCGCTGCAGGCGAGGGCGCGTCAGCATCACCGTGCGGTAGCGGCCGGGTGCGATCTCGCGGCGGGCGGCGAGCACGATGTGCACGTGGGGGTGGGCGGTGTTGCGGTGCTCGGCGGCCAGCCAGGGACCGATGCCCCCGGTATCCGCTTCCAGCTGAGCCATGGCCGCCCGCGTGAGCCCGGCTAGATCAAGGCCCTTGGCGAGCTCGGGCGAGAGGACAAAGCGATAGGCGGCGCGGCGGCGGTCGACCGCCGCCTGGCCCGGCTTCTGCCAACTCTGCCCGTCCAGGCCGGCAACCGAGCGACCGACGTAGGCGCCAAGCCAGCGTCGGTGTTCAGCGCTGACCTTTCCCTCGCGGTTGAAGAGCCGCGCGTTGGAGCCGCTGCGGTCGCGATGGGCAACGTACTTGAGCAGGCCTTCGACCGCCGGCTTGGGCTCGGGGTGCTGGTCGCGGTGCTGGACGTACTTGAGGAATCCGGCCACCGCACGCTTGGCCGAGCAGGCGCCGGAGACGGGCGTGTAGGCGACGGCCAGGATCGAGCGCTCCGGCATCAGCGGCCCTCCTCGAGCTGCCGTCGCAGTTCTTCGAGTCGGGCCTGAGCCAGACCGATGGCCTCCTGGCGCAGCTCCGGCGAGCGCCGGCCCAGCTGAGGAAAGCTGAGCTCGAGCAGCCGCAGCCCGTGCTCGGCCGCGACCAAGGCGCCCAGTCCGACCAGGGCGGTGTCAGCCGCGTCCGCCTCCTTGTCGGCCCGCTGCTCGAGTGCCGCCTCGAGCAGCGCACGGGCGATCGCGCTGAGCGGAGCGCCGGCCGCGCGAGCGCGGGCGAGCAGACGCTCGCAGAGCATTTCGGAAAGGCGGATGTCGAGGCGGCGGCCGAGGGCTGGGCGCGCTGGCGGCTGGATGTCGTTCATACCTAACAACTGCGCATCGAGCCCGACCCAAAACCGGCCCTGGGGCGTGCGTTTTCGAAGAACGCACGCTCAGCGCACGTGCGCTCCCGGAGCTGAATTCAGCGCCGAGGCGCAACGCACGCCCAGCGCACGCCAGAGGACGCCCGAGCGCACGCCCAGCGCACGCCTGCTCCATAGCTTGGGTGCATCTCCAAAGGAGGTGCCGCCCATGGCAACCAGTCCCACCCCGTCCGGAGACCGCTGGGCAAAACGACAGCCCGGGCTTTCCAGACTTCGACGCCCGGCTTGAGGGCTGCCGACTCGACCCTCGCGCCCGCGATCTTTTCTTATGTGAGCTACTCGTCGCCTACCGCACCACTCGCGATCGCTCCCAGATCGCCCCCCTGATCCTGGAGGCGGTGCGGCCACAGCTGGAGGTGCGCTGCCTCCGGCTCAGCCCCCAGGAGCCCTACCTCGACACCGAAGACCTCGCCCAGCAATTGGTGCTCGAGGTCCTCGACCTGGCGCTTTCCCTGCCGCTCCAGGGTGGGGCTTTTCTGGAGCGCCGCCTGCTCCTGCGGGCGATCGAGCGCGTGACGCGCGGCCTCGAGCGCGAGGCGCGCTATCGCGATCTCGTCGGCTACTACCCCGAGGAACCGGACGAGGAGGAAACTCCATGAGCACACTGCTCCTGCCATCCCGCTGCCCAGCGGCTATCCTCACCGCCAACCTGCGCTTGATGTCGAACCAAGAAGGAAGGCGGACCGAGGGCGTGCGACAAGTCACCAACTGGCGCCTGCCCGCGCTCTGGATCGGTGCCACAGGCCTGGTCGTGGTCGGCGTCGTCGACATCGCCTCCAGCGACCTCACCGGCTATCTCCTGCTGGCCGCAGGCCTCGCCGCCGGCCTGCTCGTCTATCGAACCGTCGTGCCCCTTTTGATCTGGCTTGGCGTGGCCGGCGTCGGCTATTACGACTACAGCTCGGGAGCGACCTCCGGGCTGCTCGGCCTGGCCGCCGGGATCGGCGGAACAGCCCTGGTGGTCAGCTGCATGGTGCGGCCGGCACGGCTTCTGACCCCAATGGCGATCGAGCACATTTCCGCTCCATCCGTGCCTCAGATCGTTCAGCCGCCGGGGCCGGAGCCCGAGGCCACTGGGCACCAGATCGCACCGGCCACGCAGGTTGCTGGATCACTGCAGCTTCTTGAACCTCCATCCGTCGAGCCCGCCGCCGTCGAGCCGGCGTCGCCCGCATTGCCCCTGGTGGTGCGCATGGTCGGCTCATTCCAGGTCCTGTATGGCGGGAAAGACCTCACCGGCGAGCTGCTGGCTCGCCCGATCCTCTGCTTCATCTGGCTGATTGCGCTGGTGCGCGCGCTGGCCGGCGATGAGCGCTTGAGCCGCGCATCGCTTGCCGACGAAGCCGCACCCGGCATTCCCATCAGTCAGCAGCTACAGCGCGCCCGCGGCCACCGCCGCGACTTGCGCGCCAAGCTGCCCAGAGCGCTCTCCGGGCGCATTCGCGACGACGGGGAGTTCTGGCGCTTCGAGCTCGATGGCGTCGAGGTCGACGTGATCAGGCTGCGCCGGCTGTGGGCGCAATGCCAAGAATCGCGCGGTCTGCTTTCCAACCAGCTCGCCGCCGAGGTCACCGACGCGCTCGCCGGTCTGGGCTCGGGTGAGTTCCTAACCCTTTGGGAGGAGCTCAAGGACAAGTTCAACCGGGAGAGCACATCCGCCGAGCAAGTGGAGCACCTGCGCGTCGACGTCGACGAGACGCACGCTCGCCTGGTGCTGGCGCTGGCTCAGCACCACCGCACGCGCGGCGAGGCCGCGCGCGCCATCAAGCCCCTGCGGGCCGCGCTGGAGCACATGCCCGAGCGCGAAGACCTTGCTCGGGCCCTGATCACCGCATACCAAGAGAGCGGGCAGCTGGCCGAAGCGGCCGCCGTCCGCGATCGCTACCTGAAGGAGTTCTGAAATGGGTTTCTTCAATCTCCGGCGCCTCGGCTGGCGAACCGAGCTCGCGATCGGGCTCAGTGTCGCCGTCATCGCCGCCGGGCTCGTCTCCTACACCGTGCTGGCTGGGGCCGCCACTCCCCAATCGGCAGCCATCAACTACCTCGCCGCCGAGCAGCGCGGCGACTCGGCCGCGATCTGGAACCAGACCTACCTCGATACCTCGAGCACGGCTGGTGTCGGACACAGCCTACTCACGCGCCAGGCGCTGCAAGCCCAGCTCAAGACTTCGCATCCCGCCTACCCCAGCCTGCGCGTCGAACGCGCTGACCTGAAGGGCGCCACCGCCACCGTCGAGCTCTCCTTTCAAGAGCAGAAGACCAGGCCGCATCTGACCCTCAAGCTGCGCAAGGATCCTGCCCGCTCGACCATGGCCGTCTTCCCCCTCTGGCAGGTGGTGGTCACGCCGGCGCTGCTCGATTTCAAGCTGCCCAAGTACACCGGAGCGCTCACTGTCGATGGCGTCGGCATCGAGCTTGGCGACGGCGATCACCAAGTGGCCGTCTTCCCGGGTCAGCACGTACTCGCCATGGCCGCCTCCGACGTCTTCCAGGCCACGTCGGTCACGGTCTCAGCGCTCGAGCCCGCGCCCGCCACGACCGCCGTGCCCTTTGGCTTCACCGTCCTCCCAGCCGCCCAGACCGGCGCGTTGGCCGCTGTGCTGACCAACCTCCAGAACTGCGCTAAGCCGATCAGCCTGCAACCCAGCGGGTGCCCCAATGGCTTGGACGGACTAGCAACCGGCCCGGCCCAATGGACCCTGTGGGGCGATCCCACAAGTGGAGCCGACGTCGCTGTGGATTCCACCCTCGACCTGGTCGCCGAGGGCCACTATCAGATGGACGTGCACTGGAGCGGCCAGAGCTCCTCCAGCGGCGACCACCACGACGTGGTCAGCGGACCCTATCGGGCGCTGCTTTCTTGGGACGGATCGAAGTGGTCTGTCCCCAGCTACGTGGATGGCAAGGGCGTTGCGTCGGCCCCGCGGCCGGCGGCCACCGATGACATCGTTCTGCAGGCCGTCAAAAAAGTCTTCGCAACCTGCGCTGCCTCCCACCAGCCCAGCCCGGCGGATTGTCCGGGGTCGGTTTACGCGATCGACTGGTCAGGGCTGACCTGGACCGCAAACGGCGACCAGACCGCCGGTGCAGTCGTCGCCTGGGACGGCGATCGTTCGTCGTTCACGGCCAAGGGCAACTACTCCATGACGGCGACCTGGACCGAGTCGTATCCGTTCGGGCCCACCGTTCACATGACCAAGACCGTCAGCGGCTCGTATACCGCCGACCTGTTTTGGGACGGCAAGGCGATCGACTTCATCACCTTCGAGTAGCGGCAGTTCGACTCGCGATGCTCCGCCGGCGCCTCGCTGGCGGAGCACTGTTTCTCCAGTCTTGACCATCATCTATTGCCATCGCAGATCCTGTCCGACAACAACTGACCTTCCGCACGACAAATGACGCCAAATGGCGTAACAAGATAACCCCACATTCGTGGGGGACGACCCCACGCACCACGTGCTATGAAACCAGGTGCGTTGGTGGGAAGAAGCTCGTGGAGTCGCACTGGTGCCCGAAGCCCGAAAGTTAACCTGAGCTTGACCGCCGGCAGGCACCACATGATGTCGCCGCGCTGTTGCGTGAGCACGCAGGGGAAAGTCTTTGCCCTAAACGGTGGTCACCCGCCAACCACATCAATTCTGGAGGTGGTGAGGTGCAGGTAATCCATGAGCGTTGCGCAGTGACTCCGGCCGTAAGTCACATCCACTTGAGCCACCATTAGAAGAATGGTTCCGGAAGTGTCCACCCAATACGGAGACGACAAGGATCTCCGCGCACGCCAAAGGCTCTGGGCGATTAGCAAGCGAGAACCGCATTTCGCTCTGTACGCGTGGGTGCTTGAACTCGCCGGCCTTGCTGGAGGAGAGCGAATTCTAGAGGTCGGCTGCGGGAATGGCGAGTACTTGGCGCGGGTGAATGCCATCGGTATCGACATTTCTCTCGGCATGCTCGCCGCGGCTAAGCAGCGGGCGAGCGGACCGCTGGTTTGCGGCGACGCCGAGAGTCTGCCCTTCGTCGAATCCGCCTTCGACGTAGTACTGGCTCCGCACATGCTTTACCACGTCTCGAATCGGCTGGCCGCTGTACACGAACTGCGGCGAGTGCTCAAGGGAACGGGTACCTGTGTCGCTGTGACTAACGGCGAGGATAACCATCAGGAGATGGTCGAGCTCGTGGAGAGAGTTGTCGGGCACGGGTGGGGGTGGCGCCGCTTGGCAGTCTCTGGCTTCAGCCTTGAAAACGGCGAGGCTCAGCTCCGAGCTGGGTTCGACGTGGTGGAACGAGTCGACTGTCCGGCAAGTGCGTTCCTGGTCACCGATGTCGATGCACTCGCTGCATATCTCGCGAGCATCGGAGATCTTTACGAGTCGCAAGTCTCCCAGTGGATGAATTGGGACGAAGTAGTTGAAGAGTGCAGGCGGAGGGCAGCACTTGTCGTCGATGCTGAGGGTGCATTCCGGATCTCGACATCGATCGGAGCGTTTGTTTGCCGATAAGGTCGCACCCCCCAGAGTGGGCCTGTGGTGCGTCTCATTGCGAACCGTCCCGGTTTGACAGCAATTTGGAAGCACTGCCGTTAACATGGTGGACGTCCGCGCGGTGACCGCCGAGGAGCCCGCCGAGTCTCTCGTTGCACCTCACCGACCTGACGCGACGACCGGGTCGGAGCGCGCAATCGGAGTCCGCAGGTCGAGCCCGCGATGGGGCCGGGCCTGGTTGTAGTGCTCGAACCAGACAGTCAGGACGCGCTCAAGGTGGCGACGATTGAGGATCAGAAGCCAATCCAGACATTCCCGCCTGGTCGAGCCAATTTGGCGCTCCATGTGCGAATTCGCCCTGGGCGCCGCGATCGGAGCCTTGATGACGGCCATACCGTCGGCCTCGAACACCAGGTCGGAGCCACCGCCGTACTTGTCATCGTGATCGTGGACCAGGAACCGCGCCGGCACGCCCTGCTGGTTGAGCTCCCAGCTCACATTCCTGGCTTGCTGGCTCACCCACTGAGCGTCTGGCCTGTCGGTCACCGCGAACCAGATCACCCGCCTGGTCGCCAGCTCCATATATAAGAGGACGTACAGCCGCTTCAGGAGCACTGTGTCGACGCTGAGGAAATCGCTGACCTGTGGTGCGCACAAAGTCCGTTGCGATTCCATTCGCGCCCCGCGACGCGAAGCATGTCGGCCTGAGGCGAAGGCACCTTGGGTTGCTTGGCTACAACAACTGGCCGGGCTGAACTGTATGGTCCCCGCTCGTGCTCTTCGCGTCCATCTATTCGATCGTTCAGCTGATCGTGGGCACCATCGAACTCCACGGTCGCTCGTCCCAAGAACTGCAAATTGAGGTTCTGGCGCTTCGGCACGAGGTCGCCATCCTGCACCGCCAGGTCAAGCGGCCCGATCTCTTGCCAACCGACCGGCTGATCCTGGTCGCCCTCGGTCGCCACCTTCAGGCGGGCAAGTTGATGTTCGCGCCGGCCACGCTGCTGCGCTGGCATCGCGAGCTGGTCCGGCGCAAGTGGGCAGCATTCTAAAAGACGCCCCCGCCGTGGACGGCCACCGATCGCTGAGGAGATCCAGGCCTTGATCCTGCAGATGGCCGAAGAGAACCCGCGTTGGGGTGTTCGCCGCGTCAAGGGCGAACTGCTCAAGCTCGGCTCAAGGTCTCGGCCACCGCGATCCGCATGCTATTGCGAAAGCATCGCGTGCCCCCAGCTCCTCGTCGCACCGGCCCGACCTGGCGCGAGTTCATCCGGGCGCATGCCGCGGCGCCTATCGCGACCGACTTCTTCACGCTCGAGAGCGTGTTCCTGCGCACGATCTACGTCATCGTCATCCTCGAACTCCGATCGCGGCGTTTGCTTTGGGCCGACTGCACGACCAATCCAGATTCAGCTTGGGTCACTCAGCAGGCGCGGAACGTGGCTTACGAGCTCCAGGACCTCGGCGTCCCTATGCGCTTCGCCATTCACGACCGAGATGCCAAGTTCACATCCGGATTCGACGCCGTCCTCGAGTCCGAAGGGGTGGAGATCATCAGGACCCCATACCGCGCGCCTCGGGCAAATTCACATTGCGAGAGATCGATCGGGAGTGCACGCAGAGAATTCTTCGACTTCATAATCGTGATCGGAGAGCGGCACCTGCGTTTGCTGCTCAACCTTTGGCTGGACCATTACAACCGCGGTCGACCCCACATGGCGCTCAATCTGGTTGCACCCGATCCAAGGCCGACTCCGGCAACCGGTGCGGTCGTGCGCGAGCGAAAGCTGTTCGGCCTCACCACCGAGTACTCGCGCGCGGCGTAACTCCGCCGCGGCGGGCGCATCGGGCTCGCGGTCGGCGCGGTTCACCTGCCTGCTTCTCTCCGATCTCCAAATCCCGATTCAATCGGCCCCCGCCGGACTTTTGTGCGCAACACAGCTCGCATACGAAATCGCCGTCCCTGGACGATCTTATACCCTCGCGGAACTAGCGTCAGTGCAACGTTTAGTCGAGTTCGAACTAGGTGGGTAATGATGGGGGCGAGCAGTGTCCGTCTCTCCTACTCTGTTCGTTGCATAAAGGAGCAAACGAAATGAGCAAGAGGCCTCGACTGCCTATAATCGGGCCCATCGTATACATTTCGAGACGGCTAAAGGGCTTACCCAAGACTTGGTCGGCTCACCGCCTCCCCGGTATCCTGGTGGGATTGGCAATTATGACCGGGGCCTGCGGCGGCACTTCCCCCGCTCCGCCAAAACCCCCCACGTCTTCGCCGACCTCGACCGCGACCCCCTCGCCCACCGCAATGGCCACGCCTGCGCCGGCTGTCGCTTCCTGTGTCGTTGGCACCTGGCGGCAAGTAAACAACACCGGCACCGACACCCAATCCTTTCCGGGGGTGACCCTCCAGGACAGTGGCGGAGCGGGTGTCACCGTAACCTTTACCTCAGCCGGCATAGAAACGGACAACTACGCTAATTCAAGTAACTTTATCGAGCGAGGCGGTGGGCACATAGTCACAGTCCAGGTCCGGGGAACCACCATCTATGACTTCAAGGCCGCCGCTGGAAACTGGGCAGAAAGTGGCGGATCCGGAGCAATAACGGCAGTCGGGACCTACGATGGCACCCCAACCCCACCCCATACCAGCCTGCCTGCTCCAGAAACTGGGACCTACACTTGCACGTCCACCACCCTAACCCTGCAGGCGCTCACCCCACCCGAAGCCGCCTACACCTCCGTCTCCACCCGCGTCAGCGGTTAGGACTGTCCGAACAATTAACGTGACAGATGCGGCTATTTAGGATAGCCTAGGTTTGTGGATGTCGCGGCGACCATAGCGGAGCGATTTGCTTCGATCTCGCCTTATCTCGATGAACGCCAAGTGCGCATCTGG
>Ga0307372_10002539_pt1 | contig 30095 bp, 25 predicted proteins | sample OX1MG_FD_202533 | JGI IMG/M metagenome (GOLD analysis project Ga0307372, IMG submission 202533) | Soil microbial communities from Risofladan, Vaasa, Finland - OX-1 | ecosystem: Environmental > Terrestrial > Soil > Coastal area > Acid sulfate soil | place: Finland: Risofladan, Vaasa | collected... | reverse complement strand
ATTCTCAGCGTGACCGTTTTCGAGAAAACCCCTATTTTAGAAGGGTTTTCCAACTTCAGCGACGAGTTCACAGATGCCGAGCCTTGCATCCAGTTGAATCTATTCGACTTTTAATGGGACAGCACTGCATTTATGTATACAGGTACTAACCCCCTTTGGCTCTCCTGTCCACCCGGCCTCCCTTTGGGCGACTGAGCCCGAAGCGGAGTACACGGTATATGAGTTTCAGTAGGGTGGGGCCAAATCAAACGATCGAAAGGGGCCAATTCAGAGTAGCGAAATCAGATCCGCGCTTTTCGAATTTGCTCCACCGCATCGGCCTTCCCCGGAGTCCTCGAATAGTGGGGCACAGCTAATGTCTAAGCACAATGCCTTGAGCATTGTCAGTAAACACATGAAGCGCAATCTGCTCTGTGTGTTTTGTCTTAACGTCGCCGTCTACCCGAGTCGCATTCGTCCGCGATTCGAGAAGAAAAAGGTATCCCTCGTCTGATGGTTCTCTGTTCCGATTGGGTGAGCGCCATCACTCAAGAAAGTAGCCGGTGTCACTGAAAAACACCTTCGTGGTCTACTACAAATTGGACTGTCACTAGGTGGCATTTGTTGCCGGGCCCTTAAACCAGGAATGGCTTGGAAAGGAGCATGATGATGAAAAGTATCTTCTCATTGATAGCTATGGTTGCGCTGTTTAGCTTGCCTGCTTATGCGCAAAAAAACGAAAACAACCGCATTAGGAATGCTGGCAAAGTGATGGTTGAGATTCTCAACGTACCCGACGATATCCCGGCGGATCTTTTAAACAAGGCAGAATGTGTCATCGTGCTGCCTTCGGTGGTGAAATTTGCGATCGGGTTCGGGGGCAGTTACGGTCGCGGCGTGATGACTTGCCGGAGCGGCAGGGATTTCAACGGACCTTGGAGTGCGCCTTCCATGATGGCGCTCGAAGGCGGAAGCTTCGGCTTTCAGTTGGGAGGCCAAGCAACGGACTTTGTCCTGTTGGTGATGAATAAGCGCGGGGCTAGTTCGATTCTCAGCAGCAAGGTCAAGCTCGGTGGCGACATGTCTGCTGCAGCCGGGCCCAAGGGCCGCAGCGCTGCAGCGTCGACGGATGTCACAATGCGGGCGGAAATTCTGTCGTATTCGCGTTCGCGAGGATTGTTCGCCGGGATCTCTCTCGAAGGCTCAACTCTCCGCCCTGATAATGATGGCAACGCGAGGCTCTATGGAAAAGGAATTACCGCCAAGGACATCGTAATCAACAGCGCGATTCGCCCTCCTGCATCGGCGGAATTACTCGTTTCGATCCTGAACAAGAAGTCGCCAAGAAACAGGTCCGATAAGTAGGGATCAATGGAGCAACATCGCTCGCGACCGTGCGAGGGCATCGAGAAATGGACGTAATGGGGGCAACCCCTGTGAAACCAGTTGGTCTTATCAGCACGGTCGAGCTGCTGCTTGTATTGACGTCATGGCTTCAATCAGCGGAATCAGCAATTGGATTTGGGGGGCGGTTGCAAGGCCGTTAGTTCACGGGACTTAGAGTTTTGGGGTCGTCTTCGGTCCCCACCGCCCTACCAACTTATCGCTGTGAAAATAAATCAATTCCTGCGCTCGTCTTCTCCTCGTGCGTTATACGCGCGGTTCATCTCCATTTGTGCCAACAAATCGTGTCGAAGTCGAACCGCGGCAATGCCGCCTATTGCGCGGGGAAACGGGAGCGTCATTCGCCGCTTGTGCGTCTTGCGCACGCCTGTTTGCGCGAAGGTCCGGGCCGAGCAGCTATGCTAGTATCGAACGCCATGAAAACAGGAGACCCGTTACGCAAACAGGAATAATTGGGCTGCCTCAAGTTGGTAAGACGAGTCTGTTCCGGATTCTCACCGGCGTGCGCGTGGACGCGAAGACGCAGCCGGGACAGATGCACGTGGGTATTGCGCGTGTGCCGGATGCGCGCATCGTGAAGCTTGCGGAATTGTTCAAGCCGAAGAAGTTGACTTACGCGACGGTCGAATACGTGGACATTGGCGGATTGCAGAAGGACCGCGCAAAGGATTCCGCGTCGCTCGTGCCGCTGCGCGAGGCGGACGCGCTGATGCACGTCGTCAGGCTCTTCGACGATCCCTCGATGCCGCATCCGAGCGGCTCGCTGGACGCGCTGCGCGATATCGAAAGCGTCGAAATCGAGCTGATGCTCAACGATCTCGAGCAGGCGGCAAAGCGCCTCGAGCGCGTCGAAAAAGATCTGAAAAAAAAGAAAGACCCGCAGGCGGAAGCCGAGAAGAACGTATTGGATCGCTGCATCAAGGCCCTCGAATCGGAAACGCCGCTGCGGGAACTCGAGTTCAAGCCTGAAGAGCAGAAGATTGTGAACGGCTTCATGTTTGTGTCGCGCAAGCCGATGCTCTTCGCGTTGAACCTGGGAGACGATGAAGCGGCGGACATGCAGGGCGCGGTGGCGCGTCACAATTTGTCGAAGTTAACGGGCAAGGCGCGGACGGCCGTGGTGGCGTTTTGCGGCAAAGTGGAGTCGGAGCTGGTGGACTTGAGCGACGCGGAAGCAAAAGAACTGATGAGCGCGTACGGATTGACTGAGCCGGGACGCGACCGCCTGCTGCGCGCAAGTTACGAATTACTGGGGTTGATTTCGTTTTTGACTTGCGGCGAGCCGGAATGCCGCGCGTGGACGATTCCGCGCGGAACGTCCGCGGCAAAAGCGGCGGGCGCGATCCACAGCGACATTGAATCACATTTCATCAAGGCGGAAGTGGTGCGCTGGGAAGAATTGCTGGCGGCCGGTAGCTGGGCGGCGGCGCGCGAATGCGCGCAGGTGCGGCTCGAAGGCCGCGACTACATCGTGGAGGACGGCGACGTTATACTTTTCCGCCATTCTGGCTGAAGCGCCCTTCGCCGCGAAGGCAGGCGGGGTGCTATTTGCGTTGTCGCTAGGAGTGCTCGCGGCGGGCGCCGATCTTGTCGGCGGATTTTTCGTCATCCGGCGGCAGTGGTCGCGCGAATACCTGAAATACTTTATCGCGCTCGGTGCGGGGTTTATGCTCGCGGTCGCGCTGCTCGAGATGGTGCCGGAATCGGTGCGGATCGCTGCCCTGCAGCCGTATGGGATTTATCCTCGCGACTTTGGACTCACGACCGAGGCCGAGGAAGTTCTGCTGCTGGTGCTCGCCGGATACTTGCTGGTTCACTTCTTCGAGCATACGCTTGCGCCGCATTTCCATTTTGGCGAAGAGACGCACGTCGAGGAAATGACCGCAACGCACGTGGGATACGCGGCCGTGCTCGGACTGGCCATCCACACGTTTTTCGATGGCGTGGCGATTTCTTCAGGACTGCTGGTGTCGCGTCCGCTCGGGCTTCTGATTTTCGTGGCGATTTTCCTGCACAAGATTCCCGAGGGATTTACGGTCGCCTCGCTCATGATCGCCAGCGGGCAAGGGAAGCGCGCGGCATTTCTTTCCTCGGCGGTTCTAGGGGCGGCGACGCTCGTCGGCGTCGCGATGATGCTCATGTGGCGCGCGCATGTGGGGATCGCGCTGCCTGTGTCGGCGGGCGTGACGCTCTACGTCGCAGCTTCGGATTTGATTCCCGAGGTCAACCACGAGCCCGGCGCGAGGATGGCGTTACTCGTCTTTTTGGGCGTCGCCATCATGCTGGCGCTGAAACTCACATTTCACGTCTGAGACTGAATTTAGGATAAGTCATTAGTATTCAAAATGTTAGACGGAAGACCGGCTTCCGTTGAGCCCGATTGGCTATCAGCCTGGGCACCGCGCCCATCGCGCAACTTTAACCTCCCGCGCGTGTTAGATACAATGTGGAGGCCATGGCCAGGTCCGACGTCCAATTGATGCTGGACGTAAAGGCGGGGGACGATGTGTCCTTCGAGCTTTTATTGCACAAGTATCGGACACCGCTGGTCCATTTCCTTTGCCGCATGGTAAAAGATCAGGCTGCGGCGGAAGACCTCGCGCAGGAAGTTTTCCTCCGTGTGTACCGCGCGCGCAAGGAGTATTCGCCGAGCGCCGGAAAAAATTGCAAGACTCTCGATTCATGCGCGGACTCGATCCGAACGAGCAAGATCTGCTGCGGAAGCTCAGTAATTTGCGGCTCGGTCCCGGGCCACGGCAATAGTTGTTCCGTTTCGGCACGATTTTCTTCCCTTCGTTAATCTTTAGAACACATAATCAGGTGCGCGCCGGAAGCGTCCGCCTAGACGTAGCGCGTGTTTCGCGGCGAATACACCACATATAGCGGTTTGTGGCGAAGCGCGAGCGAAGAATTTTCGCGCGCTTCGCAAAAATAATTTACTTTTTTGCGCGATTCCTCTTGACAACAAATCAAGCATGGCTAGAATCGGGGCACCAAGTGGGAAAAAGTGGTAGGAAGTGGCTGGAGCAAATGGGGACGGGAATCACGGCGGTCGCGCTAAACAAGGCCGGAAATGCTGCGGGGAAGCCATCTAGCGACAGTGGACGAGAAGGGACGGGTGAAAATTCCCGCCGATTTTCTCGCCGAACTGCGCCGGCAGGGCAAGCGGTTCTACGTGACGAGCGAGAACGGCGACCACGCGCGCATCTATCCCATGAAAGTGTGGGAGGGCATCGAAAGGAAGCTGGCGAAGCTTTCCTCGCACAATCAGGCCAAGCGGAAATTCCTGGCGCGGGCGAATTACTTCGGACAAGTGGTCGAGCTTGACGGGCAGGGGCGCATTTTAGTTCCTCCCGTGCTGCGGGACACGGCGCAGATGAAGGGTGAAGTCAGCGTCAACGGGCAACTGACGTATCTGGAAGTTTGGAATCACACCCGGTTCCTGGAGCAAATGAAGAGCAATCCGATCACCGCCGAAGACGCGAAAGAGCTGGACGTCCTGGGCATTTAGGTTTTGAGCGTGCTGCATACGCCGGTGCTGGCCGAAGCCATTATCGAATGGCTGCGGATCAAGCCGGAAGGGACCTACGTGGATGCCACCGTGGGAACCGGAGGGCACGCGATCGAGATTGCCCGGCGGCTCACCACGGGACGCCTGGTGGGCATGGATCGCGATCCGCAGGCGCTGGAAATTGCGCGCGAGCGGCTGCGAGAATTTGAGGAGCGGGTGACGCTGGTGCACACCGAATTTTCGAAGATCGGCGAAGTGGTGAGCGACATGAAACTCGCGGCGGTCGATGGCGTGATCGCCGATCTCGGCGTTTCGAGTTTCGAGCTGGATACTCCGGAGCGCGGCTTTTCGTTTCGCTGGCCCGCGGCGCTGGATATGCGCATGAATCCGGAGCAGTCGCTCATGGCCGCGGAGATTGTGAATCAATGGCCGGAAAAAGATCTGGCCAACGTGCTCTATCAATTTGGCGAAGAGCGCGAATCACGCAAGATCGCCAGGGCTATCGTTCGCGCGCGGTTCATCCGCGATACCGAACACCTGGCAACGGTTGTGGCAGGGGCCCGAAAAGCAAGGGGAAGGCAGAGACTGCATCCCGCGACAAAAACGTTTCTGGCGCTGCGGATTGCGGTGAATCGAGAGTTGGAGGAACTCGGGCAGTTTCTTAACCGGACCCCCGCCACTTTAAATTCCGGAGCGAGATGGGCGATTTTGAGTTACCACTCGCTCGAGGATCGCATGGTCAAGCGCGGCTTTCAGGAGCTCGCACGGACCGGCGATTTCAGAATCCTGACGAAGAAAGTCGTCCAGCCGGGTGAAGCGGAAATTCAGAGGAACCCGCGCGCGCGCAGCGCGAAACTGCGGGTCATCGAGAAGCACACGGAAAGGCAGATGGAACAGCCATCGCGCGGGTACGACGAAGGCGAAAGGGAAGCGTCATGATCGAATTTTATACCACCAAGCGCATCGATAATTCGCGGCTGGTGCGCCAAGCGGCGCCGCGGCGGCTGCGCGAAATGGCCCAGAAAATGGCGTGGGGAGCGGTGCTGGCATCGTGCTGCCTGCTCTACACCTGGCAGCATTTTGAAGAGATCCAACTGCGCTACCAGCTCGAAGATATGCAGGCGCGGCACACGCAGGCCGTGGAACTGAATCAGCAGCTCCACCTGGAAGCGGCATCGCTCAGCTCGCCGATGCGCATTGATGCGATCGCGCGCCACCAACTGGGCATGACGGTTTTCGCGCCGGCGGAATATGCTCCCGCCGCCGATACCACGCGCGACGCTTACCTCGCGCAGCCCGTGGCCGTGCAGCCCTTGCAGCCGTGAGCCGCGGCAATATCGCTAAGGCATGCGTTCCTGGCTTCGCGCGGCGTCTTCGGAACCGGCGTGGGTAGCGCACTGCGGCATCGCGGGATGACAAAGTTTCAAGATTCACGCCGGAGCTTATGGTGCGAAGCAGTTCCCGTCTGCGTCTATTCGTAATTTTTGGGCTCGCCGTTGTTTGGATGGTCGCCGTTCTCGCCCGCGTCAGTTACCTGCAATTATTCCGTTATCGCGAATATCTCGAACGCGCGCGCAACCAGCAGGAACGAATCATCGAAGTCAGCCCCATGCGCGGCATCTTATACGACCGCAATGGCCGCGAGCTGGCCATGAGCATTCCCGTGGAGTCCTGTTTCGCGGATCCGGATGAGATTAGCGATCCCGCGATGGTGGCGCGGCTGCTCTCGCATGTGCTCGGCACGCCCGCCGAGGGAATTCGCCAGAAATTGACGCAGTCGCGGTCCTTCGCCTGGATTGCGCGCAAGATCACCCCGAGCCAGACATCGCGCATTCGGGCGCTGAATTTGCGCGGAATTTATTTTCAGAAGGAGAACAAGCGCTTCTACCCCAAGCGCACGCTGGCCGCGAGCGTGCTGGGTTACGTGAGCGTGGACGAGCACGGCCTTGGCGGTATCGAGTATTCGCTCGACAAATACATTCGCGGAAAGCCCGGCCGCATGCTGGTCCTGGCGGACGCGCGGCGCCGGTGGCTCGATCGCAGCGAATTGACCGCGGATAAGGGCGACAATGTTGTTTTGACCATTGACCAGACGATCCAGTTCATCGCGGAAAGGGCCCTGGCAAAAGGAATCGCTAAAACGCACGCGAAGGCCGGATCGGTGGTGGTGCAAGACCCGAATACGGGCGAACTGCTCGCGGTGGCAAATTGGCCGGGGTTTGACCCGAACGATGCTGGCGCATATCCGCCGACGTCGCGCGAGGACCGCGCCGTGTCCGACGCCTATGAGCCAGGCTCGATTTTCAAGACGATTTTGATGTCCGCCGCGCTGCAAGAGCATGTGGCGCGGCCGAGCGACGTGGTTGATTGCCAGATGGGGTCAATTGTAGTGGCCGGGCGGCTGATTCACGATTGGCACCCGTTTGGCTTGCTGACGGTCGAACAAGTGCTCATCAATTCGAGCGACGTCGGCTCGATCAAAGTGGCCTTGCGGTTGGGCGCGCCAAAATACTATCAGTACATACGCAGCTTCGGGTTTGGACAAGTAACGGGAATCAAATTGCCGGGCGAGAATCCCGGCCTGCTCCGCCCAGTGGATGAATGGACGCCCAGCTCGATTGGCTCGATCGCCATCGGACAGGAAGTCAGCGTCACGCCGATTCAGATGATTTCCGCGGAATCGGCAATCGCCAATGGCGGGACGCTGCGGCGCCCTCGGATTATTCGCGAAGTCGTGCGCGGAAAACAGATTGTGATGCGGGAAGATCCCGACCCTCGGCGCGTGATCAGCGAAAGCACCGCGGCCACCATGCGCGAGATGATGGAACAGGTAGTGTTGCAAGGAACGGGAAGGCCCGCGCAGCCCTTCGGCTACACTGCGGCGGGCAAGACGGGCACGGCCCAGAAAATCAATCCCGCGACGGGGCGCTATTCGAAGAAGGACTACAACGCGTCGTTTATCGGCTATGCGCCCGTGAACAATCCGGCGGTAACGATTCTCGTGACTCTCGATTCGCCGATGGGCGGCCATGAAGGCGGCCCGACGGCCGGGCCTGTGTTTAAGGAAGTCGCTGAGCAAGTGCTGGCGTATCTGAACGTGCCTCACGATATGCCCCCGCTGCCCACGCTGGAAAAGGCGTCGCTGCGGCAGCGCGTGCAGCAGCCTTCCTTCGATACGCGAGATTTGCAATTCGATGCCCGCTTCGCGCGCAAATCGAAACGGTCCGCGCAAGCCATGCCGCCGCTGAATCCGGCGCTCGCCAGCGTGCCGGAAGCATCGACCGTCGCCATTGCGGAAGGTCAGGCCGTCACTGTGCCGAATTTCGTTGGCCAGAGCGTGCGCCGCGTCACGGAAGCGTGTTTGCGCCTGGGGCTGACGCCCATTCTGATTGGCGACGGGATTGCTCTGGATCAAAGTCCGGAGCCGGGAACCACGGTTCTGCCGGGCGCGAAAGTGAGCGTGAGTTTTGGGAGCGGAGCCGGAGCGTCGGCAACGGACAATTAGAATTTGGATGAATTCGCATCCAAGGAATGGAACGAATTTGAGGGCGCGTCGCGACGGAGCCGCACTGGTTGAATCCGGGATGAATCTGAAGGAACTATTTTTCGGCGTCGAAATTGGCGCGGCGAGCGGCCGCGTGGATGCGGATATTCGCGCCATTGCTTACGACAGCCGGAAAGTTGCGCCCGGCTCGCTCTTTTTTGCGCTGCGCGGCGAAAAGGAAGATGGAAACCGCTACATTGCCGACGCGCTGCAGCGCGGCGCCGTGGCCATCGCCAGCGAACAGCCGCGGGCGCGGGAACTTCCTGAAAATGTCGCCTGGGTGCAAATCCCGCCGGGGACGCAGCGGCGCGTGCTGGCCGCGGCCGCCGCGAATTTTTACGCGCATCCGGCGAACGCGTTGCGGCTGGTGGGCGTCACGGGAACGAACGGAAAAACCACCACAACCTACCTGATCGATTCGATTTTGCGCGCCGCGGGAGCAAAAACCGGCCTCATCGGAACGATTGGCTATCGCACGCCGCGCGGCAGCCGCGACGCGATCAACACCACGCCTGAATCGCTCGATCTGCAGCAAATGTTCGCCGAGATACGCGACGAGGGCGGATCGGCCGTGGTCATGGAAGCGAGTTCTCATGCCCTGGCGATGGACCGTTTGTGGGCATGCCATTTCGCCGCGGCCGTGTTCACGAATCTCACGCGCGACCATCTCGATTATCATCAGACGTTCGAGGAATATTTTGCAGCCAAGCGCCGCCTCTTCGAAGGCACGGGCGCGGGCCCTGCCGCTGCCGCCATTGTGAACACCGATGATCCCTACGGCCGCCAGCTCGATGGGCTGGCCGCGCGCACGCTGACCTACGGATTGAAAAATGGCGCGCAGATTACCACGAAAAAATATCCGCTGGCATTTTCCGGACTCGAATTCACGGCGCTCACTCCTGCCGGGAAGATCGAAGTGCAATCGAAGCTCGTGGGAAAGATAAACGTCTACAACATCCTGGCGGCGATTGGCGCGGGAATCGCGCTCGAAATCCCGAATGCAGCGATTGAGCGCGGCGTCCATGAACTCGAAAGCGTTCCCGGGCGCTTCGAACGCATCGCCGGCGGCCAGCCATTCCTCGTGATCGTCGATTACGCTCACACGGACGACGCCCTGCGCAATTTGATTTCCACGGCGCGCGAACTCTGCCCGGAGAATCGCATCATCACGCTGTTTGGGGCCGGCGGCGATCGCGACCGCACCAAGCGTCCGCTCATGGGTGAAGCCGCCGGAAACTTGAGCGACATGGTTGTCTTGACCAGCGACAATCCGCGCACCGAGGACCCGTTGCGCATCATCAACGATGTCCTGGTTGGATTGCAGAAGACCGGGAAGAAATATCGTGTCGAGGCCGACCGCGGCAAGGCGATTGAAATCGCCCTCGATGAAGCGCAGCCCGGCGACATCGTCCTCCTCGCCGGAAAAGGCCACGAGACGTACCAAGTGCTGATGGACGGCCCGATCGATTTTGACGACCGCGAAGTCGCGCGCCGAAAGCTGCGCGAACGCGGCTATGCGAGCGCGAAGACGTGACCGCCAGCCTTCGCAAAAACGCCTTTCGTCCAGGCTCAGGCAGGTTTGAGAGGTTGCGAAAAAAACTCCGCAATCGTGTCATATTTTCATTCCGCTCGGAGCGCATTGCGTGCGCTACGAACGGTTTCACGAAGGGCGCTTTTTGCGCCCCGGACGGTTCTGCAGTGCGAAAAATCCGCGATTCGGAGTCATGGTCGGGCGCGGCAGCAAATGTGGCGCGCGACTTGCAGGAACATAGCGGGTCCAGAAGTGGCACATAATTTTTAGCGGCGCGGAAGCGTGACGCCCAGCCTGTTGGAGAGACGATGCGGTGGACGGTGGCAGAAGTGGCGGACGCGCTGGGTGTCTCCGCGCCCACCGGCGCGGATTCCATGGCCCGGCTGGCCGGCGTGTCGATTGATTCCCGCACCGTTAAGCCCGGTGAACTGTTCGTCGCCATACACGGTCCCCGCCACGATGGGCACCACTTCGTGGCTGCCGCGCTGGCTCAGGGGGCTGTTGCCGCAATCGTCGCCGGCCGCCGCGCGGCGGAGTATCCCGAAGGACTCCGCGCCCGGCTCATGGCTGTCGACGATACCTTGCCCGCCCTGCAGGGATTGGCGCGACGCTATTGCGACGCGTGGCGAGAGGCGGCGCCCGGGCGCCGGGTGGCTGCCGTTACCGGATCCGCGGGCAAAACGACCACCAAGGAAATTCTTGCGGCATTATTGGCCGCGCGGTTCCGCGTTTTGAAATCCGAGGGAAATCTGAATAACGAGTACGGTTTGCCGCTGACGCTTTTCCGCCTTGGCGACGAGCATGACGCGGCGGTCGTCGAGCTGGGCATGTCGCATCGCGGCGAACTGGCGCGCCTCGCGGAAATCGCCCGTCCCGATGTGGGCGTGGTGACGAACGTCGCGCCCGTGCATCTGGAGTTTTTCTCCTCCGTCGAGGAAATCGCGCTGGCCAAGCGCGAGCTCATCGACGGGCTCGGCGGCGCCGAGCCCGTCGCCGTGCTCAACGCGGACGATGCGCGCGTTTCGCGATTCGCCGATGGTTTTCGCGGCCGGACGCTTTTCTTCGGTGCCTCGGAAAACGCGCAGTTTCGCGCGGAGCATATCGAAGACCGCGGCATCGGCGGCTCCGCGTTCGATTTCGAGGCTCCCGACGAGCTGGGGCGGCTCACCCTCCCTCTCGCGGGCCAGCACAACGTGTTAAACGCACTGGCGGCGCTTGCGGCGGCCAGCGAATGGGGAATTCGCATTGCGGATGCGAAAAAAGTGTTTCCGAACCTGCGTGCGGCGGCGATGCGCGGTGAATTTCTGCGATTCGAAGCGGGATTCGCCGTGATCAACGATTGCTACAACTCCAATCCTGTCGCGCTCGAATGCATGATCGATCTGCTCTGCGCGACGCCAGGGTATCGTCGGCGGATTTTGGTTGCCGGTGAAATGCGCGAACTGGGCGTAACTTCGCCGCAATTGCATCGCTCGGCGGGCCAATACGCCGCCGCGAAAAATGGCATTGATTGCATTTTCGGGGTCGCGGGAGATGCGTCCGAGCTTGTGCGCGGGGCCGCCGATGCGGGCCTTTCGACGGAACGCGCGAAATTCTTCCAGTCTTCGGAAGACGCGGCGAAGTTCCTGGCCGAATTCGTTTCGGCGGGCGATTTGCTGCTCGTAAAGGGCTCGCGCGGCGTGCGTATGGAATCCATCGCCGCGGCGCTGCGCGAGCGCTTCCCGATGGCCGAAAACCGCGAAGAAGCGGCGCCAGCGGGACGCGAAAGGCGCGGCTAAGATGCTCTACTACCTCTTTGTCACCGTTCTGCGGCCGCATTTCAGTCCGTTCAATGTGTTCCGCTACATCACCGTTCGCACCGCGCTGGCGAGCTTGACCGCGCTGTTCCTCACCCTGCTGTTTGGCCCGTGGACCATTCGCCGCCTCCGCGAACTGCAAATCGGCCAGTATATTCGCGAGGATGGACCCGAACGGCATCAGTCCAAGGCCGGAACGCCCACCATGGGCGGCCTGCTGATTGTGGCCGCGATTATCGTGCCCACGCTGCTGTGGGCCAATTTGCGCAGCCCGTACGCCGTGCTGGCGATGGGCGCGACCCTGGCGTTCGCCGCCATCGGATTCGCCGACGACTACAACAAAGTGATCCGCAAGCGCAGCATGGGACTGAACGCCAAAAGCAAATTTTTCTATCAGGTTCTCACCTGCATCGGCGTGGGCGCCGTTCTGCTTGATTTGCAGCACCGCGGAGCCTACTCCACCGAACTGAGCGTGCCCTTCATTAAGCAGCTTCATCCGGACCTCGTTGTGCAATCGCTGCTTGTGAAATCCTACATCTGGCCGTTGGCGTTCGTGCCCTTCGTGATTTTTTTGATCTTCGTGATCGTGGGCTCCTCGAACGCCGTGAATTTGACGGATGGCTTGGATGGTCTCGCCATCGGATGCGTGGTGGTCGCCGCCGGCGCACTCACGGTTCTGACGTATATCAGCAGCCACGCAAAATTCGCCGAGTATCTGGACATTCAGAGAATCCCGCAAGTCGGCGAATTGACGATTTTCTGCGGCTCGCTGGTCGGCGCGTCGCTCGGCTTCCTTTGGTACAACGCGCATCCCGCCGAACTGTTCATGGGAGACGTCGGCTCGCTCGCCTTGGGCGGCGTGATCGGCGTCACGGCGGTGATCATCAAGCAGGAAATTCTGCTGCTTTTCATCGGCGGAATATTCGTGATCGAGGCGGTGTCCGTCATCATTCAAGTGGGATCGTTCAAGTTGCGGGGCAAGCGTGTGTTTCGCATGGCGCCGCTGCATCATCATTTCGAGCTGATGGGCTGGAGCGAATCGAAAATCATCGTGCGGTTTTGGATTGCCGCGCTGGTGTTTGCGTTGTTTTCACTGACCACTTTGAAATTGAGGTAAGCGCGTGAGGCTGGGCGTGGAGCTCGACGGGAAACGGCTGCTGGTCGTGGGACTGGCGCGCACCGGCATGGTCGTGTCGCTATTCTGCGCGGCGTACGGCGCGCGCGTCACGGCGACGGACGAACGGCCCGAGTCCGCGCTGCAAGATGCCGCGGAAAAACTTCGCGCGGCGGGCGTATCGCTCGAACTCGGTGCGCACCGCCCCGAAACGTTTGTCAATCAGGATTTAATCATCGTCAGTCCCGGCGTGCCCGCGAAGATGCCGCTTCTCGAACTGGCGCGCAATCGCGGCATCCCCGTGTGGAGCGAAATCGAGCTTGCGTGGCGCCTGATGCGCGGCAAGCTGGTCGCCATCACCGGCTCGAATGGAAAAACCACCACCACGGCTTTGGTGGGCCACATTTTGCAGTCGGCGAAAATCTCCGTCCTGATTGGCGGCAACATTGGCACGCCGCTGCTGGCAAAAGTCGAAGCGTCCAGTGATTCCACCGTGACCGTTGCGGAAGTGAGCAGCTTTCAGCTCGAGACGATTGAGGCTTTTCGCCCCGACGTTGGCGTGCTCCTCAATCTAACGCCCGATCACATCGACCGTCACGGCTCGTTCGAGGCATACGCGCGCGCCAAGCAGAGGCTGTTTGAAAACATGCTGGACCGCGACGCCGCCGTGCTCAATGCCGATGATCCGGAAGTCGCGCGGCGCGGCCCGGCGCATGCGCAAACTTTCTGGTTCAGCCGTCAGAAGCGCCTCGCGGCGGGCGCGTTCGTGCGCGGCGATGAGATTCTGTTTCGCCACGAAGGGACCGAGAGCGTGCTGATGCGGCGGCGCGACATTCCGCTGCGCGGCGAGCACAATCTCGAAAACGTTCTCGCCGCGTCGGCAGCGGCGATTCTGGCCGGTGCGCCGGCCGACGCCATTGCCGCGGCGGTGCGGACATTTCCGGGCGTCGAGCATCGGCTCGAATACGTCGCGGAAATTCGCGGCGTCGCGTTTTACAACGATTCGAAAGCGACGAACGTGGACGCAACGCTCAAGGCAATTGACGCGTTTCCGGGTTCGCTGTTTGTCATTCTCGGCGGCACGGATAAAGGCAGCCCGTACACGCCTCTGCGCGAGCCTTTGCGCGCGAAAGCGAAACTGGCCCTGGTGATCGGCGCGGCGGCGGACAAAATTCGCAATGAGCTTGACGGCGCCGTGGCCATCGAACGCGCCGGAACGCTCGACCGCGCGGTCACCATCGCGTTCGAGCGCGCCAAGCCTGGCGACACGGTGCTGCTCGCGCCCGCCTGCTCGAGCTTCGATCAGTTTGATAATTTTGAGCATCGCGGCTGCGCCTTCAAGGAAATCATCGCGCGGCTTGCGGCGGAAATCCCCGCGGACCATGCCGCGAGAAAAGGATAACTAATGCCGCGCAGTGTGCAACCCGACCGTAAATTATTTGGCGTGACGCTGGCGCTCTGCTGTATCGGCGTGGTGATGGTATTCAGCGCGTCGGCCGTGACGGCGAAGGAACTCTACGGCAATGGCTACGTCTTTCTCGAGCGCCAGATGATCTGGCTCGCCGTGGGTCTCTTCGGCATGATCCGGCTGATGAATTTCGACTACCGGAAATTGCGCGAGCCGCGCGTCATTTATCCCGGTCTCGCCGTGATTTTGGTGATGCTCATCGGCGTCCTGTTTTTGGACCGCACGCACGCCACGCATCGCTGGATTCATCTGGGGCCAGCCAGCTTGCAGCCATCGGAATTCGCCAAGCTCGTCGTGATTCTCTATCTCGCGTGGTTTTTGGAATTGCGCCTGCAACCCGGCGGCTTTGGCGTCAACAATCTGCAACGCACGCTGCTGCCAGCCCTCGGGCCGGTGCTCCTGATTCTCGCGCTGATTCTTCGCGAGCCGGATATGGGCACGGCCTGCATGATTTTTCTGGTGGCTCTGGTCCTGCTGTTTGAAGCGGGCATGTCGATGAAATACGTTGGTGGCGCGGCTGTGGCGTCGTTGCCCGCGGTTTATCTCCTGATTATTCACGCGCATTATCGATACGAACGCATTCTGGCCTTCTTTTCGCCCGGAGCTGACCCGCAGGGGCGGGGATTTCAGCTTTTGCAGTCGCTGATCGCCGTCGGCTCCGGCGGCTTGACGGGCGTGGGACTGATGGAGAGCAAACAGAAACTTTTCTATCTTCCCGAAGCGCACACGGATTTTATTTACGCCGTTTTGTGCGAGGAGTTGGGCTACATCGGCGCGGTCGCCGTTCTGGTTTTGTTTGGCATGTACGCGTGGCGCGGATTTCGCGCCGCCTATCGTGCCCCGGATGAATTTGGACGATTGCTCGCCCTCGGAATCACGGTGCTCGTCGTTGGCCAGGCGCTCGTGAATTTGAGCGTGGTCGTGGGATTGATGCCGACGAAGGGAATTCCGCTGCCGTTTATCAGCTACGGCGGTTCGAGCTTGGTCGTAATGCTGTGGGCCACTGGCGTGCTCCTGAATATCAGCCAGCACGCCGAACCGCTGTGAGCGACAGCAAATCGCACTCTGCCAAGCTGCTGATTGCCGGCGGCGGGACGGGCGGCCATGTGTTTCCGGCCATAGCGGTCGCGCGCGAATGGCTGCGGCGCGCGGAAAATGCATCCGTAGCGCTTCAGACGAGGGAAGTCGTGATTGTAGGCACGCAAAAAGGATTGGAAGCAAAGCTGGTTCCCGAAGCCGGCCTGCCGCTTGAGACGATTCGCGTGGCGGGATTGAAAGGCATGCGAGGAATTAAATTCGTGCGCAATGCGGCTCTGCTGGCCGCGGGCTTCTGGGATTCCGCGGCGCTTTTGCGCCGTCATCGATTCGCGGCGGCATTTGGCGTCGGCGGCTACGCGTCCGGCCCGATGATGCTTCTCGCGGCCGCGACCGGCGTTCCCACCGTGCTGTTCGAGCCGAATCTCGAGCCCGGATTCACGAATCGCGTCCTTGCGCGCATCGCCAAGCGCATCGCCACGGGTTTCGAGGAAACTGCGCGTCGCTTTGGCGCGAAAGCGCGAGCCACGGGCAATCCGGTGCGCAAGGAATTCTTCGCAGCGCCGGTGCGCGACCACCGTCCGCCCTTCACTTTGCTGATCACCGGCGGCAGCCAGGGCGCTCAAGCGATCAATCGCGCGATGATCGACTCGCTCGATCTGCTTGCCGAGAAAAAAAATCAGCTTTTCGTCGTGCATCAGACCGGCGAACGCGACTATAATGCGGTTCGGGAAGCGTATGCGCGTCTCAATTTCAACGCGGAGGTCAGTCCCTTTATCGGGAACATGGCGGACAGGTTCGCACAGGCCGACCTGATTATTTGCCGGTCAGGAGCCATCACCGTGGCCGAAATCGCCGCCGCGGGGCGTGCCGCCATCTTTATCCCCTTCGGCGCCGCTACAGACAGTCATCAGCTCCGCAACGCGCAGTCCTTCGAGCAAGCCGGGGCCGCGCGCGTCATTCCGCAGAACGAACTTACTCCAAAGCGCTTGGCCAGTGAGATTTTCTCCCTCCTCGATTTACCCGCCGCGCCAGGCGTGGCCGCCGCGCCAGGGCAGCCCGGGAGAATCCAGGACATGGAGCAGCGCGCTCGCGCGTTGGCGCGTCCGCGTGCCGTCGCCGATATCGTGGACATGATCGAGGAGGTTGCTCGCGCATGACCATCCCATTCGGAAATTTTCAGCGCATCCATCTGGTCGGCATCGGCGGCAGCGGCATGAGCGGCATCGCCGAAGTTCTTCTCGCGCTCGGCTACGCGGTTTCCGGCTCGGACGTGAAGGCCTCGGCGACCACCGAGCGCTTGCGCGGTCTTGGCTGCAAGATTTTCGATGGCCATGAAGCGGAACACGTGCGCGGCGCGCAAGTGGTCGTCGTCTCGTCGGCGATTCGCCCCGATAATCCGGAGATCGTCGAAGCGCGCAAGCTGAAAATTCCCGTCATCCCGCGCGCAGAAATGCTCGCCGAATTGATGCGCCTGAAATACGGCATCGCTGTCGCTGGAGCGCACGGAAAAACCACCACCACGTCTCTCGTCGCCTCCGTGCTCGCGGCCGCGGGGCTCGATCCCACCTTCGTTGTTGGCGGCCGCGTGAACGCCGCGGGCGCAAATGCGCGCGTGGGCCAGGGCGATTACATGGTCGTCGAAGCCGATGAGAGCGACCGTTCCTTCCTTCTGCTCGCGCCCGTCGTCGCCGTCGTCACCACCATCGACCGCGAGCATCTCGATCAGTACAACTCGCTCGAGGAAATTCAATCCATATTTCTCGAATTCGCCAATCGCGTCCCATTTTATGGCGCCGTGATTCTCTGCCTGGATGAGCCGAACGTTCAGGCCATCCTGCCGGGCGTCAAGCGGCCCGTCGTCACCTACGGAATGTCGAGTCAGGCCGATCTCGTGATCAGCGACGTCGAACTCGCCGGCCTCGAAAGCCATTTCCGTCTGACGTACCACGGAGAAGACCTCGGATTTTTCCGCTTGCCATCGCCGCCGGGAATTCACAATGTTCGCAACGCGGCCGCGGCCGCGGCTGTCGCTCTGCATCTGAATATCCCCGCGGATCTAATTCGTCAGGGGCTTGAAAAATTCGCGGGCGTTGGCCGGAGGTTCGAAATCAAGGGAATTTTCGGCGGCGTAACGCTGATTGACGATTACGGCCATCATCCAGCGGAAATTCGCGCCACGCTCGACGCCGCGCGCGGGTGCGGCTACAAGCGCCTGCTGGTGTTTTTTCAGCCGCATCGCTATACACGCGCCAAATTTCTGTGGGATGAATTCTGCCGCGCGTTCAATCAAGCCGATGTGCTGTTTGTCTCTGAGATTTACGCGGCGGGAGAGACGCCCATCGAAGGCGTCACGGGGCAAAAACTGGCCGAGGCGATTTCCGCTGCGGGCCACAAGAACGCGCTCTTTACCGGCGCGCTGCAAGAAGGCATCGAAGCTGTGTTGCGCGAAGCGCAGCCCGGCGACGCGGTGCTCGCGATCGGTGCCGGAAGCGTGGGCCGGACGCTCGATGAATTGGCTCTGCGGCTGGGCGCGGAACAGCCCAAGGCGCGCGTGAATCGCTGATGCCGCGCGGGGCGGGCAGCGCGTTAGGAATGGAAGAAGAGTGGGACTTGGCAGGGCGGGGATTTATCTGTGCCGTAAGCGGCGGCTTTTTCTCGGGGGTTTTAGAGTCTGTGAGCCGACTTCGGTTTTTGTCAGGGCACGGCTTCAGCCGTGCCGGAAAACGCTCAAATCATCGCGGCTTCAGCCGCTGAGGTCGGTCGTGGTGCGCTGCCACACAGGCGCTTTAGCCCCTGAGGCTATGAAAATTAGCTTGTCAGCAACCTGTTAGGAATGGAAGAGGTCTGGAACGTTTGAAAAAGTTGAAAACAATTGACGCGGAAGCGTATCCCCAGGAAATGCTGGCTGAGGAAGAGCCGCGCTATTTGCGCCGCCAAAAACCGATCGAGATCCGGCGGCGAAAATTCGGCAAGAAGGCGTGGAAGACTTATTTTCGCGTTTCCCTGGCTGTCATCGCGCTGGCCGCCGCGGGCGGAGCGATTTTTGCGGCCGGAGATTTCCTGTTGACGTCGCCCAAAATGGCGCTGGCGAGCCCCAGCCAGGTGGAAATTTCCGGGAACCACTTTGTCAGCCGCGCCAGCGTGCTTCGGATTTTTTCGGTGGACCGCGGCCGCAGCGTGATGCGCATTCCTCTGGAGACGCGCCGCACGCAAATCGAGGCGCTGCCGTGGGTCGAGCGCGCCACCGTGCGCCGCGCGTTGCCGAACCGCATCGAAGTGGACGTGGTCGAGCGCACGCCCGTCGCCTTTCTGCGCGACGGCGCGAATTTGTTTCTTGTCGATGGCCAGGGGAAAATTCTGGACCGTCCGCTCGAAGGGGATTTTCACTTCCCGGTGGTCACGGGGATTTCGGCGGCCATGCCTCGCGACGAACGCGCGCGCCGCATGCAGATGATGGTGGATTTTCTTGGCGCCATCCGGCAGGTGCGCGCCAATGCCGCCGATTCCGTCAGCGAAATCGACCTTTCGGATGCGAATGATTTGCAGGCCACGCTGGCGGGTCTTTCGGGAGCCGCGGATGCCGTGCTGGTGCATTTCGGCAGCAGCGATTTTCAAAACAAGTTTCAAATTCTGCTGAACAACATCGCCCAGTGGGAAACGGCCGCGGGACGCGTTTCATCCGTGGATTTGAGATTCGAGCACGAAGTGGTCGTGAATCCGGAGACTCCGCCGCCGGCAGCGCTGCAAACGGCGAACGCGAGAGTCGCCGCGAAGCGCCGCACCCGCTGATTCCGTGACGCGGGACCAGGACGATTAGAGAGCGGCGTTTGGGGGAAAGTTTTGGGGAAGAAAGACCGGTACGTGGTGGGACTCGACATTGGCAGCACGAAGACGTGCGCGCTGGTCGGCGAAATCGAGGAAGAAACCGGCGGCGTGAAATTCGCGGCGCTGGGCGCGGCGGAATCGAAGGGCTGGCGCAAGGGCCAGATCGTGAATCTCGAGTTGGCCGTCAGCTCGATTCGGCGCGCAGTCGAGGAAGCGGAGAACATCGTGGGCGTGCCAGTGGAATCGGCGCTGGTCGGAATTGCCGGCGCGCATGTGCGCGGCGTGAACAGCCGGGGAGGAATCACGCTGGGACAGCGGCCGCGCGATATTCATCGCGACGATGTGCGCCGCGCCGTGGAAGCGGCGAAAAATGTGAGCCTGCCGGAGGATCGCGAAGTGCTCCACGTGTTGCCGCAGGAATTTTATGTGGACGCGCAGGATAACATTCGCGACGCCATCGGCATGGTGGGCCAGCGGCTGGAGGCCAACGTGCACATTGTCACCGCGTCGGCGACGGCTACGCAGAACGTTGTGAATGCCGTGAACAAGGCCGGCGTGATCGTCAGTGATACGGTGCTCGAACCTCTCGCATCCGCCGAGGCGTGCCTGACGCAGGACGAGCGCGAACTGGGCTGCTGCCTGCTCGATATCGGCGGCGGCACCACGGAGCTGATCGTTTTTTCCGGAGGAGTCGTGCGGCACACGGCGGCAATTCCGATTGGCGGCGATCATTTCACAAACGATCTCGCCGTGGGATTGCGCACGCCGATTCCCGAAGCGGAAACCGCCAAGCGTCAGCATGCCTGCGCGTGGCGCGAAATCATGGGCGCGGATACGCCCATCGAAATTGGCAGCGTTGGCGACCGGCCGCCGCGCACGGTGTTCGCGCGGAATTTGTGCGAGATTGTCGAGCCGCGCGCGCACGAACTCATGACCATGGTGCGCGAGGATTTGCGCCGCGCGGGACTCGATTCGCAAATCCCCGCCGGCATCGTGCTGACCGGCGGAGGGTCGCGCCTGCGCGGGCTTATCGAGCTGGCCGAAAAAATATTCTCGCTGCCAGTGCGCTTGGCCGTGCCACGCGGATTGGGCGATAGCACGGAAGGGGTTTCCCAGCCCGAGTACTCGGCTGCCGTCGGCCTGGTGCTTTACGGAGCGCGCGCGCGGCGCCATGCGGTGCAGCGGTCCAGTGGGTGGACGGAAAAGTTGAAGGGACTTTTTGCGGGGAATTGAGCAGTACGATTTCAGCGGGGGAACTTTAGGGGAGGCGGAATGATGCCAAAAGAATCAGCACTTCGAGTCTCGTTCAGCGAAGAGCCACAGAACGGCGCAAAGATCAAAGTCATCGGCGTCGGCGGCGGCGGTTGCAACGCCGTGAACCGCATGATTCGCGCCAAGGTGGAAGGCGTGGAATTCGTCGCGGCCAACACGGATTTGCAGGCGCTCAAAATGTCGCAAGCGCCGCTCAAACTCCAGCTCGGCACGAAGCTCACCAAAGGACTGGGCGCGGGCGCGAATCCCGAGATGGGGCGCAAGGCCGCGCTCGAAGACACGGACAAAATCCTCGAAGCGCTCGACGGCGCGGACATGGTGTTCGTCACTGCGGGATTGGGCGGCGGCACCGGCAGCGGAGCCGCGCCCGTGGTGGCAAATCTGGCGAGCGAACTCGGCGCCCTCACCGTCGCCGTGGTGACGAAGCCGTTCGCGTTCGAGGGCAAGCGGCGCTTGCAGCAGGCCGAACAGGCGCTGGGCGAGCTGATCGGTTGCGTCGACACAGTCATCGTGATTCCCAATGAGCGGCTGATGGAATGCGTCGAGCACGGGACGAGCTTTTTCGAGGCGTTCCGCATCGCGGACGATATTCTGCGCCAAGCCGTGCAGGGCATCAGCGACATCATCACCATTCCCGGCATCATCAACCGCGACTTCGCCGATGTGAAGACGATCATGTCCGGGCAAGGCTACGCGGTGATGGGCACGGCCGTGGCCACGGGCTCGAATCGCGCAATCGACGCGGCGAATCGTGCCATCAACAGCCCACTGCTCGAAGACAATTGCATCCAGGGCGCGCAGGGAATTTTGATCAACGTCACCGGCTCGTCGACGCTCAGTTTGCACGAAGTACACGAAGCGTCGTCGGTGATCCAGAAAGCCGCGCACGAAAACGCGAATATTATTTTCGGCGCGGTGCAGGAAGACGCGATGAAGGAGTCCGTGAAAATCACGGTGATTGCCGCGGGCTTCCGCGAAGTGGCGAACAAAAAAACGCATACGCGGCCGTCGTATCTGCCGAAGACGTGGAAGTCCGAACGCGCGCCGGAGCAGCATGCCGACGTGGTGGCGCAAGTGGCGCGCAACGTGACGGACGTGATTCAGGAAACCGCCGCGGATGATCTGGACGTGCCGACGTTCTTGCGCCGCCAGGCCGCAAAGGCCTGACGCGCGGAAGAACTTGCCGTAAAAGAATTGCCGGGGCGCAAGCCAGAAGTGCGCCTCGGCTTCCCCGCGTAAAACGTCTCTCCGATGTACCGAGGCAACGTGACCGCTGCCGTCAGAATTCGCCGCGAAATTATTTCGCGGATGCGCGAGCAAGCTCGAATCACGCCGGAAGCGGAATGTTGCGGGCTGCTCGCGGGGCGCGATGGAATCATCACGCGAGTTTTGCCGGCGCGAAATGCGCTGGACAGCGCGACGGCGTACGAAATCGCGCCGGAGGAATTGTTCCGGCTGATGCGGCAAATTCGCGCGGAAAATCTGGAGATGATGGGGATTTATCATTCGCATCCGCGTGGGGAAAATCGGCCGTCGGCGCGCGACATCGAATGCGCCTGCTATCCCGAGGCGGCTTACTTTATTCTTTCGCCGCTGGCGGATGCCGCGCAGGCCGTGCGCGCGTTTTCGATTCGCGATGGCTGCGTCGCGGAATTGAAAATCGACACCGCATAGCTGGAGGTTTTGTGCGCCAGTTATCTTGCGCTGTAGGGGCCGCCTCAGCGGCTGAAGCCGCCCTGATTTCCGATCATTTCCGGCACGGCTAAAGCCGTGCCCTGACGCAACGCCTGCACAACCAGCGTGGACTCTGAAAGCCGACCTGCAGAAAGCGGCCTTGAAATTGAAGGATTTCGCACGACGGAGTTCATTCGCCGTCACAAAGGTGCGGGAGCCAAGCGATATTTTCATGGTAGTGGCTCAGGCGCGTTTTTGCGCCGGATTTTTGTGCTGGGCGGCGTCGGCTTCGGCGAGGCGGCGCGCGTAGAGAGGGAAGCGCGGGGCGAGCGCGGCGATTTCGACGCGAACGCGAGCTTCGATTTTAGAGGGGGCGATTTTGGACGCGCCGGCGGCCGCGTTTTTAGACGCCGCAGTCGAGGCGATTTCCGGCGGCCTCGCTGGACCGCCTTCGGACACCATTGCCATGCCGGCAGTTGACGTATCTATTGGAATTTTTCCTGGGGCTGGCGCTGCGCTGACTTGCGCGGCGACCTCGGTCAGTACCTCTTCGAGCACTTCTGCGATCCAGCGCGCGATTTGTTGCATTTCCGTTTCGCGCATGCCGCGCGTGGTGACGGCGGGACTTCCGATGCGAATGCCTCCGGCCTTCATCGGCGGCTGCGTGTCGAAGGGAATAGCATTTTTGTTGACGGTCATGCCCGCGCGTTCGAGTGCGAGTTCGGCGTCGCGGCCGGTCATGCCTCGCGATTGCAAATCCACGAGGAAAAGATGGGTATCCGTACCGCCGGTGACGATGCGGAATCCGGCGCTCGCAAGTCCCGCGGCGAGGGCACGGGCGTTGGCGACAACTTGCTTTTGATACACGCGGAATTCCGGTTCGGTAGCCTCTTTCAGGCAAACGGCCTTGGCCGCGATGATGTGTTCGAGCGGGCCGCCCTGCGTTCCGGGAAAAGTGATCCTGTCGAGCTCCTTGGCATATTTCTCGCGGCAGAGAACGAGGCCGCCGCGCGGGCCGCGCAGAGTTTTATGCGTGGTGGTGGAAACAAAATCGGCGTGCGGCACGGGGCTGGGATGAATTCCCGCAGCGACGAGCCCGGCGATGTGCGCCATGTCGACGAAGAACAAAGCATTCACGGCGCGCGCAATTTCGGCGAAGCGCGCGAAATCGATGATGCGCGCATAGGCACTGGCGCCGGCGACGATCATTTTCGGCTGATGCTCGCGCGCGAGGCGCTCGACTTCGTCGTAATCAATCGTTTCGGTTTCCTTGGTGACGCCGTAGGGAATGAATTTGTAGGTGCGGCCGGAAAAATTCAGCGGATGGCCGTGCGTCAGATGGCCGCCGTGCGCGAGATTCATTCCGAGCACCGTGTCGCCGGGCTGAAGAGTCGCCAGGTAAACGGAGATATTCGCCTGCGTGCCGGAATGCGCCTGCACGTTGGCGTGCTCGGCGCCGAATAACGCTTTTGCGCGCTCGATGGCCAGGCGCTCGACCTTGTCGACATTTTCGCAACCGCCGTAATAGCGCTTGCCGGGATAGCCTTCCGCGTATTTATTGCTGAAGACAGAGCCCATCGCTTCCATGACGGCTTCGGAAATGAAATTTTCCGAGGCGATCAGTTCGAGGCCCGTGGCCTGGCGGCGGACTTCGTCGCGCAGCGCATCGGCGACTTCGGGATCGACTTCGGCGAGCGGACGAGACATTCTCTTGAGTTCAGGGCTTTCCAGCTCAGAGCGGCGAAGTTCGGGAGTTTCCGGCGTCATGGGATGTTTGTTCCTTTCGCGGCGGAAATGGTTTGCCCGCCCAGCGCAATTTCAGTTGCCGTGGCGATTTGCGGCGATTGTAAAGCGCGGAATTGCGCTTTGCAATTTGCGAATGTGGATGGTGCGTTAGGGAAGGAATAGGAAGGCAAACGGCGAAAAACAGGCCGTTTTAAGAATGCAAATCTGTACCGATTAGAAAGGGGTGCAGTTGTTTGTTTTGTGTAAGTTACGGGGAATTCTAATAATTTGCTGTACCGATTAGAAATGCCCGAAATGCGCGGCGTACGCGCGGCGATGGCACTCGGAACAAAGAAAGCCGAGCTGCTCGGATGCGCTTCTGCAGCGCGCAGAATGGGTGTTTCGCAATTCAGAGCGAAAAGGCGGCCGCAGCATCCAGCCATGGCTCGATGAACGACTGTGTGCGGCCATTGATTTGTCATGTTGCTCGCCATATCGTGCGCCTCGAAAACGGGCTCTCGCGCCCACAAATAAGCTAGCACGAGGTTGGGCGGGATGATAGAGCGAGCCGCTGTGAATTTTGAGGCTCGCCGCGCGGATTACATACTTGAGTGCTACGCTTTAGGACCTCGCTATCCGGGATGAAGTCGATTTCCGTCTTGACCGGATGAGGCACGGGAGATTTTCGGATGATTCAGCTCGTTTTCAGATTCATCATCGGCGGGGTTGTTGTCTCGCTATTCGCCGTTTTAGGAGATCTGCTCAAACCGCAGAGCTTCGCCGGATTGTTCGGAGCAGCTCCCTCGGTGGCGCTGGCAACTCTCGGACTAACGATCTTTGCCGATGGAAAGCTGTATGCGGCGGAAGAGGGCCGGTCCATGATCGCGGGTGCAGCCGCGTTTTTTTTGTATGCCTGCCTGTGCGTTCATCTTTTGGCAAGGAAGCGATGGGGTGCGGCGGCAGCGACGGTCTCTTCACTCGCCCTTTGGCTTGTTTGCGCGCTGGGCCTGTGGCTTCTGTTGCTGAGATGAGACCCCGATGAGAATCCATTTCGAGCTCGCGGCCCTGAAAAAAATCAAATGGCAAGAATACGCCATTCGTTTCCTGTTCGGAGGCGCAATTACCGCCGTAGCGGGCATATTGGCGAACCGATTCGGACCCGTGGTTGGCGGGCTCTTTCTGGCGTTTCCAGCCATCTTTCCAGCGAGCGCGACGCTAGTGGAGAAACATGAAACGGAAAAGAAGCAAAATGCGGGAATGGCCGGGACGATTCGAGGCAGGCAAGCGGCGGCCTTGGATGCGCGCGGCGCAGCCATGGGGAGTATCGGGCTGGCCTGCTTTGCGATTTCAGTCTTGAAGTTGCTGCCTGTTTGCAGCTCCGCGGTGGCGCTGCTGGCCGCGACCGCCGTTTGGTGTACCATCTCGACTCTGATTTGGAGGCTGCGGCGCGTAGCGCGCGTTCCGTGATGCTACGGGCGCACAGCTAAGCGAACGCTTGATTGCCGAAACGGAAGTACGAGCGGGGCTTGTCGAGCATTTTTTTTGGTGATATATAAAGATTGATTTTCTTCGCGAGACGCTTCAACATTGATGGCGGAATTACCGCGTGGAACGATTTCGGATGTTTTCGGAGAGAGCTAAATGGCGTATGTGATTGCGGAGCCCTGCATCGGAACCAAAGACTCGGCGTGCGTTGACGTTTGCCCGGTGGATTGCATCCATCCGCGCAAGGACGAGGCGGACTTCGAGAGCGAAAAGCAGCTCTACATCAATCCCGAGGAGTGCATTGATTGCGGCGCGTGCGTCCCGGTGTGCCCGGTAACGGCGATTTTCGCGCTTGAGGATTTGCCGGAGAAATGGTCGAGCTACACGGCGATCAACGCGGATTGGTTCAAGACGAAAAAAGCAAAAGCGTAGAGTTTTCGGGCAGCACGGGATTGCATGGGAGCGGCGAGCGCCACGTTCGCCGCTTTTTGTTTTTCGGCGGCGTCAACTAAATTTCGAAGGCGATGTAGTTGCCTTCGCGCGCGACGCCCGCCAGAGTGCGCTTGCGCAGTTCGTCAAAAGTGGTCTCGAACAGGATCTTTTCCACGGCGGCTTGAACGTCCTGCCAGACTTGCTTCAGGCCGCAGGAATTTTCCTCCGGGCAGGAATCGCGCCGCTGCAGATCGAGTTGGACGCAACTGGATTGCGAGAATTTGCCGTCGACCACGCGGAGAACTTCGCCGATGGAAATGCGCTCAGGAGATCGCGCGAGGGTATAGCCGCCGCGGACGCCGCGATGGCTGGCCAGCAAACCGGCGCGCTTGAGCAGGAGCAGAATCTGTTCCAGATATTTCAGCGGTATTTTGTGGTTCTCCGCAATTTCGTGAATGGTGACCACCTGCGGATATTTCAAGCTGAGGTAAAGGACCGCTTTCGCCGCGTACTCGCCCTTCGCGCTGATTCGCATTCGAGGGACTCTCGACAGACAGCATTCCATAGGCCATCGGGAGTGTCAACGTTGGCAGTGTCAACTTCGCGGAGCTGAGCCGCGAGCAAGTGCGCGCAGATTTTCGCGGCGCAATTTTCGCAATTATGGCACTATGTGTCCACCAGCGGCGCGGCGAAGTCTGGGCCGAGCGATGCCATCGAAAAGGCTCCGGCGCGAGGATTTGGCGTTGATTCGCGGGTGAGCTGGCGTGCAACCGCGCTGAAGGCAAATGGCAAGAAAAACTAGCAGGCATCTAAGGGAGGAACACCGTTGAAAATTCTCCTGCGCGCATTCTTGCTGACGCCATTTGCGGCATTTCTGGTCGCGGGCGCGTTTTCGCAGCCGCAGCAGGCTTCGCCGCAAAGCCAAAACGTCCAGATCATCAATATGACGGCGAGGAAATATAAGTTCACACCGTCGCCGATACACGTCAAGAAGGGAACCAAGGTCGAGCTGCGCATCACCGCGATGGATCACAATCACGGATTCAAAATCAACGTGTACCCGGACGGCGCGGATACGAAAGGCGCGCCGGGGCTGGTCTTCACGTCCCCGCGAGGGTGCTGGAAGCTGCGGAAGGGCCAGGTGACGACGATTGACTTCATCGCGGAGACGCCGGGAAGCTATCCGTTCAAGTGCTGCGTCTTTTGCGGATTCGGCCACATGGGAATGAAGGGCGAACTGATCGTCGATGAATAGAGGCGAGTAGCGGGGCGAGCCAGTCGCGCGCGCGATTCGCGAAGACCAAATCGGCGGCCTCGAAACTTCTACGTTTTCTGCGCGACCTTCTGCAGGGCCATCTGAGCCAATTTTGCAGTCTCGAACCGTGCGCGTTTGGCTACGCGCGGCTCGGACATTTCTTTTTTCACGCGCGCCAGCCTGGCTTGCCAGACTCTTTCTTGGGTTTTGATTTTCGCCATGCAGCCATGGTGGCACAAAAGCAAAAAATTCCACGTTCAATCTGGGACACTCGGTTTGCCGTCTGCGCGGCGCTCCGAACCAGCGATCCGGCCGGCGAATTCGATATGCGGTGTTTCGCATGGGAAATTTTCTGCGCCGCGCGCCACTGCGTCGAGCCATCGTCTGCCCGCCTCGCGTAACGCCGCGAGATTGACGCCGCGATGCTCGCTGGGGAATTTCGCCAGCTTATCGAGGCCTGCCTCGAGCAATGATTTCACCCCGGCGAAATTGCCGCGTGCGTGATGATGAAATGCGGCAGCGAGTTGAATCATGCCCTGCAAGAACAGTTTGTCGTCCGTGGCGGCGGTCGGCCTGCCTCGGCGGGCAAGCCTGCCGGGGCAGGCAAGCCAAAGTTCTTCCCAAACCTCGTGAGCTTTGAAAAATTCTCCGGAGTTGAATAGAGTGATCCCGCGGCGAAGCGTCTCGTAATCGAATTCGGCGGCGTTGATGATGATTGCGGCTCCCGTAAGATTGCTTTGCGGCGCGCGTTCATCATAGCAGAGCGCATTTGCAGGAGCGCAAGTCCACTCCCCAGCTAACACTTCGGAAAATTGGCGGCTCCAGGCCTCCGCAAGGGCCGGGGGATCATCGAATCCTTGCGGGCTTCGCTGGTAAGAACCGCCGGAGCCGCGTATTCTGGAATTCGCACGTGGAGCGTAAACGTGGCCCGTTTCAACGTTGTCCTTCTGATTCACGCGCACCAGCCGGTTGGGAATTTCGACGATGTGATCGAGCGCGCGTACAAATTGTCGTATTTGCCCTTCGTTCAACTGTTGCTTCGCCACCCTTTTTTGCGCGCGGGACTGCACTATTCGGGCGGGCTTCTCGAATGGATCGAAAAAGCGCATCCGGAATATTTCAAAAGCCTGAGAACGCTGGTGGATCGCGGCCAAGTGGAGCTTGTGGGTGGCGGATTTTACGAGCCGATTTTGATTGCGATCCCAAAAGAGGATGCGCGCGAGCAGATCGAGCGCCTGGCTAAGTATCTTTTCGAAAATTTCGGTCAGCGGCCACGCGGCGCATGGCTTGCGGAGCGCGTTTGGGAACCTCAGCTTCCTTCGCTGCTCGCGTCCGCGGGCGTCGAATACTCGCTGGTCGACGATAACCATTTCCTCGATGCTGGATTCGATCCCCAGCAGCTCTTCGGGAGTTTTGTCGCCGAGGATCAAGGCCTTGGCGTGCGGCTGATCCCGGGGCTGAAAGCCCTTCGGTATCTCATTCCCTATCGCACTCCGGAGGAAGTGATCGGATTTTTTCGCGACGCGGCCCGCGAGCGTCCGGGCGGGATCGCGGCGATGGGCGACGACATGGAGAAGTTTGGACTTTGGCCGGGCACCCACGAACATTGCTACACGAACGGCTGGCTCGAAAGTTTCGTTGCGGCGCTCGAAGCGAATCAGAACTGGCTCGCCAGCGTACCGCCCGGCGAAGCGGTTTTCTCGCAAACGCCACTCGGGCGCGCGGACCTGCCCGCGTGCTCGTACATCGAAATGATGGAATGGGCGCTGCCCACTTCGGCGCGCGTGCGTTTCCAGTCGCTCGAAAGGGAATTCGCGACGCGCGCGGACGTTCTGGTATTTTTGCGCGGCGGGTTCTGGCGCAATTTTTTGACTAAGTATCCCGAAGCGAATCTGATGCAGAAAAAAATGATGCTGGTCTCGAAAAAGCTGCGCGCGCTGGAAGGGAAATTGAGCGGCAACGCCGCGGCCCTCCAGCAGTTCCAGAAAGCGAAAGCCGATCTCCTGCGCGGGCAATCGAATGACGCCTACTGGCACGGCGTATTCGGAGGCCTGTACGCTCCGCATCTGCGCAGCGCCGTGTGGGGGCCGCTGGTGCGGGCGGAATCTTTCGCGGATGCGGCCGCGCATGCGGGCGGGAAATTTGCCGAATGCGAGCGCGGGGATCTGGATTTTGACGGCCACGAAGAAATCTACGTAACGACGGATCGCGCGGCTGTCCTTCTTTCGGCGGATGATGGAGGAACGGTCGAGGCCATGGATTTTCGTCCCGCGGGAGTAACCATCATCAATTCGCTGATGCGCCGCCCGGAGGCGTATCACGCGCGGCTGGGCCAGACGAATGCCGGCGCGGAACGCGTTACATCGATTCACGATCAAGTCCGCGCGAAAGAGCCGGGTCTCGAGCAGCACTTGCACTATGATCGCTGGGCGCGGAACTCGTTCCGCTTGCTGCTCTTTCCCCAGCAAAGATCGCAGGAGGATTACGAGAAATTGCGGCTCGGAGAAAATGAGGCCATCGCGGGCGGCCCGTTCCGCGTGCGCCAGGCAAGCGCGGCGAAGGTGAGCTTTGTTGCGGAGGCGCCGGACGGCGATTGGAGCGTTGAAAAGATATTTTCATTTTCTGCTCCGGGCGATAGCTTCCGCGTGACTTGCGATTTGGCAATCACGCACGCGGGGAAAGTTCCCGTGAGCATGGACGTGGGTCTCGAACTGATCGTGAATTTCCTGGCGCCCGATGCGCCGGACCGCTACATCGAAGCCGCGGGCAAAAGGCATCCGCTGCGATGGTCCGGGGCGGCGGCTGCCTTCGAGCTGCGCATCGTGGACGAATGGCAAAAAGTGAGCGTCACGGTGCAGGCGCCGGACGCACGCGATTACTGGGTCGCGCCGATTGAAACAATTTCAGAATCCGAGGAAGGATTCGAGCGCGTCTATCAAGGCTCGCAAGTTCTCGCTGCGTGGCCCGCCGAGTTTCAGCCGGGACGCGCGTGGACTGGCCGGCTCATCTTCACCGTTGCGCCGTTTCGCTGAGATCAAACCG
>Ga0307372_10002538_pt1 | contig 30109 bp, 29 predicted proteins | sample OX1MG_FD_202533 | JGI IMG/M metagenome (GOLD analysis project Ga0307372, IMG submission 202533) | Soil microbial communities from Risofladan, Vaasa, Finland - OX-1 | ecosystem: Environmental > Terrestrial > Soil > Coastal area > Acid sulfate soil | place: Finland: Risofladan, Vaasa | collected... | reverse complement strand
CTAGCGCGCCTGCCCGGCCCGGCTGTAGCAGCGCCAGGCCGGAGCGGCGCGCGTCCCGCTTTTGAGCCGCCCCGCTGGGGCCGCGCCGAATTCGTTTCCCGGGGGCGCAGACGCGCCAGGGGAGCAGGCACAGCCAGGATTGGCTGTGCCACCGCTTCCCGAATGGCTGTGCTAGAGTGGGCGCCATGCAGCCGCTTGCGCTCGCCGACTTTGACTTGGCCCGGCGCCACGTCTCCGCCCACGCCCACCACACTCCCCTGCTGCGCAGCCGGCTGCTGGGGGAGCGCACCGGCTTCGAGGTGCGGCTCAAGGCGGAGATGTTCCAGCGCACCGGCTCGTACAAGATCCGCGGTCCGCTGAACAAGCTGCAGCATTTGAGCGCGGAGGAGAAGCGGCGGGGGGTGATCTGCTCCTCGGCGGGCAACCACGCCCAGGGGGTGGCGCTGGCGGCGGCGTTGCACCGTGTGCGGGCGGTGGTGTGCATGGCGGAGAACGCCACGCCCTCGAAGATCGCCGCCACCCGCGGCTACGGGGCCGAGGTGGTGCTGGCGGGCCGGATCTGGGACGAGGCCGACGCGCGGGCGCGGGCGCTGGTGAAAGAGAAGGGCTACACCTACCTGCATCCGTTCGACGATCCGCAGCTCATGGCCGGGCAGGGGACGCTGGGGCTGGAGATCCACGACGACTGGCCGGAGGTGGAGGTGGTGGTGGCGCCGATCGGCGGGGGCGGGCTGATCGCGGGGGTGGCGATGGCGCTGAAGGCGCGCAACCCCAAGATCCGCATCTACGGGGTGGAGTCGTCGGGGGCGCCGGGCATGCAGGCGAGCGTGGCGGCGGGGCGGGTGGTGGAGCTGGACCAGGTGGACTGCGTGATTGACGGGCTGCGGGTGAAACGGGTGGGGGAGAACACCCATTGGGTGGTGAGCCGCTATGTCGAGCAGGTGGTGACGCTGCCCGACGCCGCCATGTTCGAGGCGATGCTGTGGGTGATGCACCACTGCAAGCTGGTGGTGGAGGGGGCGGCGGCGGCGCCGGTGGCGGCGCTGCTGGCGGGGCTGATCCCGGTTCCGCCGGGGACCAAGGTGGCGTGCGTGCTGAGCGGCGGCAACGTCAACCTGGAGCAGTTGCAAGGAATGCGCTGGAACTAGGTGGGCGCGGGCCCCAGCGCGCCTGCCCGGCCCGGCTGTAGCAGCGCCAGGCCGGTGCGGCGCGCGTCCCGCTTATGAGCCGCCCCGCTGTAACCGCGCGGGGCGGCATGCTCGCGCCTTGCTGGGGCCGCGCCGAATTCGCTTCCCGGGGGCGGGCCGCCACTGCGGAATTACGACCACCCCAGAACCCGAAGCGGGTTCTGGGGACCCCGGTTCGCGGCCTTTCGCGCCGATTTTGCCAGCAGGCAAAGCGGCGCGACCCCCGCGTTAGGAGTGCGCGCGGCAGACGCCTAGTGTCTACTCGGGGCGGTACGAGCGCGCCCCGGTCTCCGGGTCTTCGTAGACGCGCATGCGCTGGCCGGTGGAGGGATCGAGGAAGACTTCGCTGGTGGGGCGCTGGGCGGCGGTGGAGCGGCCGCGGTAGCGCTTGCGGTCAAAGCGCAGCTAGAGAAAGACCAGCAGGGCGACCAGCAGCAGGGCAAACAGCGCCGACAGCATGGGTTACTCCTGGGGCGGGGGATCGAGCACCACCGCGGTGCCGTAGGCCACCACTTCGGTCATGGTCTGGCCCATCTCGCTGGAATCGAAGCGCATCATGAGCACGGCGTTGCCGCCCAGGAGCCGGCAGTTCTCGACCATGCGGTCCATGGCGTGGCGGCGGGTGTCTTCGACCAGGTGGGTGTACTCGGTGATCTCGCCGCCGGCGAGGGAGCGCAGGCCGGCGGCGACGTTGCCCACCAGACTGCGGCTGCGCACCACGACGCCAAAGACCTGCCCCAGCACGCTTGGTGGGCGCGGGCCCCAGCGCGCCTGCGGCGCGCGTCCCGCTTGTGCTCGCGCCGACATGGGGCCCCGTGGCCCCAAGTCGGTGCTGCGCCTCGCTGGGGCCGCGCCGAATTCGCATCCCGGGGGCGGGCCGCCCTGCGGAATTTCGCAGCCTTTCGCGCCGATTTTGCCAGCAGGCAAAGCGGCGCGACCCCCGCGAGCTGCACTTGATAGCCCTCGGCCCGCTCGGTAGTAGTCACCAGCATGGTTGCCTCCTCGGCCATGATCCCACGAAACGGCCGGGGGGCCTACAATCCCAAGATGGCGCTGACCACATCCCCCACCGAGGCTCCGCCGCAGGCGGCGCGCCGGGCGCTGGCGCGGCTGGCGGTGGGGGTGCTGTTGGCGATGGCGCCGTGGTTCGTCACGGCGGCGCTGGTGGCGCCGCTGCGGGCGGAGTGGCAGTTGTCGTCGGCGGGGGCGGCGTGGATGACGGTCGCCGCCCAGATTGGCTTTGTCGCCGGGGCGGTGGGGTCGGCGCTGTTGAACCTGGCCGACTTGATCGCGCCGCGGCGGCTGATGCTGCTGGGAGGGCTGGCGGCGGCGGGAGCCAACGCCGCGCTGGCGGGGTGCCACAGCCTGGGGGCGGCGTGGCCGTGGCGCTTCGCCACCGGCGCCTGCCTGGCACTGGTCTACCCGCCGGCGCTCAAGCTGCTGGCCACCTGGTACCGGCAGGGGCGGGGCATGGCGCTGGGGATCGTGGTGGGGGCGCTGACGGTGGGCTCGGCGCTGCCGCACCTGGTGGACGCGCTGGGCGGGGCGGATTGGCGCACGGTGGTGCTGTGGACCTCGGCGCTCACCGCCGTGGGCGGGATGGTGAGCGGCTGGGCGGGGCACGAGGGGCCGTATCCGTTCGCGCGGGCGCGCTTCGATCCGCGCGAGATCGGCAAGGTGATGGCCAACCCCGGGGTGCGGCTGGCGACGGTGGGCTACGTCGGCCACATGTGGGAGCTGATCGCGATGTGGAGCTGGATCGGCCCGTTTTTGGCGGAGGCCTTTGCCCGCGCCGGGAGCAGCAGCGCGGCGGCGGCGCTGGCGACGTTTGCGGCGATCGGGGTGGGCGGGGTGGGCTGCTGGTACGGCGGGGTGCTCAGCGACCGGGGCGGACGCGAGCGCTCGATTGTGCTGGCCTTGGCGGTTTCCGGCGCCTGCTCGCTGGGGCTGGGATGGCTGCGGCCGAGCAGCGGGTGGGGCTTGGCGGCGCTGCTGGCGGGGGTGTTGGTGTGGGGCTTCTGGGTGGTGGCCGACTCCGCCCAGTTCTCCACCCTGGTGACGGAGTGGTGCGACCCGCGCTATGTGGGCACGGCGCTCACCACCCAGACCGGGGTGGGCTTCATCCTGGCGGCGGTGACGGTGTGGCTGATGCCCTGGATCCGGGCGCAGGGGGGCTGGGGGTGGGCCTTCGCCGCGCTGGCCCCCGGCCCCGTGGTCGGCCTGGCGGCGATGGCGCGGCTGCGCCGCCTCCGCCCGCCTGCACCCTCCGCCTGAGGCGCGGGCCCCGGCAAAGCGGCGCGGCCCCGCGATTTGCGCTACCATCCGCGTGGGAGGGGGATCGCATGGATCGTCGCCATTTTCTTTCTGCCGGGGCCGGGGTGGCGGGCGCGGCGCTGTTTTCGCACAACCTGCTGGAGCGGCTGGCGGCGGCGCCGCGCACGCTGCCGGCCGAGAGCCTCTATCAATCGGATCCGGAGGCCTACTGGGCCGGGCTGCGGAAGCAGTTCCTGATTCCCGCCGACGAGATCTACCTCAACAACGGCACCTGCGGGTCGAGCCCGGCGCCGGTGCTGAAGGCCATCTTCGACGGCTATAACACCACCGAACGCATGGACGACGCCAACCCGGAGGACTATCCCATCTGGGGCTATGGGCCCTGGAACGAGTTCCGCGACCCGCTGGCGGCCTTCATCGGCTGCCACCGCGACGAGTTGGCACTGGTGCGCAACGCCACCGAGGCCAACAACTACGTCGCCAACGGGCTGGACATGAAGCCGGGCGAAGAGGTGCTGATGACCGACCAGGAGCACGAGGGGGGGGAGAATCCCTGGCAGCTCAAGGCCAAGCGCTACGGCATGGTGGTGAAGAAGGTGGCGCTGCCCAAGCCGGTGGCGTCGCCGGCGCAGGTGCTGAATTTGTTCAACGACGCGATCACGCCGCGGACGCGCATTCTGTTCTTCAGCCACATCACCACCGCGACCGGGGTGGTGCTGCCGGCGCGGGAGCTGTGCGCGCTGGCGCGGAGCAAGGGGCTGCTGTCGGCGGTGGACGGGGCGCACGTGACCGGGATGATGAAGCTGGATGTGCACGAGCTGGGCTGCGACTTCTACACCTCGAGCCCGCACAAGTGGCTGCAATCGCCCAAGGGCAGCGGCTTCCTCTATGTGCGGGCGGGGATGGAGGGCAAGCTGTGGAACACCATCGTCTCCAGCTCGTGGGACGACCCCAGCGGCGGGGCCTACCGCTTCCAGCAGATCGGCACCTCGAATGTGCCGGCGCTGTGGGGGCTGCGGGCCTCGATCGCGTTCGCCAACCAGATCGGGATGGACAAGATCGAGGCGCGGCACCGGGAGCTGAACCAGGCGATGCTGGCGGAGATGGAGCAGCGGGGCGGGAGCAACGTCACCGGGCTGGACCCCAGCCTGCGCTGCGGCATTGTGTCGGTCAACCTGCCGCCGATCCAGCGCATGGCGCTGGAGGACTGGATGTGGAAGACGCACAAGATCCGCATCCGCGGCAGCGAGCCTTCGCTGCTGCGGCTTTCCACCCCCTATTATTTTCTGCGCGCGGACATGGAGCGCTTCCTGGCGGCGGTGGACGAGTACAGGCGGCTCCGGTCGTGACGGCGCTGCTGGGAGCAGGGGAGGTGGAGCGCTGGCTGGCGCCGGGGCCGCTGCGTGGGGTGCTGGCGCAGGCGCTGATGGACCTGAGCGCGGGGCGGGCGGCGGCGCCGCCGCGGATCGCGGTGCGGGCGGCGGAGGGCCTGCTGGCGGCGATGCCGGGCTACGTGCCGACGGAGGCGGGGGCCGGGGTGCTGGGGGCGAAGCTGGTAACGGTGTTTCCCGGCAACGCGGCGCGGGGGCTGGAGGGCCACCAGGCGCTGATCGCGCTGTTTGACGGAGCCACGGGGGCGCCGCTGGCGGTGCTGGACGGCACCGCCATCACGGCGGCGCGCACCGGCGGGGTGTCGGCGGTGGCGACGCAGGCGCTGGCGCGGCGGGAGGCGCGGGTGCTGGCCATCCTGGGCACAGGGGTGCAGGCGGAGGCGCACTGGCGGGCGGTGCGGGAGGTGCGGGAGTTCGCCGAGGTGCGGGTGGCGGGGCGCAGCCGGGCGCGGGTGGCGGCGCGGGCCGACGCCTGGGGGGCGGTGGCGGCGGAGAGCTTCGAGGCGGCGGTGCGCGGCGCCGACGTGGTGTGCGCCTGCACCCACGCCGCCGAGCCCATCCTGCGGCGGGGGTGGCTGCGCGCCGGCGCGCACGTCAATTCGGTGGGGATCGGGGGCTGCGAGCTGGACCGGGAGACGGTGACCGCCGGGCTGCTGGCGGTGGAGGCGCTGACCGCCTTCGCCCCCTTCCCCATCGGCGCCTACGAGCTGCAGGGCCTGGAGCGCAGCCGGGGGGTGGAGCTGGGCACGATTCTGGCGGGCGGGCACCCGGGGCGGCGGTCGGAGGAGGAGATCACCGTCTTCAAGTCGGTGGGGCACGCGGTCGAAGACGTGGCCACCGCCGCCTGGGTGTGGCAGCGGGCGCGCATGCTAGGATGAAAGCCGATGAGCCCCGCCAAAGGCGTACCCAGTGAATCCCGCCGCGAGATCCTGCGCGCCGCCGCGCGCCTGTTCCAGGAGCGCGGCTACGATGCCACCTCGATGCAGGACATCGCCAGCGCGCTGAATTTTTCCAAAGCCGCGCTCTACCACCACTTCGAGAGCAAGGAAGAGATCCTCTTCCAGATCATGAGCTACGGCATGGACATCTTCGAGGAGAAGGTGCTGGCGGCGGTGGGCGCCATCGCCGACCCGGAGGAGCGGCTGCGGGCCTGCCTGGCGCGCCATGTGGAGCTGGTGCTGGGGGGACGGGACCGGGAGATCACCGTCATTTTGCACGAGAACCGCACGCTGCCGGCGGAGGCGGGACGGGAGATCAACGCCCGCAAGAAACACTACGTGGTCTACCTGGGCAACCTGATCCAGGAGGTGCAGCAGCGGCGGGGGCTGGCGCGGCCGGCGGTGGAGCCGCAGGTGGCGGCGTTCGCGCTGCTGGGGATGATCAACTGGATGTACCAGTGGTACCGGGCGGAGGGCGGCGTCAGCGCGGAGGAGATCGTGCGGCAGTACACGGCGCTGTTCCTGCGGGGAGCGTTCGAGCCGGCGTAGGGGGGGCGTGGGGGGGCGTCGTCGGGGGTGGGAGGGGGGGGCTGAGCGCCTGAGTGCGCACAGCCAAGATTGGCTGTGCCACCGTGGCCAGAAAGTGGAGGAAGACGGCGCTGATCAGGGTGAAGACGGCGGTGTTGGCGCCAATGCCCAAGGCCAGCGAGAGCACCATGGTGGGCGCGGGCCCCAGCGCGCCTGCGGCGCGCGTCCCGCTTGTGCTCGCGCCGACTTGGGGACCCCATGGCCCCAAGTCGGCGCTGCGCCTCGCTGGGGCCGCGCCGAATTCGTCTCCCGGGGGCGCAGACGCGCCACCGGCGCGTCTGCCCCTGCGGAATTTCACAGCCTTTCGCGCCGATTTTGCCAGCAGGCAAAGCGGCGCGACCCCCGCGAATGGAAAGCCCCTTGCTTTCAGGATCCTATACCGGACAATAGACGCATGCGTTACGCCATGGTTGGCCTGCTGCTGGGCCTCGGGCTGGCGGCCCAGACGGCGCCGGCCAACTTTCCGATCACCGTGCAGGCCGCGGTGGCGCACGACACTTCCCTGCCCTTGGCGAGGCTGATGGCGCAGGCGCCGCCGCCGGCGGCGTTCGCGCCGGGCATTGGGCGCGGAGCGGGGCGCGGCGGACGGGCGATGGCGCGGCGCGTGCCGCCGCCGCCACCGCCGCCGGTGGCGCCGCCGCCGGTGGGGGCGGCGGCCGCCGCCATCGAGCAAACCAGCCCCGGGAGTCGTCCGGCGGCGCGGTTGCTCGCCCGCTTCGACGGGTTGGGGAATGGCTTCCGCGGCCCGCAGGGCACGGCGCGCCTGCGCAACCCCAGCGACAACAGCCTGGCGGTGGGGCCGAGCCAGGTGATCCAGACGGTCAACTCGCAGTTCGCCATTTTCGACAAGTCCGGGCGCGCGCTGGAGGGGCCGGTTCCGACGCGGGTGGTGTTTGACGGCTTCCAGGGCGAGTGCGGCGCGGTGGGTTTTGGCGACGTGGTGGTGCGCTATGACCAGCTCGCGCAGCGCTGGGTGTGGGTGATGCCCATCTTCCGCAAGCCGGCGGGGAGCGGGCCGCAGACGCCGTATGGCATGTGCTACGCGGTCAGCCAGACGAGCGACCCGCTGGGCCGCTACTACCGCTACGACTTCGCCCGGGTGCTGTTTCCCGACTATCCGCGGCTGGGGGTGTGGCCCGACGGCTACTACCTGGGAACCTCGACCGGCGACACCGTAATTCAGAAGCACGCCTGCGTGGCCGAGCGCGCCGCCATGCTGGCCGGGCGCGAGGCCAGCGAACAGTGCGCCATCGTGGACGGGGTCAACTTCCTCAACCCGGCGGACGTGGACGGACGGGCGGCGCCGCCGGCGGGCGCGCCCGAACTGGTGTTCGCCGCCGGGGGCACGCAACTGCACAAGATCTTCGACGCCGCCAGCATCCACTATTACCGCTTTCACGTGGATTGGGCGCAGCCGGCGCACTCGCGCCTGCGGGGGCCCTATCGGATCGCGGTGGCGCCGTACCACTACTTGTGCAATGGGCAGTTGACGAGCTGCGTGCCGCAGCCGGGAACCAACCGGCGGCTGGATGCGCAGGGCGACAAGATCATGCAGCGGGTGGTGTACCGGCGGCTGGGCGAGCGGCAGAGCATCCTGGTGGCGCATTCGGTGAATACCCGCGGCGGCGGGGGCGGGGTGCGCTGGTACGAGTTCCGGCTGGACGCGGGCGGGGCGCCGCGGCTGTATCAACAAGGGACCTACGCTCCCGGCGGCGGCTTTCGCTGGATGGGCAGCCTGGGCATGGACCGCAAGGGCGACATCGCCATGGGCTACTCCTACGGCGACGGCTTCGACTTCGCCGGGCAGCGCCTGACGGGACGGCTGGCCGGGGATGCGAAGGGGCACATGACGCTGCGGGAGACGGTGCTGGCCAGCGGCGGAGCGGCACAGACGAGCACGCTGCGCTGGGAGGACTACACAACGCTGGCCATGGACCCCAGCGACGACTGCACCTTTTGGTACGTGGGCGACTACCTGAAGCCGGGGGCGGCGGGCTACAGCACGAAGATCGGGGCGTGGCGGCTGCCGGGGTGCCGGTGAGCTGGCCCGCGGGCTAGCTAGAGGTCGCGGGTGTGGAAGAGGCGGACGGCCAGGATGAAGGCGAGAGCGGTGTAGGCGACGGCGTAGGCGACCATGAGCGGGCTGGGGACGGAGGCGCCGGCGAAGGGACCGATGGCGAGGGCGGAGAGCAGTTGGGGCTGCATCTCGAAGGCGGCGCGGCGCCAGAGGGCCTCGCTGGGCATGATCAGGCTGGCGACGATGCCCACCCGCACCGCGCCGGGATGGTGGGTGAGGGCGCCGATCTGCTCGATCCAGCCGCCCAGGAAGGCCAAGCCGAACAGGCCCAGGCTGAGCACGCCGTTGGCCAGGGTGGAGAGGCGGGTGCCCCAGAGCAGGGTGACGGTGAGCAGCAGCAACATCTCCAGCCAGAGCAGGGCGAGGCCGGCGGCGCGGTGGGGGGCGAGGTAGCCGGTGAAGCCGTAGGCGATGGCCATGGCGCCGCCGAGCAAGGCGGCCTGCAGGAGGGTGAGCAGGGCGGCAAAACCCAGCCATTTGCCCAGCAGCAGTTGCCAGCGCGCCAGCGGCTTGCTCAGCAGGGTCTGCATGGCGCCGCTGGCGATGTCGCCGGAGAGGGTATCGATCGAGGCCAGGATGGCAAGGGTCGCGACCAGCATATTGGCGGCGTAGAGGCCCAGCAGCAGGAACAGCGCCTCGCCCTGGCGCTCGAGGGCGCGGCTGGCGGCGTTGACGATGCTGCGGGGATTGCCGACGGCGAGATGGAAGGCGAGGCCGTAGAGCAGCAGGAAGGCGGCGCCCACCAGCGCCGCCAACAGCACCAGCTTGCGGCGCACCGCCTCGCGCACGGTGGTGAAGGCGATGGCGAGGATGGCGCCCATCAGGCGTCGCCTCCGTCGCGGCCGATGACGCGCAGGAAGATCTCCTCGAGCGACAGGGACAGGGGAGTGAGTTCGTACACCTGGGCGCCGGCGGCGAGCAGGGCGCGGAGCAGCTCGGGGATGGCGTCCTCGGCGGCGAGCTCGAGCGCCCAGGCGTCGCCGGGGAGCTGGTCGGCGCGGCCGCGGGGCAGGGCGCGCCGCCAAAAGTCGGCGGGGACGCCGCGCGCGCGCAGGCGCAGGCGCAGGGAGGGGGCGGCGGCGGCGCGCAGGTCGCGGGTTTCGAGCAGACAGCCGTCCTTGACAAAGGCCACCCGGTCGCAGCTCACCTCGACCTCGCCCAGCAGGTGGGAGTTGAGAAACACCGCCGCGCCGCGCTGGCGCTGCTCTTGGATGACCTCGCGGACGAGCAGGCGGCCGAGGGGATCAAGGCCGCTGGTGGGCTCGTCCAGAAAAATCAGCTCGGGCTGGTTGACCAGCGCCTGGGCCAGGCCGAGGCGCTGCTGCATGCCCTTGGAGTACTCGCGCAGGGGCTTGGCGCCCTGGGCGCCGAGGCCGACCCGCTCGAGCAGTTCGGGCACGCGGCGGCGGAGGAGGTCGGGGGCGAGGCCGAAGAGGCGGCCGTGGAGGCGCAGCACCTCGGGGCCGCTGAGCCAGTCCTGAAAGTGAAAATGCTCGGGCAGGAAGCCGACGCGGCGGCGGGTGGGAATATCGCCCAAGGGGCGTCCCAGCAGGCGGCCGTGGCCGGCGGTGGGGCGCGCCAGGCCGAGCAGGAGCTTGAGGCAGGTGCTCTTGCCGGCGCCATTGGGGCCGAGCAGGCCGAAGGCCTCGCCGGCGCGCACCTCGAGCGAGAGGTCGGCCAGCGCCAGCTTGCGGCCGTAGACCTTGCGCAATCCGGAGGTTTCAATGGCGAGCGCAGGCAATCAGTTGGTCAGTTCGCCGGCGAGGCTGAGGCCTTGGCTGCCATCCCCCGCGCCGACGATGGAATACAGCATACCCTGTCGGCTCCAAAGCAGCACGTAGTGGGGGACTTGGCCGGGGCGGGCGCGGGTCAACAGGATGCCCTGGACGCCGTCCACGGCGACGGGGCGGGACTGGGCTTGGCCGCGCGGGAAGGGCACCACCAGGGTCGAGGTCCAATCAATGGTCTGGCAATATTGCTGGGCCTGCTCGGGGGTCATGCCGAGCAACTGCAGCCCCAGCACGGCGAGCTGCTGCATGTCGAGGCCCGGGGGCAGGCTCACTTCGGGGCTGGGGCCTTCGCCCAGCACGGTGCAGCCGGCGGTGGGCGGGGGCGCGTCGAAGCCGCCGCGGCTGTGGGCGGCCCATTGGGCGCAGGGGCCATACATCACGGCGACGGTGCGGGGGAGATGGACGGCGATGGTGGCGCCCTCCAGGGAGGGCGGCAGGGGCTGGGCGCCGAGGCCGGCGGCGTCGAGAATGGCCTGGGCGCGGGCGCGGTCGAGCGTGAGCTGGAAGTCCTTGCCGCCCTGGACACGGAAAGCGGGCGCGGCGCTGGCGTCGGCGTAGGGGGCGTAGCGCACGGCAAAGCCGGCCAACTGCGAGGCTTGGGCGATGTTGGCGGCGCTCAGGTTGGGTTCGTTGCGGGTGACGGTGACCTCGTCGCGCATCAGTTGGGCGATCATGCGGCGGACGCTGCGGTCGGCGGCGGGGGCGCCGGCGGCGTCGAAGGGCAGCGCCGCCACCTGGTTGACGCGGAACAGCGACAACATGCGGGCGGTGGCCGAACGCGCGCGCGGGCTGAAGCCGAGGGCGCCCACCAGGGCGGCGGCGGCGCCGGCGGCCACCCAGGCGGGGCGGCGGCGCCAAGGCGCGGGCGGCGGCAGCGGCGTGGCCAAACGGCGGCGGCGAAAGCGCTCCCAGGCGCGCGCCCGGTCGGGTTCGGAGGCCGGCGGCGGCGCCAGCGAGGCCATCAACTCCGCCACGTTGGGATCATCCTGCGGTTCGCGGTTCATACTTCCCCCTTGTGAAAGGCTTTTTGGAAGGCCGCCTCGGCCCGCGCCAGCGTGGTGCCGACCGAAGAGGCGCGCATGCGGAGGGCAAGGGCGATCTCCTGGTAGGAGAGGCCGCTGTGGCGCAAGACCAGGATCTGGGCTTGCGCCGGTTTCAGGCGGCGCAGGGCCCGCCGCACCGCCGCCGCCTGCTCGAGGCGCACCAAGGCGCCCAGGGGCGCTTCCAGGGCGGGGCCGGCGCGCTCGGCCTCGGCCGCCACGCGCTCCTGGCCAAGGCGGCGGCGCTGGCGCGCGCGCAGGGCGTCAATGCCCATGCGGGAGCCGGTGCGGTAGAGCCAGCCGGCGACGTTGTGGCCGTCGCTCTGCAGGGCGGGGCGCTGATAGAGCTTCCAGAAGGCGTCGTCGGCGATCTCTTCGGCCAGGGCGCGCTCGCCCACCACGCGGACCACCATGCCCACCAAGCGGGCATAGTGTTGGCGGAAGACGGCGGCAAAGGCCGCCTCGCGCCACACCCGCGAGGCGGCGGGCGCCGGCAGGGCTTCCAGCTCGGTGAGGTCGTCCATTAGGCCCAGGGCATCCATCGGCGTCGTCCGGCTTCGTTCAACTGGTAAACGCCGTGCCCGAGCCAATTGTGACACCGCCGCGCGGCGAGGGCCTCGGCGGCGATTGCGCCTCCCCGGCTCGGGAGGCGGGGCTTGGTGGGCGGCGACGGAGCGGGACTTGTCGGGCACCCCGAGCCATTGCTTCCGGGGACCTCGATCTGGTCTCGCCTGAGCCAACTCGGGCGTCGCCGCAAGAGGTTGGGCTGGGTGCGCACAGCCAAGAGTGGCTGTGCAACTGTGGCCAGAAAGGATTGGGTGCGCACAGCCAAGAGTGGCTGTGCAACTGTGGCCAGAAAGGGTTGGGTGCGCACAGCCAAGAGTGGCTGTGCCACTGTGGCCAGAAAGGGTTGGGTGCGCACAGCCAAGATTGGCTGTGCCACTGTGGCCAGAAAGAGCTGGGTGCGCACAGCCAAGTTTGGCTGTGCCACTGTGGCCGGAAAGGAGCCGGGTACGCACAGCCAAGAGTGGCTGTGCCACTGTGGCCGGAAGGGCTGGGTTCGCGCAGCCAAGATTGGCTGTGCCACTGTGGGCAGAAAGTGACGGGCACCATGGCCGGCGGACCCGGAGCTAGAGTGGAACCGGCTGGCTCTCGATGTAATCGAGCACCACTTGCTGGGCGGGGAAGAAGTCGGGGACGGCGTCGGCGAGGCGCATCCAGCGGGGCTCGCCTTCCCAGGAGGCGCGCAGCTCGCCCTCGGCCTCGACCGCAAACACGCTGACGCGGCTGGGGACGAAGTGGCGGTCGTGGTAGACGAACAGCGGGCACAGTGAGCGCGCCTCGAGCCCGGTCTCCTCGCGCAGCTCGCGGCGCAGAGTCTGCTCCTCGGTTTCCCAGAAGCAGGCGGTGCCGCCGGGGAAGGCCCAGCCCAGATTGTCGCTGCGGCGCTGGAGCAGGAAGAGGTCGCCGCGGCGGACGATGGCGATGGAACTGCGCAGTTCGCCCAACACGGGGCAACGCCCGTAGGTGGCCACAAACAGGCGGGAACAGAAGCGGAAGAGGCGGGGCGAGAGCATGCGCAGGCTCAGCCGAAGAGGATGAAGTGGATGCCGACGAGGATCTGGTGGTCCACCGGCTGGCCGGGGTGGAAGCTGGCGCGGCGGCGGAACTCGACAAAGGGGATCCAGTCGCCCAGCGACCAGCCGGCGCCAATGCCGAGGGCCTGGTAGCCGTGCAGGCCGGGGCCGAAGCGGCGGCCCAGGGCGGCCTCGGCGAGCAGCAGGGGGCCCCAGCTTTGCGCCGGGCGGCGGGCGGGGCTGATCCAGGCCTCGAGGCCGGTCTCCAGGGCGGCGCCGTCGTGGCCGCGGAAGCGGTCGTAGCTGGCGCCGGCGAAGTTCCACAGCAGCAGCAGGTGGGGCTGGGGGGGCAGGGCGATGCCGAGCTTGCCCACCACCTGCAGGTCGGTGCCCTGGATCTTGGCGCGGCTGGGGGCGCCGAGGGCGAAGGTGGAGACGATTTGGGCGGGGAGGGAGGCGGCGAGCGCCCCCAGCGCCAACGCCGCCACCACCGCCCAAGGAGGAGCTTTCATTGCAGCACCACACGCTCGCCGGGGAGCAAATAGCCCTTGCGGCGGAACCAATCCTCGAGCGCGGCCTGCAGTCCGGGGAGGGGCACGCGGGTGCCGGCCTCGAGGCGGCCGTCGGCGACCGGCAGGGTGTCGTCGAAGCGGCTCTCGCCGGTGAAGCTGCGCATGGCGAAGCTGTCGAGAAACTTCAGCGGGCAGTCGCGCGCGCCGGCGGGGCCGGCCAGTTGGACGTGCAGTTTGCGCGCGTACACTGCGGCTACTCCAGTTTCTTCCGCAGCAGCTGGTTGACCAGGGCCGGGGCGGCCTGGCCGCGGGTGGCCTTCATCACCTGGCCGACGAAGAAGGCCAGGAGGGCGGTCTTGCCGCTGCGGTATTGGGCGAGTTGGGCGGGATGGGCGGCGAGGACGTCGGCGACGACCTGCTCGACGGCGCCGGTGTCGGAGATTTGGCGGAGCCCGAGTTCGTCCACGAGGGCGCGCGGAGGGGCGCCGCGGGCGGCCATGGCGGCGAAGACCTCCTTGGCGATTTTGCCGGAGATGGCGCCCTCGTCAATCAGGGCGACCAGCTCGGCGATGTGGGCGGGGCGGACCTTGGCGGCCTCGAGGGAATCGCCGGTGGCCTTGAGGCTGGCGGCGAGGTCGCCCATGATCCAGTTGGCGACGGCTTTGGGGTTGGGGCTGGCGGCGGCGGCCTGCTCGAAATAATCGGCGAGGGCGCGGGAACTGGTCAACACCTGGGCGTCGTAGGGGCTGAGGCCGTAGCGGGCCTGGAGGCGGTCGCGCTTGGGCTGGGGCAGCTCGGGCAGGGCGGCGGCGACGGCGTCGCGCCAAGCGGCGGAGACGCGCAGCGGGGCCAGGTCGGGCTCGGGGAAGTAGCGGTAGTCGTGGGCCTGCTCCTTGCTGCGCATGGGGGCGGTGCGGCCCTCGGCCACCTGGAAGAGGCGGGTCTCCTGCGCCACCCGGCCGCCGGCGGCCAACACCTCGGCTTGGCGCTCGATCTCGTGCTCGAGGGCGCGCTGCAGATAGCGGAAGGAGTTGAGGTTCTTGACCTCGACCTTGGTGCCGAACTTCTGCTCGCCGCGGGGGCGCAGGCTGACGTTGGCGTCGCAGCGCAGGCTGCCCTCCTCCATGTTGCAGTCGGAGACCTCGAGGTAGAGCATGATCTCCTTGAGGCGGGTGAGGTAGTCGTAGGCCTGCTCGGGGGAGCGCAGGTCGGGCTCGGAGACGATCTCGACCAGGGGGACGCCGGCGCGGTTGAGGTCCACATAGGAGTAGGGGGCGGCGCCCTCGTGGATGTTCTTGCCGGCGTCCTCCTCGAGGTGGAGGCGGGTGACGCCGATGCGGGGGCCGGCCTCGCCCAGATCGAGCCAGCCGTGCTCGGCCAGGGGCTGGTCGTACTGGCTGATCTGGTAGCCCTTGGGCAGGTCGGGGTAGAAGTAGTTTTTGCGGGCGAAGACGGAGACGGGGTTGACGGTGGCGTTGAGGCCGAGGGCGGCGCGGATGGCCTTGTCCACGGCGGCGCGGTTGAGCACGGGCAGCGCGCCGGGCAGGCCCAGGCAAACCGGGCAGGTGAGGCTGTTGGGGGGCGCGCCGAAGCGGGTGGAGCAGGCGCAGAAGATCTTGGAGGCGGTGTTGAGCTGGACGTGGACCTCGAGGCCGATCACCGGCTCAAAGCGCTGCAGAATCTCGGCCATGGGGTGGGCGGGCGAGGAGGCGGGCATCGCTTTCCATTTTAGCCTGTGGCGGCGGCCGCGGCGGAGGCGGCGCCGCGGGCGGGGCTGGCCAGGCCGCGCCAGTGTTCGCAGGCGACCATGGAGTTGCCGGGATTGGCGGGGTCGAACTTGACCTGCACCGGCCAGCCGGGGATCCAACTGGCCGGGTCGAGCGCGACCGGCACCAGGTGGAGGGCCTGGGAGACCTGGTAGGTGACGCCGCCGACCTCGTACTGGTAGACCAAGGTGGGCGGCAGGGCGGGGTCGCCCTCGACCGGCAGCATGTCGAGGATCTCGCCGGCGGCGATGCGGCCGATGGCGTGCAGGCGGAGGCGGCGGGCGCACTCGACTTGCTCGGGGGTGGGGCGGCGCAGGCGGCGCAACAGCCAGACCCCGCCGGCGACGGCGGCCACCGCGGCCGCGCCCACCGCCCAGTAGGGACTGCGTGCCCAGGACGGCAGCGGGGCCAGGGCGGGGAGCATGGCGGCTAGGCCTCGGGCGCCGCCGCCACGCGGTTCTCCAAGGTGCCAATCCCACTGATGGAGACGCTGACGCGGTCGCCGGGAGCGAGCGGGCCGACGCCGGCGGGGGTGCCGGTGGCGATGAGATCGCCGGGCTCGAGCGTCATGACCGCGGTGACGGCGACCAGCACCGCCTCCAGCGAGAACAGGAAATCGTCGGTCGAGCCACTTTGGCGCAACTCGCCATTGACGTGGGTCTCCACCCGCAACCCCGCCCAGGGGCGGGCGGGGTCGGGGCCCGGGGACTCGACCACCACCGGGCCCACCGGGCAAAAGGTGTCAAAGCCCTTGGCGCGAAACCATTGCGGCTCGCGGTTCTGCAGGTCGCGGGCGGTGACGTCGTTGACGCAGGTGAAGCCGAACAAGTAGGGGCGCAGGTCCTGGCCGGGCTGCAGGTTGCGGCAGCGGCGGCCGATCACCACCCCCAGCTCGCCCTCGTGGTCCACCCGCTGCGAGACCCGCGGCAGCAGGATGGCGCCGCCCGGCGGCAGCAGGGCGGAGGGGGGCTTGAGGAACAGGAGCGGGTGGTCTTCCTCCAGGGCGTGGCCCAGTTCCTGGGCGTGGGCGCGGTAGTTGCGGCCCACGCAGACAATCTTGGTGGGCTCGCAGGGGGGCAGCAGCGGGGTGTCGGCGAGGGGCAGGCGCTCGAGGGTGGGGTGGGGGCGGCAGTGCTGGCCGCCGGCCAGGGGCGAGCCCACACACACCTGAATCATCCCGTCATGCAGTTGGCCCCAGCAGCTCTGGCCCTCTTGCAGCAGTCGCACCCATTTCATCGGCTGTGTCGGTCGCCTGGCCTTCCCCCGCGCTAGTGCGGGATGGTCGGCGCCACCGGCTTCTTCTTGTCCTCCGGCTTGGCCGGATTCTTGCCGTCGGGAAGCGCCTGCACCGATAGTATCCGCGAAGTGGCGATGAAGCGCTTGTAATTCTTGAACTGAATCACCATGCGCATTGGCGTTCCTGGTGCGCCGTCGCCGCCGGGGACAACGCCCTGCATCAGGGTGTAGACCGGAAACCAGTACTTGCCGTCCACCTCCTGGCGCCAGACCTGGAAGGGCAAGAAGGTGTTGGTGGGATTGCCGTGCTTGTCCACCTCGTTGGGGACAACGCGGCCGTCGCCCTTGACGATCATCAGGTCCTTGTCGTCCACAAAGACCTTGCCGGAGAAGTAGCGGTGGCCCTTGACGATCTGCTTGGGAGTCACCGAGAAGACATAGGCGGTGATTTGGTCGAGCGGCTGGTGGCCGAGGTAGACGATGTTGTAGTCGGGCAGGTCGCTGAGGGAGAGGGTGTACATGTTCATGTTGAACATGTCGTCGAGGTCTTCCTCGGTGACCTCGATGTCGCGCAGGTTGGGCTGCGGGCAGTAGGTGCAGACGATCTGGCGGCGGCCGCTGGGGCTGTAGACGATGTCGTTGGTCTGCTCGAAGGTGCCGGTGGGATGGCCGTCGCCGTCGAGCGACTGCATATCAATGGACTCGGTGTAGGTGTAGTCGTTCTGGAGGAGCTTGCGGAAGGTCCCCTCCTTGGCGGTGAAGACCTGGATGATGTGCTGGATCTGGGCGGGGCTGGGATCGGGCAGGCGCTTGATCGGCGGGGGGGCGGGGGCCTTGACCGCGGCCGGGGGGGTGGGGTTCTGGGTGGTGCCGACGACAAAGACGCCGGCGTTGTCCGGGGGCGGTTTCTGGGGTGGGGTCTGCGCCGCCGCGCCCACCGCCAGGGCCAAGCCCATAGCCGCCGTCGTCCACGCCGCCTTGCATGCTGGCATCGCCGAGCCTCCTGCTTGCCTCTATTCTACCCGTGTCGGGAGGCGAGGGGCGGGGCAGGGGCTGTGCCATAATCCCAAGAAGGCTGCTTCTCTCCATGGAGACCCCGCAATTGCCCTCCGCCCCCGTTTTCCGCCGCTGGGCGCGTGTTTTGCCGCTGCTGTGGGCGGCGTGCGGCCTCGCCTGGGGATTCGGCCGCACCACCTACATCCGGCCCATCGAAAAGACGCTGTCGGCGGCCGGAGTCACGCAGGTGGTGGTGCAGAACCTGGTGGGGCCGATCTCGGTGAAGACCAGCACCGACGGCCAGATCCACCTGGTGGTGCTGATCCACGCCGGCGGCGCCGACGCCACCTTTGCCCGCACGCTGGCGGGGCAGTTGGATTTCCAGGTGCAAAACATCAACGGGCAGTTGCGCATCATCGGCGTCTACCCGCTGGACCATTTTCGCGACTACGGCTACCCCCACATGAAGAGCATCCTGGGGATCCACGGCACCGACAGCAACGAGTACGACGGGCAGAAGGTGTTCATCCGCGATGTGGGCAGCAAGAGGGCGGTGGAGCTGTGGGCGGAGGTGCGGCTGTCGCTGCCGGCGCAACTGGGGCTGGTGCTGCGCAACACGTACGGGGACATTGACCTGCGCGGGGGCAATGCCGCCGCCGGGGCGCCGGCGGGAGGGAGCCTGGACGGGTTCACCGACGTGGGCGACTTCTCCATCTACCGTCCGCTGTGGTCGGCGATCAAGATCCAGAGCGACTACGGCAAGGTGGAGTTCACCGACGGGCTGGGGGCGGCGCGCTCGGTGCACGTCTCCACCAACGTGGGCGGCGCCTACCTGGACCTGCCTCCGGACTCCGATTGCCAGATCATCGCCCATAAGGACCTGGGCTTTCTGCACAACGACGTCAACAACGCCAAGTTCAGCAAGAACGCCGATGGCGATTCGGTGCTGCAGTTGGGCGATGGGCGCGGGGCGCACGTGCACATTGACATGAGCGTGGGCAGCCTGCACCTGGCCAAAGTCCGCGGCTGAGGTGGAAGCCCCCAGCACCGGCGCCCGGCGGCGGAGTCGCTTGGCGGCTGCGGCGCATCCCAAGCACGTGGCCCGCTGGATCGGCGGCCCGGGAGGCAAGCATTGGGAAGGCGCAAGTGGATGGCGGGGGTCGCGCCGGCGGCATGGATCGGCGGGGCCGTGGGGCTGGCGGGAGTGGCGGTGCTGGCCGGGTTTGCGCTGCATATTCCTTGGTTGTTGCAGCTCCGGCCGGGACGGGATGCGGCGATGTCGCTGGAGTCGGGCGCGAGCCTGCTGCTGGCGGGCCTGCTGCTGGTAGTGGTGTCGCTGGGCCGGAGGGCGCCGCGGACGGCGGCGGGGCTGGGGCTGCTGCTGCTGGGCCTCAACTTGGCGGTGTTGGCGGAAAACCTGCTGGACAAGGATTTTGGCCTGGACCAGCCGCAACGCTACGCCTGGCTGACCGACACGGCGCTGCGGCCGGGCCGGATGGCGCCCAACACCGCCTTCGCCTATGCACTGTTTGCGCTGGCGGTGCTGCTGCTGCCGCGCATCCAGACCCGGCGCGGCGCGGTGCTGATGGGCGGGCTGACGATGGCCATCGTGGTGGTGGCGGCGAGCGGGCTGGCGGGGTATTTCGTCCATATCGAGGCGCTGTACACCTACCACGGCATGGCGGCGATGGCGCCGTACTCGGCCTGCGCGCTGCTGGTGCTGGCGCTGGGGCTGTGGCTGGCATGGCGGGGCAAGCGCTGGAATCGGCCGGCGGCGGACGCGGCGCATGGGGTGCGGCTGATCTCGGTGGCGGCGGTGGTGGTGATCGCGGTGGTGGCGGTGGCGGCGGTGGTCAACTTCGCCCTGCTGTGGCACCTGCAGCAGCGCGCCGCCATCACCAACCTCAGCCTGCGGCGGGACGAGCGCTCCAACCAGGTGCGCGAGCTGATTGAATCGGCGCGGGCGCGGGGCCGGCTGTTTGCCTTGGAGCAGAGCCAGCGCTGGCCCGGAGCCGCCGCCAGCGCGGGAGCCAGCGGGCGGCTGCCGCCGGAGGCGGGATTTTCTTCCACCGAATTGCTGGACACCCAGGGCCGGGTGCTGGCGCGCTCGGGCAGGGCGGCGGCGGAGGCCACGCTGACGCTGCCGCTGTCGCCACGCGCGGCGCTGCTGTGGAGCCAGGGCCCGGTGCTGCGGCAGCGGCTGCCGGTGGCGCGCCACGGCAAGGCGCTGGGTGAGGCGATCGTGGAGCAGCAACTGCCGCTGCTGGCGTCGGTGGGCATGGAGACCGCCTCCTGGGGCCAGACGGGGGAGATGGCGCTGTGCGGGCGGACCGCCGCCGGCAGCCAGTGGATCCAGTGCCTGCCGATGCGGTCGCGCCCTTACCCGTTCGCCATCTCGCCGTTTATCCATGGGCAAGAGCTGCCCATGCAGCACGCCCTGGCGGGCGACACCGGGGTCATCCAGGCGCTCGACTACCGCGGCGAGCGCACCCTGGCGGCGTATGCGCCCATCCCCGGGCTGCACCTGGGGCTGGTGCTGAAGATGGACACCACGGAGATCTACGCCGCGGTGCGGCGGCAAATCGAGTTGATGGCGCCGCTGCTGCTGGCGCTGACGCTGATGGCGCTGGAGATCCTGCGCTGGCAGATGCGGCCGCTGGTGCAGGAGCTGGTGGAGTCGCGCAACCGGGCGATGAACAGCGAGGCGCGCTTCCGCGCCGCGGCGGAGAGCAGCCAGGACGCGTTCTATATTTTCGAGTGCGAGCGCGAGCCGGGGCAGGGCGCCATCCGCGATTTCCGCGTGGTCTACATCAACCAGCCGGGCGAGGCGCTGGCCGCCTGCCTGCCGGGCCAGCCGGGCTGCGCCCGCCTGTCGGATTGCCCGCACCTGGCCAAGGTCGAGCGCCTGCAAGCCACGCTGCGGCGGGTGGTGGAGACGCGGCAGGCGGTGAACGAGGAGTTCGCGCTGCCGGACGGGCCGGGGCTGCCGAAGTGGCTGCACCACCAAGCGGTGCCGCTGGGCGACGGGGTGGCGGTCACGCTGCGCGACATCAGCGAGCGCAAATGGGAGCAGGAGCGGCTGATCTCGCTGGCGGAGACCGATTCGCTCACCGGGCTGGCCAACCGCTCCGCCTTCCGCAAGCGGCTGCTGCATGCCATGGAGGCCTCGCGCCGGCTGCGCCAGCAGGCGCTGCTGGCGCTGCTGTATCTCGACATTGACTACTTCAAGCAGATCAACGATTCGCTGGGGCACGCCCAGGGGGACCGGCTGCTGCAGGCCTTCGCCACGCGGCTGCGGAGCTGCGTCCGCAGCCTGGACTCGGTGGCGCGGCTGGGCGGCGACGAGTTCACCATCCTGCTGGAAAACCTGGACGGCGCCGCCGACGCCGAGCGCGTGGTGGCGGCCATCTACGCCGCGCTGCGGCAGCCCTTTCGGCTGGATGGGAACATGGCGCTGGTGACCGCCAGCATCGGGGTGGCCTTTTACCACGGCGAGGAGATCGCCCCGGACGAGCTGCTGCGCCGCGCCGACACCGCCCTCTACCAGGCCAAGCGCAACGGCCGCAATATTTTCCGCGTGTTCGCCGCCTAGGCAGGAGCGCCGGGAACTTTTGGCGGGCGGCGGGTTCTACCCAGGACAGAAAGGCAGGCGGTTATGTTTGAAGCCAGCCTGGTGGAATGCGGCCGCGGCCGGAGCGGCGGCCGGCCGCGCGCCGTGATCGTTTCCGCGGGGGCGCAGGCGGCCCTGATTCTGGCGGCGGTGGCGTGGCCGCTGGGGCAGGTCGCGGGGCTGCCGACGCTGCTCACCCACACGCGGCTGGAGATCCCGCTGGCGCAGGCGGCGCCGGCCGCCACCCGGGGGGCGAGCTTCGCCGCCACCCGGCTGGTGGCCTGGAGCCCCCGCCAGCGGCCGCAGGCGCCGGCACCGCTGCCGGCCCTCGCTGCACCGGAACGGGCATTCGCCCCAGCCGTGCTGGCCTTGCCCGGCACCGAGGGCGCGCCGCCGACGCTGCTGGCCGGGATGGGGCCGAGGGTCGCGCCTCCAGCACCGGTTGCGCCTGCGGCGCCCGCCGCCCCCATCCTGGTCGGCGGCGAACTGCAGGCGGCGCGCTGCTTGGCCTGCCCCCCGCCCCCCTACCCTGATTTTGCCCGCCATCTGCGCCTGCAGGGCACGGTCGAGCTGCGTGCGCTCATCGCCAGCGACGGCCGGGTCGAAGAGGTGCTGCGGCTGCGGGGCAATGCCCTGCTGGCGGCGACCGCGGAACGCGCTGTCCAGGGCTGGCGCTACCGTCCGCTGCGGCTGAACGGGCAGCCGGTGGCGGTGGAGACCATCATCACCGTCCATTTCCGCCTCGGCGGCGGCTGATATGATATAGGCAGTATGTCAGCCAAGCCGCATGCCCTTTGCATCCACCACCGCCATGCCAACGCCGAAGGGGTTGTGGAAAACATTACCGAGACGGTCGAGCCGGAGGGCCTGGAGTCGGCGCTGAAACGGGCGAACGCGCTGCTCGCCAATGCCGACTGCCGCAACTGGGGCTGCCGCATCGAGTTGGACGGCCAAGTCATTCTCTACACGCTGATGCGCGACCATAGTCCGTTGCCCGGTCCGGTGCGCTTCTGCAACCTCGACGCTCAGGCGCTGGCGAAGGAGCGCAACGCCACGCTCGGCTTTGAGACTGCGTGGCGGGTAGACCTGGCTTTCCAGGCGGTGCCGGTGCGCTCGCGCACCTCCCACGGCAGCCACAAGTCCTAAAGTCCTAAGCCGGCGCCGCCGGAGCGCAACTGCGAGATGAGCCGCCTCGGCTAGGGATGGCTCACACGGGTGCGCAGAATGCGGTCCAGTTTGGGAAAGTCCTTGCGCAGGTAGGCATCGCCTTGGTTTTGGAGGCGGCGCTGGCTGGGGCCATGGCCGCGGGGAGCGCCCTCGCCGTAGCCGCTGTAGAACTGGTCGACAACGTCCATGCCCTGGACCACCTGGCCAAAGGGAGCGAAGCCCATCTTGTCGAGCCGTGAGTTGTCGCGCAGGTTGATGTAGACCTGGGTGGTGCGGGAGTTGGGCCCGCCCATGGCGAAGGTGACCCGGCCGCGGGTGTTGCTCTGGAGCACCGGGTCGTCGGGGATATTGGCGTTGTTCCAAGCCCGGTTGACCTTGGGGTCGGGGCCCAGCCCCCACTGCACCACAAAATGCGGGACCACCCGGAAAAAGGCGGCGCCATTGTAGAAGCCGTGGCGGGCGAGGAAATAGAAGCGGTCGGCGCCGCGCGGGGCCCAGGCGCGGTGGACCTCGATGACCAAGGGGCCGCGGGTGGTGGTGAAGGCGACGCGATAGAGGGCGGGGGCGGGGGCGGAGTGGGCGGGCGGATGCAGCAGCGCCTGGCGGGGCTGCAGCAAGCAGCCGGACAGGCCGGCGAGGAGGCAGAGGCCAAGCAGGGGGGCCAAGCGGCGCATGCGGCATTATACGGCGCGCGGCGGGCTCAGGCGTTGGCTTGGGCGAGCCAGGCCTCGGGCGCGGGCACGGCATGGGGCACTTGGGCGAGGGCAAGCTTGTAGCGCAGCCGGTTGAGGCCGCGGTTCTGGCGGGGCGGGGCGACCAAGGGCAGCAGGCGGGCGGCGCGGCGGGCCAGGCGGCGGCGTGGCGCCCGCCAACGGGCGCCGTCCTGGGGCCGGAATTGCGCCCAGGCGATGGTGTGCAGGAACCCGGCGGGGCCAAAGCGGTCGCTGGCCAGGATGTGGTCCACCATCACCCGGATGGGGCCCTCGAAAAAATGGAGCGAGTCGTGGAGGGCGACCAGGGCGCCGTCGGCGAGAAAGGGAGAGAACAGCTCGAAATCCTCGCGGGCGCCGGCGTAGGTGTGGTCGCCGTCGATCCACAGCAGGCGGATGGGCCGGCGCCAACTGGGCGCGACGTCGCGCGAGCAGGCGCGGTGCACCTCGACCATCTCGCGCAGCCCGGCGCCCGCCAGGTTGGCCATGAAGGCGTGGTAGGAGGCGACGCCCGGATCGGTGACGGAGGGGGAATCGTGGGGGTCAATGCTGACCACCGGACCCAGCCCGAGGGCCTGGGCCAGCGTGGCCAGGCCCACGGTGGACTTGCCCTTGAAGCTGCCGATCTCGACGATGGTGGGCGCGGGCCCCGGCGCGCCGACGGCGCGCGTCCCGCTTGTGAGCCGCCCCGCTGCAACAGCGCGGGGCGGCATGCTCACGCCGACTCGGGGGCCCCGGGGCTCCAAGTCGGCGCTTCGCTTCGCTGGGGCGCCCGGGGGGCTGCCGGCGGCGGGGGCGGCGGCCGCCAGCATCAGCAGGGCGCGGAGCTCGCGCTCGCCGATGAAGCCCGGCAGGGCGCGGGCCCGCTCCCAGGCCAGGTCCGCCAGGGCGGAAAAATTCGGGGGCAGGGTAAGGAAAGCCGACATGAATGACGGATAATTCTCGCATGACAACCGCCTCCGCCGTGCCCACCGCCGCCGAGATGGCCGCCGCCATCGCCAACCTCGAACGCTCGCGCGAGGCGGTGTTGGCGCATTGCGCCGGGCTGGCGGACGGCGCCTGGGAGCGCAGCGACGGCCCCGGCCGCTGGAGCGCGGCAGACATTTTGGAGCACCTGGTGATCGTGGAGCGGCGCTCGCTGGGGCTGCTGGCCTCGATGCTGGAGCAGCCGCCCGAGCCCGACTGGCAGGAGCGCACCGCCGGTCGAGAGGCGATGCTGCCGCGCGCCGCGGTGGCGGAGGAAAAGATCGTGGCGCCGCCGCCGCTGCAGCCGCAGCGCGGCAGCACGCCGCCGGCGCTGCTGGCCGACTTCGCCGCCGCCCGCGCGGCCACCCTCGCCTTCGCCGCCACCCCGAATCAGCCCTTGAAGGAGCACACCCGCAAGCACCCGGTGCTGGGCACGCTCAACGGCTACCACTGGCTGCTGCTGATCGGCTACCACACCCAGCGCCACCTCAGCCAGATGCGGGGCTGCGCCTAGGGGCCGGCCGGGTGGGAGAGGGGGGCCCCGCCGGGGCGGGGGCGCAACTGCTATACTGGGTTTTGCGGAAGGCCGCTTCCGCCGCGTCGGGGCGTGGCTCAGCCTGGTAGAGCACCTGGTTCGGGACCAGGGGGTCGGAGGTTCAAATCCTCTCGCCCCGACCAATCTTTTCAAGGGGTTGCGCGTTTCGCTGCCCTACCCTAAAATCCCGCTGTAGATGATTTTGTAGCTGGCCGCTCCTCACGGTTCCGCCGACCAGCGCCCCTTTGCGGTAGATCGCTCGATTTTTGCCGGGTAAATGGTATCCTGACCGCGTTGGGGGTGCACATTTCGATGAGGTGCCGAACAGCGCCCGCGCGCGTTGGCAATCCGCTCTGCTGGAGAGGAAATGCCGCTTGACCTTGACAAATTGCGGGCCACAAAAAAGCAACCCAAGGTCATCGATCCGGTTGAAATATTCCGCCGTCTCCCGAAAAAAGCCGAAATCAAGGATCTGTACGGCAGCCAAGCAGAGGTCCTGAACGCGTGGTTCGCTGACCGTTCGGAGCGAGATCATGTTGTAAAGCTTCACACCGGCGGAGGAAAGACACTGGTCGGCCTTCTGATGGGCCAATCCATAATCAATGAGACTGGCGACCCCGTCGTTTTCATCTGCCCCAACAATCATCTCGTCGCACAGACCCTGAAGAAGGCAGCGGAATACAACCTTCCGGCGGTCGGCTACGAAAAACCCTTCCCCGACGATTTCGTGAATGGGAAGGCCGTCATGGTCGTCAATTATGCGCATCTTTTCAATGGGATGAGCAGGTTTGGAATAAAGGGAAAGGACATCACGACACTTGGCGGCGTCATTGTCGATGACGCGCATGTGGGCTCTGGCATCCTTCGGGACCAGTTCTCGATTAAAATTGACCGCGAGAATGACGCCGAAGCCTACGCTAGCCTGTCGTCAATGTTCCGGCTTGCCTTCAAAGAAACGGGCCAGCTCGGAACGTTCGATGATGTCGTCGCCGGAGCTGATTACAGTGTCCTTGAGGTTCCCTACTGGACGTGGTTCGAAAAATTAGACGAAGTACAGGGATTTCTACGGAGCCACGCCAAACCGTATGATCTTCACTGGCCGCTGCTTCGCGACAACCTCAAGTATTGTCACTGCTTCGTCGCACGCAAGTCTGTCGTCGTCACGCCGATTTTTCCGCTTGTTGATCTCATTCCTTCATTCGCGACCTGCAAGCGCCGGGTATTCATGTCGGCCACGATACCGGATGACAGCGAAATTATCCGCACCTTCGATGCGACCCCCGAATCCTTGATGAAGCCGCTCAGTTCGAAATCGCTCGCTGGCGTCAGCGAGCGAATGATTCTGGCGCCTGAGCTGCTCGGTTTCAAGGTAGCTGATGCTCTAAGCGCCATCCGGGCACTCTGCGACAGCGTGGCGAAGAAGAAGGATCTCAGCACCGTCATTCTGGTCCCTTCCGGAAAAGCGGCCGGTGCCTGGACATCTGTCGCTGAGTATCCGGCAACGCCAGAAGCAGTCGAGGAGAAAGTTGCGAAGCTGGTTGATGGTAAATCTCACGGCCCGATTGTTCTCGCGAATCGTTATGACGGCATAGACCTTCCGAACGATGCATGCAGGCTGCTCGTTCTCAGCGGGCTGCCGAGAGCCGTCGGAGAATACGATTTGCACCGCGCCAATGTCTTTGCTGGCGCAGCATCCCTAAGCCGGGCTATCGCCCAGAAAATTGAACAGGGAATGGGCCGCGCAGCTCGCGGCCCCGGCGACTATTGCGTAGTCATTGTGATGGGCACGGACCTTGTTTCGTGGTTGGGCAAGGAAGCCAACCTCCGGTTTCTCACCACAAGCACGTATTCTCAGCTTGAGATGGGCATAGAGATCAGCAAGGATATTTCGGATTCGAAAGACTTCATGAATACCATCAACCGCTGTTTCAAGCGCGAGAAGGAGTGGGTGACGTACCACGCGGAAACGCTTGCAGACCTGACTTTCAATGTCGCAGTGAAAAACTTTGAGATCGACCGGGCAGCAGCAGAACGGCAGGCGTTGCAACTATGGCGCGATGGATACCCCGAACAGGCAATCGCAAGACTGACTAAGCAATGCGATGCTCAAGGCATCGAAAGCCCGGAGCGCGGCTGGCTTCTTCAGTTTGCCGCCAGAATCGCGCTTGATTGGGGCAAGAAGGAGCATGCCCTTCAACTTCAGCAACGCGCGTTCGCGGATAACAGGAATCTCTGCCGCCCCAAACTCGGAGTACCCAGAGTTCAGGTTGTTCTGCCGGGCTCGCAAGCCAAGGCGATGGTCAAGCAGCTCAAGCCTTTTCGCTATAAACGCGGATATCTGGCTGAATTCGAGGAGAGGGTAGCCTTCCTTGCGCCCGGTTCCAGTGCGGCGCAGTTCGAGGAGGCCATGAACCAGCTTGGTTCGATGCTCGGGTTTGAACCCAGCCGGCCCGAAAAGTCTTATGGGAAGGGGCCAGATCTATTGTGGCTGGTATCGAAAGATGTCGGCCTTATTTTCGAGGCGAAGAGCCGCAAGAACTCGGCGAATGCCCTCAAAAAAGAGCAGCACGGCCAGCTTCTCGTTTCAGAAAATTGGTTTAAAGAAACGTACCCGAAGATGACCGGATTCCGGGTTGCAATTCATCCGAGCGTCACTGCCACGAAAAATGCCGTGCCATCTGGGACGAAGGCTCTGACGCTTGCAAAACTGGACGAGTTGATCGGAGAGGCGCGCCAAATTGTTACCGCGCTCAGCGAATCCGGTCATCCCGATGCCGAGCTGGCTGACTTTTGCGAAACTCTTCTGGCGAAGTCAAACCTTACACCTGATCGCCTCATGACGCACTACCTCATCAACTTCGAGGTCATCGAGGTCAATTGAAGGTCACGCGATCTTAACCCCCTGTACTTTTGCCGGACCATGGACAATAATCCGTTCCAAACCCGCGAGCCGAACATCGCCGGGAATACCCGCATCCGCACGCCGCAACGCGAAGCCTACGCGGAATTAGCTAAATTCGGCCTCGATGAAACCGAGGAGCGGGAAATCGGGATCGTCCTCCCCGTTGGCTGTGGGAAGTCTGGATGTATCGCTCTCGCTCCGTTTGCCTTCAAGGCGATGCGCACGCTTGTTATCGCGCCCGGCCTTAACATCGCCAAACAGCTTCACGATGATTTCGATCCGGCGCTGCCGGATATGTTTTACGTCAAGTGCAACGTCATCGATGGCGAGCCGTATCCCGAGCCTGTCGAAATACGGGGCACCACGACGAACAGGGCCGATCTTGAAGAAGCCGACGTGGTCATCACGAATATCCACCAACTGCAGGGGGAAGGGAACCGATGGCTTGAGGATCTCCCCGGAGATTTTTTCGATCTGATTTTATTCGATGAGGGCCACCATAACGTCGCGGCAAGCTGGGACGCTTTGAGAGCGAAATTCCCTAAAGCGAAAATTGTCAATTTCAGCGCCACGCCGTCGCGCGCGGACGGACAGCTCATGGCCGGCCGCATCCTTTACTCGTATCCCATATTCCGTGCCATTCAGGAAGGCTACGTAAAACGCCTCAAGGCCAAGGTGCTCAATCCGCGCACGCTTCGGTATGTTAGACACGAAGACGGGCAGGAAATCGAAGTTAGTCTTGACGAAGTGCGCCGCCTTGGCGAGCAGGATGCGGATTTCCGGCGGAGCATCGTCACTTCAGCTGAAACCCTGAATACGATTGTTGACGCTTCCATCCGTGAACTCGACAGGTTACGCAGGGAGACAGGCGTCAACCGGCTGAAGATCATTGCCTCGGCGCTCAACTATGAACATTGTGGGGATATCGTCGAAGCCTACCGCGCGCGCGGTCGCCGAGCGGACTACGTTCACTCCCGCGAGGACAGCGCCGCCAACGAGCGCGTGATGCAAAAGCTCGAAAATAACGAACTCGATGTGATCGTGCAGGTCAGAAAACTCGGAGAGGGCTTCGATCATCCTTGCCTGGCCGTGGCCGCCGTCTTCAGCATTTTCAGAAACCTGTCGCCGTTCGTGCAGTTCGTCGGCCGCATCATGCGCGTGATCGAGCACGACGCGCCGGGTCATCCGCTAAACAACGGCGTCGTCGTCTTCCATGCCGGCGCAAACATCGCCAGCAGATGGGAGGATTTTCAGCAGTACAGCGAGGCCGACCGGGATTATTTTGACCAGCTCTTACCAATGGAGGGCCTCGATTTCACAAACGCTGAGGAATTGGAAATTGAGCCGGCGCAATCAGGCGCCCGACACATTAATCCTGTCGATGTGCGCGCCCAGACCGATATCCGCATTCAGGAAATTTCCCTGATCAAGGATGATTCCGACGCCATTGCCGCCCTGAAAATGCTTCAGAGCAAGGGATTCACGCCAGAACAGGTAAAACAAGCTTACGAGCAATTGCTGCCGGTTCCCGTGACAAAGGTCCGTCAGCGCAAAGCCAAACGCGCCTCCATCGACATGCGTGTGAAAACCGAAGCCGCGCGCATCCTTCATGAACGAAAGATCAATCCGGAAGGCCGCGAACTGGACAGACAAAGGCTCGGCAGAACTAATCTCATCACACTTAAAGCCGCAATTGACCGCCAAGCGAACACGGCGGTGGGTCGGAAGGCGGGCGAACGCAGCGAGTTCAGCAAGCCCCAGCTCGACCAGATCGAGGCCGAGTTCGTCGCCATAGTGGAGAGGGCTGTGCAGGAGGTGTTCAATGGCTCGCGTTAAATCTCTGATAACCCGCGTCGAAATCGACGAAGTTCAAAAGGCGCACAACTGTCAGGCCAGCGCGGCGCACCGTCTCGTGAGGGGAGACAAGCGCCTTAAGGTCCGCAATGGCCGGAGCTGGGATCATTACTGCGTTTCGTGTGCAACCGTGATTCTTGAGCGCGACATCGCTGAGCTTCAGAAATTGCAGGCGGTGATCGCGTGACGGTGGAGAACCGGCCATGGTTGGCCTACTTTTGCGTGCAGCGCAACTCCGCCCACCTTTTCACGCTGGGTCCAGAACGTAGAATGACGGAAAGTCGTTAAATCACGAGCGTTGGCTGATTCGCGAAATGCTCAAGCATCTGGGTCAGTATGGGTTCCCAAGTTCGACGTACGCCCCGAATCGGGCTACCGATTGAAAATCTGGAGCGTTCTGCGACCACCTGAGCGTAGATATTCGGCACCACTGTTACGTTCTTGCCGCCTACACTGAGGTTCGACGTGAGCTTTTGAACGAGAATGCGCCTTTCTGCCTGAATCGCCGTTGGTAGTGTCCAGAATCTTTCGCACTTTGGTTTAGCCTGAGGCTGGTCAGATTCCATTGCGTTTACCTTTTTGGGGGCTGTTTGTGTTCGCAGCTTGGGCTTCACGCCGCGCCTGCTGCCACCTCCTTTAGCCGACTCATATCCAGGTACCGGCGCTTCCCCCATGCGCTCGCCGCGACGTGGCGGAGGCGCGCTGCGACCAGCATCAGGGCCGAGCGGCCGTCGGGAAACGCACCCACCACGCGGGTCCGCCGGCGGATCTCCCGCATGATTCTCTCCTGCGGGTTGTTGGTGCGGATCGAGCGCCAGTGCTCGGAGGGGAACGCATAGTAGCTCAGCGTCTCCTCGACGCCCGCTGCCAGCAGCTCCGCCGCTCCCGCCAAGCGCATCTCCCGCAGCTTGGCCACCACCTGCGCCGCCTTGGCCCGCGCTGCCTCCCGGTCCTCCTGCGCGTGAATCGCTTTCAGCATCGCCGCCGCCTCGC
>Ga0307372_10002537_pt1 | contig 30114 bp, 24 predicted proteins | sample OX1MG_FD_202533 | JGI IMG/M metagenome (GOLD analysis project Ga0307372, IMG submission 202533) | Soil microbial communities from Risofladan, Vaasa, Finland - OX-1 | ecosystem: Environmental > Terrestrial > Soil > Coastal area > Acid sulfate soil | place: Finland: Risofladan, Vaasa | collected... | reverse complement strand
CACCAGCGGGGTGAGGCTGAGCGAGACCAGGGTGGCGATCCGGTCCCCGGGCTCGCACCCGAGGGGCGAGTCAGGGCCGACCTCGCGGACGACGCCGGTCAGCATCCCGCCAGAGCCGGTCACCGGGTTCTGCATCTTGCCGCGCTCGGCGACGATGCCCAGCACCGCGGCCTTCATGGCCGCCGGGTCGCCACCGTTCGCCTGGCGCAGCTGCCGGAACGACGCCGCGTCCAGGTTGAGCCGCTCGACCGAGATCAGCACCTCGTCCGGCCAGATCGCCGGGTCAGCATCGAGCTTCCAGGCGGCTTGCGGCAGCACGCCGGCCGGCTCGACGACACGATGCAGCCCGAGCGGGGAGCCCGGCCCGCGGCCCGTTGCAGTCACGCGGTGAGTCCTTCCTGCGATCGCCGCCGTATCCCTGGTGCAATCCTGGACGCGGGACTTAGGCTACGGAGTTGAATCAGTAGAATTTTTCGTACCGAACTATACAGACAAGAGCTTCTTGCGTCGCTTGCCTTGCTTACAGGGTATCGTTCGGTTTTGCGGCCGGGAAATGCGGCAGGCGCGCGCAGCTGCCAGCCGTGGCCGAGGCAGCAGGGAGCGCGGGCGAGGCAGCAGGGAGAAAGAGGCGGTGGCGCGGTGATAGAGCAGCCCTACGTGTACCGGCACGCTGAGCTCGTAGAACCGGACTGGCGCCGGTTCCCCGGCTGGGCGCAGGTCAGCGAGCAGGACTGGGAATCCGCGCAGTGGCAGCGCTCGCATTGCGTGAAGAACATCCGCCAGCTCCGGTCGGTGGTTGGCCCCGGGGTTGACGAGGCGTTCTACGCCGATCTGGAGCGCGACCAGGCCGAACGGGCGACCATGTCGATGCTGGTCCCGCCGCAGATGCTGAACACGATGGTCCCGAAGCTGGCACCGAGCGAGGCCAGCTTCACCGAGGCGCTCTACTCCGATCCGGTGCGCCGGTACATGATCCCGGTGTTCAGCGACCGCAGGACCGACTGGCCGTCGCACCCGTATTCGTCACGGGATTCGCTGCACGAGGCGGAGATGTGGGTGGTCGAGGGGCTCACCCACCGCTACCCGACCAAAGTGCTAGCCGAGGTCCTGCCCACCTGCCCGCAGTACTGCGGGCACTGCACCAGGATGGACCTGGTCGGCAACCCGACGCCGGTCGTGGACAAGCTGAAGTTCGGCATGGCGCGCGACGACCGGCTCGACGCGATGATCGAGTACCTGAAGGCCAGCCCGGGCGTGCGGGACGTCGTGGTTTCCGGCGGGGACGTCGCGAACCTGCCGTGGCCCCGGCTGGAAGCGTTCGTGACCGAACTGCTGGCCATCGACAACATCCGCGACATCAGGCTCGCCAGCAAGGCGCTGATGGGGCTGCCGCAGTACTGGCTCACCGACGAGGTGCGGTCCGGCATGGCGCGGCTAGCCGCGATCGCGCGCCGCCGCGACGTCTCGATCGCCATCCACACCCATGTCAACGCGGCACAATCAGTGACGCCGCTGGTCGCCAAGGCCGCCAAGGCGATGCTGGAGACCGGCATCAGGGACGTGCGGAACCAGGGCGTGCTGCTGCGCGGGGTGAACGGCACCGCCGAGCAACTGCTCGACCTGTGCTTCGCCCTGCTCGACGACGCCAAGATCATGCCGTACTACTTCTACCTGTGCGACATGATCCCGAACGCCGAGCACTGGCGGCTCGGCCTGGCCGAGGCCCAGCAGCTTCAGCATCAGATCATGGGTTACCTGCCAGGATTCGCGACCCCGCGGCTGCTGTGCGACGTGCCGTATGTCGGCAAGCGGTGGGTACATCAGGTCAGCAGGTACGACACCGAGCGCGGCATCTCGTACTGGACCAAGAACTACCGCACCGCGGTCGAGGCGCGGGACGAGCTGGCGCTGGAGCGGGAGTACGAGTACTACGACCCGATCTACCTGCTGCCGGAGGCGGGCCAGGAGTGGTGGCGAGCGCACGCGGCAGCGGCCGCGCCGCAACTGCTCGCCACGGCCGGCCGGGACTGAGCCGGCTAAACCTCGGGTCGCGGCGGGGGGCCGCGCCGAGGGGGCCGCGCCGAAGCGCCCACCCGCCCGGCGCGGCCCCGATACCGGCTGGAGGCGGTCAGCCGCCGAGCGCCGGCAGGAGGTCAGCCGCGTTCGGCGTGCCCAGGCCAGTGACCGGGTCCCAGCCGACGGTGGCCGGGTAGCCGGGAATACTGGGGTCTGCCTGGTTATTACCGGTGGTGACGTCATAGAAGTAGCTGCCGTAGTCAGGACCGGCAGCCAGTGCGTAGAGCCTGGGGTTGATGAGCCCGAGCCCGCGCCCGGCGATCTGGTCGGCGATGGCCACCAGGGCAGCCCACTGCGGGCAGCCCGACGATGTGCCGCCGACCACGAACCAGCCGGCGCTGCACGGGTCACCAGGTGCGCAGTTCAGTCCTGACGTGGCATCACCGGGCGCGGTGTCATACACGAGCACGCCGGTGAGCGCGCTCGCCTGGTAGCTGATGTCGGGGACGCCGCGCATCAATCCGATCTGAGTCGACCCGGCCGGCAAGGCTGACTGATAATCCGGCGCGGCGAATACGTGGCTGAACCCGCCGCCGGAGTCGATCCAGCCGACTTCCCGGTTGGGCTGGTTCTTGCACCGGGTGGGCGGGTCGGTGGAGTCGACGCCGGTGCCGGTGACCGGATCAGTGCACAGATAGGTGCCGCCTACGCCGGTCACCAGCGGATCGGAGGCCGGCCACCCCACGGTCGGGAACGGGAAGTTCACCGGATTAGGCACCGGGGTGAAGGAGCTGTTCGCCGTGCCGCCGTCACCAGAGCTGGCCAGGACGGTCACGCCGTTCGCGGCCGCCGAGACGAACGCGTGCCGCAGGTTCAGCAGCGACTGCGTGCTTGCGAAGGTTTCCTCGGCCGCGGAGAAGCTCTGCGAGATCACGGTCGCGAGGTGGTTGTCGACGATGAACTGCTCGGCGTCCATCATCTGCGGGAAGCCCTGGACTCCGAGTGTCTCGGCCGGGTTGGTCGTGACGTTGAGGATGTTCGCCATCGGCGCGATCGAGTGCGCCCACTCCACGTCGAGAGCGGTTTCCAAGGCCCAGATGTTACGGGTCTGGATACCGGTGCCGTTGCTGTTCTGCGGCGGGGCTTTCACGATCGTCGTTCCGTCCCAGAAGACATGCCGGAAGGCCGGCATGCCGGTGCCGCAGGCGGTGCCTGGCTCACCGCACATGTGCGGCAGGCTCATCGCGGTGTTGAACACCTGCAGGTCCGATTCGATATTCGGGTCGCCGAACGAGTCGATGATCGCGATCGTGACGCCCTGGCCCTGGTCCTTCAGCGCGTACAGCGGGCCGAGGTTGTACGAGGCCTGCATCGACGCGGGCGTGAAACAGCGGCGCCCCGCCGCCATGCAGTTCGCCTCTGTCGGCGGTATCTGACTGCCGGTCATGTACAGGAAGTCGCTGATCGCAGGGACCGGCGCGGGCAGCCTTGCCGCCATCGTGCCACCCCCGGCCGCCGACGGGGCCATCGACAGCGCAGCGGCGGTGCCAGCCAGCAGCACCGCCGCCCCGCGCGCGATATCACGAATACGCCTATACCTCGGTTTCACCATCTGAACCTCCGTCATCGCAGGCGTGGCCATTTTCTGAGTGAGATAAGAAAATGGCTTCAGATTCGCATAGTGCACTGGCGGAATTGGCACTGACAAGACCCTGCCGGCAAAAGACCTGTCGTCGCGGGCTCACGGAACCGCAGGATGCGATGACTCGGCTAGCCGCACTGCGGCGGACAGCCCGTCCAGGCCGGCCGCGGCCGGTTCTGGCCCGGCGACCGCGGGTGCACGGTCCCTGGAGTCATAGCGCCACAACGCGGGCAGCGCGAGCGAGACGATAACCGCACCGGCCAGGCTCAGGATTCCACCGGAGACGACGGCGAGCCTGACCGAGCCGGTCAGGGTGGCCAGCGCTCCGGTCTCCAGGTTGCCGAGCGGCTCACCGGTGGAGTAGCTGATCATCTCCAGGCCCGCCAGCCTGCCGCGGACCCGGGCCGGGATGGTCTGGTTCCACATGGTCATCCGGAAGATCCCGCTGACCATGTCGGCACCTCCGGCGGCCGCCAGGGCCAGCACCGCGAGCGGAAGGCCGGGCGCGTACGCGAAGGCCGCGATCGCCAGTCCCCAGCCGCAGACGGCCAGCGTGATCGCCCGGCCATGCCTGACGACGTGCCTGGTCCAGGTGCTCGTCAGGCTGACCGCCAGGGAACCGAAGCCCGGAGCGGCGTACAGCAGCCCGAGCACAGCCGGACCGCCAAGCCCCGCGGCCAGTTGCGGGAAGACCGCGTAAGGGGCGCCGAAGAACATGGCTCCGATGTCGATCAGGTAAGTACCGAGCAGATCTGGCCTGCTTTTCGCGTAACGCAACCCCGCCACGAGCCCGCGCGCACTGGGCCGGTCGGCGTCCTGAGCCGGCGGGCACGCCCGCATCGCGGCGAACGGGATGATCGCGGTGACGCAGGCCAGTGCGCTCACGCCGTAGGCCAGCGGCAGGCCGGCGACAAGCAGGGCGCCGCCGAGCAGCGGGCCGGCGGTCTGTGCCAGCGTGCCGAGCAGCCCGGACAGGGCAGACGATCCGGGCAGGTCGTCGTGGTCGACCAGCATCGGGACGAGCACTTCTACGGACGGTCGCTGCAGGCCGAACGCCCCGGCCAGCAAGGCAGCCAGCACGAACAGCAGCCACAGCTGCCGCCAGGCCAGCGCATTGACGACGAGTCCGGCCACGCAGCAGGCGGCCGCCGCCTGCGTGAGCAAAATCAGCCCGCGCCGCTCGATGGCGTCAGCGAGCGTCCCGCCGAGCAGCCCCGCAATCAGCAGCGGTAGCAGCTCGGCAAAGCTGAGCAGGCCGACGACCAGGGAAGAACGACTCATCTGGTAGGCCTGGTACGGCAGGGCCACGTAGCTGATAACCGACCCTGCCGAACTGCCAGCCTGGCCCAGATAGAGCAGCCGGAAGTCGCGCGAGTGCCTGATCGGCGCCAGATCGGGGCTCAGCCGCCCGGCCAGCCGCACGAGCCTGCGCAGCGGCCAGCGTCGGCCCGGCTGGACCGGCGGCGGCGTGTTCTCCATAGCGGCATCATGCTGCCCGACCTGGCCCCGCGGTGTCGACGCAATTACCTACGGCGCCTTCGGCCGGGCCCGGAGCTACCTGCTGTGCCCGGAGCTACCTCGCCAGGCCTGGCACTACCTGGTCGCCTAGCTTGCCTGGGTCGCTCCGGCCGCTGCTGACCCGGCAGCGGCTGACCCGCCGGCGTCGGACCCGGCCGCCTCGGAACCGGCCGCCTCAGAACCGGCCGCCTCAGAACCGGCCGCCTCAGAACCGTCGGCTGCCGGTCCGCTCGCTTGTGACTGGCCAGCCTCCGGCCCGCCGGCGTCTGGCCCGCCTTCCGTCGGCCCGCTATCACCTGGCCCGCCGGTGGCTGTCGCTGTCACGCGCCGCTGGCTGATGACGAACCATGCGATGCCGACGAGGGTCAACGCCGATGCGACGAAGCTGTTCAGCCGCAAGCCGAGGAAGTGCTGGGAGTAGTCGATCCGCAGTGACTCCTCGAAGATGCGGAACGCCGAATACCCGGTCACGTACAAGGCGAACAGCCCGGGCGGCCTGACCTTGCCATGGTTACCGAGCCAGACCAGCAGCGCGGCGAGCGCGAGGTCGAAGATCAGCTCGTACAGGAAGGTCGGCTGGAACGTCCGGTAGGCAAGATAACCGGGCGGCCGGTACTGCGGCGGGACCTCCAGCCCCCACGGCAGGGTGGTCGGCCCGCCGAAGAGCTCCTTGTTGAAGTAGTTCCCGATCCGCCCGATCGCCTGGGCGACCAGCAGCGCCGGGGCCACGGCGTCGGCGAACGGCCCGACCGGCGCGCCGTGTCGCCGCAGCCGCCAGGTCCCGACCAGCGCACCGGCCAGGACGCCACCCCAGATGCCCAGGCCCCCGGTCCAGACGGCGAAGACCCCGTACCACACATGCGGGATCTGGGCGGGTGTGGTGAGGTCGAAGTAGATCCGGCCGCCGATGATCCCTGCGGGGACGGCCCACAGCGCCACGTCGGTGACGAGAGCCGGATCACCGCCATATCCGCGTACTCGGCGCTGCGTGATCAGCACGGCGAGGGTGATGCCAATGACGTACATCAGCCCGTAGAAGTGGATGAACAGCGGGCCGATGTGCACGCCGTTGATCGACGGGCTCGGTATGAAGCTCAGCGGGAGCACGCGGGGATCGTGGACCATGCTAAGAGGGTAGACCCGTCCGCCCACTGCTCGGTCGCTACCTGCTGCCCGCGATACGCTCGGCGCGTGACCAGGAGAAGCGAACAGCTCAGCCAGGCGCTGCACGACTACGTTCAGGCGCACAGCACCCAGCCGGACGAGATCCTGCGGGACCTGGCGGCAGAGACTGCCGCCAGGTTCGGCGACTCGGCCGGGATGCAGATCGGGCCGGAGCAGGGCACTTTCATGACCCTGCTCGCCAGGCTGGCGGGCGCGCGGAATGCGGTCGAGGTCGGCACGTTCACCGGATACTCCTCGATCTGCATCGCGCGCGGCCTGGCCGATGGCGGCCGCCTGCTGTGCTGTGACGTCAGCGCGGAGTGGACGTCGGTGGCGCGTGAGTACTGGCAGCGGGCTGGCCTGGCCGACCGGATCGAGCTGCGGCTGGGGCCCGCCGCTCAGACGTTGCGCGAGCTGCCGGCCGGGACGACCTTCGACCTGGCGTTCATCGACGCGGACAAGACCGGCTACGTGACCTACTGGGAGCTGATCGTGCCGATGATCAGGCCGGGCGGCATCATCCTGGTCGACAACACGCTCTCCCATGGCCGGGTCGTCGACCTGCATCTCCAGGGCGACACCGTGCAGGGCATCAGGCGGTTCAACGGCCATGCCCGCGCTGATACCCGCGTCGAGCTCGTGCTGCTGCCGATCGGCGACGGCCTGACGCTCGCCCGCAAGCTCTGACCGCCGGCGTCTGCTCCGTACAGGTCGGCGTCTGCTCCGTACAGGTCGGCGTCTGCTCCGTACAGGTCGACGCGGCGGTCGGTGTGCGCGTCGTTGCGCGGGCCGGTCGCTTTGCTCCGCGCCAGCCGCAGGTCGCAGTCGGCGATCAGCAGCTCAGGACGCGCCGCCGGGCCGCCAGCCTCCATGCCAGCCGGAGCGCCCGACCGGGGCAGGCGCGAGGTACTCGCCGGGCCTGCCAGCGGGTAGCCGTCTGGCCCTGCGATGATGCTGCCGCCGGTCCAGGAGATCCCGCGCTCGTCGCCGCACCGGCAGGCCGCGGCGATGAAGATCCGGTTGGCGAACGCGGCCACGCCGATGTTCGCCGTAACCATCGGCCGCTCTCCGGCCGGGATCGGCTCGGCTGGCCAGTTGGTCGGCACGGCCAGGAGCTCGGCGCCCGCGAGGGCCGGCCGCCTGACCCACTCGGGAAATTCGGCGTCGTAGCAGACCATCATGGCGATCCGGCCGTGCTCCGTATCGACGACCGGCGGTGGTGCGCTGCCAGGAGTAAAGAAATCAGCCTCCGCATCCCACAGGTGCGCCTTGCGGTAGATAGCCCGCACCCCGCGCCGGTCGACCAGCATCGCGCTGTTGTACAGCAGCCCGTCGCCGCCGATTTCGGCGAACCCGCCGACTATGACCACCTGGTGCCTGACCGCCAGGCCAGCCCACTGCGTGGCGGTTGGCCCGTCGGCCGACTCGGCTAGCGACCGCGCCTCGGCCTCGTCGCCGAACGCATATCCCGACCGGGTCAGCTCGGGCAGGACTATCACCCGGGCACCCAGGCTGGCGGCCTCGGCGATCGCGGCGGCGGCAGCCGCCAGGTTCTGATCAGGCTCGCCGACATGCAGGCTGACCTGGCAGACAGCGACTTTCACAGGATGAGACTCGACACTAGTCGGCACTAGGCCACCCTAGCGGCCCAGGCTCGATACTATGTCACGCTATGGCGGCGTTGTTTAGGAGGATCATCCCGATTCTTTTTGTCGGCGACCTGCGGGCTGAACGGGATTTTTACCTCCGCCTCGGGTTCAGGGTGACCTACGACGGTCCCGAGTACCCGTACTTCCTCGCGCTCGGCCACGGGCCGGTCGAGTTCGGCATCGAGTGGCATGAAGGCTTCTCCCCTGCCGGTCCCGACCGGGTGCTGACCTGGCAACTTGGCGTCAGCGACCTGGACGAGGCGAAGAAGGTGTTCGACAACGCGGGCGTGCCCTACCGCGAGGAACTGATGGCGCCGAGCCCCGACTGGCAGTACCGGGTCCTGCACGCCAGGACGCCGAATGGCTATCACCTGCTGCTTGAGGAGGGCAGCGGCTGAGCTAGTCGCCGCGGCAGGGCGGGCCGGCTAGGCAGCTGTGAGCCTGGGCACCCCTGTGCGTTCTGTGACTAGCGCGTTCTGTGACTAGCCTGTACAACTGCGCATTTCAGGCCTACCGTCGGAAAGTAGATACAGCGAGTGGCTGGAGGTGCCAGATGGCAACAGAATCCGATGCCCTGGTGAGTGCTCGCCCGGCACCGGAGCGTCTGAGCCGCGGCGTGCTGAACCTGGCCGAGATCGCCACGTCCACGATGGCGAACATCGCCCCGGCGATGAGCTTCTACTTCAGCATGGCGCTGATCGCCGGCGCCGCGGGCGTAGCTTCGCCGCTGACCATCATCACCGCGGCGATCGCGATCGCCCTGCTCGGCAATACCCTGGCGCAGTTCACCAAGTCCATCCCGTCGACCGGCTCCTTCATCACGTTCATCGGCAAGGCGTTCGGGCCGGTCGCGGCGCTGACCACCGCGATTGTCATGTCCGCCGGGTACATCGTCGCGGTGTCGTCGGTGGTCGCCATCGCGGGCGGCTGGACCTCGGACATCCTCGCCAAGTACGCGCACGTCCACGTCGCCTGGCAGTTGCTGACCGCGGTGCTGACGCTGATCGCGTTCGCCCTGGTGGTGCGCGGGGTGTCGCTGTCCACCAAGTGGGCGGGTGCCCTGTTCGGCTTCGAGATGCTGATGCTGGTCGTGGTAAGCGTCTGGGTACTGGCGGACCACTCAGCGCACCTGAACCTGACCCCGTTCGAGCCGTCGCACCTGCTGTCTGGCTGGAAGGGCCTCGGGCTCGGCTTCCCGATCGCGGTCTACATGTTCATCGGCTGGGAGAATTCGGCGTCGCTGGCCGAGGAGACAGCGAACCCCAGGCGCCAGGTCCCGCGGGCCATCTTCCTGTCCATCGCGCTGATGGCCGTCAGCTACATCCTGTTCGCCTACGTGACAGTGGTCGGCTACAACTACGACGCGAAGACGCTGAGCGCAGAGACGGCCGTGCCGTTTGTCGTCGTCGCCCAGGGCGTGCTGGGAGCTGCCGCGTTCCTCGCCTACCTCGCGGGCTTCACCTCGATCGTCGGATCGCTGATCGCGGCGACGAATTCCCAGGCCAGGCTGATCTTCAACTCGGGCAGGGAAGGCCTGCTGCCCGCGGTGACCGGCCGGGTCACCGCCAGGCTCCGCACTCCGTGGGTCGCGTTCGTGGTCTTCCTCGTGGTCGCGCTCGGACTGGTCTACGGCTTCGGCTGGAACCTGGACCCGGTCACCTTCTTCGGAGACGCGGCGACGCTCGGCGCCATTCCGATCATCGTGGTCTACCTGGTCGCCAACCTGGCGCTGCCGGTCTACTACCGGCGCGTCCACCCGGATCAGTTCGCCGCGGTCAGGCACCTGGTACTGCCGCTGCTCGGGGTCGCGGCCATCGCCTTCCCGCTGTACGAGCTGATCAAGCCCGGCCAGCCGGCGCCGTTCGACCGGTTCCCGTGGGTCACCCTCGGCCTCATCATCGTCGGCCTGGTCTACGCCCTGATCCTGAACCTGACCGACCGGACGCTCGGCCAGCGGATCGGCTCGATCGTCGCCGACGCGGACTGACCCGGTCTGACGCGGCCCGCGGCCGCCTGGCCCGGGCAACCGGCAATATCGCGGTCGGCGCAACCTGCGCTGGCCGTTTCGGCGAGAATGGCGGTGGGCTATCGGAGGTACTGGCCGCAGCGTGACCGTTCACCAGGGAGCCGGGGGTCATGGGCACCACAACAGAGCCGGTGTACCTGCGCGTGCTCGAGGATTTGCGGTCGAAGATCCGCTCCGGTCAGCTGGAGCCCGGGGCGCGGGTGCCGTCCAGGAACGCCATCATCACCAACTACGGCGTCGGCGAGACCGCGGCCAAGCACGCGCTCGCGGTGCTGGTCGCCGAGGGCCTGATCGAGCCAAGGCCCGGATCGGGCTGCTACGTTCGCAAGGTGCCCGCGGCCTGCTATCTGGAGCATGACAGACCGCAGTTCCCCGGCTCGCCGTTCGGCGTAGCGGGGTCAGGAACCGCTGACGGCGACGGAGCGGCGGCGCATCCGCCGCCCGCGCGCAAGCTGGCCTGGGAGCACCAGACCGAGCAGGTACCCGCGCCGCCGCAGGTCGCCACGCGGCTCGGCCTGGCGCGCGGTGCGACGGCGGTGCGGACCAGGTACCTGCTGATCGCGGACGGCGAGCCGGTCCAGCTGGCGACCAGCTACGAGCCGGCCCAGCTGACCGCGGGCACGCCCGTCGCGCTGCCGGAGCAGGGACCGCTTGCCGGGCGCGGCGTGGTGGAACGGATGCACTCGATCGGGGTCGACATCGACCAGGTCACCGAGGAGGTGGCCGTCCGCCAGGCGGACCGGGCCGAAGCGGGGCTGCTGGCGATGCCAGCGGGCGCCGTCGTCCTCGTCATCGAGCGGGTGCACTACACCGGCTCGACCGCGGTGGAGACCGCGGAAGTCGTCGTCCCTGCCGACAGGTTCAAGCTCAGGTACCGCTTCGGCGCGGCCGGGGCGGTACCGGCCGGGGCGGTACCGGCAGGGATACCGTCGTGAGCACGGTCGGCGACGTGCTGATCAGGCCGGCCCTGCCGCAGGACGTACCGCGGATCAGCCAGCTGGTCAGGGAACTCGCCGAGTACGAGCGATCACTGGATCAGGTGACGGCGACCGAGGACGACCTGCGCTCGGCGCTGTTCGCCAGCCAGCCGGCCCTGTTCGGCCACGTGGCGGTCGCCGGGACGGAGGTCGTCGGGTTCGCCCTGTGGTTCCTGAACTACTCCACCTGGCTTGGCCGGCACGGGATCTACCTGGAAGACATCTACGTCACTCCGGCGATGCGAGGCCGCGGCCTGGGCAAGGCGCTGCTTGCCGAACTCGCCGCGATCTGCGCGCGGCGCGGCTACGGCAGGCTCGACTGGTGGGTGCTCGACTGGAACAAGCCGGCCATCGGGTTTTACCGCTCGATCGGCGCCGAGGCGATGCGCGAGTGGACCGTATACCGGCTGGCCGGCGACCCGCTGGCGCGCCTCGCCGCGTCCGTAGCTCCAGCCGATCGCGGCATGCCACTATGAGGCATGCGGATCAGCGAGGTTGCTGGTACTGACCTGTTCTGCGGCACTGATGCGATGCCGCTTCAGGTCATCAGGGTCAGCGTGATCAACGACGGCGCGGACATGGTGCGCGATCGGTCTGCCGTGATCTCCGTCAGCGTGCACGGTCCCGGGGTGGTCACTCCCCGGCCGGCCGCGATGACCGGCCTGGAGCGGGGCGAGCAGCGGACCGTCGAGGTCGGCGTGCGGATTGCCGCGCCGGGCAGCGTACGGCAGGTGACGGCGGTCGCGCAGAGCCTGCTGGGCCGCTGGGAGGCGCCCGGGCAGGTCACCGTCGCGGAGACTGGCTGGACGATGTGGATGGTGAGCCATTTCCACTACGACCCGGTGTGGTGGAACACCCAGGGCAGGTTCACCCAGACCTGGCCGCTGCTGCCGCCTGAGGACGGCGCCCCGGCTGAGGTGGCGACGGTCTTCGACCTGGTCAGGCTTCACCTGGCGGAGGCCAGAGCCGATCCCGACTATAAATTCGTGCTCGCCGAGATCGACTATCTCAAGCCGTTCTTCGACGCCTACCCGCAGGAACGGGCCGACCTGCTCGCCCTGATCAAGGCCGGCCGGATCGAGATCGTCGGCGGCAGCTACAACGAGCCGAACACCAACCTGACGTGTGCCGAGTCCACCATCCGCAATGCCGTGTACGGGCTGGCGTTCCAGCGGGAGGTACTGGGAGCGGCGCCGAGCGCCGCCTGGATGCTCGACGCTTTCGGATTCGATCCTGCCTATCCCGGGCTGATGGCCGCCGCGGGGATGACCGAGTCGTCGTGGGCACGGGGGCCCTATCACCAGTGGGGCCCTGGCCGCACGGACGGCGGCAACGTCAAGATGCAGTTCGCGGCCGAGTTCGAGTGGCTCTCGCCGGACGGGACCGGCCTGCTCACCAGCTACATGGCGAACCACTACTCGGCTGGCTGGGTCACCCAGCAGGCGGGCGACCTCGCGACCGCGGAGCGAGATGCCTACCGGCAGTTCCGCGAGCTCGCCCCGGTCGCGGCTACCCGTAACGTGCTGCTTCCCGTCGGCGGCGACCATGTGGTGCCGTCCCGGTGGGCCACCGCCATCCACCGGGACTGGAATTCCAGGTACGTCTGGCCCAGGTTCGTCACCGCCGTGCCGAGTGAGTTCTTCGCCGCCGTGCGGGAACAGGCGGCGGATGCGGGGACCTGGATCCTGCCGCAGACCCGGGACATGAACCCGGTCTACACCGGCAAGGACGTCACCTACATCGACACCAAGCAAGCGCAGCGAGACGCCGAAGTCGCGCTGCTCGACGGCGAGCGGCTCGCCACCCTGGCGTGGCTCGCCGGGGCCGGCTATCCGGCCGCGAGCCTGGACAAGGCGTGGCGGCTGCTGGTGTTCGGCGCACACCACGACGCGATCACCGGGACCGAGGGCGACCAGGTGTACCTGGATCTGCTGGCCGGCTGGCGGGAGGCTTTCGAGCGGGGTGATGAGGCCCGCGCGCGGGCGGCGCGGTTCCTGGCCGGACAGGTGGACACTGCCAGCGTCGGTGCGGCCCGGCCGGCGGACGCCACCCGTGCGGTCGTCGTGTTCAACACCTTGTCCAGGCCGCGTTCCGGCATGGCCAGGATCGCGCTGGCATTTCCCGAGGGAGCGGCCGCGCACGTCCGCGTCACCGACGAGGACGGAGCGCGGCTCCCGGCCCTGGCCGAAGGCGTGACCCGGCACGGCGACGGCTCCCTGGCCGCGGTCACGCTCACCTTTCGCTGCGCGGACGTCCCGCCGGTCGGCTACCGCACCTACCTTGCCGCCTGCGTACCTCCCGGGGCGTCCGGCGGCCAGGCGCGGCCGGAACCGGACGGCGCTGACCAGGAGCAGGCCGAAGGACACGGCTGGAACGACGCTGGCGGACTGGTGATCGAGAACGAGACCTTCCTGGTCAGCGCGGACGACGCGCGCGGCGGGGTGCTGAGCTCGATCGTGGACCGCCGCTCGGGCGCCGAGCTGCTGGCCGGCCCGGGTAACGAGCTGGTGCTGATGCAGGAGTACCCGACGCACCCGAAATGGGGCGAGGGCCCGTGGCTGCTCTGCCCGACAGGTGCCGCGCGCGGATCGGCCGGGCTGACCGCCAAGGTCTGGTCGCAGCGCAGCCCGGTCGGCTCCCGGCTGGTGGCCGAGTTCGCGCTGGAGGACCTGCGGGTGGTGCAGGAGACCCTGCTCTGGGACGGTGCGCAGACGATCGAGTTCCGCACCCACGTCGACGGCTCGATCGGCCAGGACCGGCTGCTGCGGGCCAGGTTCGCCACCGACGTCCCCGGCGGGCTTCCGGTGTACCAGACGGCGCTGTCGGTGATCGGGCGCACGCCGGGGCCGCTGGACACGGACGTGGCCGAGCACACCTATACGCTCGACTGCCCGGCGCACGAGTGGTTCGCGGTCGGCTCGACCGCGACGGTCGCGGTCAGCGGCCGCGCTGGACAACGGCGCGTGCACGCGATCGGCGTGGCCGAGGTGATCGCGCCGGCCGGCCCGGCCAGCGACAGGTTCGCGCCGAGGGACGCCGGCGCCGGCGCCGGCGTCCGGCCGGCCGTCCGCGACCTGATGATCGCGCTCGCCAGGCAGGGGGTCACAGCCACCTGCTCGGTGCCCGGCGGGACCAGGTACGGCTCCCTCCAGGTCGATTCCAACCTGCCGGACGTCAGGATCGCGCTGGGCGGGCCAGACGAGAACGCGTTCACCGCGCAGGTCCTCACCCGCGCCGGGCGGACGGCCGCCGCCGAACTGCGAACCCAGCTAGCCGCGACCGGATCAGCCAGGCTCTGGATACCCGCGGCCCGCGGCCGGGCGGAGGCGTTCGCCGCCGGAGCGGACGTGCGCGGCGTCGCCGACCTTCCGGTGCTCGTCGTGGCCGGGCACGATCTCGGCACCGCGATCGCGGCACTGGCCGACGACCTGGCCGACGCTCAGGTACACGCCTGGTGGGCCGGACCAGGAGCCGGACCAGGAGCCGGGGCGGTAGCCGCGGCCGAGCCGGGTCTCGCACCGCGCAGCGTGGCGCTGCTCAACCGGGGCCTGCCGGGGAGCCTGGTGACCCCTGCGGGAGAGGCGTGCATCTCGCTGATGCGGGCGTGCAGCGCGTGGCCGGCTGGCGTGTGGATCGACGGCGACAAGCGCGCCGTGCCGGACGGCAGCAGCTTCGCGTGGCAGCACTGGAGCCACACCTTCGAGTACGCGCTGGCGGCTGGCGAGGGAGACTGGCGAGCGGCCGGCTTCCCCGCGGCCGGCCAGGAGTACAGCCACCCGTTGCTGGCATTCGAGACCGGCTCGCACCCGGGTCCGCTGCCGGCGGCCGCCAGCCTCGCGGCCGTGACACCCGCCGGGGCGGACCTCATGACGCTGAAGCCGCGCGGCAATCCGCTCGTCCCGCTCGGTCAGCCAGACCCGCGTGACGGCGTGACCGTCCGGCTGCGTGATCTCGGCGGTGCCGGGACGACCGCCACGGTGCGGCTGTTCACCGGGATCGCGACGGCCGTGCGCACCGGGCTGCTTGAGCAGGGCGACGAGGAGCCAGTCGGGTGCGCGGACGGCGCGGCGACCGTGGCCGTGCCGGAGCGGGGAACGGTGACGCTCGCCGTCCGGCCAGCCGAGCCGGCCTGGCCGGCCATCCGCGCGGCGGCCGCCAGCGCCCCGCCCGAACCTGTGCAACCCGTCTTCACCAGGTACTGGCTGCATGGCAAGGGCCCGGCACCGGCGGGCAACCTGCCCGTCGCGGTCCACATCTCTCCCGACCTGGTCATCTTGCGGCCAGGAGGGATGGCGACGGTCAGCCTCACGGTCGGCTGCGGCCACGAGCCGGTCTCCGGCACGGTACAGCTGGACATCCCCGCGGGCCTGCGGCTGACAGCGGTCAGGTCAGCGGACGGTGCCAGCGGCGGACAGCTGAGTTACGACCTGGCGGCCAGCGGCTACGCGGCCTGGGATCTGGACATCGAGGCCGCGCCGGCCGGAGCGGCCGGGGCGCGGCGCTACCTGACGGCGCGGATCACGGACGGGGCTGGCCTGGTGCTCGAAGACGCCGCCGTCGTCGCCATCGGCCAGGCCGAGCCGCCGCCAGCCGATCTTCCGCTGGCGGAGCTGCTCGCGCGGCTGGAAGAGGTCACCCTCGCCGAGGCCGCCGAGGCAGTGCTCACCGGCGTCACCGGCGACCTTGAGCTGCCTCCCGGCGGGCACGGCGAGATCACGGTGCGGCTGAGCAGCAGCACCGCGTCCGGGCTGCACGGCGAGGCACAACTGATCTCGCCGCACGGCAGCTGGACCGCGCTGGCGGACTGGACGGCCGGTTTCTCCGTCGAGCCGGGCGGCAGTGTCCCGCTGACCTTTCCTGTTGCCATTCCTGCGGACGCCAGGCCAGGCCAGCAGTGGTGGGCGCTGGTGAAGGTCATGTACTTCGGGCGGCTACGCTACAGCGAGCCAGTCTGGATTAAGGTCGTCAGTTGAGGCCTGCCGCGCGTGCCATGATGTAGTGACTCCGCCCCCACCCTGATGGTCGATGAATCCGGATATCACAGCAAGAGCACCCGGCCGGACCGCAGCAGACGAGCTTCGCGCCGCGGATACCCTCGCCGCGGGCAACCTGCCGGTAGAACCCAACGCGTTCATCGGCAGGGAACGCGACCTTGCCGAGCTTGCCTCGATCCTGCGCCGGGCGCGGATACTGACGCTGTGCGGGCCGGGCGGGATCGGGAAGACCAGGCTCGCGCTGCGGCTCGCCGCGAGCCTGGCGCCGGGCTTCCCTGACGGGGTATGGATCGCCGACCTCGCGGACGCCGACGCACCGGAGCGGCTCGTGCCGCTGATCACCGCTGCCCTGGGCATCCGGCAGGAACCTGACCGGCCGCCTGCCGACATCCTCGCCGACGTGCTGCGCCCGCGGGCGATGCTGCTGGTGCTGGACACCTGCGAGCACCTCGTGCAGCAATCGGCCGAGCTCGTGCAACGGCTGCTTGGCCAGTGCCCCGGCCTGCGCGTGATCGCGACGAGCCGGGAGCCGCTCCGAGTACGCGGCGAGGTGACCTGGCGGGTCCCGCCGCTGCACCTGCCCCCGGCCGACGACGTGGCGGCGGCGGCGACCTGCGAGGCGGTCAGGCTGTTCGTCGCGCGGGCAACCGCGGTGCGGCCTGACTTCCGGCTGCATACGGGAAACATCGCAGCCGTGGCCGACGTGTGCCGCACGCTCGACGGCGTGCCGCTAGCCATCGAGCTCGCCGCGGCGAGAACGCGAGCGCTGTCACCGGATCAGATCAGCGCCCGGCTGGCCGACAGGTTCGAGCTGCTCGCGTTCGGCGACCGCACCGCCCCGCCCCGGCAGCAGACCTTGCGTGCCGCCGTGGTCTGGAGCTATGACCTGCTCACCGGGCCCGAACGGCTGCTGCTCAGCAGGCTGTCGGTATTCCACGGCTGGACTCTGGCGATGGCCGAACAGGTCTGCGCGGACGACGTCATCCTCGCTGCCGGAGTGCTCGACCTGCTGACCGCGCTGATCGACAAGTCCCTGGTGAACGTCGACGCCGAACTGCACGGTGAGGGACGGTACCGGATGCTCGATACCGTCAGGGAATTCGCGGCCGAACAGGCGACGGCCGCCGGAGAGATCGCCGGGCTGCGGCTGGCGCACCGCGACTGCATGCTCGTCCTGGCGCAGGACATCGCTGGTCAGGCACTTGTACGCGGCGATCCGCCCTGGCCCGACCGGGTGGCGGCATACCAGCGGATCCGTGCCGACCGTGCCAACTTCGCGCTCGCCCTCGCGTGCTCCGTCGAGCGCGGTGACGCGGCAGCCGGCCTGCGGTTGTGCCAGGCTCTCGGCGGCTACTGGCTGATCGGCGGCGAGGTAGTGCAGGCAGCGGCCTGGCTGGATCAGCTGCTGGCGATCGAGGCACCTGTCCCGGTCGGCGTGCGCGCACGGGCGCTTGCCGCGCGTGCGGCACTGGCATTCGAGCAGCAGGACTATCCGGGTGCCGAGCAGCACGCCCGGGCGTCCGTCGAGCTGTGCCCGGTGGGCTCGGACGGAAATCCGGCCCGCGCGCTGCGCCTGCTCGCCCTGACCGCGCTGAGCACCGGGCGGCCTGACGAGGCGCTGGAGCAGGCGGAGGCCGCGGTGGCCGCGGCACGGTGCATGTCCGACGACTGGGAGCTGGGGGTGGCGCTGGCTTCGCGGGCGGCGGTGCTCGCCAGCGACGGCAAGCTGGCGGAAGCGCAGCGCGGGTACGAGCAGGCACTTGGCGTGCTAGCGGACAACAACGGCTGGGGCGTCGCCTATGTCCTGCACGGACTCGGGCAGCTCGCCAGGGCACGCGACGAGGCAGCGGACGCCGTGGCCTACTTCGGTGACGCGCTCGCCCTGTACCGGCAAATCGATGCCAGGTCCCAGATGGCCAAGTGCCTGGCCGGGATCGGGTCGGTAGCGCTCGCCCGCGGCGACCTGCCGACGGCGCGAGCCAGCCTGACCGAGAGCATGCGGCTGAGCCTGGCGGCCGGCCAGCGGCTGGCCATCGCTCGGGGCCTCGCCGCGCTCGCCGCGCTGGCCATAGCCTCAGGCACGACCGAGCGGGCAGTCTTGCTGGCCGGCGCGGCTGAGGCGCTCTTCACTGCGGCCGGCGCAACCCGGCCGGCGCCCGTGTTCCGGCGGATCGAAAGGCTGACCGGCATCGCGGCCGGGCGACTGGGAGCCGACGCCGTCGAGGCGCTGCTTGCCCAGGGCAGGGACATGAGCCCGGACCAGGCGGCCGCCCTGGCCGCGGCGGAACTAGCGGACCAGGCTCCGCCCCCGGCGGCGGACTGGGCGAGCCAGCCGGCCGCCGCTGCCGGAGCGGACCTGGCGAGCGGGAACGTCCTCTGGCCGGGCCCGCTGACCGAGCGGGAGCGCGAAATCGCGCTCCTCGTCGCCCGCGGCATGTCCAACCGGGCCATCGCCGGGCACCTGGTCATCAGCCAGGCGACGGTCGCCCGGCATATCGCGAACATTTTCGCCAAGCTCACGGTCAGGTCCCGTGGCGAGGTGGCCGCCTGGGTGGCGCGGTCACATCCCGGCGAGCCTGGCTGAGCCGAGTACACAGCAGCGCCAGGCGGCCGACGGCCCGCCTACATATCTGGCCGCTGATCTACATACCTGGCTGCATATTTCGGACGATGCGAATGGTGCCATCGGCGCATAGCTTCCTGTACTGAAGCATTGCCGCCCCGGAAGCACTGCCGCCTCGGAAGGCCACGCCCGATGCCGAAGCTGGAAGACCTCATAGCCGAGGTCTCGGTGACGCGGCGGCTCGTCTGCGTGGCGACCGACCGCGCGCGGCTGACTGCCTTCGCCGACGGCCCGGCGGCGGGCTGGTCCGACAGCGGGCACTGCACGTACGCCAGCTTCGCCGGCATCATCCAGGCGGCAGCGGCCGGCCTGGCCTGGCGCGGCCTGCGCCCCAGGGACGTCGTCGGGGTCATGCTTCCCGACGCGGCCTGCTTCGCCATAGCGGTGCATGCGATCCGGGCGGCCGGCGGCGTTCCCTCGCCCGTCGACAGCGGACTGTGCGCAGCCGAGACCGCGGGACAACTCGCCGAGTGCGGCGCGCGCATGATCATCACCGCGCCGCCGCTGGCGGACTCCGCGCTGGCGGCGGCCGACCGGTCGTGGGTTCGCCAGGTCTTCTCCTTCGGTGACGCGCCCGGCACTACGCATTTCGCCGAGCTGCTCGGGCTGGACACCATGCGGCCAGTGCGGAGCCGCCAGGACGACCTCGCGATGCTGCCGTTCTGCCGCAGCCTGGACGGCAGGCTCCGGCCGGCTCCGGTCACGCACGCCGAGCTGGTCGGCCAGCTTGACCGGGTCGACCAGCGAGCCGGGATCACCGGCAGCGATATCGTGCTGGCCGGGCCGCCGGAAGGCGACGGACTGGCCTACGCGCTGCTGCTCGACTGCGCACTGCTTCGCGGTGCGGCCGTGGTCGCGGCACCGAGGCAGAACCTCGCGGCGGCTTGCGCCGCGCATCGCTGCACGGTAGCTATCGTCCCGTACGACGCGGCCGCCATGCTGCCCGATGACGTGCGGGTACTTGCCGTGGACTAGGCACCCGTTCCGAGCGCGGGCGCTGACCTGCGCATTCCACCCAGGACTGCTCCGGTGGGGCGTCGTGTCTGCCGGCCGCCTTGCGGCGGCCGGCAGACGGCGGCGGGCCGAGCGGTGACCGGAGATCCGGCTCCCGTGGCCAGGCCGCGGATGCTGACGTCGTGGGTGCTGCCGGTCACACGTCCGGCGACCGCCCCTCGTACGGGGTGCTGAGCACGATGGTGGTGCGGGTGGAGACACTGGCCGCCGCCCGGATTTCCTGTAGCAGCTCTTCGAGCGCGACCGGCGACGCCACCCGGACCTTGAGTATGTAGTTCTCGTCGCCCGCCACGCTGTGGCATGCCTCGATGGCCCGCAGATGAGCCAGCCGCTCCGGCGCATCGTCAGCGGCGGCGGGGTCGAACGGCTTGATGGAGATGAACGCGGTCAGCGGCAGCCCGGCCTGCTGCGGGTCGATCACCGCGCAGTAGCCGCGGATCACGCCGCGTTCCTCAAGCCGCCTGACCCGCTGCTGCACGGCGGAGACCGACAGGCCGGTCTGCCTGGCCAGCTCGGTGAAACTCAGCCGCCCGTCGCCGGCGAGCAGCGCCAGGATCTTGCGGTTGGTCTCTTCCACGGGTGCTACCGTCCGGCCGCTTGGGCGGCGAGGGACCGGCCGATGACCATCCGCTGGATCTGGTTGGTGCCTTCGACGATCTGCAGCACCTTGGCCTCCCGCATCAGCCGCTCGGCCGGGAAGTCCTCGACGTACCCGTAGCCGCCGAGCACCTGCACGGCGTCGGTCGTCACCCGCATGGCCGTGTCACTGGCGAACAGCTTCGCCATCGCCGCCTGCTGCCCGTACGGCAGCCCGGCATCCTTGCGCCGGGCAGCCGCCAGGTACAGGGCTCGCGCCGCGGCCACGGCGGTCGCCATGTCGGCGAGCAGGAACGACAGGCCCTGGAACTCGATGATCGGGCGGCCGAACTGACGGCGCTCGCTGGCATAGCCGACGGCGGTATCCAGGGCCGCCTGGGCGACCCCGGTGGCACACGCCGCGATCCCGAGGCGGCCCGCGTCCAGCGCGGCGAGCGCGAGCGCGAATCCCTGGTCGGCCTCCCCGAGCAACTGATCGGCGGGCACGGCGGCGTCCTCGAAGTGGACCTGGGCGGTGGTCGATCCGCGCATGCCCATCTTGTGCTCGGGCCTGGCCGCGCGGACGCCGGGTGTCTGCGCGGGGACGTGGAAGCACGAGATGCCCTCGGCCCGGTCCCGGCCCTGGTGCTCGCCTGAGGTGCGGGCGAAGACGACGTAGAAATCGGCCGACCCGGCGTGCGAGATCCACGCCTTGGTCCCGTTGAGAAGGAAGTCAGAGCCGGCCGCGGTGGCCCTGGTGCGCAGCGCGGCGGCATCGGATCCGCTGCCAGGCTCGGACAGGCAGTACGCGCCGAGCAGGTCGCCGCCGAGCATCCCGGGCAACCACCGCTCCTGCTGCTCCGGCGTGCCAGCGGTCACCATGGCGAAGCAGCTCAGCACATGCACGCTCACGCCCAGCCCGATGGTCAGCCAGGCTCCGGCCAGCTCCTCGACGACCTGAAGGTAGGTCTCATACGGCTGGCCGCCGCCGCCGGCTGGCTCGGGGTACGGCAGGCCGAGCAGCCCGGAGCGGCCGAGCAGCCGGAAGGCATCGCGCGGGAACTTACCCTCCCGTTCGGCCGCCGCGGCGATCGGCCTGAGCTCGGCGTCCGCGATCTGCGCGGTCAGCTCAAACAGCGCCCTGGCTTCCTCGTCGCGGCACTCGCGCTGCACGCCGGGCATCATGCCGGTACGGACACGAGCTCGCGGGTCACGTTGTTGAGCCGCTCGCAGCCGGTGTCGGTGCAGACGACGATGTCCTCGATCCGCGCCCCGTGCGGCCCCGGGTAGATCCCTGGCTCGACGGAGAAGGCGTGACCGGGCTGGAGCGGCTCGGTGTTGCCCGCCACGATGTACGGGTCCTCGTGCGTCTCCAGGCCGATCCCGTGGCCGGTCCGGTGCACGAAGTACGCACCGTAGCCAGCCGCGGTGATGGGCTCACGGGCCGCGGCGTCGACCGACTCGGCGCTGACCCCGGGCTTGACCGCCGCGCAGGCGGCATCCTGGGCGGCGGCGAGCACCTGGTAGTAGGCGGCGAAATCGTCGTGCGGCGTGCCGATGACATACGTCCTGGTGCAGTCCGAGCAGTAGCCGGTCGGCATCGTCCCGCCGATGTCGACGACCACGGCATCGCCGTCCCGCAGCACCCGGTCGCTGGCGGTGTGGTGCGGGCTCGCCGCGTTCGGCCCGGAGGCGACGATCGTGAAGTCGACCTGGCAGTGGCCTTCGGCCAGGATCGCGTCGGCGATGTCGGCGGCGACCTGCTCCTCGGTGCGGCCGGCCCGCAGCCAGTCAGGCACCCGGGCATGCACCCGGTCGATCGCCTGGCCGGCCTCGCGCAGCGCCGCGATCTCGGCGGCCGACTTGCGCGACCGGAGCGGGCTCAGTGCCAGGCTGGCCAGATCCTGCCGGGCGGCCGGCAGCGCGGCGCGGAACCGCAGCACCATCAGCGCCCACATCCGGTCGGCGAGGCCCACCGATGCCGGGCCGCCCAGCCTGGCGGCCACCAGGGCATACGGATCGTCGGTCTCGTCCCAGGGGATCAGCTCCAGGCCGAGGCGGCCGGCCGGCGAGGCCTGGGCGGCGGGCAGCTCGAGCCTGGGCACGACCAGGAAGGGGTCGCCCGCGCCGCTGGCCGGGATGGCCAGGCAGGTCAGCCGCTCCAGGGCGTGCGCGTCGTACCCGACGACGTAGCGCAGGTCAGGACCGGGGGTGAGCAGCAGGGCGTCGAGCCTGGCCCGGCCGGCCGCGGCGGCCGCGGCGGCCAGCCGGCTCGCGGGGTACAGCTCTGATGACATGGTCACTCCTTCGTGAGCATCATCTCACCGTAGTCAGCGGTTGTGCGCATCTAGACAGCCGCACCCTACATGCATCACGATGGGTAAACGACGTCTCACGAAATGTGAGCAGAGATGACCTCTGAGGCTATAGCGACTCCCCAGGTCCAGGCCGCGGCGGCGCAGTCAGCAGTACCGCCAGTCCGAGTGCTCGGCTCCCGCCGCCTTGGCAGCCTGGCCGCTCAGCTCGCCCAGGAACGGCATGTCGCGCTGGAACTGCAGCACGCCATCCTGCCGCTGCACGACAAGCCGTTCGACCTGCCCGGCCTGCGTGCCGCGGTGCGGTACTTGCCGGCTGCGCGGGCCGGCCGGGTCGGCGGAGACTGGTACATCACCGCCGAGATGCCGGACGGCCGTGTGCTGCTGGCAATCGGGGACGTCGGCGGGCACGGCCTCGAAGCGGCCGCCGGCATGGCCAGGCTGCGCGGCGCGCTGGCCGGCCTGGCCTTCACCGGTGCCTCGCCGGACCGGCTGGTCGGCTGGCTGAACGACCTGGTCTGGCATGTGGCGCCCGAGCACACGGCGTCGGTGATCGTCGGCTACTTCGACCCGGCGACCCGGCTGCTGACCTGGTCCCAGGCGGGCCATCCGCCGCCGATCCTGGTGCGCGGCTCCTGGGCGCTGCCGGTGGACGCCCCGGCGGGCATCCTGCTGGGGGCAGGCCCCGGCGGCTACGAGTTGCTGACCCTCCAGTTGCGGCAGGACGACCTGCTGCTGCTGTACAGCGACGGGCTGATCGAACGGCGGTACCGCTCACTCGACGAAGGCGTGGCAATGCTGGTGAAGGCCGTGCGCGGGGTCGCCGACCCGGAGCGGATGATCTCGGCCGCGCTCAGCTCGCTCGGCTCAGCGGACACCGACGACGACACCTGCCTGGTGGCGCTGGCCGTCCGCTGACCTGCGCCCCGCCAGGGACGCACACACCCGGCACAGGCTAGAACACCGGGCAGAACGTCACCCCCTGACACCCCCGCCAGGGAGCCGGGTCACCGGACGCGCGGGTCCGGCCCGCCATTAGTCGGCCATCGCCCGCAGCATGTCCGTCAGGTCAGCGATCTGGTGGCCGGACAGCGAGCCGAGGAACCTGCGTTCAGCCTGGTTCGATGCCTCCAGCGCGTGCGCAAGCGTGGTGCGACCCGCGTCGGTCAGCGTGACGACGTTCTTGCGCCGGTCCACCGGGTCTTGCTCGCGCCGCACTAGCTCCTTCCCAAGCCGGCGCAGCAGCCACACCCGCCGGTCATGATCGCCGGCGCGGGCGACCGGCTGCTGCGGGTCGTGGCCGAGCACGCCGACAACTGGAACTACCCGGGACCGCCGTCCGAGGAGTTCCGGCGCAAAGACCAGGTCCTGCGGCAGCACTGCGCCGCGATCGGGCGCGATCCGAACGAGATCACCCGCTCCATGCAGACCATTGTCCGCAGCGACGACCCGCAGGCTGTCGCCGCGACTCGCAGGCTGCTGCTGGAGATGATCGGGGCCGGCGTCACTCACCTCGTGATCGCGGCAGCCCTGCCTGGCCGTCCGCTGCAATGGCTTGTCGATCAGGTCATCGAGCAGGTGATCGCCCAGGTAGGGAGCCCCGGCTAGTCCGGCCGGACGGCGAGGGCGGAGAGCAGCCGGCCGAGCGAGCCGCCCAGGCCCCAGCGCTCGTCCAGGGCGGCAAGGGCAGCCGGCTCAGCGGGCTTGACCGGGAGCTGCCCATCGACCGCCGGCACCGGGGCGTCCCGGGCAACCTCCACCACCGGCAACGCGGCCTCCAGGTAGTCCCTGGCGGCCACGACCTTGGCGCGGCTCCCTGCCGGGAACCCGCCGTGCCCCGCGTCGATCGCCGCCAGCATGTTCTCGACCGACCCGAACACCCGGACCAGCGCGGCCGCGGTCTTCTCCCCCACCCCCGGTACCCCGGGCAGGCCGTCGCTGGGGTCGCCGCGCAGCGCTGCGAACGCCGCGTAGCTCCGGCCGGGAATCTGGTACTTCGCGGTGACCGCCGCCTCATCGATCTCCTCCAGCTTGCCGATCCCCCGCGCGGTATACAGGACGCGCACGCCGCGCGCGTCGTCGACAAGCTGGAACAGGTCCCGGTCGCCGGTCACTACTTCCACGCGGCGGTCGGCCCGCGCCACCAGGGTCCCGATCACGTCGTCGGCCTCGTACCCGCCGGCGGCGGCCATCGTCACGCCTGCCGCGGCGAGCACCTCGACGATCACCGGGATCTGGGCGGTCAGCGCCTCCGGCACCTGCTCGGTACCGTCCGGGTTGGCCCGGTGCTCCTTGTAGGAGGGAATCGCGGCCACCCGGAACGCAGGCCGCCAGTCGGCGTCCAGGCAAGCCACCAGGGCCGCCGGGGTGCGCGCCCGGAGCAGCCTGGCGATGATGTCGAGCAGCCCGCGCACCGCGTTGACCGGGGTGCCGTCCGGTGCCGTCATGGCTTCCGGGACGCCGTAGAAGGCACGGAAGTACAGCGATGCGGTGTCGAGCAGCATCAGCGGGGCCACCTAGGCCATCCTGCCAGACGCCACTGACGGAACTGTCCAACTCGACAGGCGAACAGGCGAATGCCCGCTAGCAGGAGAGGTCGCGGATCAGCTGTTCTTCCCAGCGATCAGGCTGGTCTGGCCGGACCAGATCCCGTACCCCGGTGGGACGGAAGCCCATCCGCTGGTAGAAGGCGCGGGCCCGGCCGTTCACGTCGGTGACCCACAGCACCAGCCTGGCCGCGCCCTGCGCCTTCGCCTCGGCAGCCACCGCCTCGACCAGGCGGTCGGCGACCCGCAGGCCGCGCACGGCCGGGTCGACCCACATGCCGACAAGCTGCCGGGAGCCGGGAACGGCATGTTCCGGGTCCAGGTCGGCCGCGACTCCGCTGGCGGTCCCGACTGGCTCGCCGTCCTGCCAGGCCAGGAAGGTCGCACCGGAAGCCAGCCGCTGCCGCCAGGCCTGCTCGTCGAACGCGAGCTCACGTTCTAGCGTGGAGCTGAACGCGTCCGGAGCATCGGCCAGCGCCGCGAGCCTGACCCGCCGGCACGCCGCCCACTGGCTGGGATCGGCCCGCCGGATGACGACGTCCGCCGCCGCGCCGGTCCCTGACGTATCGGTCCGCATGCCACCGCAGCGTTCCGCACCGGGGACGTGCGGCGCAACCGAATTACCGCCGGACGGCTACTGGACCGAGGAGTAGGCGACGACGCCGCGGCGCAGCGCTTTCACCGCCGCCGCTGCCGTGCCGGCCAGCGCGGTATTCCCGGCGGCGGCGCGGATCTGGTCGAGCAGGTCGATCAGTTGCTTGACCGCCCGGACGAAGTCGCCGGGGGTCAGCTCGTCGCCGAGGACTCGCTCCAGCGGCCCGCCCGATGCCCAGGCGTGCGAGGCCCAGGCGAAACCGAGGTCCGGCTCGCGCAGGAAGGACAGCTTGTGGCCGCGCTCGATGCTGTCCAGCTCGCCCCAGAGCCTGGTCATGGCGGCGAGCACGGCTGCGGTCTTGCCGCCAGGCAGCCGGGGCGGCCCGGTGTCTTCAGGGCGGCGTGATTCGAAGGTCAGCGACGACACACAGGCGGCGAGCTCGGCGGGAGTCAGCTCGTCCCACACGCCGCGGCGCAGGCACTCGGCGGCCAGCAGGTCGAGTTCGGAGTAGATCCCGGCCAGCATCCGCCCGTCCGCGGTGACCTTCTCCCCGTCGGTGTAGCCGAGCTGCGCGAGCACCGAGCAGACCCGGTCGAAGGTCCGCGCGATCACGTGCGACCGGCTGGCCACCCGGCGCTCGATCGCCTCGGCCTCCCGTTCCAGCCGCAGGTACTGCTCCGCTTGCCTGGCGTGCGTCTCCACCTCCGGGCAGCTATGGCAGGGATGCGCACGCAGCCCGCGCCGCAGGTCCGCGATGGCAGCCTCGGCGCTGCCCGGCTGCCCGGCGCCGCGTGAGCTGCCGTTCCGCCCGGCTCCGTCGCCCCGGCTTGCCCGGCGCAACTGCCGCGGATCCACGCCTGCCAGCTTGTTACGCATGGTGGCGGCCAGGTCCTTGCGATGCTGCGGCGACCTGGGGCTGAACCGCCCGGGAATCGCGATCCGCTCGACCGGTACCACCGGATCGGGACACTCAGCCGCCGACAGCCGCTTGAGCTGCCGGTGCTCGGTAAGCACCAGCGCCGTCGGGGCGGCCGGGTCGGCACCGGGCTCGAGCACCACGGCGGTTCCGGCCCGGCGGCCACCGGGGACCACGATGATGTCGCCGCGGCTGAGCTCGTGCAGCGATTCGAGCACGGCGGCACGCCGGGCGGCCGCCCGGCCCTTGGACTGCTCCCGCTCCAGTTGCGACAGCTCAGCGCGCAGCCGCGCGTACTGGGTGAAGTCACCCCGGTCGCAGCTTGCCGCCAGGCCGGCCATGGAGTCCCTGATCCGGCGCGCCTGCCTGGCCAGCCCGACCACCGCGCGGTCCGCCTGGAACTGCGCGAACGACGACTCAAGCAGCCGCGAGGCGCGTTCCCTGCCGACCTGGCCCGCCAGGTTCACCGCCATGTTGTAGGACGGCCGGAAGCTGGAGTTCAGCGGGTACGTCCTCGTGCCGGCCAGGCCGGCCACGACCGCCGGGTCGACGTCCGGCTGCCAGAGCACTACGGCGTGCCCCTCGACGTCGATGCCGCGCCGGCCCGCCCGGCCGGTGAGCTGGGTGTACTCCCCAGGTGTGAGCGGGCTATGGGTCTCGCCGTTCCACTTGTCGAGCTTTTCCAGAACGACAGTCCTGGCCGGCATGTTGATGCCGAGAGCCAGCGTCTCGGTGGCGAAGACCGCGCGGATCAGGCCAGCGGCGAACAGTTCCTCGACCACCTCCTTGAACGTCGGCAGCTGGCCGGCGTGGTGCGCGGCGATGCCCCTCACCAGCCCGGCGAGCCAGTCGTGGTAGCCGAGCACCGGCAGATCCTCGCTGGGAATGTCGGCGAGCCGCTCCGTGACGATGCGCGCGATCTCGTCGGCCTCCGCTGGCGTGGTGAGCCGCAGGTTCGCGGCCAGGCACTGCTGGACGGCCGCGTCGCAGCCGGCCCGGCTGAAGATGAACGTGATCGCCGGCAGCAGCCCGGCCCGGTCCAGCCGGGTAATCACCTCGGCCCGCCGCGGCGGCACGAACCTGGGCGGCCGGGCCGGCCGTCCGTAACGGCCTGGGCGGCCGGGCCGGCCACCGCGCTGCGCCGTGACGTCGCGGTGGGCCGTGACGTCACGGTGGGCCGCCCTGATCAGCTCAGGATTGACCTCGAGCTTGCGCCGGCCCGCCGCGTCGAGTTCCTCGGCGCCGCCGTGCGCGACCCGGCCGGCGAACAGGTCATAGAGCCGGTTACCGACCAGCATGTGCTGCCATAGCGGCACCGGCCGGTGATCGTCCACGATCACCGTGGTCCCGCCGCGCACCGAGGTCAGCCAGTCGCCGAACTCCTCGGCGTTGCTCACGGTCGCCGACAGCGCGGTCAGCGCGACCGACTCCGGCAGGTGGATGATCACCTCTTCCCAGACTCCGCCGCGGAACTTGTCGGCCAGGTAGTGCACCTCGTCCAGCACCACGTGGCTCAGGCCGGCCAGCGTCGGCGAGCCCGCGTAGAGCATGTTCCGCAGTACCTCGGTGGTCATCACGACCACGGGTGCCTCGCCGTTGATCGAGTTGTCGCCGGTCAGCAGGCCGACCTTGGCCGCGGAGTAGCGCCTGACCAGGTCGGTGTACTTCTGGTTCGACAGCGCCTTGATCGGCGTGGTGTAGAAGCACTTGCGGCCCTGTGACAGCGCCAGGTGCACGGCGAATTCACCGACCACGGTCTTGCCCGCGCCGGTCGGAGCGGCGAGCAGCACGCCATGACCGTCGCGCAGGGCACGGCAGGCCGCTAGCTGGTACTCGTCGAAGTCGAAGTCGTACAGCGCCTGGAAGGCGTTCAGCTCAGGGCCTTCCTCCGCCTCGCCGCGCATGAAGGCCGCATACCGGTCGGCAGGACTCCCCGAACTGGTCATGGCTATAAGGCTACGGCCCAAGGCTACGGCCCGCGGCGCCCCGTGCCTACGGTGCGGACTCGAGATCGTGCAGGTCGGTCGCGGTGAGCGGGTCCTGGTCGAGCCCGTACGCGGCCACCTCGGCGGGCGTCAGGCCCGGATAGACCGGCCCCTGGCGGGCTCGCCGCCGGTCGTTGGCCCAGGCGAAGGCCTCGGCGAGCTCGACGAGCAGCACGCACGGGACGGCCAGCAGCAGCATGCTGATCGGGTCCGGGCTCGGCGTCGCCACCGCGGCGAAGGCGAAGATGGCGAAGATGATCATCCGCCGCCACTTGATGAACCGCTTGTGCGTCAGCACGCCGGCGATATTGAGCAGCACCATGATCAGCGGCAGCTCGAAGGAGAGGCCGAAGATCAGCAGCATCGCCATCGCGTAGCCGAGGTAGGTGTTGATCGTGAAGATCGTGTCCACGCCATGCGGGACCAGCCCGACCAGGAACCGCAGCCCCTTGACCATCGCCAGGTACGCGAAACCGCCGCCGAGCACGAACAGCGGGACGGCCGACCCGGCGAAGAAGTACGCCCAGCGCCGCTCCCTGGAATGCAGCCCGGGGGCGATGAAGGCCCACAACTGGTACATCCACAGCGGGGCGGAGATGATGGCCCCGGTCGCGATCGCCAGCTTGAGCCGCAGGAAGAGCGAGTCGAACAGGCCGGTGACGTAGAGCGTGCAGCCCTGGTGACGCGCGAGCGTGTCGGTCACGTGCAGCTTGCAGTACGGACCCTCGATGAAGTGCCACACGTAGGGGTAGACGAACCAGCCGACGACCGCTCCGACGGCCATCGCGAGCACTGCCTTGAGCACCCGGTTACGCAGCTCACGGATGTGCTCCATGAGCGGCATCCTGGCTTCGGGGTTGACCACTTTGCGGCTGCGCTGCGGCCGGAATCTGCGGGGGCCGGCCTCAGGCGCCGGACCGTCCTGCCCTGCGGACATCACCGGCTCTGCGTTCAGGACTGCTCGTGGCGCTGCGGTTGGGCCGAAGCCGCGCCGCCGCTTGCCGCGCCGTTTCCGCCTGTCGATTGCCGCTGCAGGTCAGCGAGCTGCCGCTGGATGTCGTCGAGCTGGGCCTGCTGGGGCGTTGCCGCGGCCTGGGCGGCTAGCTGAGCCGGCGGCACGGGCGCCGCAGGCACCGCCGCGGTGAACTGGGTGCCCGCCGCCTGCGGGGAATCCTCGTCCAGGCCCTTGACCGACCTTCTGAAGATGTGCATGGACTGGCCGAGCGACTGCGCGGCTCCAGGCAGCCGCTTGGCGCCGAACAGGACGAGGATCACCACCAGCAGGATGAGAATGTGCGAAGGTGCGAAGAGGTCCATCTCAATCCCCATTCAGTCGGGAAGCGTCCGATCGCCAGGTTCACTAGCAGTAGGTTTTGCGCCCGGCGCCAGGTTCGCCCGTCCCGTATTCTACATCCGTCACCATCTGATCTGGCCCGCCGACAGCTGCGGATCGCGACTAGACGAGTAATTCCTTATTGATCAGGGGGTGTGTCGCTGCGTGACGGAAGAGGTGAGGGTGTCCAGGATCGGCGTTGCTTACCCAATCGCCGAGCCTTGG